>Ga0335075_10005165_pt1 | contig 20313 bp, 16 predicted proteins | sample Lox_Sample_24_FD_206723 | JGI IMG/M metagenome (GOLD analysis project Ga0335075, IMG submission 206723) | Soil microbial communities from Loxahatchee National Wildlife Refuge, Florida, United States - Lox_Sample_2.4 | ecosystem: Environmental > Terrestrial > Soil > Wetlands | place: USA...
AAGAGCATATAAGAACCGGTCCACCCAAGAAAATCAGCGAGAGGAAGTGATGGCATCGAAATACTATACAACAAGAAAGAAGGCTGATGCCTTCGAGGCTGTTATAGATGTTTTCAGAGAGCTGTTTAAGGAGCTAAAGGATCTCGGAAAGAGGAAACCTGATGCGACGCTCAGTCCCAGTAAAGTGAGAGTTATCAATCGGGTTCTAACCGACGTAATGGTCTGCCTTAAGGGTGAGCCGGAGCATAAGTATCTAGACCTTCTGGACGACGAGATCTTGCCGCAATATAGCGATGCGCTATTGATATTGTCGCAATATGAGGGTGCGCTCAAGGCGTTTCGGGAACGCCACTATGGCTGGGATGGGAGCGAAAATACCTGGTTTATCAAGGAGAATGGCTGACACGTTTCGCTCATGGCTTGTACATTAGCTCTCAGATCAGCTTTGGGCGGCGTAGTGGTCTGGTGCGAGATGTCCGCATTGGGTTGCTACCTGCCACGGTCGAAGTGTCCGCCAATGTCTGCTCTGGCATCCCGCCTGCTGGAAACTTGCCATTTCGCTCTTGGCTAATACGCGAGCCATCGAGCCGTGGCGCGCCCGCGCGCTGGCGGGCCAAACATGCGATCCACGTCCTCCGCGCGCCAGCCGTCGCCAGGAATACCATCGGCGCTCACTCTCGGCGCCTCCCGTGGGGTGAAATGTAGTCCGACACCCTGAGCTGATCCCGAGCAATTGATCATGGCTTGCTGGCCAGCCTTGCAGGCGGCCGGATCTTCAAGCCGATCAGTCGTTGTCGCTCCGCAACTCGTCGAGCGTCATAGCAACCGCCCTGGAGGTTGACCCTCGGATGGTAGTCCCGTCACGCTTGGCGATGGCCGGGCATCCAGGACTGGACCTTCGAGATCAAAGCAAGACGTGGATGGCCGGCTTCCTGCTTTCGCAGGAACAAGCTTCGCCGGCCATGACGTTCACTCCCGGCATCGGAGAGTCGAGCGCGTTCTTATACCAGCCGCCCAGTCGAATGACCCATCGACGAGGTGCGCCCCGCAGACCCCGAGTCTGATACCAGGAGCCCGAAAGAATGACGCTCTACCGCCGTCGCCGGCGTGCGGGAACTGGCCGGAGATGGCCGGCACAAGGCCGGCCATGACGTTGGGGGCCGGCCATGACGTTGGGGGCCGCGAGTGCCGGAGAGTCGATCGTTCGGGCGATTGGTATTATGCGAAGCGCCCAGGACGGGAGGCCTTCTGCTGTCATGAATGCCTGCTTCCTGCTTCGCAGGAACAAGCTTCGGAGGCAGGACGGCCAGGAGCCGCGTGTTCCTGGAAGGTCGATATCAAAACTATCTCGGTGAAACTCTGTGCGGACTCAGTGCTCTCCGTGTCCACTTGATCGTTGCGGACGTGTTGTGCGCCCGGCTTGTATGTCCCTGGACCTCGGCCCCCTCCCCCCGGCCCCCTCCCGCAAGGGGAGGGGGAGCTTACGTCCCTGCCCGCCCTTTCCGCTTTATGCCGCGGGCAATCTGACCGTGAAGCGGGCGCCCAGGATGTGGCCCTCGGCGGCGGTGCGGTTCTCGGCGGTGAGGCGACCGCGCAGGGCCTCGACGATTTGGCGGCTGATCGACAGGCCGAGCCCGGAATGCTGGCCGAAGCGCTCGTCTTTCGGCCGCTCGGAATAGAACCGGTCGAAAATCCGGTCGAGCTTGCCTTCCGGGATGCCAGGCCCCTGGTCATCGATGGTGACCTCGATCATCGGTCCGTTCCGACGCGCGACGATGTGGATCCGCCCCCGAGGCGGACTGAACGACTCGGCATTGCTGATAAGATTGCGGAACACCTGGACCAGGCGATCCTCGACGCCGCGGACAGCCAGTCCGGCGGCGGGCGCGTCGAGATCGATTCCCGGGTCGGCTTCGCCGCGGGTCGCATCCTGCAACCCCTTCAGCGCATCCAGGATGGGCGCGATGTCCACCCGCTCGGTCATCACGCGCGACAGCTCGGCGTCCACACGGGAGGCGTCGGAGACGTCGCTGATCAGCCGGTTCAGGCGGGTCACGTCGTCGGTGACGATGGCGAGAAGCTGCTTCTGTCTCGCCGGGTCGTCGAGGCGGCGCAGCGTCTCGATGGCGCTGCGGATCGACGACAGCGGGTTCTTGATCTCATGCGCGACATCGGCGGCGAAGCGCTCGATGGCGTCCATCCGGTGCCACAGCGCCGCCGCGGAGTCGGCGAGCGCCACCGCCAGCAAGCCAACCTCGTCGCGGCGTGCCAGGAGGGAGCGCGGGACGCTGCCGGTGCGCCCCTGCCCTTCCCGCATCTCGGCGGCGGCGGCGGCAAGCCGCAGGATGGGGCGGGCGATGGTCAGCGACAGGTACCACGACAACAGCACCGTCAGCGCCAGCGCGAGAGTGAACAGGCCGAGGATGGACATGCGCACGGTGAACAGGCTGGCGTCTACCTCGCGCGCCTCGCGGGTGAGCAGGATGATGCCGACGGTGTGGCGGTTGCGCTGGATCGGCTCGGCAACGGTCACCAGCAGCCGGTTGTCGCCGGTACGCCGGATGTAGGGGGCCATCTCCCGGCTCTGGTCGGAGCTGGACAGTTGCAGCTCCTCCTTGACGTTGGGCTGCCATTCCGGACCGGCCCCGCCGGGTGCAAGATCGGCGCTCGGCATCTGGGACGGCAGCAGCGACAGCACCTTGTCGTACACCCAGCCAATGGCGCCGAGCAGCCGGCCGTGGGTCACGGCGGGCGGCAGTGTGCCGGGCTCGGCCGGTCCGTTGAAGCCGTTGGCGGCTGCCGAATCGGCCATCAGCGTTCCATCCGGCGCATAGACCTTTGCCTGAGCATCCGGGGTCGGCTCGGTGACCCGTTGCAGCAGCGGACGGACGATCTCGGGCACCAGCTTGGGATCGGCGGGATTCGAAACGTTGACGGCACTTTGCCCAAGCGCGGCGGAATAAATCCTGGCCTGCTCGCGCAACGCCAGCACCTCGGCTTCCAGCAGCCCGTTCTGGTACTGGTCGAGATACAGCAGGGCGGCCAGCAGCAGGGCGAGCGGCAGCAGGTTGACCAGCAGGATCCGGCGCAGCATGGGCGGTACCCAGCGCCGCCGACCGACCGCACGTATCCCGCCCCGATCCTCCGCTCGGGACAATCGCTCCGCCGACGGCCGTCCCCTAAGCGGAAGCTGCAGCAAAATCAGTGTTCCTTGTAGCGGTAACCGATCCCATACAGGGTTTCGATATGGTTGAAGCTGTCGTCGCCGGTACGGAATTTCTTGCGGATGCGCTTCACGTGGCTGTCGATGGTGCGGTCATCGACATAGATGTTCTCGCCATAGGCGGCGTCGATGAGCTGGTCGCGGCTTTTTACCATGCCCGGCCGCGTTGCGAGCGCCTTCACCAGCAGGAACTCGGTGACCGTGAGCTGGATGTCCTGGCCCTTCCAGGTGCATTGGTGCTTGGTCTCGTCCAGCGTGAGGTCGCCGCGCACGAGAACCCCGCCGGGGGCGGCGCCGGAGCCCTCGGCGCGCGAGGCCTCGTTGCGGCGCAGCAGGGCGCGGATCCGCTCGATCAACAGGCGCTGGCTGAACGGCTTGGTGATGTAGTCGTCGGCGCCGAGGCGCAGCCCCATCAGCTCGTCGACCTCCTCGTCCTTGGAGGTGAGGAAGATGACCGGCATGGTGCTGCGTTGGCGCAGGCGCTGGAGCAGCTCCATGCCGTCCATTCGGGGCATCTTGATGTCCAGCACCGCGAGATCGACCGGCCGAGAGGTGAGGCCCTGCAGCGCGGTCTCGCCGTCGGTGTAGGTGCGGACCTGGAATCCCTCCTGCTCCAGGGTCATCGAGACACTGGTCAGGATATTGCGGTCGTCATCGACGAGGGCGATGGTCTGCTTCATCGGGGGCATCCTTCATCTCGGGCGAAATGCGCTGGACCAACATTGTGGCGCATTGTGGACGATAGGCGAACACACTATGGCGACATCGACATTCAAGCCGCGGCGGTACCGGTTCGCGGCGGCGCATTACCGGGCGGGGAGGCCGGACTATGCTCCGCTGCTGATCCGACGGGTGGCTCGGTTGACTGGAATTTCGTCCGGCTCGCGCGTTCTGGATCTGGGGTGCGGGCCAGGCTTGCTGGCCGTCGCCTTTGCGCCGTTCGTCGCCGAGGTGGTGGCGATGGACCCGGAGCCGGAAATGCTGGCGCGGGTGATGGAGCAAGCGGTGGCGAACGTGACGCCGCGACAGGGAAGTTCGTACGACCTTGGGCCGGAGCTCGGCCGATTCCGGCTGACAACGATGGGGCGATCGTTTCACTGGATGGATCGCGCAGACACGCTGCGGCGGCTGGACGAGCTGACCGAGCCCGGCGGAACGGTGGCGTTGTTCCATACTCACCACCTCGAAGTACCGGAGAATGCCTGGGTAGAGGAGTTCAGGGCGCTGTGCCGCCGCTATACCGATGACGAGTGGCGCGGGGCGCGGCATCGCGGCCCCGGCTGGATCAGGCACGAGGCGATGCTATTGCAGTCGCCGTTCAGTCATCTTGAGGCGGCGGCGGTGGTGGAGCGGCGAGTTGTACCGTCGAGCTCGCTGATCGATCGCGTCTTTTCCATGTCCAGCACGTCGCCGGAGCGGCTGGGCGATCGGATTGAGGCTTTGACCGAGGAGATCATGACTTTCGCCGGTACCAGGGCGGTGGACGGCATGCTCACCGAAGTGGTCGAATCACACGCGCTGATCGCGTTCCGGCCTGGGGAAGAGCCGGCGTGACCCGGGCCATGGTCTGGGAGGCCCGCAAGCTGGTGCGGGCGGCGCGCTCGGGGTCGCTGGCCACCGTTACGCAGGGCCAGCCCTTCGTGTCCCTGGTTACTCCGGCGACGGCGCCCGATCTGTCGGTGCTGCTGCTGCTTTCGGACCTGTCCGAGCACACACGGCACCTTCGGGATGATCCGCGTTGTTCGGTGTTGGTGGCCGGCACGGCGGAGAGCGCCAATCCGCAGACGACGCCGCGCCTGACGCTAACCGGGCGGGCCGAGCCGACCGATGATCCAGCGCTGCGCGCCCGATATCTGGCGGTCCATCCCTATGCCGCGCTGTATGCGGATTTCGGCGATTTCCATCTATGGCGGGTGCGCGTCGAGGCGGCCCTGTACGTCGGCGGCTTCGGTCGGGCAGCGCGGCTCGGCGCCGACGAACTGGCACCGGAGCCCGCCGCGGTCCACGCAGTTGCCGAGGCGGAGGCTGCGGTTGTCGTGCAGTCCAATCAGGATCATCCGGACGTGCTTGCGCGGATCGCCGAAGAGCCGGGCGACTGGCGACTGGTGGCGGTCGATGTGGACGGCTGCGACCTCGGGTCAGGTGAGCGGGTGAGGCGCATCCATTGGTCCGCTCCTGCAGCGGGTGCTGCCGACGTGTGGCGTGAACTGACCGGATAAACCCGAGGTTTACCTGCCCGCGGCGATCGAATGCGACGCGATCACCGCGCTGGGGTCATCGCGCGGGTGGCTGGAGACGCTCCACCGGCGCCGCATAGCGCGTCGGGCAGAGGGTAATGCTTTTGACTGCGAGGAATTCTTGTACCAGACGCTCGTGCTCGCCTGGTCGGAGGGGGGGCAGGGTCTTGCATCGGCGCCGATGGGCCTGGACCCGCTCGGACTCTTCCCTGCTGAACGCGATCGACTTCCCTTGCATACCGGCGTCTCCGCTGGCTGGATCACGGATTTGTGAGATATCTTCAAATCCGTAAATGCGCAACTGGAAATTGCACGGGGCTCAATTCCGGATGTTCTTTTTTTGTCTCTGCTCCTCATGCGGTTCGCTGCGATGGGGTTACAGCTTGTCGGTTGCGGTGGCGGCTATGCTCCTCAGGGCAAACTGGGCCGGGGCACGGTCGGGCGACAGATTCACACGGAGGGCCAGGGAGGTCGCACGGAGAACCACGAAGGTTCGCCAGGTTGCCGGACGCTGTGGCCGAGCAGATCATTGGCTTTGGGCCCCGAAGCGGTTCTCCCGCGGCGATCCGCGCCGGCCTGCGCTCCTCGCGCTGAGCGACCGAGTGCAGATGAGAACGGGGGCTCCGAACCGAAAGACGCGCTGCGCAGGGCGAATGGCGGACCGACGTTCGCGATCTTAGCCGCGATTCCAGACGGGTTCCAATGGTGCTGACCGCTGCCCGACCTATTAGCCTAGGCTGGCCGCGGAGTAGTATTCCGCCCAGGATTTGCTCATAACCCTGCGGGACGGCCCGCGATTGCCGTCAGCGGAGTATCCACAAATGCCACCGACCGCCACCCCCTGGACCCCCAACGCATGGCGCGACCGACCGATCCGGCAGGCGCCTGCCTACCCGGATGCCGAAGGGCTCGCCGCGGTAGAGCGCAAGCTGGGCAAGTACCCTCCGCTGGTCTTTGCCGGCGAGGCACGGCGGCTGAAGGCCGGCCTGGCGACCGCGGCGGAAGGCAAGGCGTTCGTCCTGCTGGGCGGCGACTGCGCGGAGAATTTCGAGGAATTCACCGCCAATATCTTGCGCGATACCTTCCGCGTGCTGCTGCAGATGGCGGTCGTGCTCACCTTCGGCGCCAGCTTGCCGGTGGTGAAGATGGGGCGCATGGCTGGGCAGTTCGCCAAACCCCGCTCGTCAGACACGGAAGAACGGGACGGCGTCAGCCTGCCCAGCTATCGTGGCGACATCATCAACGGCCCCGATTTCACACCCGACGCCCGCGTGCCCGACCCGGCCCGGATGGAGGTCGCGTATTTCCAATCCGCCAGCAAGCTCAACCTGCTGCGCGCGTTCGCCTCGGGCGGCTACGCCGACCTGCACGAAGTGCATCGCTGGAACCTGGGCTTCGTGGAGCGCTCGCCGCTGGCTGAGCGCTACCGCGACCTGGCGCACCGCATCGATGAGACGCTCTCCTTCATGACCGCGTGCGGCATGACCGGCACGACCACGCGGGACATGCGCGAGACTGATTTCTACGTCGCGCACGAGGCGCTGCTGCTGCCTTATGAGCAGGCGCTGACACGCATCGACTCAACCACCGGCGACTGGTACGGCTGCTCGGCGCATTTCCTGTGGGTCGGCGACCGCACCCGTCAGGCCGACGGCGCGCATGTCGAGTTTCTGCGTGGCGTGAAGAACCCAATCGGCATGAAGGCCGGCCCGACGCTGGAGCCCGACGATCTGCTGCGCATCCTCGACACGTTGAACCCGGCCAACGAGCCTGGTCGCATCACGCTGATCAGCCGCATGGGCGCGGACAAGATCGCCGCCCGGCTGCCCCCTTTGGTCCGCGCGGTGGAACGGGCTGGCCACAAGGCTGTCTGGATCTGCGACCCGATGCACGGCAACACCGTCTCCACCGCAACCAACCTCAAGACCCGCAACTTCGATGCGATCCTGTCCGAGGTGCGCAGCTTCTTCGACATTCACGCCGCCGAGGGAAGCTGGGCCGGCGGCGTGCATGTGGAGATGACGGGCCAGGACGTCACCGAATGCACCGGGGGCGCACGCCGGTTGACGGAGGCGGATCTCTCCGCCCGCTATGAAACCACCTGCGATCCGCGGCTCAATGCCGAACAGTCGCTGGAGTTGGCATTCCTGGTGGCCGAAGAGCTGAAGCAGCGTCGCCAAGCGCCAGGAATTCAGGTTGCCGCGCAATAGCGGCCTCATGGCCGACGCCGACGCCGCCGCATCCGGGTTGGCGGCCGATATCGCCGCCCGGACTGACGTCTATTTCGACCGTACCCGGCAGGTCGTCGCCCGGTTCGGCGACAAGCGCGTCACCTATGCGGTGTTCCTCCGCCGCCCGGTGATCTCCGCGCCGCGGCTGATGATCGAATGGCTCGAGCAGGTCGCCGCGTCTCGCCGGACCCACTTCGAGATTGACGTGATCTACCCCGAGGGCGCGTGGGTAGGTGCCGGCGAGCCGATCGTCTATCTGACCGGCAGCTTCGAGCAGCTCTCCGACCTGGAAACGATCTTCCTGCAAAAGCTTGGCCCGTCCTCGGTCGCGGCGCACAACGCCTACCAGATGTGCCTCGCGCTCCCCGAAGCGGCGTTCCTGGCCATGGAGGCGCGCCACTGCGCCGGCGCCGAAATGCAGGAGATGATGGCGTATGCCGCCTCGGTCGGCAGCGCGGCGGCGCAGCGCGAAGGAGCGCGTGGTTTCATTGGCAACGCCAATGATGGCACCGCGCACTGGTTCGGCGCGGCGCGCGGCGCCGGCACAATGCCGCATTCGCTGATCGGATACGCCGGCTCGACCGTCCGCGCCGCCGAGATGTTCCACGAGACTTTCCCCGACACGCCGCTGACTGTGCTGGTCGATTATTTCGGTCGGGAGATTACGGATTCGCTCGCCGTGGCCGCGCGGTTTCCCGAGTTGGCCGCATCCGGCAACCTGTCGGTCCGGCTCGACACCCATGGCGGGCGCTTCCTGGAAGGGCTCGATCCCGCCGAAAGCTATGCGGTGCTGGAGCGCTACGTGCCCGGTGCGATCCGACGCTATCGTAGCGATACCGAGCTGCGTTATCTGGTCGGCACCGGCGTCTCCGCCGCTGCTGTCTGGCGCACGCGCGAGGCGCTGGACGCGGCGGGGTATCCGAAGGTGCGGATCGTCGTGTCGTCCGGCTTCTCGGTCGAGAAGTGCCGCGTGATGGCCGATGCCAAGGCACCGATCGACGTGGTGGGCACCGGCAGCTTCATCCCCGACGCGTGGCACGAGACTTATGCGACCGCGGATATCGTTGAATACGATGCCGTGCCGATGGTGAAGGTCGGGCGCGAGTTCCTGCTGCGGAAGAATGGCGCGAGACGGAAGGGCGGCTGATCTGCGTCCGGCTGGCGGGAGATGGCGGGCAGTAGGCCACTGCTGTCCGGTTTAATTTTCACCGGATGTGCTCGCCAAGCGATCTCCGCCGACCGCCCAAGGTCTGTCGGCAACATCGCAGAAGAAAGAAAGCTTTACCACAGAGGCACCGAGACACAGAGGTAAACATTTGGAGACAAGCATGCATTGCAGAAAGTCGGTTGACCCTTCGATAGCGCTTGCGGCCGCACCCGAGAGAAAGACGTGGATCGTCTGCAAGGTGGCCGCTGGTGGTCTATAGTCAATCTTTGTGTCTCTGTGCCTCTGTGGTAAAGCTTTCTTTCTAAATGCAGCCATAAGAAGACGCACGCCGATGCACGCGTGCCGCCGTCCTGGCAGTCGTGGTCGAGACCGTGACCGCTATGGCGATGGCTGAAATTAAACCGGACAACCGTGGCAGTAGTCCGGCCATGACGGGCGGGCAATCACTCCTCATCGCTCTGGCCCAGAAACGCGAGCACACGCTCCATCGCCTCACCCTTCGGGTAGATCGCTGCCAACGCGCGGGCGCGGGTCAGGGGATCGCTGGCGAAGAAGCGTTCATACAGCGCTTGCCGGCCGCCGAACGTGCTGCCGGCAACGTCCCAGGCGAGACGAAACAGTTTCGTCCGATCCCTGGCGCCGATCGTATCGGTGGCAAGGTACTGCTCGATCGCCGGCTTGAGCGGGCCTTCGAAATCAGCCTCGGTCGGCGTGATCAGGAAGCTGCTCGATCCCAATAGCTGCAGGATCTCGATCATCCGCGGATACGCGGTCATGAACAGATTGCGGGTGCACTCCGCCGACACAATCGCCGGACACATGACGCCCCACTGGTCGATCGCTGAGTCGGCCTCGGCCGCGCGCATGCAGGCCCGCGTGAGTTCCGTGATCAGCATCAGCTCGCCGATGCGCTCTTCCGTGTGCGGAAGATGCGCATTGCCGAGCGCCTGCGTCATCAACAGCGCGATGCCAAGCACGAACTCGCATTTCGCGAGATTCTTCGCCGCGCCCTGATGCGCCGCATGGGCATTCGAATGGGTGGCGTGTGGTGCCTGATTGAGCCGTGCGACATCGTACAGCAGGAACACCCGCTCCCACGGCACCAGCACATCGTCGAAGAAGACGATGCAGTCCATTTCCTCGAAACGCGAGCTCAAGGGGTGGTCGAAATGCGAGCGGCCCAGGTCGAAGCTGTCACGGCAAAGGAATCGCAGGCCTCTTGCGCCGCAGGGGATCGCGAAGCTGACCGCGAATGCGTTCTGGTCCTCGCTGTGGCGTGCGAGCCGCGGCGAATAGACTGCGATCTCGTCCGACAACGGGCCGAGCGTCGCCAGGATGCGAGCGCCGCGCACGATGATGCCGGCATCGGTCTCACGTATCACCTGGAGCGCGGTGCCTTCTTCCAGGTTGAACATGCCGGTGGGATTGCGGCTGCGCTGCAGATTGATCAGGGCATGAGTCAGGGTGATGTCGTTCTCACGGATATATTCAACGTAGCGTCGCATGTTCTCGCCGAATTCGGGGCGCTTCTCGCCGAAATAGTCGGCCGCCGCGCCCCAGGCCGCGAACGTCACGTTCATAAAGTCCGGCGAGCGCCCCATCATGCCGCAGGTCGCGCGCGCCCAGTGCAGCATCATCTCGCGGCGGGTCTCCAGCGCATCGCGCGTCTTCGGTGTATCGAACGAGCGGCCAACGGGCTCGCCGCTCGTGGGCGACGTGAAGGTCATGACATCACGCAACGTGGGATCGAATTGCATGTCGTACAGTCGGGCGACCGCCTGCGCGCCCCTTGCGAGCCCCGGGTGGGTCGTCACGTCGTGCACCCGCTCGCCGCCGAGCCAGACTTCGCGCTCCTGAGCCCTCAGCCCGGCGAGATATTGCTGTCCTGTGCGTGCCGGCATTGCCTGGGCCTCCCGTGTCATCTGAGCTATTATAATGCCGCGCGCGGCTCAACAGATGCCGATCGCCAGCAGGGCTTTGTGGACCCAGCGGAGGTCCTCGTCCAACGTCCGTCCGCAGGACCGAGCTTCAGGCGGAGTACCGCGTCGGAATGCGAGATAGCTGATCGCGCACACCGCATTGTACAGGCGAATGCGCTCGCGCTCGATCCGAACGCCTAGCGCGGGCTCGTACACTGCGAGCGCGCTTTCGAGCTCGTTCTCTTCGGTCGTATCGAATACGAGATAGCGAAAATCGTGATGCCGATCGGCCCAGGCTGCCCCATCGTAGTCGAATATGCCGACCAACTCGGCCGTGTGCGGGTCGATGGCCATGTTATGAAAGCCGATATCGCCATGAATAAGTACGCGATCACATGTTGCAACGGCCTGGATCTCGTAGCGTCGGATGGCACATCCGATGCGTTTCAGAAGATCGGTGTCGGTCACGACGTCGGGAAGACGCCAACCGATCCATTGCGCTGGCTCCGGCCAGGCCGGCGCCTCGGGCAGCCATCCCTTGACATCGGCGCGTTGCGCGCAGCGGTGCTGCTCGGCCAGCACGGCACCGACGGCTCGGCCCAGCCGGCGCGCCAGATCCCGATCGGCGCGAGTCCGCCGATACAATCCCCACGGATCGCAAACACCCGGAACCGATGCCCGTACGTCCCAACCGGCATCGGCCTCGAACAGCACGCGCGGCACTCGAAACGAGCACCGGTCGGCGAGTAGCCTCAGGACCCTCCGTTCGGTCGTCAGCCGCCGCCGGCCGGCCTCGTCCATCGGAAACCAGGCCATTCTGTCGCCGGGCAACAGCACGGCCCAGCGCCTGTCGCGAGGCTCCACCCGCACCTCCGGAGGCGCGAACCGAAACCCGGCTGCGTTCAGGAGTGAGCACGCCTCGGTGGTGTCCAGGGTGGCCTCCTCGTCGCGATCATGATGCCCCGCCCGCACCGGCGCCGCATGATCGATGGCGGAATACGCTTCGCTTTTCCGCCATACGCGGCCGTGCGCGGGCCGCCGGCTCGGCAAGCCCTCGCGGGAGGAGCAGGGAGGGATTGTGTGATACGCTTCCCTCCTGACACCATCTGACCACCCGCCATGCCATCGATCGCCAACGACACCACTCCCCGAGACGGACGCCCCTCACCCGAGGCGCTGCTGGCGGAAGCTCAGCGAAGCGAGCGGGGACGACTGAAAGTGTTCCTCGGCGCCGCACCGGGTGTTGGTAAAACTTTCGAGATGCTGTCCGCCGGCCAGGCACGCCGGCGCGACGGCACCGACGTGGTCGTCGGCATCGTCGAGACGCATGGCCGGCAGGAGACTCAGGCGCTGCTGGAGGGGCTCGAGATCATCCCCCGTCGGCGCATCAACTACAAGGGCCACGTCCTGGAAGAGATGGACCTCGACGCCATCCTCGCCCGCCGGCCTCAGCTCGTGCTGGTCGATGAGCTGGCCCACACCAACGCGCCGGAAAGCCGGCATCCGAAGCGTTACATGGATGTGGAAGAGCTGATCGCCGCCGGCATCGATGTTTACACCACGCTCAACGTCCAGCACGTCGAAAGCCTGAACGACGTCGTCGCGCAGATCACCCGCATCCGTGTCCGCGAGACCGTCCCCGATTCGATCATCGACCGCGCCGACGAAGTCGAGGTGATCGACCTGACGCCGCACGACCTGATCCAGCGGCTGAAGGAAGGCAAGGTTTATGTGCCGCGCCAGGCCGATCGCGCCATCCGGCACTATTTCTCGCCAGGCAATCTCACCGCGCTGCGCGAGCTCGCCCTGCGCCGCACCGCGCAGCGCGTCGATGAGCAGATGGTCAGCTATATGCAGAGCCACGCCATCCCCGGCCCCTGGCCGGCCGGCGAGCGCGTGCTGGTCTGCATCAGCGGCAATACCGACGGCCCATCCGTGGTGCGGCTTGCACGCCGTCTGTCGGATCGGCTGAAGGTACCATGGACCGCGATACACGTGGAGACCTCACGCAGCCTGCGTATGAATGAGGCCGAACGCAGCCGCATCGCCGACGTGCTGCGTCTGGCCGACCGGCTGGGTGCGGAGACGGTGACGCTGCCCGGCCAGGATGTCGCCGGTACCGTCGCCGAATATGCGCGTGCCAACAACTTCACCCATATCGTCATCGCGCGTTCGCCGAAATCCTGGTGGCGCGACCTGCTGTTCGGCTCGATCACCGAGCAGCTCGTGCGCCGCGCCGGTGGGGTCAATATCCACGTAATCGCCGGGCAGGAACCCGGTGATCAGCCGGCACCGCCCGCGCGCACCGAGACTGATTCCGCGCCGCGACCAGGACCCGACGCGCGTCCCTATCTCGGCAGCCTGGCCTGCGTCGCCGGGGCGCTCGCCATGGCGCTGGTGCTGCATGACGTTCTCGGCATCGCCAGTATCGCCCTTGCCTTCCTGACTGCGGTGCTGGCCAGTGCCGTCATGTACGGCCTATTGCCGTCGCTGCTGGCTTGCCTGGCCGCCGTGCTCGCCTACAATTTCTTCTTCCTGCCGCCGCTTTATACTTTCACCATCGCCGACCCGGAGAACGTGGTCGCGCTGTTCTTCTTCGCTGTGGTCGCGGTGATCGCCAGCAACCTGGCTGCGCGGGTGCGCTCACAGGCCATTGTGGCCCGACAGCGGGCACGCACCGCCGAGGAGCTTTATCAATTCAGCCGCAAGCTCGCCGTGGCCGCCAATCTCGACGATCTGTTGTGGGCGACCGTGCATCAGATCGCGCTGATGCTGAAAGTTCGCGTGGTGATCCTGTTGCCGACAAACGGTAGCGTGGCGGTGCGCGCCGGCTTCCCGCCCGATGACGAGCTCGACGCCGCCGACATCGCTGCCGCGAAATGGAGCTGGGAGAAGAACCGCGCCGCCGGCCGCGGCGCCGACACGCTGCCCGGGGCGAAGCGGCTGTTCCTGCCGATGCAGACCGGACGTGGGCCGGTCGGCGTGATCGGCATCGACAGCGACGAACCAGGCCCGTTGCTGACGCCGGACCAGCGTCGTCTGCTGGACGCGCTCGCCGACCAGGCGGCACTGGCGATCGAGCGGGTCAACCTGGTGGAGGACGTCGATCGGGCGCGGCTGGAAGCCGAGCGCGACCGGCTGCGGCAGGCGCTGCTCACCTCGATCTCGCACGACCTGCGCACGCCGCTGGCCTCCATCCTGGGATCCGCCACCAGCCTGGCCGGCGGGCAGGTGCCGGAGACCATGCGCGACACCCTGGTCCGAACGATCCAGGAAGAAGCCGAACGACTGAACCGTTTCATCGGCAATCTTCTGGACATGACGCGCATCGAGTCCGGCCCGTTGAAGCCCCGCACGGGGCTCGCCGACATCTCCGATGTGGTTGGCGCGGCCTTGCAACGCGCCGGAAAGATCCTGGCGCAGCATCGGGTGCAGCTCGATCTAGCCCCTGACCTGCCGATGCTGGAGCTCGACATGGTGCTGTTCGAGCAGGTGCTGTTCAACCTGCTTGACAACGCGGGGAAATACGCCCCGCCGGGATCGCTGATCCGGTTGCGCGCATGGCGAACCGACGGCCGCGTCTGCCTGCAGGTGATCGACGAGGGCGACGGTATCGCAGAAACCGATCGTGAGCGCATCTTCGAGAAATTCTATCGCGCCCGAGGCGCCGATACCGGTCGCGCCGGAACCGGGCTTGGCCTGGCGATCTGTCGCGGCTTCGTCGAGGCGATGGGTGGCACGATCTCCGCCGCCAATCGCCAGGATCGTTCGGGGGCCATATTCACCGTCACCATGCCTGTACCTGCACATGCCGATCGCGCGGCGGATCTCGCGCTGTGACCAGCGACGCGCGGCCCCTGCGGATCCTGGTCGTCGATGATGAGCCGGCAATCCAGCGCTTCCTGCGGGTCGGCCTGACCGCGCAGGGCTACGTCGTCACCGAAGTACCGGATGGGCGCGGCGCGCTCGACGCCGCGCGGCGCGGCGCGACGGACCTTGTCGTGCTCGACCTGGGCCTGCCCGACATCGATGGCCTGGAGGTGATCCGACAAGTGCGCGCAGCCGGATCCGACTTGCCAATCATCGTCCTGTCCAGTCGCGACAACGAGAGCGCAAAGGTCGAGGCGCTCGATCTCGGTGCCGACGATTTCGTGACGAAGCCCTTCGGCATAGGTGAATTGCTCGCCCGCATCCGCGCCGCGCATCGGCACCGATTGCAACAGCATGGCGAGCGCCCGATCTTCCGCAGTGGCGACCTGACGGTTGACCTAGTACGCCGCATCGTCACCGTCAGAGGCGAGGAGGTGAAGTTCTCGCCGCGCGAATATGACCTGCTGCGGCTGCTCGTCGCCCATGCCGGAAAGGTGCTGACCCACAAGATGATCCTGCGCGAGGTTTGGACCGGCGATACCGATGTGCAATACCTGCGCATCTACATTCGCGCGCTGCGGCAGAAGATCGAGGCCGAACCCGACAGGCCGCAGCATATACTGACGGAGACCGGGGTGGGATATCGGCTGCGAGCGCCTGATTGATGCCGATGCGGGCTGTTGCGGGAAGAGGCCGGGGGGCGGGGCCGCGCCGGGTCGGAGAAAGGTTCACACGGAGCGCCACAGAGATCGCACGGAGGGCCACGGGAGCGTGCAGCGTCACAGTCGCGCCTCCGGCCGCAGGCCAGTGACCCACCCGGCACAAGCGTCCAGAACACGTAGAGACCTCCGCGGCCCTCCGTGCGATCCCTGTGGCGCTCCGTGTGAACCCCTTTTCGCCAGGATCGGCCTGCAAACACAGGATTCGCTCGAAGCGTAACCATGCGCATTGCCGACCTGATCGCACCTGCCCACGTCCTCGCCGCGCTCCGGGTGCAAGACAAGCCGCAACTGCTGGCCGAGCTCGCTCGTCGCTCGGCCGCGGCCACCGGCATCGACGCCGGCGCCATCCTCACCGCGTTGCAGACCCGCGAGAAGCTGGGCTCCACCGGCCTCGGACAGGGCTTTGCCCTGCCGCATGCCCGCATCGACGGCCTGACAGCCTTCTTCGGGCTGTTCGCCCGACTGGCGCGCCCCATCGACTTCGAGGCCATTGACGGCCAACCGGTCGACCTCGTGTTCCTGCTGCTGATCCCGCCCGACGCCAACTCCCAGCATGTTGCCGCCCTGGCGGCCATCGCGCGACCAATCCGCGACCGCCTGTTCGTCCGTGAGCTACGTCAGGCTAAAGGCGCCGCGGAGCTCCACAACCGCCTCGCCAGCGCCTAACTCTGCCTCCCCTTGCGGGAGGGGGGTGGGGGCAGCGCGACAGCTCCAGCCCCCTACCCTGCACACTCCGCACAAACCCCCTCGGCTTCCACCGTCGCCGAGGACAGCGCAAATCCATTGCGCTGCGCCGCCCGCGCCAGTGCCTCGCCGACCTCCGGATCGTCCAGCTCGGCGACGCGCCCGCACCGCTTGCAGATCAGGAACTGCGCGGCATGGGCCTCGATGTGCTCGCCGTCGCAACGATGGCTGCAGCCGACGAAAGCCGAAAGCTTTTCCACTTTATGGATGAGCCCGTGCTCCAGCAGGAAATCGAGCGCCCTGTACACTGTGGGCGGCGCCGCCGTCTTGCGCCCGGCGCGCAACTGGTCCAGCAGCTCGTACGCGCCCATCGGGCGGGAACTCTCCAGCACCAGGCCGAGCACCCGGCGCCGCAGCTCGGTCAACTGCGCCCCGCGCCGGCGGCAGATCCCCGCCGCCCGGTCCAGCAAAACGTCGGTGCGGCCCGAGAAGTCGCTGCTTGTCATGCCTGATGCCCCTGCCAGACCCGTTATGATATAACACCTCTCCCCGGCTGCGGGGGAGAGCCTGGGGTCCGTCGCGGAGCGAACCGGGCTACGTCGCGGCTGCCTGCCGAAGCTGCGCCACATCACGCCGTCCGGCGCTCAGAATGTACCCCACGTCCGAACCGCCGGTCAGGTAGCGCATCCCGAGCTTCAGCAACCAGGACTGGAACCCCAGGTCCTCACGCACGCCCCCGACGCCGAACGACTTGCCGTGGGCGCGCGCGGCGCGCGCCGTGGCCTCGTAGGCCGCCTGCATTTGCGGATGCTTGTACTCGCCGGGAATGCCCATCTCGGTGCTGAGGTCGGTCGAGCCGATATGCAGCATGTCGATGCCCGGCACGGCGGCGATCGCGTCCGCCTGCTCGATCGCGCCCGGAGTCTCCAGCATCGCGATCAGGAGCGTGTTCTCGTTCAGCAGGCGGTTGATCTCGCCCTGCTTCAGCGCCGCATAACCCAGCGCCGGAACCGTCCCGGCCGCCGAGCGGTGCCCAATCGGGGCAAAGCGGCAGGCCTCGACGACCGCGTGCGCCTCGGCTGCCGAGGTGACATGCGGCACCATCACCCCCTGCGCGCCGCAGTCGAGAATGCGCGTTGCATCATGGGGATCATGTGAGCTCACCCGCGCAATCGGCGTGACGCCTGCGCCGAGCGCCGCGATGCAGATCGAGGCGGCGGTTTCCAGTGAAGTCGGATTGTGCTCCAGGTCGATATAAATAGCGTCGAACCCGCATGCGGCGGCGATCAGCGCGATGTTCGGCGTGCGCATCTGGTTCACACCCATGCACAGCACCAACTCCTCGCGCGCAAGCATCTGCCTGGCACGATTCGGTCCGATTGTGTTGGTCATGACTTTATGGCTCCCACCGCCGCTGCTCGTCAACTTTCCGTTCGGGCCAGAACAATGTCGCACGACTCCCGCATTCTTGCCATCCATCGCGACCGCCCGACGCCGCTCCTGATTTATTGTCTGGATGACACGGCACGCGGCGGGCAATCATGGCACCAGTGGCGTGCCTGCACCGCTGCTTGAACCCGGGAGACGTTATGCCGCCCGCCATTCTCAAGTCTCGCATCGCCGAAGGGTCGCCTAACCCGCGCGGCGCAACCTGGGATGGGCTGGGGGCCAATTTTTCGTTGTTCTCGGCCAACGCCAGCAAGGTCGAACTCTGTCTGTTCGACGATGCCGGTGAAACGGAACTCGAGCGCATCGAGCTGCCCGAATACACCAACGAAGTGTTCCACGGCTATCTACCGGACGCCCGACCGGGCACGATCTATGCCTACCGCGTGCACGGCGCCTATGAGCCGGAGCAGGGGCACCGGTTCAATCCCAACAAGCTGGTGCTCGACCCGTACGCCAAGGCGCATGTCGGGCAGCTTCGCTGGGACGATGCATGCTTCGGCTATACGATCGGAGCCGAGGGCGACGACCTGACCTTCGATGAGCGCGACAGCGCGCCATTCGTGCCGAAATGCCGCGTGATCGATCCCGCCTTCACCTGGGGCCGCGTGCGCACGCCCGAGATTCCCTGGGAGCGCGTCATCGTTTACGAACTGCACGTGAAAGGGTTTACTGAGCGCCACCCGGCCGTGCCCGAGCGGCTGCGCGGCACATATGCGGGACTCGGACAGAAGGATGTGGTGGATTATATCCGTTCGCTAGGTGTAACGTCGGTAGAGCTGCTGCCGGTGCACGCCTTCGTGACCGACCGTTATCTGGAGGAGAAGCGCCTTACCAATTATTGGGGCTACAACACCATCGGCTTCTTCGCTCCCGACCATCGCTACTCTGCGATTCCCACTTTCGTGTTCTCTGAGTTCAAGGAGATGGTAGCGCGGCTGCATGATGCCGGGCTCGAGGTGATCCTGGATGTCGTTTATAACCACACCGCCGAGGGAAACGAACGGGGGCCCACGCTGTCGTTCCGCGGCATCGACAATGCCAGCTATTACCGCCTGCTGCAGGATAATGCTCGTTACTATATCAACGATACCGGCACCGGCAACACGCTCAACCTGTCGCATCCACGCGTGCTGCAGATGGTCACCGACTCGCTGCGCTACTGGGTTGCCGAGATGCATGTCGATGGGTTCCGCTTCGACCTCGGCACCATCCTCGCCCGCGAGTGGTACGGGTTCGACGAGGGCGGCGGGTTCCTGGATAGTTGCCTGCAAGATCCCGTGCTGTCTTCGGTCAAATTGATTGCGGAACCATGGGACATCGGTCCGGGAGGTTACCAGGTCGGCGGCTTCCCGCCTGGCTGGGCAGAATGGAATGACAAGTTCCGCGATACCGTGCGCGCGTTCTGGAAGGGCGACGAGGGCAAGCAGCCCGATCTGGCAACGCGGTTGGCCGCTTCGTCCGACGCGTTCAATCGCCGCGGCCGCAAGCCGTGGGCCAGCGTCAATTTCGTCACCGCGCATGACGGGTTCACGTTGGAGGACCTGGTTTCCTACAACGACAAGCACAACGAGGCGAATGGCGAGGACAACCGCGACGGCCACGACAACAACCTGTCGTGGAACCACGGCGTCGAAGGACCGACTGACGACGAGGAAATCCTGGAGCTGCGCGACCGGCAAAAGCGCAACCTGCTGGCGACGCTGCTGCTGGCGCAGGGCACGCCAATGCTACTGGCCGGCGACGAGTTCGGCCGCACCCAGCAGGGCAACAACAACGCCTACTGCCAGGACAACGAGATTTCCTGGGTCGACTGGGAGATCGACGAATATGGACGCCTGCTGATCGATTTCGTACGCAAGCTGATCGCGATGCGCCAGGCGTTCCCGATCCTGCGTCGCAATCGCTTCCTGACCGGCGAGTACAACGCTGATCTCGACGTAAAGGACGTGCAATGGCTGACCCCGGACGCCACCGAAATGTCCGACGAGCAGTGGGGCGACGGCAACGCTCGGTGCATGGGCATGCTGCTCGACGGTCGAGCGCAGGCAACCGGGATCAAGCGCCCGTCGATGGACGCGACGGCGCTGTTGGTGCTGAACGCGCATCATGACGTGGTGAAGTTTCGGCTGCCGGAGGTGGTGGGTGGGCAACGCTGGCGCCGCCTGCTCGACACCAATATCCCGGATTCCGAAGGGGCGTTTGCGGTGAAGTCCGGCGAAGAATACATGGTGACCGCCCGTTCGGTGGTGTTGTTCGCCTTGGAAGCCGACCACCGGCCTTCGGTCGCGCTGCGGCGGGCCCGGTTGGCGCTGCGCCAACTGGCGGAAACCCCGACGACGGTGCCCTCAGCTAACGGAGACGCGGCACCGCCACAAGCGCCTGCGCCTGCCGAGGCGGACGACTGAGAGCAGCCAATCGCCCAGGTCCGCCAGACCCGCACCACTATGCGGAAACTCGTGATCGCCGGCGATCTTGCCCTGCACATCGACGACACACGTCTGGTGTCGTTTCGAACTTCAGTCGACACCGACAAACCATGCCAAGGTCTCTTGTGTCATTCGCGTTTCTCCCCGTTTTGCGACAACATGCGGGCCGTCACGACGCCTGCCGATCCCCGTACTGGCGCTCACCTCTCCCGCCCTGCGGGAAGGGTCGCCGCATCGCAGCGCGGCGGGATGGGTGCCGGGCTGAGGCGACTGGTGGCGCGCAATCGATGATCCGCAATTTCTCCGATCACGCGGCGAACGAACGGACTTTCCTCGCATGGGTACGCACTGCGATCGCGGTGATGGCGTTCGGCTTCCTGGTGG
>Ga0335075_10005167_pt1 | contig 20311 bp, 17 predicted proteins | sample Lox_Sample_24_FD_206723 | JGI IMG/M metagenome (GOLD analysis project Ga0335075, IMG submission 206723) | Soil microbial communities from Loxahatchee National Wildlife Refuge, Florida, United States - Lox_Sample_2.4 | ecosystem: Environmental > Terrestrial > Soil > Wetlands | place: USA...
GCGGTGGTCGGGTTCTTCGGCGCCCGGACGGCGATCTGCATCGACGCGGGGACCTTCCTGGCCTCGGCCGCCATCGTCGCCCTCGGTGTTCGCCGCCGCCCGGCCCCCGCCGCCGTACGCACGGCTGCCAAGAACGGTGAAACCCTGCTGGCGACTGCCCGGCTCCTGCTAGGTCAGCGGGCCGTCCGCGTCCCGCTGCTCCTCGGGTTGCTGTCGGCGGCCTACAACGTTCCTGAGGCCATCGCGGTGCCGCTGGCTCGCGCCGCCGGCGGCGGCCCGGTCGCCGCCAGCGTGGTCATGGCGGCCCCCGCATTGGGAGCGGCCCTCGGGGTGACGGCCCTGACCATGCTCGTCGGGCCGGAGATGCGGCAGCGGATGACGCTACCCCTGGCCTTCGGCGCCTGCGCCATCCTGACGGCCGCCGTGCTGCAGCCCGGGCTGGCGGGAATCCTCGTGATCCTGCTTGCCTCGGGCTTGTGCGACTCCTACCAGGTCGGCGCGAACGCCGCGTTTGTGGCTGCCGTCCCCGACGAACGCCGTGGCCAGGCATTCGGGCTGGCGATCGCCGGGATGCAGCTCGGCCAGGGCGCGGCCATGATCCTGGCCGGGGCCGTCGCTTCGCACGCCGGCCCCTGGCTGGCCGTCACCGTGGCCGGCGCCGTGGGGGCGGCGGCCTCGCTACTGATTGTGTTCAACTGATACTGGTTGGTCATTATCCCCAGGAGGTGTTCCGCATAACAGCAGCCTCCAATCCGCGACAGGCACCTTGAATCCGCACGTCACCGATTGCCGTGCTAGCAACCGGTAACATCGACGTTCATCATTATGTGCCCGACAGTCACGGATAGCAGCCAAATCACAATATGCGTCCGCTCAAAGAGCGATCCGCACAGCCATCACAGTTTGAAGTTATATAACACCGGATTGTGACAATGAGGCTTACGGTTATCGAATGAGCACTTGTGGTTACCAAATAGCCCTCTCGGGCCTCCTTTGTCACGGCCGAAGCCTGACAGCCAGGTAGCCGAGATGGGTCCATGCCCGACTGCGGGCATCGGTCGCGGTGCCTACAGGGCACACAGTGTGATCAAGGTCGCATCGCCAGGGCGCGGAGATCGGCAGACCGCGGCCGGTGCGGATGGGCCTGCGTGGACGCCCGGGGAAGGCCGCCGGTCGTTACTAGGGCGACCAGCCCCAGGGCGGCACGGGGGGCAGCCCCGCGTGGGGACCAGCCCCACGCGCCTGGGGAGCAGCCCCTATGCGCGGGGAGAGCAGCCCCCCTGCGCGGGGGGATCAGCGAGGGCCGTGGTGACCCGCGGCGCGGGGCGAGGCTGCGGCTCCGGATCACACCGATCGGCCCGTACGACCCACACCGCATCCCGCCCGCTGTGCTTGGCGGCGTACAGTGCGCGGTCAGCGCTGCCGTAGTACCGGCCTAGATTTCGGCCCGGCCGGGCGGTGACGACCATCCCGATGGACACGGTGACGCAGACGAGGCCCGGTCCGGACGTCCCCTCGAAGCGGAACACGGTCAGCGGAATCGTCTTGCGCAGCCTCTCGGCCGCCTCGATGGCCGCCCGGGGCGTGGTGCCCGCCATGACGAACGCGAACTCCTCGCCGCCGGTCCGGCCGATCAGCGCAGCGCCGCGCAACTGGGCGTTGACCACCGCGGCCAGGCCCTCCAAGACCTGATCGCCGGCGGGGTGCCCGTAGGTGTCGTTGACGGCCTTGAAGTGATCGATGTCGATGATCCCAACCGCCATCGGAACCTCCGCCTTGGCGGCCCGTTCCACTTCCTCAGCCGCGCGCCGCCGCCATGTCCTGTCGTTCAGCAGCCCCGTCTTGGCATCGACGCTGGCCTCGGCCAGCAACTGGGAGTGCCGCAGGCTGCGCTGCAGGCTGATCACCAGCGGAAGCGCCAGCACGGCGGCGAGCGCGACGTGGGCGGCCACGAACGTTACCAGCGTGCCAAGCGCGAGTTCAGCGGTGCTGCCGAATATCGCCTCGGACCCGGTGATTTCCGAGCGCAGCCGCGTCTGCGGGGCCGCCCCCTTGACCGCGGTCAGCACCAGGCCGTCGTTGAGGGCGAGCCGAAGCAGGCCACACCCCACCACCAGCAGTGTCCACACCCCGGTCCCGGTGCCCAGGCCAAGGAGAGACACCGTGTGGTGGAAGACGACGGACGCGGCGGCGTAGGCAAGCCCCAGAGCCGCCGCGGAGTAGGCCCGACGGACGAGAGGCGTCCGCCGGATCCGGGCCTGGGTCAAGATCATCCGGGGTATCGGAACCAGCAGCACGTACACCGGGGGCAGCAGCAAGGCGACCGGCAGGTCCCAGATTGCGTACACGTCCCGCACGACACCGCCGGTCTGTCCGGCTCGCCGGGTCAGCTCAACCGAGACCGCGCCGCACGCCAGCAGGAGCCCGAACAGCCACAGTTGCCTCGCCTCCACGTGCACGAAGGCGACGGCGACGGCCACGGCCCCCAGGTACAGGGCGACCACCCCGGCGACCACGACCTGCAGCCAACGCGGAAGATTCCACAGCGGCCAGCCCGAAACAGCCTCCCGCGCAAACTTCACATGAACCCCCGGCGCCTCCGCTAGCCGTCCCAAGTCGGTGCCTGCGGGAGACTTGCGCGACGGCCTTGGGCCCGCCCTTTGCGGGCCGTACCGTCGCAGTTACTCAGTGTTGCATCTTGTTTACTACAGGACGAATAATCCGTCAATGTGGAGGAAATAACCAGCCGGAAGCGAGGAAATCTTACCTTATTTGACATTTACGGACAAATAGGACAGCGCTAGACGGCGACCGAACTATTAAGCCGCGCGATGTCCCGGTGCCGGCCGTCACGGTGTATCCGGTGCCCGCCGTGATGGACCTTCGCGCCGGGCGAATAGCCGCCCGTAAAACACGCCGGGCGCGTAACTGGCGTTCTCAACCAGGAAGTTCCCCGTTCCGTTCCGGGTCGTACGGTCGTAGAACGGCGGCGTTGAATTTGCGTAGGAGCCGACGTCAGATCCTTATCTCATGGTGCGGTTCGCGCGCGTTCGGCCGTCATCGGGGCTACGACAATGGTGGATGTTTGATCGGGCATGGAAAGCGGCGGGCCCGGCAACCTTATGGGCGAGCCGGCGATCCTTAGGGCGTGATGGATGACGGAGCCATGTCGGGCAGGCAGATTCCTGACCGCGATGAGGCGATCGCGACGCTGTTTTATGCGCGCTATCCCACGCTCGTGCGGACTGGGTACAGCCTCGCGGGTGACCGCCTCCGGCAGTGACGTCTGGGCGCTGACGGGTAGCCACGAGCTGGTCCGGATCGATGCCCGCACGAACGCCGTCACGCTCCGGGTGCACGTCGCCGGCGTTGCGAACAGCAGCCCGGTGGTAGCTCGCGCTGCTGCCAGCGGCGCGGGGGCTCGCCGTGATGGCGGCGGAACGCGGTGGCGAACGCGTAGACGGTGGAGTAGCCGGTCTCGGCGGCGGTTCGCGGGCAGCACCAGGATCGCCGCGACAAGGCCGCGGCCGATGTCGCCCGTGAAACGGTAGGCGCCGCACAGGAACACCGAGCTGCGGGGGGCGGACAGTGCGGGGCCGCCGTCGGGCAGCGATCGGAACTCCCCGGGCAGAACGCAGCGGGCCCCCGGCTCATGGGCCGCGTAGTGATCGGGCCCGCCGCGGATGAGAGCCAGGTCGCCCGGACCGAGCTCGACCGGATCGCCGCCGTCGTCGGTCACCGGCGCGGCGCCGGTCACCTTCGCCGAGTTCGCCGCGACCACTTTAGCCTGGAAGTAACGGGAAAGGACTGCCACCATGAAGACGCCCATCGCCCGCCTGGACGAGTTCACCGCGCTCGACCCGTTCTTCCGCGTGATCGAGCAGGGCCTCGACGGCCTGGCCGGTCCGGGCCACTTCTTCGATCTGCTCGCCGACGACGCTGTCTTCGAGTACGTCATCACCGTCCCCGGCTATCCGCGCCGGGTCCAGGGCCGCGCCGCGGTGGCCGAGCTCTACCGGCCCTACGGCAACGCCCTCGTCCTCGACCGGTGCTACGACCTGGCCGTCCACCACGACCCGGCCCAGGGGACGGTCGTTCTCGAGTACGCGTCCGAGGGCAAGGTCACGGCGACCGGCGCCCCCTACGGCAACCGGTACATCTCGGTCGCCACCCTCCGCGACCGCGAGGTGGTCCGCTGGCGGGACTACCTCGACCCGGTCGCCGTCTTCGACGCCCTCGGCTGGCCCGAGCGCTGAGGTTGCCAGCGCGGGCGGCCAGGCGCCGGCCCGGTCGTCGCGGGACCGTCGGCGGATGATTTAGTTGCCGTATAGCAAATTGTTTCCGTCGGCGAGAGGGGTCTGCGCTGTCCGCTCCGCCCTTGGAGAGTGGCGAGTTCAGTCTTCGCTCGATCGCGGTCGCGGCGTTCGGGCCGGCCACGCTGTTCGGGCTCGCGGAGGGGTCGATGATCCCGGTCATCGCGCTGAGCTCGATCGACCGGGGCGCCAGCACCGCGGTCGCCGCGCTCATCAACGCGCTGCTCGGCATCGGCTCGATCGTGACCAACATCCCCTCGGGCGTCCTCGCCACCCGCATCGGGGAGCGCAAGTCGATGCTGGTGGCGGCCGCGGTCGCGGTCGCTGGCCTGATCCTGTGCCTGGTCAACCTCGGCCGCGGCGCGCTGTCGCTGGCCGTGTTCGGCCTCGGGGTGCTGCTGCTGGGGGCGGCGAGCTCGGTCTACACGCTGGCCCGGCAGTCGTACCTGACCGAGTCGGTGCCGCCCCACCTGCGGGCCCGGGCGCTGTCAACGCTGGGCGGCGTGCTCCGGATCGGGATGTTCGTGGGTCCCTTCCTCGGCGCGGGCGCGGAGGAACTGTGGGGGCTGCCTGGCGCCTACTACGTCAGCCTGGCGGCGATGGCCGGCGCGGCTGTCATCGTGTTGCGGGTGCCCGATCTGGAGAAGACCGACCAGCAGCGGGCGGCGGCGGCGCAGGTGACGACGCGGCGCATCCTGAAGGAGTACTGGCGGACCTTCCTCACGCTGGGGTTGGGGGTCGTGCTGCTGTCGGCGATCCGGCAGACACGGCAGGTGGTCATCCCGCTGTGGGCGGCGCACATCGGGCTGTCCCCTACCGCGAACTCGCTCATCTACGGCACCGCCGGCCTTGTCGACGTGTCGACGTTCTACCCGGCCGGCAAGGTCATGGACCTCTACGGGCGCCGCTGGGTCGCGGTGCCGTGCACGCTGGTCCTCGGTCTTTCCTTCCTGCTGATGACCGGGACCCACAGCCCGCTCACGCTCACGCTGGTCGCGATGCTGATGGGGTTCGGCAACGGGATTGGCTCGGGCATCGTGATGACGCTCTCGGCCGACGTCTCGCCGGAGATCGGACGGCCGACGTTCCTCGGCCTCTGGCGCGAGCTGTCGGATACCGGGCAGGGGGTCGGGCCGCTCATCCTGTCCGGCGTGACCGCCGTCGCCGGCCTGGTCGCCGGCATCGTCGTCAGCGGTCTGGTCGGCTTCGCCGCCGCCGGGGTGCTGTGGGTGTTCATCCCCCGGCGGGCTCCCGCCGGCGTCGCGCGCGGGCCCAGCCCGAATACTCCCCGGCGGTGACGTGACGCCCCCCACGGCGAGTTGTCGTCAGGTGGACGGCAGAGCCACGGTCCGTTCGAAATAAGGGTGTTGATCTTCCCCCCGGCACGGGCGTGCGGCGCCCGTGGCCCTAAGCCTGTGCGCGGTCTCGGTTCGCCTCGTCGTAGCGGTCCCGGGCGGTCATCAGATCGGCCTGGTGGGCGTCGGCCCAGAGCAGGAGGGTGGTCGCGGCTTGCAGTAGCGACTCGCCCAGCGGGGTGAGCGCGTACTCGACCCGGGGCGGAACGACCGGGTAAACGGTGCGCGAGATCAAGCCGTCGCGCTCCAGGGACCGGATGGTGACGGTCAGCCGGCCGGACAAGCCGATCCCGATCTGGCTCGGCACCGGCGGCAACCCCGGCTCGACCATCCGCGCGGGGCAAGCCGGCCTCCCGATCTCCTACGGCATCCTCAGCGGCACGCCGCAGCGCTGGGGCCAGCAGGGCGAGCTGTACCGGGAGGCCGCCCGGCAGGCCGGCGCGGACGAATCCAAACTGGCGATCTCGGTCGCCGGCCACGGCTTCATCGGCCGCGACGGGCAGGCGGCCAAGGACCTGTTCTTCCGCCATGAGCAGGCCGCCTACGCCGCCTTCGGCCGCTTTCCCGCCCGTTCCTGGCCCGAGGCGATCCCGAACTACTCCCCGGGCGGCATGGTCTTCGCCGGCGACCCGGAGGAAATCGCCGAGCGCATCATCGACCTGCATCACCATCTCGGCCACAGCCGCCACTTCCTGCAGATGGATATCGGCGGCATGCCGCACGCCGAGGTGCTCAGGTCAATGGAGCTACTCGGCACCGAGGTAGCCCCCCGGGTGCGCGCCGAGCTGGCCGACAAGGTCTAGAACGGCCGAAAGGGACGGGCCCGACCAGGGCGCGACGGCCGGTCAAGCGCTGGTGCGTGGCCAGCGCTCGTGTTGCCGTCCGTAGCCTTTCTCACTGGCGGATGAGGACGAGGGTGCTGCGGGCCTCGATGTGCACGCTGTCGTCGGCGCGCAGGTCGGGCCTGGTCTCGCCGTCTTGGAAGGTGTCGACGGCGATGTGCCACTTCTCGCCGATCGCGGCACCGGGGAGCCGGAACTCGACCGGCTCGTGGTGGCCGTTGAACAGGATCAGGAAGGAGTCGCCGGTGACCGGGTCGCCTTCTTGATCTGGCTCGGTGATGGCCTGGCCGTTGAGGAACACGGCGACCGTGCGGGCCTCGTCCCAGTGCCAGTCGCTGTCCTGCATCCGGTTTCCGTCCGGCAGGAACCAGGCCAGGTCGCCGATGCCGCCGTCGGGGGCGTCGCCGCGGAAGAAGCGGCGGCGGCGCAGCACCGGGTGGTCGCGGCGCAGGTGCACCAGCCGCCGGGTGAAGTCGAGGAGGTCCTGCCGGGGCTGGTCGAGGTGCCAGTCGACCCAGGACAGCTCGTTGTCCTGGCAGTAGACGTTGTTGTTGCCCTGCTGGGTGCGGCCGAGTTCGTCGCCGTGCGCGATCATCGGCACGCCCTGGGAGAGCAGCAGCGTAGTCAGCAGGTTGCGCTGCTGGCGGGCGCGGAGCGCGAGAATCTGCGGGTCGTCGGTCTCGCCTTCCGCGCCGCAGTTCCAGGACTGGTTGTCGTCGGACCCGTCCTTGCCGTCCTCGCCGTTGGCGTCGTTGTGCTTGTCGTTGTAGGAGACGAGGTCGCGCAGGGTGAAGCCATCGTGGGCGGTGATGAAGTTGATGCTGGCGAGCGGACGGCGCCGGTCGCTCTGGTAGAGGTCGGCGGAGCCGGCCAGCCGGGAGGCGAACTCGGGCAGGGTGGCCTCGGCGCCGCGCCAGAAGTCGCGGATGGTGTCGCGGTAGCGGCCGTTCCATTCGGTCCACAGCGGCGGGAAGTTGCCGACCTGGTAGCCCCCCTCGCCGATGTCCCAGGGCTCGGCGATGAGCTTGACCTGGCTGATCACCGGGTCCTGCTGGACCAGGTCGAAGAACACCGAGAGCTTGTCGACCTCGTGGAACTGGCGGGCCAGGGTGGCGGCGAGGTCGAATCGGAACCCGTCGACGTGCATGTCCTCGACCCAGTAGCGGAGCGAGTCCATGATCAGCTGGAGGACGTGCGGGTGGCGCATGAGCAGGCTGTTGCCGGTGCCGGTGGTGTCGAAGTAGTGCGCCGGGTCGTCGTCGACGAGCCGGTAGTAGGAGGCGTTGTCGATCCCCTTGAACGAGAGCGTCGGGCCCAGCTCGTTGCCCTCGGCGGTGTGGTTGTAGACCACGTCGAGGATGACCTCGATGCCGGCCGTGTGCAGGGACTTGACCATCGCCTTGAACTCGGTCACCTGCTGCCCGCGGCTGCCGGAGGAGGAGTAGGCGTTGTGCGGGGCGAAAAAGCCGATGGTGTTATAACCCCAGTAGTTCGACAGGCCGCGCTCCTTGAGGTGCGGGTCCTGGACGAACTGGTGCACCGGCATGAGCTCGATCGCGGTGACCCCGAGCCACGTGAGATAGTCGACGATCACCGGATGGCCGATGGCGGCGTAGGTACCGCGGATCTCCTCGGGCACGCCCGGGTGCTTCTGCGTGAGGCCCTTGACGTGCGCCTCGTAGATGACGGTGTGGTGGTAGGCCAGGTCAGGAGCGCGGTCGTCGCCCCAGTCGAAGGCCGTGTCGGTCACCACTGACACCATCGTGTGACCGAGGCTGTCCATGCGATCGTTCGGTTCGTCGTGGTCGTCGAAGCGGTAGCCGAACAGGGACTCGTCGCCGTCGATCTGGCCGTCGATCGCCTTGGCGTACGGGTCGAGTAGCAGCTTGGCCGGATTGCAGCGCTGCCCCTGATCGGGGTCGTAGGGCCCGTGGACCCGGAAGCCGTAGCGCTGGCCGGGGCCGACTCCCGGCAGGTAGCCGTGCCATACCAACCCGTCCAGCTCGGTCAGGTCGACGCACTCCTGCGACCCGTCCTCCGCGATCAGCGCCAGCTCGACCCGCTCCGCCGCCTCCGAGAAGAGCGAGAAGTTGGTGCCGGAACCGTCGTACGTAGCTCCCAGCGGGTACGACCGGCCAGGCTTGATCCTCATCGTGCGATCCATCGCAGAACGTGAGCGGCGGACCCGATCGGCAACACAATCCCCATGAGCGCATCCCTTCGGCGTGACCGTGGCAGAGCTCTCCCCCGTTACCCCGGAATCCGGGACTCACGCCGGGCCGGCGGGGCGCACTCAGGCAACCCGCCGCACGGGTGTGTCGCTGCAGACTGCGCGGCGAACTTCGCAAAAGTATAGTTTTGAGAAGTACACTTTTGCGGATCGGCAGATGCGCGCGCTCAACGTCCGGGAAGACGCCGCGCTCATCGTGTCCTTGAACGACCTCTCCGAGCCATAGCCCTCGACGCTGCTGGACCGGCAATGCGGAGCTCGTCCAGGACGTAACGGCGCGGTTCCTCGGGCGAGTCTAATCGCCCGTCTTCCACGGTGGCGGTGGTGGCGGTATCGAAGCTGGGTAGAGCCAGGGTCCGTTCGAAAAATTCAAAACATCATCCCGAACGGACGCGGGCCTTCGCGGTGGGGGTCAGGTTTTTCGCGCAATGGAGGGAGTGCCATCGGCGACCCTGAGGTGAACCCGGGTGGCGGCGCGGGATCAGGGACGGAATGGGGAATCTTCCTGAGGCGCGCGGGCGGGCCGCCGGCCGATCATGGAGTCATGGAAAACAACGGCATTCCCCCGCAAGACGACGCCCGCGACCGCGCGGGCGCAGGAAACCGAGCCGGGCAGCGGACGCTGCGGCGTTCCTCGCACGACCGGCTGCTGGCCGGGGTGGGTGCCGGCGTCGCCGATTACCTCGGCACCGATGTGACCGCCACCCGAGTCGGCCTGGCCGCGGTCGCCGTTCTCGGTCACGTGGCGATCCCCGCCTACGCCGCCGCGTGGGCGCTGATCCCTGAAGAGGGCAAGTCGCGGTCCCGCGCGGTCGAGTTCCTCGACTCCGTGGCCGACCGGGTGGACTCGGCGGTCGGCCGGGTGCGGCAGGCCTAGCCGATCGGCCGGACGGACGTGGCGAGCGTGCGCCGGTCGGTGACCAGCACGTGCGCCGACGGCAGCGGCGTCCAGCCGGGCATCGGCCAGCCGGAGCTCGCCACCAGGACGGCGTCGTCGGTGACCTGGTAAGCCAGGTCGAAGTAGGCGGCGACCTCGTCCGGGTCCTCGCCGTGCCCGCGCTCCCGCAACCGGTCGGCCGGGACCATGGACCGGTCGTAGAACGAGATCGCGTACAGCGCGTCCGGCGCCAGCAGGATCGCGTTCAGGCTGCCGGTCGTGTAGCGCCGGGATATGTCGGCGGTCGTGTCGGCGATCGCCGCGACCATGTCGCCGTCGCGCGCCGCCAGCCGCCAGATCAGGTGGAGGAAGTACCGCTCGCTGTCGGTGGAGCCGGCCAGCCTTCGCTCCCATTCGGGGGGAAGCATCTCGCCGAGCCGTTCCTGCGGGTGGATGGCGCCGTTGTGGGCGAACGTGTAATCGCCGTACTGGAACGGGTGGGTGTTGACGTCGGTGACGGGCAGGCCGGGGGTGGCCCAGCGCAGGTGCACCAGGCCGAGGTCGCCGAGCGGCTGCCAGGCGAGCTTGTCGTATTCCGGCTCGCTACCGGCCCGGGCGGGGGATTTCCACATCGCGGGCCTTGAGCCCGCGTACCAGGCCATTCCCCAGCCGTCCCCGTGCAGGTCGGACAGGCTGGTGAAGGCGCCGAGGCTTTCCGCGCCCAGGAGTTCGGCGACGGACGCGGCATCTCGCGAGCAATAGCCAAGCAGACGGCACATGAAGGATTAGCTCTCCTAAAGGGACTTGCCCATTCCGCCGCCGACGTCAATGGACGCGCCGGCGATGTAGCTAGCCCGGTCGCTGGCCAGGAACGCGACGAGCCCGGCAACCTCATCGGACCGCCCGAAGCGGCCCAGCGGAACCTCCGCCTTCGCCAGCTGGCCGAAGAACTCGTCGGCCGGCATCTCGGGGGCGCGCTTGCGGTGGATGTTCTCCCATTGCGGGGTCTCGACGAAGCCGATGTTCACGCTGTTGACGAGGATTCCCTCGGCCCCCAGCTCGATCGACAGCGCCTTCGACAGGCTGAGGCAGGATGCGCGGTTGACCGACGAGGCCAGGAAGGCCGGGTCCGGGTAGCGGGCGTACAGAGCGTTGATGTTGATGACCCGGGGCGCGGCGCTGGCCCGCAGGTGCGTCAGGGCGGCGCGGATGCAGCGGATCTGAGACAGCAGCTTCACCTCGATGTCGTCGTGCCAGTCGTCGTCGGTCAGCGTGGCGAACCGGCCCGGCCGGGCCCCGCCCGCGTTGTTGACCAGGATGTCGAGCCCGCCCAGGGCCGCGCTGGCGGCGGCGACGAAGTCGGTCACCTGAGCCGGGTCGGTCACGTCGCACGGCAGCGCCAGCAGCTGCCCGCCGGGGGTGGCCGCGCGCAGCTCGGCGGCCGTCTCCTTCAGTTCGCTCGCATGCCGGGAGCAGATGGCGACGGCGGCGCCTTCGGCCAGCAGCTCGGCCGCGATGGCCTTGCCGAGCCCCTTGGAGCCGCCGGTGACGACCGCCCGGCGGCCGGTCAGCCCGAGCTCCACCTAGTCCTCACCCGCCGCGATGCCCTCGGCCTTGGCATCCTCGGCACCCCTGGCACTGGCGCCGGCCGCGCTCTCGGCTGCCTGCGCCTCCGCCAGCTTCAGCAGGCTGCTGCGCGGCGGCGAGAACACGTCGATCTCCAGGCAGTGGGTGTCGGTCGTCCAGGCGCCGTGCGGAACCCAGGACGGGACGACGGCGACGTCGCCCTTGCGCATGACGCGCACGTCGCCGTCCAGGTCGAAGGTGAACTCCCCCTCGAGGACGACGACGATCTGCTCCTCCTCGTGCACGTGGCGGGGGGCGATCGCGCCCGGCTCGAAACTGACGAAGTTGGTCATCGCCTTCTGCCCGAGCACCGGCCGGAAGCCGAGCCCGGGCAGGAACTCGACCGGGGTCAGCGCGTCCACGTTGACGTACCGGCCGGGGCCGGCCGGGGTACCGCCCTCGGTGGTGAAGTGGCTGGCGGCATCGCCCAGCGAACCGTCCTCGTCGGCTGGCGGCTGGTGCGCGGCATCACTCATGTGTCCTCCGTGCTCCTTAACGTTTAACGTGCTGCGGAAGTTACAGTGCGCTCTTCACCACGTCGGCGATCCGGCGGATGCCTTCGTCGATGAGGTCGTCGGCGACCCGGCTGTACGCGAGCCGGATCTGGTTGGCCCCGACTCCCGCGCCTTCCCCGTAGAACGGCCGTCCGGGCACGTAGGCGACCTTCTCGGCGCGGGCGGCGGCCGACAGCGCGACCGCGTCGACGCCTGCCGGGCAGGTGAGCCAGACGTAGAAGCCTCCGGCCGGCGTCGTCCAGGCGGCGCCGTCGGGCATGTGGGCGGCCAGCGCCTCCGCCGTCAGGCGGGCCCGCCGCCCGTACAGCACCCGGGACACGGCGATCTGACGGTCCATGTGACCGCCCCGGCCGTACTCCTCGAGCATCCGCTGGCCGAGCGCGCCCGCGCACTGGTCGGAGTTCTGCTTGGCGATGGCGAGCCGGCCGACGACCTCGGCCGGTCCCGCGGCCCAGCCCATGCGGAACCCGGGCGAGAAGATCTTGGAGAACGTGCCCGCCTGCAGCACCACATCGGGTGCCAGCGACCACATGCTCGGCGGCTGGGCCGCGCCGTTCTCCAGCGGGCCGAAGCCGAGCTCGCGGTAGGCCACGTCCTCCAGGATCAGGAAGTCGTAGCGGCGGGCGAGATCAACCAGCTGCCGGCGGCGTTCGGCGCTCATCGACAGGCCGGTGGGGTTCTGGTAATCGGGGATCGTGTAGACGATCTTCGGTCGCAGCCCCCCGGCCAGCAGGTCGGCGAGCACGTCCACCCGCATCCCGTCGTCGTCGAGCGGGACGCCGCGCACGTCGGCCTCGTAGCCGCGGAACGCCATCAGCCCGCCCAGGTAGGTCGGCGCCTCGACGACGACGACGTCGCCGGGATCGACGTAGCTCTTGGCCAGCAGTTCCATGCAGTCGATGCCGCCGCTGGTGATCATCAGCTCGCCCGCGCCGGGCGCCCGGCCATCGGCGGCCGCCAGCCGCCCGGAGACGTAATCGCGGAGGCCGGCCAGGCCCTCGGTGGCCGAGTACTGCAGCGCCACCCCCGGCTCGTCGGCGATCAGGCGGGCGGCGATGTCGGCCAGGGTGCCGGTCTGGAACGTGGCCGGCTCGGGGAACCCGCCGGAGAACGTGATGACGTCGGTGGCGCCGGCCAGGGAGAGGATCGCCGTGATCTCCGAGCCGCCCAGCGCGTGCGTGCGGCGCGCGAGCCGCCCGTCCCAGTCGCGGCGGGCGGCCCCGCGATGCTCGTCGTCTCGATCAAGGCCCTGCTGCCCCACCACTGCGGTCATCGGCTTGACTCCCCTTCTCGACGGAAGCTGACCCTTGACATAGTGATCTTGCAATTGTAAGAATCATCACTAACACATCTTACAATTAGCAATCACTCGTCATGGATCATAGCTCATCCAAATCGATCCGACGATAGGCAACCTTCCAAATGACAATCGACCCTGCACCGTTGGCCAAGCTGGCTGAGGTGTCACCGCCGCCGAGGCCCGAGGTGGAGGTGGACGACTTCGACCTCGCGCTGCTGCGCGCGCTGGCGGCCGACGCCCGGCAGTCGCAGCGGGCCCTCGCCCGGCAGATCGAGATGTCGCCGCCGGCGGTGGCGGACCGGCTCGCCCGGCTCGAGCGCAGCGGGGTGATCCGCGGGTACCGGGCGGACATCGACTGGGCGGCGCTCGGCCTGCCCGTGGTGGTGTATCTCGCGGTGACCGCCGCGGCGGGCATGGACCTGAGCGAGATCATCCGGCAGATCCAGGAGCTGCCGGAGGCCGAGACGATGAGCGTCGTGACCGGCAGCCTCGATTTCCTCGTCCGGCTGCGGGTCCGCGACCACACCCATCTGCGCCAGCTGCTGCTGGAAAAGATCTTCCAGATCACCGGCGTGCAGCGGACCGAGACGTTCCTGTCGATCGCCGACATCGACCCCGACAACTTCACCGCCACGCTGCTCGAGGACATGATCGCGCGGCGCGGCACCTCTCCCCGCACCTGACCGGAGGCTCAATCCAGTGGGCAGCACCAACCCCTCGCACGCGATCAACGGCGTTGGCCAGCACGGCTTCATCGCCCGGCACGGCCTGTACAGCGCCGAGCAGGCAGCGGCGGCGGACGAGGTCGCCGCCCGCATCCGCGAGCTCGGCCTGAGCACCGTTCGGCTGATCGTGGTCGACCAGCACGGCGTGCCGCGCAGCAAGTCGCTCTCGGCCGAGGTGGCGATCGCCGCCATGTCGAACGGACTCGACTTCTCCGGCGCCATCTACAGCCTCGACAGCGGCAACCAGGTGTTCGTTCCCGCCTTCGCGGCGGGCGGCGGCTTCGGGATCGACGAGCTGACCGGCTTCCCTGACGTGGTCCTGGTGCCGGACCCGAGCACGTTCCGGGTCCTCCCGTGGGCGGACCGGACCGGCTGGATGCTGTGCGACGTCTACTTCTCCAGCGGCGCGCCGATGCCGCTTGACGGGCGCGGCCTGATGCGGCGGGCGCTGTCCTCGCTGGCCGACGCCGGGTACGACTACCTCGCCGGGATCGAGATCGAGTACTACATCGTCAAGGTCGACTCCGACCGGATCGAGCCCGAGAACGCCGGGTTCACCCCGGCTCCGCCGGCCGTCAGCGTCTTCCAGCGCGGCTACCAGTACCTGTCCGAGGTGCGGCTGGACAGCGTCTCGGGAACGCTGGAGGCGATCCGCGACGGCCTGAACGCGGTCGGGCTGCCGCCGAGGTCGATGGAGGACGAGTGGGGCCCCGGCCAGATGGAGTTCAGCTTCAGCCCGATCGGCGGGCTGGCGGCGGCCGACGCGGTGGTGCTGTTCCGTTCCGCGGTCAAGCAGATGTGCCAGCGCCGCGGGCTGCTGGCGACGTTCATGTGCCGCCCGGCGCTGCCGAACTTCTTCTCCTCCGGCTGGCACCTGCACGAGTCGCTGATCTCCCGCGCCGACGGGCGCAACGCGTTCGCGAGCGAGGAGGAGACGCTGTCGCCGGTCGGGCGCCAGTTCGTGGCCGGGCTGCTCGAGCACGCGCTGCCGATGACGCTGTTCGCCTCGCCCACCGTCAACGGCTACAAGCGCTACCGGCCGTACTCGTTCGCGCCCGACCGGGTCTGCTGGGCGGTGGAGAACCGCGGCGCGCTGGTGCGGGTGCAGGGCGCGGCCGGCGACTCCAACAGCCACGTGGAGAACCGGATCGGCGAGCCGGCCGCAAACCCGTACCTCTATATGGCGGCCAACATCGCGGCCGGCCTCGACGGCATCCGCAGGAAGCTGGAGCCGCCGGCGCCGGTCGAGGCCGACCCGTACGCGGCCGAGGCGCCCATGCTGCCGACGTCGCTCCGCGAGGCGGTCGGGGCGCTGGTGGAGGACACGTTCTACCGCAAGGCGTTCGGCGACGGCATGGTCGACTACCTCATCCAGATGAAGCGAGCCGAACTCGCCCGCTACGAGTCCGCCATCGCCGAGAACCCGCCGCCGGACGGGCAGGAGATCAGCGACTGGGAGATGCGCGAGTACTTCGAGTTCTACTGAGGACGAGAGTTCCCCGACTTCGACGCGATGACCGCCTACCGCGACCACCCAGTGCACCAGGCCTTCCTGGCGTGGCTGAACGAGCGCGACGGCGTCCCGCTTGCCTTCGACTACGTCCTCGATGACCAGACCGTCCTCATGCCCGAGTAACACCCGCACGGTAAGGAACCCCCCATGGCCCAGATCAGTTCTGGCCCGAGCGTCGCGCGCGAAGACGCGCTCGCGCGCGGCACCCTGCGACTCCCTGATGCCATCGCGATCTCCGTGTCCGTGCTCGCCCCGGGCATGGCGATGCTGCTCAACGTCTCCGGGGTGGCCGCCACCAGCGGCGGCTCCACGCCGTTGGCGTTCCTGCTCGGCGGCATCGCCTGCCTCGCGCTCGCCTTCGTGGTCATCGGGTTCACCCGGCGGATGGCGTCGGCCGGCTACGCGTACACCTACGCCAGCCGCAGCCTCGGCAAGGGCGCGGGCTTCATGGCCGGGTGGCTGTACTTCTTCGGCATGATCTGCTTCGTCCCGATGACGATGTCGGGGGTCGGCTACCTGGCCGCCGACCTGCTCCACCTCAGCCCCAGCTTGTGGATCGTGTTCTTCTTCATCGGGATGGCGCTGTTCCTGTTCCTGTCGGTGATCAGGATCAGGGTCACGACCCGGGTGCAGCTGTACGTCGGCATCGCCACGGTCGTCATCATCCTGATCGTCGACCTGGTCACGACCGCCAAGGGCGGCAGCCACGGCCAGGCGCTGTCGTCGTTCACCTTCGGGCACTCGCTGCGCGGCGGCTTCAGCGGCGTCTTCTACGGGATCATCCTGGGCGTCACCTCCTACATCGGGTTCGAGACGGCGGCCGACTTCGGCGAGGAGACCTCCAACCCGCGCCGCTTCATCCCGATCGCGGTGATCGCGGCCACGGCCTTCGCCGTCATCTTCTACCTGTGGACCACCTACTCGATCACGATCGGCTACGGCGTCAACAACGGGGCGAAGTTCGCCGCCGACCCGATCGCCCTGAAGACCACCGCCATCACGTTCGTCGGCTCCTGGCTCGGGACGCTGGTCGAGATCGGCGGCATGCTGTCGGCCTTCATCGTGTGCGTGGCCTGCGCGACCGCCGCGTCGCGGACGCTGTTCGCGATGGGCCGCGAGGGCGTGCTGCCGACGGCGTTCGGCCACACCTCACCCCGGTTCAAGACGCCGGTGAACGCGACGGTCGGCGTGGCCGTGGTCGCCACCGTGATGGCGCTGCTGGTCGGGTACCCGTTCTCCGACAGCGCGTTCGGCGAGCCGTTCAGCAACTACTACTTCTGGGCCACGACCGGCACGCTGGTGATCATCGTCGTCTACATCATGCTCTGCATCGGCGGCATCGTGTTCTTCTACCGCACCCGCGACTCGCGCCGGTGGAACCCGCTGGTGCACGTCGTGGTGCCGCTGGTCGGCGCGGTCGTGTTCGGCGCGGCCCTGTACGGGTCGGTGCACCCGACCCCGACCGGCATTCTCGCCTGGACGCCGTGGCTGTCGCTGGTCTGGCTGGCCATCGGCGTGGTGATCCTGCTGTGGCTGCGGGCGCGGCGGCCCGAGGCGGTCGCGCAGATCGGCTCGATCCTGGGCGAGGAAGGCGGCACCGACGCCGAGATCCTCGACGCCTAGCGGCGGCTCCCCCGCCTGACAGCTCGACGGATGCCCTCGTGGGGTGCCCCTAACCGCGTGAGTCGTCCACGGCCGGGATCGGGGCGAGCCGGGCCAGGGCTGCGTTCGCCAGAACGAGCAGCAGGGCGAGGGTGAGGATGGCGGGGCCAAGGATCGCGAGGCTGGTGCGGTCGATGAGGAGGCCGATGAGCGCCGAGACGCCGGAACCGCCGGCTGCGGCGGCGCCGACTTGCCAGGCGATCGCGTGCCGGGCGCGCTGGTCCCCGATCCGCCGCGGGGTGGCGGCGATGAGGGCCGGGAAGATGCCTGCCAGCGCGGCGCCGAGGATGACGAACCCGGCCACGACGACCGCGGTGCTTGGCTGCCACCAGATGAGCGCGGCCGCGCCGACGCTGGCAGCCATGCCCCAGCCGATCACCTGCCGGGCGGGGACGGGCCTGGCCGGGAGGGCGAGCCCGATCCACACGGCGGTGAGGGCGCCCCAGTAGCCGAAGGCGGCAAGCCCGGCGGCGGACGCGGACAGGCCCAGGTGGCCGCGAAGATAGCTGGTCTCCCACTGGCCGGCGCTGACTTCGAGGCCGGTGTACACGAAAAACACGGTCAGTCCCAGAGTCAGGACGGACCTGAGCCGTCGGCGTGACCAGGCCGCGGCCGGGTCGGTCACGTCCGGACGGTGACCGGTGCCGCCGCCGGCGGGAGGGCGAGGGACATCGGGTGCGGGAGCCCGGCGGTGATGCAGGGCCCACAAGGCGGCGGCGGTGAGGTCGAGGGCGACCAGGAGACGCCGAGCCGCTGGATGAGCCGACCCACGAACGCGGCCACGGCGACCGATCCGATGGTGTTGACCAGCAGGATCAACCCGAGGCCACCGACCGGGACGCCAAAGCTCTGGCGCATCGCCGGCCAGGCGGTGCCCAGCATCCCGTCGGGCAGGCCGACGATGATGAAGGTCCCGAGACTGAGCAGGTCGAACCGGCGGTCCGTGCTGACCCGGCTGAGGGTGGTGGTCAAGCTGACCGCCGCTCGATCATGTCCATACGTTCTTTCTATCATGCTTGATGTTCATATGGACATGATCTGTGTTCGCTCGGCTCGCGCTGGACCTGCACGAACCCCCCATCAGGCCCGCCGACAGCCTCGGCCCGGATTCCGCGGCCGCGCGCCCGCGCCGTACCCTTGCTCGGGACGGCCGGCGCGGGCATCGCGATGATGACCGCTTTGGTGACGGCACCCGGACTCGCGGCGGAGGAGCTTGCCTGATGGATGAATTGCCGCCCGTACCCGCGCGGCGCGCCGCCGACGGACCGGTGCCGGACGGGCCGCTGGCGGCCAGCAAAACCGCTTCGCCGCAGCTCGACGACGAGCTGTTCGGCCGCCTGGTGGCCTACGGCACGCCGCACGAGACCCGCCCCGGTGACGTGCTGTTCAAGCCGGGTGACGTCGACGTCGACCTGATCGTGGTCGCCCGGGGCTCGGTCGAGGTTATCCGGACGGAGACCGCTGACGTACCCGCCGGGACCGTGGCCAAGGTCCGGGCCGGCGGTTTCGTCGGCGAAATGAACCTGCTGACGGGGCAGAACGTCTACCTGCTGTGCCGGGTCAGGGAGGCGGGCACCGTCTACCGGGTCGCACCCGAGCGCCTCCGCCGGCTCATGGCGGACGACGGCGAGCTCTCGGACATCATCTTCAGGGCGCTGGTCGCACGCCGGGAGCTGCTGCAGCGCAGTACCGGCGCCCGGGCGGTGGAGATCATCGGTAACCCGAGGTCGGCCTCCGGCCTGGCGCTGCGGACCTATGCCGCCCGCCAGCGACTGATCCACGTGTGGTTCGATGCCGACAGCCCGGCGGGCGAGGCGCTGATGAAGTCCTCCGGGCTCACCGAGGACGACCTGCCCGCCGTCGTCATGCCGGGCACGACGCTGAAACGGGCGACCCCGGGCACTCTGGGCCAGAAGCTGAACCTCACCTATCACCGCTCGTCCACCAAGCCGGTCGACGTGACCATCGTCGGCGCCGGCCCGGCCGGGCTCGCGGCCGCCGTCTACGGCGCGTCCGAAGGCCTGGACACGGTCCTGCTTGACGCCATCGGCACGGGCGGGCAGGCCGCGGCCAGCTCCCGGATCGAGAACTACCTCGGTTTCCCGTTCGGCCTCTCCGGCGCCGACCTGACCGGCCGCGCCGTCCTGCAGGCGCTGAAGTTCGGCGCCCAGGTCGCCAGCCCGTGCCAGGCGGTCAGACTCGACGCCGACCGGAACGGCGGCCGGCTGCGGCTGCACCTGCCCGAGGGCGACTTCCTCGACAGCAAGGCCGTCGTCATCGCGACCGGCGCACGCTACCGCTCGCTGCCGCTGGAGCGCTGGCCCGACTTCGAGGGCGCCGGGATCTACTACGCGGCCACCGAACTGGAAGCCCGCGGCTGCGTCGGCAGCCCCGTCGCGGTTGTCGGCGGAGCGAACTCGGCCGGTCAGGCCGCCCTTTACATGGCCGGCCGGGGAAGTGACGTTTCGCTCGTCGTCCGGGGTCCGGACATCGCGGCCGAGATGTCCGCCTACCTCGTCGACCGGCTGCTGGTGCATCCGCGGGTAACGGTGCGATGCCGCAGCGAGGTCACCCGGCTGGACGGCGCCGACTTCCTCGAGGAGATCAGCATCACCGACCGCGCGACCGGTACCACGCGGGCCCAGCCGTGCTCGGGCCTGTTCTGCTTTATCGGCGCCGAGCCGGCCACCAGCTGGCTAACGGGGATCGCCACCGAGGATGACGGCTTCATCCGGACCGACGTCCAGCTGAACGGCGCTGACCGGGGGTCAGCGTGGGCCGATCTGGGGCGGACGCCGCTGCCGTTCGAGACCAGCGTTCCCGGTGTGTTCGCGGTCGGCGACGTCCGCTCCGGCTCGATGAAGCGGGTCGCCGCGGCTACCGGCGAAGGCGCCAGCGCAATCGCCTCCGTGCACAAGGCCATCGGCGGGCTCGTCTAGCGGCTCCTTGTCGGGTTCAGGGCTTTTTGGATTGCGGGCCGGTTGGCCGACCGCCCAAGGAGCAGATTTTGTTGCAATTTAGCTTTACACGGCCGATTGCGATTAATCCTGTATCACCGGCTATGCGTAATTAGTTAAAGTAATGACCATGTCTGAGGGATCGGGCGGACCGCGTCCAGGCGAAGACGAAATCGACCGCAGGCTTCGCGAGCTCACAGAGGAGGTCGCGGGAGCGTCCCGGAGGCGGGAGCCCTCCGCCGCCGAGCGCAAGAGGGCGGCGAAGAATCCCGCGCAGCAGCGGACGCAGTTCGTCACCGGGCTGGACAAGATCGGCCTGAGCAAGCAGGGCTACTCGCTGAGCACGCGCGGCTGGGTGGCATCGTTCGCGCCCGGCACCACCACCCTGATCGGCAA
>Ga0335075_10005168_pt1 | contig 20311 bp, 12 predicted proteins | sample Lox_Sample_24_FD_206723 | JGI IMG/M metagenome (GOLD analysis project Ga0335075, IMG submission 206723) | Soil microbial communities from Loxahatchee National Wildlife Refuge, Florida, United States - Lox_Sample_2.4 | ecosystem: Environmental > Terrestrial > Soil > Wetlands | place: USA...
AGGCCGCCGCGGCGTTGGTCGCCGCGTAGCCGTTCTTCAGGCCGAAGAGCTGGGCCGTGCGGGCATCGAACGAGGAGATGAAGCTGGCCTTGCTGGTGATCAGGAGAATGATCAAGATGATCGCGAAGCCGAGCAGGCCGCCGTAGAAGCACCACTTCTGTACCCGGGCGTAACCCGCCATTCCGATCGAGACCAGGACCCCGGCCAGCACGATCGTAATCAGCGTGACCACGAAGATCCCGTTGTGAGTAGCGAACCAGGCCGCCGCGCCGGCATGGCCGGTAGTGGCCCACAGCGGCTGGAAGAACTCCTCGCTCAGGACCGTCCCGTAGATCGGCGCCCACAGCCACAAGATGAACCACCATCCGGTGGCGGCCATGACGAAGCCGAGCCCGCTGCCCAGGATGCGGCTCTGCCAGACGTAGTCGCCTCCGGCCCGCGGAATGGTCACGACCAGCCCGGTGTAGGCGATGACGAGGAACGAGACCCAGACTCCCGAGATGAGGATCGAGTACAGCAGGTTCCCGTGCGGGAATGAAGACTGGAATGCCCACTCGACCATGCCCAGCGTGACCACGTTGGTGGACAGGCAGGCGTAGATCATGGAGTCCCTGACGGACCAGCCCCGGACCAGGCCCGTCGCGTTGCGGAGGAAGAGAGTCGGTCTCTCTTCGCCCAGTGCTCCTGCCGTCATATGTATCCTCCGGTTATCCCAGGTTCATGCCGTTTCGACCGCATTGTGGCTGGTACAAGGCACTGTGGTAGCGATAGAGGGGTGAGTTCTGTAGGCGTTTGGGTTCGTCTAGCGCCAATATAGGGCTTTGGGCCTGTCTGGGCAGTGTGCTCGGCTAACTTAGCCGGATCGACACCCAGGTGGGACGAGGCGCCGCCGGGGCGGCGTCAGCCGTTGACCAGGATGTACCGGGTCACCTTTCCCTTCTTCTCGTTGAGGTCAAGCACCGCGCCCTGCAGCACGCCGTCGGTGTAGGAACTGCCCGGGTTCATCGTGAGGGTGCGGCCGAGCCTGGTGACGCCCTTGCTCTCGTGGATGTGCCCGTGCACCGACAAGATGGGCTGGTACTTGAGGATGGCCGCCTTCACCGCGGTCGAGCCCACCGGCTTCATCACCGCGCCGCCGAGCACCGGCCGCATGTTCTCGTCCAGGGCCGGCGCCTCGTCGAGCCCTGTGCCGTACGGCGGCGCGTGGAAGTTGAATACTGCCCGGCTCATGTCGGGGATCGACGAGACCACCGCGTCGATCTTGGTTGCCAGCACGTCCTCCGGCGCCTCGCGGAACGTGTTCCACGGCGTCGGGTTGGTCCAGCCCATGGAGGCCAGGTAGAAGCCGCCGATGTCGAGCACCTTGCTCTCGGCGAAGCTGACGCACGGGGACCGCTCGATGATGTCGTCGATCTCCCAGATGTCGTCGTTCCCGCCGTTGAGGATGCAGGGGATCTCACCGCCGCGCAGCTTGCTGTCGGCCATGTCGAGCCACATCTCCAGGCCCTTGGTCATCTCCTGGGTGAACCTGCGATCCACCGAGCCGTCCTGCTCGTTCAGTGCGTCGAGCTCGTCGGTGGACATCACGGCCGGGTAGTAGCCCCGGTCACGGATCTTGCGCTTCATGTCCTCGAGCTCGGCCAAAGTATCCAGCTTCACCCGGGCGCCGCCGAACGTGACCTCCCAGTGGCCGGGCCCGGTGGCCACGACCGGCACCATGATCTTGCCGGTCACGTCCCCGCCCAGGATGACCATGTCGGCCTTGTAGAAGGCGGCGGCGTTGAGGAATTTTCGCCAGCAGATCTCAGAGCCATGGATGTCGGTGGCGAAGAAGACTTTCATCGTGTTGCCCGCGCCTTCCCTGATAGCGAGAAAAGAAAATCAGTGGTCCACTTCTTCGGGCAGCTCGTACCAGCGGACGCGTTCTCCGAGCCTGGCCCTGCTCTTCCACTTCAGGCCCTTCGGCACGGTCTCCGCGACCTCGAGCAACTGCTTGGCCTGGGCCAGCGGATCGAACCGCGGGTACGGCGGCACCAAGCCAGGCTGCGAGGACAGCAGGTCGGGCAGCTTGTTCAGGCTGCCGGTCACGGTGCGCCACCAGCCCCAGTCGCCGGCCAGCACCGAGCCGAACCGGTCGGAGTCGATGAACGGCCGGTCGGCGTCCCGGCCGACCCGCACCCCGGACAGCACGTGGAAGATGTCGTGCGCGTCCTTGGCATTGAGCTCGACGATCTGCAGCTTGGACAGCAGCAGGTCGGAGGGCTCGAGGGTGGGCGACGCCGAGTCGAACGACGGCCGCAGGTCCAGCGTGTGGCACATCGACAGGCGGTCCACCATGACGTCGATCGGCCGCCCAGACGGGGCCATGAAGTACATCTGCCGGTCGCCGTTCAGGTTGTTGAACCGCTTGTCGGGCTGGCAGCCCGCGCGCTCCAGGTGATCGGCTACCTTGCGGCGGGTCTTGCCCAGGCAGGCCAGGTCTATGTCCTGGCCGGCGCGCTGCCGGGGCGGGAAGTCAGGGCACAGCACCCGCACCCCGAGGCCGCCAAGGATCTTGAGCCGGTGGCCGGCGTCGGCCGCGCCCTGCACCAGAGCGAGCGCCTCGGGCAGCGGGTCGGCGGCGGCGCCTGCCCCCGGTGCCCCGCCCGCTGGCGCCCCGCCCGCGGGGGCCCCGGATGGTGTGCTCATTTCGCTCCTCGCTGTGCGCGCGCCGATGCCGCGTGCCATCGGCGCAGTTCGATCATGGTGACGTGATGGCCGGTCTGTCTAGTTTCCGTCGTAAGAATCCCACGTTGTGGTGCTGGCCGTACCCAACGGTCCGTTCGGTAAAATTTCGTTTTTAATCTGCCGAACGGACATGTGTTCGTGCCTCCCCCTCCACCGCGCGCGGCCGGCGGTAGAACTGCACCGGCTCGGGCGCCAGCGGGGTGTTCCCCGCGATCAGGTCGGCGGCCTTCTCCGCCACCATCATGACCGGAGCGTAGATGTTGCCGTTGGTGACGTAGGGCATGACAGACGCGTCGACGACCCGCAGCCCGTCCAGGCCGTGCACGCGAAGCGACCCCGGGTCGGTCACCGCCATCGCGTCGGTGCCCATCTTGGCCGTGCAGGACGGGTGCAGCGCGGTCTCGGCGTCCCGCGCCACCCAGTCAAGGATCTCCTCGTCGGTCTGGACCTTCGAGCCGGGCGACAGTTCGCCCGCGCTGTAGTCGTCGAAGGCCGGCTGGTTCAAGATCGTCCGGGAGACCCGCACCGCCTCGACCCACTCCCGCCGGTCGGTCGGCGTTGACAGGTAGTTGAAGCGCAGGGCGGGATGGACCACGGGATCCGGTGAGGTGATCATGACCGTGCCGCGCGAGTCTGAGTACATCGGCCCGATGTGCACCTGGTAGCCGTGCCCGCCCGCGGGCTGCGAGCCGTCGTAGCGGATCGCGATCGGCAGGAAGTGGAACATCAGGTTGGGGTAGGCCACGTCGTCGTTGCTGCACGCGAAGCCGCCGCCCTCGAAGTGGTTGGTGGCGCCTGGCCCGGTCCGGCCGAAGAGCCACTTCGCGCCGACGGCCGGGCGGTTTCGCCACTTCAGCGCGGGCGCCACCGACACCGGCTGCCTCGAGCCGTACTGGATGTAAGCCTCCAGGTGATCCTGCAGGTTCTCGCCCACGCCCGGCAGGTCGGCCACCACGTCGAGGCCAAGCCGCTGCAGCGCGGCGGCGGGCCCGACACCGGATAGCTGAAGCAGTTGCGGCGAGTTGATCGCGCCGCCGCACAGGATGATCTCGCTGGACCTGACCCGTTTCGTCGTGCCCTGATGACGGAACTCGACGCCGACCGCCCGCCGGCCGCGGAAGATGATCCGGGTCGCGAAGGCCCGGCAGGCAACCGTGAGGTTGGCCCGGCCCATCACCGGGTGCAGGTAGGCGCGCGCGGCCGACAGCCGCCTGCCGCGGTGTACGTTCCGGTCGAAGGCGGCGAAGCCCTCCTGCCGGTAGCCGTTGACGTCGTCGGTGAGCGAGTACCCGGCCTGCTGCACCGCCGCGAAGAACGCGCCGAACAGCGGGTTGGCGGCGGGCCCGCGCTCGAGCACAAGCGGCCCGTGCTTGCCGCGGAACGGGTCGGCGTCGTCCGCGGCCAGGCATGTCTCCATCCGCTTGAAGTACGGCAGGCAGTGCGCGTAGTCCCAGTCGGCCATCCCCGGGTCGGCGGCCCAGCGCTCGTAGTCCATCGGGTTGCCGCGCTGGAAGATCATCCCGTTGATGCTGCTCGACCCGCCGAGGACCTTGCCCCTGGCGTGGTAGATCCGCCGCCCGCCGAGCGCGGGCTCGGGCTCGCTTTGGTACTTCCAGTCGTAGAACCGGTTGCCGATGGGAAAGGTGAGCGCGGCCGGCATGTGGATGTAGGGGTCCCAGATGTAGTCGGGCCGCCCCGCCTCGAGCACAAGCACGCGCGTGCCAGGGTCGGCCGACAGCCGGTTCGCCAGCGCGCTTCCCGCGGACCCGCCTCCGACAATGACGTAGTCATACATGGGTTTCCCCTCGAATCGAAATCAAGCCTGGGTTGCTGCGTCGAGGTTCTCGCGCACCGTCTGGGTCATCTTGTGGTCCGGCCCGAGGTAGCGCTCGCAGTCGGTCAGAGCTCGCTGCAGGACGGCTACGACGTCGGACAGGCGGCCCACGGTGTAGTAGGCCGAGGCCAGGTTGCACCGTGTGGTCAGCGTCTCCATGTCGCCGGCCCCGAGCATCCGCTCGCCGTCGGCCAGCGCGCGCTCGTACTGCGGGATCGCGTCGGGGAGCCGGCGAGCCTGCTGGTAGGCGCCGGCCAGGTTGGAGCGCGCGGTGAGCGTGTCCCTGTGATCGGCGCCCTGGATCCGCTCCCGGTCGGCCAGGGTGCGCTCGTACACCGGGATCGCCTCCCTGAGCCGTCCCGCGGTCCGGTAAGCGAAGGCCAGGTTGGCGCGGGCCGCGATGGTGTCAGGGTGATCGGCGCCCTCGAGCCGCTCCCGGTCGGCGAGCACCCGTTCGTACTGCGCGATGGCGTCCTTCTGCTTCCCGGCGGCTCGGTAGGCCGAGGCCAGGCTGGCCCGGGCCGCGATGACGTCTGGGTGGTCCCGCCCGTGCATCCGCTCCTGGTCGGCCAGCGCCCGCTCGTACTGCTCGATCGCCTGCTTGGTCCGCCCGCTGGCCGCGTACGCGGCCGCCAGGCTGGCCCGGGTGCCCAGCGTGGTCGGGTGGCCGGCGCCGAGCAGGCGCTCGGCGTCGCGCAGCAGCATCTCGTAGGCGGCGATGGCCTCCCGCGGCTGGCCCGCGGTCTGGTAGGCCTCGGCCAAGCTGGCCCGCGAGCTCAGCGTGACCGGGTGACCTGGGCCGATCAGCCGCTCGGAGTCGGCCACGGTGCGCTCGTACAGGGCCACGGCGTCGCCCGGCCGCCCGGAAGTCTGATAGGCGTGGGCCAGGTGGCCGCGAGCCGCGATCGTCTCGGGGTGTTCGGGTCCCAGGTTCCGCTCCCGCTCGTCCAGCGCGGTCTGGAATACCACGACCGCCTCCGTGGACATGCCGGCCAGCTCGTACGCCGCGGCGAGCCGGTCCCTGGCTACCACCGAGTTCGCGTGGGCCGCGCCAAGCAGCCGCGTACTCGTGGCCACCATCGATTCCCAGTACGCGATGGCCGGCCCGGCGAGCCTGCCGGCCTCAAGCGACAGCCCGGCGCGGAACAGCAGCGGATGGGCCTCGGTCTTCCACAGCATCTCGCCGTCGTTGGCCCGCAGCGCCGCGGCGCAGTCCCGCAGCGCCTGCTCCAGGTGCGGCCCGCCGTCTGCTTCCGGCCAGGTCTCGACCAGCGCGTCGGCGGCGGCCGCCGTGACCTGCTCGAGGTCGGCCTGCGGCAGCCAGGCCCGCACCGCGGCCTGGACGCTGCGGTGCGTCTGCACGGTCCGCACCGGGCTGACCGGATCGATGGTGACCAGGCCCGAGGTGGCCAGGTTGTTGATGGCGGCGCGCACCATGTTCTGGTCCTGGCCGCCGGCCGTGCTCGGGTGACCGGTGACGTAGCTGCACGCGGCCGGGCTGGTCAGCACGGCGCCGGGGATCCCGTGGTGGTCCATCGAGGCGATCAGCACGAGCGCCGGCCAGGCCAGCCCCGTCGGCGCCCGTTCGTGCGCGCACTCGGCGGCCAGCGACCAGGTGGCCAGCACCGTGGCCGAGGCCCCGTCCACGGCGGACATATGCCTGCGGCGCTCGCCCAGCGCCGACCGGTACTCCCGGCAGCCCTGCTTGCGGGCGTTGATCACCGCGGTGGCCTGGGCCAGCGCCAGCGGCAGCCCGTCCACGTCCCCGCCCAGGTCCAGCGCCTCTATCCGCTGGTCGGGATGGTCGGTAAGCCGGGAGCTCAGGTAGGACAGCGCCTCACGCCTGCTCAGCCCGCCGACCCGGACGATCGCGACGTCCCGTTCATCGAGGGCCCTGTCATCGAAGGCCTCGGCCGGCAGCCGGGTGGTCATCAGGATTCGCCCGGATGCGCCGGCCGGCCACAGGTCGCCCAGGTCGGCCACGTCGTTCAGGTCATCGAGGACCAGCGCCCACGGGCGCTTGGTGTGTGCCAGCCAGGCGAGGAACCGGGCGGCGGCCGCTTCGGCGCCCTCGGCCGCGCTGCTGGCGTCGACCGTGTTCGCCGCCTGGGCGAAACCGGTAATGATCGACTCGCGGCTGGACGCGGTCACCCAGACCAGGACCTCGACCAGCCGTGCGTTCCACAGGGCGTGGGCGAACTCCACCGCCAGCTGCGTCTTGCCCGTGCCGCCCTGATCCGCGGGCGCGGAGTCGGTCTGCGGGCCGTGCACGAGCACGACGGTCTGGCCGGGTCGCAGGGTGCCGGCCAGGTCTGGCCCGGTCTCCCCGCGCTGGTAGTACGGATCCGCGAGCGGCGGCACGATCCCGGACAACAGGATCGGCGAGTGCGTCGACGTTGCTGGTTGGGGTGCGACCACCTTCGACAGCCTCTCTTGCCTGCTCTGAAGTCCGCGTTACGCGGACCGCGCGCACCGGCCGACCCACGGATGCAGCGCGATCTTGATTAAGCTCGCATCCTAGACTGCGATGTGGGCTATTTGTGCCGTTTACGGCGATAAGTCATGCTATGCACCCGACAGTCCGGACCATGTCCCTCGCCGGCACCGTCTTTCTTACCGGATGAGTCTAGCCACCTGGACCAGGCCACACGGGCTGTTACGGGATGTTAGGCCCTGGTCGGGTCGATTCGAGGCCATACCACCCAGGTCGCCGCGCCCTTGGCTTGAGGCCCTGGGTTCTGGGGCCTTCAGGTCCGGGTCGCCTCGGCCAGGTTGCCGCGCAGGGCCCGGGTCATCGGGTGATCGGGGCCGAGGTAGTGCTCGCCGTCCGCCAGCGCGCGCTGCAATACGGCGGTGACCTCCACCAGGCGGCCGGCGGCGAACAGGGCCGAGGCGAGAGAGGCGCGGGCGGCCAGCGTCTCGGTGTCCCCCGGGCCGAGTAGCCGGTCACAGTCGGCCACCGCCCGCTCGTACTGAGCGATGCCCTCGGCGAGCCGGCCCGCCTGCTGGTAGGCGGCGGCCAGGTTGGTGCGCGCGAGGCGGGTGTCGGCGTGGTCGTGTCCCTGCACCCGCTCCCGGTCGGCGAGCGTGCGTTCGTAGCCGGGGATCGCCTCGCGCAGCTGCCCGGCGCTGCGATAGGCGAAGGCCAGGTTGGCCCGGGCCGAGGTCGTGTCAGGGTGATCGGGCCCCGCGGTCCGCTCCTGGTCGTCGAGGACCCGCTTGTACTGCGCGATCGCGTCCTTCGACTTCCCGCTCCGCCGGAACGCCGAGGCCAGGTTGGCCCGGACGGCGATCGTATCGGGATGGTCAGGGCCGATGGCCGCCTCGTAGTCCGCCAGCAGGCTCTTGTAACGCTCGACCGCCTGGCTGGCCTGGCCGCTCTCGAGCAACGCGTCGGCCAGGCTGTCCCGCACGGACAGGGTGGTCGGGTGCCGCGGGCCGAGCAGCCGCTCGGTGTCGACGCTAAGCATCTGGTACGCGGTCAGCGCCTGCCTGGTCCGGCCGGCCTCGGAGTAGGCGGCGGCCAGGTCGATCCGGGCGGACAGGGTGACCGGGTGCCCCAGGCCGAGCTGCCGGTTGGAATCGGCCACCATTTGCTCGTAGATCGACACCGCCTCGGCCGGCAGGCCGGCGGTGGAGTACGCGTGCGCGAGCCGTCCGCGGGCCGTGATCGTATCCGGGTGTTCGGGGCCGTGGCTTTGTTCCCAGTCGGCGAGCGTGCTGGCGAACACCGCGATCGCGTCGCCGACCCGGCCGGCCGATTCGTAGGCGACACCGAGCCGGTCCTTGGCCGCAAGCGCGCTCGGGTGCGTGGACCCGAGCCGCTGAGAACTGGCTGTCACCATGGCCTGCCAGTACGCCATCGCGGCGTCGCCAAGCCCGCTGTCCTCCAGGCTCCGGCCCAGGCGGAACAGCAGCGGGTGGGCCTCGGGATGCCACAGCGCGTCCAGTGTGGGCAGCGCGTCAGGGCCCCCGCCTCTGACCCGGCCCACGGCCCCGGCCACGCCGAGGCTGACCGCGCAGTCGCGCAGAGCCTGGTCCAGCTGCTGCGCCCGTTGCTGGGCGCTGCCCGGCGGCCCGCCCCGGCCCCCGCCGCCGTGGCTGCCGGCGGATTCCGGCCACGTCGCGGCCAGCGCGTCCGCCGCGGCGACCACCACCTGCTCTATGTCGGCGGGCGACAGGTAGGCCCGGACGCCGGCCCGGACGCTGGCGTGCATCCACACTGTCCGCACCGGGTTCGCCGGGTCGATCGTGACCAGCCCGACCCGGGCCAGGTTGGTGACGGCAGCCTGGGCCAGGTTGGCGTCCGCCCCAGGGGCGGTGCCCTGCCTGCCGGTGATGTAGCCGCACGCCGCCGGGCTGGTCAGCACGGCGCCGGGGATGCCGTGCGGATCGAGCATGGCGGCCAGGGCCAGGGCCGGCCAGGCCAGCCCGGTCGGCGTGAGCTGGTGCGCGCATTCGGCCGCCAGCGACCAGGTGGCCAGGATCGCCGCGGATACCCCATCGACCGGCCGGTCCGCCATATACCTGCGCCGTTCGCCGAACTGCGCGCGGTACCCCTGGCAGGTCATCCTGGCGATGTTCATCACGGCGGTCGCCTGGGCCAGCCCGAGTGGCAGGCCGTCAAGATCCTCGGTCAGGTCGAGTGCCTCGATCCGCTGATCGGCGTAGTCGGTGAGCCTCGAGTTGAGATAGGACAGGCCCTCACGTCGGCTGAGCCCGCCGACCGGGACGATCCGCAGGCCCGCAGCCGCCGCCGGATGCACGCCGGAGGTGAAGGCGGCACCGGGCAGCCGGGTCGTGATTATTACCTGGCCGCCAAGGCCGGCCGGCCACAGGCCCTCCAGGTCGGCCATGTCGGCCAGGTCGTCGAGGATCAGCGCCCACCGGCGCTCGGTGCGAGCCAGCCAGGCGACGAAGCGGGCCGCGGCCGCGTACGCGCCGGAGTCCGGGTTGCCCACCCCGACCGCGGCGGCCGCCTGCGCGAACCCCGTCATGATGGCCTCCCGGCTGTTCGCGGTGACCCAGATCAGGGCATCGACGGCCCATGCGGCCCGCAGCGCCCGGGTGAACTCAACGGCGAGTTGCGTCTTGCCGGTGCCCCCCTGGGCGGCGGGGGCCGCCTCGGTCTGTTCGCCGTGGGTCAAAACCACGGTCTCCCCGGGGACCAGGCTGGATTTCAGGTCGATCCCGATCTCCAGGCGCTGAAAGTAGGGCTGCGCGAGCGGCGGGATGGTTCCGGACAGCAGCATCCCCGTGGGCGGCGGCGCGCCTGAACGCTGCGCTACCACGTGGTCAGCCCTCTCCCGCGATACCCGGCGGCCGACAGGGACCGCGTAGCGCGGTTGCGGCCGTGTCCTCCACGCGAGCGGCCGCTGCCCCCCCGGGTCACGGCCGTGCGCGATGTTCGATTCGCCCGCCCGCTCCGCCTGACACTCGCAGTATCCGTACGGTCGCCGCCGGGCCACCATTCTGCACGTGCAGCGCAGGCAGGTCTATGGGGCATGCTAGTGATGAATCCCCCCCATGGCTATATGTGGGGAGAACTTTCGATTGAGCATCAATGGCCTTTCGCAAAGCCAGGCCGTCATCGGGTTTCGCCGGTCTGGCCCACCTTCTGCCGTGCCGCCTCCGGGCCCCGTTCCCGGCCGGCCGGTCCGGCTTCCCCGCCCGGGTCGCGCCCGGGTCCTGCCAGGTCCCGGTCCGGGCCTGGCCGCTTCCCGGCCCCGCCCCGGCCGCCTCCCCGCCCGGCCCCGGCCGCCTCGCGGCCCGGCCCCGGCCGCTTCCCGGCCCGGTTGCCGCGCGCTTTCCCGCCCGTTTCGCGTCGGGCCGGCCCCAGTCAATGGCGCGCCTCCCGCAACCGATTGCCTCCTCTCGGGCGACCGTGGCTCGCGCAGCCGGCCGATTTAATTGAATGGTCCCGAATTGTCATGGCTTGATTTTTGCCCATTAGGCCGGACGACGGTGATCCGTAGCTGTGTGGCTGCTTGCCGTAGGCCTTTCCGTAGCACCCCGGTGGCCGGCCTCGCCCGCGGGTCCCCCGGGCGCCGCGCGACCGACCACGTTCGTCTTCCTCTGGCTGGCCTGACGTGGTACTTTGCCCCAGCAAGCAGTTAAAGTAAGCATTCCTCGTAAAGTTCCGTTTCACGCCCATCCCGCATCTGCGTCTGGTCATTACGTGATCGAAACCGTATGTTTACTCAAGACGAGCAAGATCTGGCCCAGACATCATCCCGAAGACACCCCAGGCCCCCGGAGTGACCGATGAGTGGCGACCTCGTCGCAGGCAGGCACGGCAAACGGCGGCAGCCCTTGGAGGAGATCCCCCAGGAGTACGCCGCGTTCAAGATAGAGCAGCGCGGGATCGACCTGATCCCCGACGCCGAGCGGAAGATGCGCCCGTCCGGGTTGTTCTGGCTGTGGTCTGGCGCGGTGTTCAACGTGGAGTTCTTCTTCTACGGGACGCTGATCATGACCTTCGGCCTGTCGGTGGAACAGGCGGTGGCCGCGATCCTCATCGGCAACCTGTTCTATGCCCTGCTCGGGTTCGCGAGCCTGCAGGGGCCGCAGACCGGTACCACCGCGTTCATGGTCAGCCGCGGCCCGTTCGGCCAGAACGGTAACCGGCTGGTGGCGCTATTTAACTGGGTGACGCAGGTCGGCTTCGAGATCGAGGGCATCTTCTTCGTCGTCGCCACCGTCATCCTGTTGTTCTCCATACACGGGACCACGCTGAACGGCCCGGCCAAGATCGTGGTGATCATCGTGGCCGCGCTGCTGCAGATGATCGTGCCGCTGCTCGGCCACGCGACGATCACCAAGGTGCTGCGCTACCTGAGTTACGTGTTCATCATCTTCTTCGCGGTGCTGGCCGGGTTCACGTTCAACCGGCTGCACCTGTCGTCGTTCCACATCGCCCACCCAGCCACGTTCGCGGTTTGGACCACCGCGCTGGTGCTGATCATCTCGGTCGGCGGCCTGGGCTGGACCGAGAACGGCAACGACTACTCGCGTTACCTGCCGCGCACCACCCCCGCGCCCAGGACGTTCTGGGCCGCCACCCTGGGCGGCGCGATCCCGTCGATCATCCTGGAACTGCTTGGTGTCTTCGCCTTCACGATCACCAGCAAGACCTTCGGCATCGCGCAGCTCGGCGTGCCGCTGTCGTTCCCTGACTGGTTCAAGACCCCCTTCCTGATCTTCGCGATCTTCCAGCTGCTGGCGATCAACACCATCGACATGTACTCCTCGGGTGTCACGCTGCAGGCGCTGGGCGTGCCGGTCCGGCGGTGGGGCGCGGTGATCATCGACACCGTGGTATGCGCGGTGGTCACCGGCATCATCTTGTTCCACGGGAACTTCTACGCTGACTTCTCCGGGTTCCTGCTGTACATCGTGGTGTGGCTGGCGCCGTGGTTCGGCATCTTGATCACCGACTGGCTGCTGCGCGGCCGCCGGTATGACTCGCTGTCACTGCGGTCCTCCCGAGGCGGGCTGTACTGGCGCAACGGCGGCATCCACTGGCCGGCCGTCATCGCCCAGGTCGTCGGCATGGTCGCCGCGCTGATGTGGATCAACGCGGCCTTCGACTTCCCGTCCTACGTGGGTCCGATCTCGAACCACTTCCCCGGCCTGTCCGGCGGGGACTTCAGCTGGGCGATCGGCATCGTGGTCGGGGCGCTGCTCTACTGGGCGCTGGCCGCCCGCGCCGTGCGCCGGGAGGCGGCTGCTACCCCCGGCGTATGACCTTCATCGAGGGGATGCCCAAGGCGGAGCTGCACCTGCACCTTGAGGGAACCCTGGAACCTGAGCTGAAGTTCGAGCTGGCGGCGCGCAACGGTATCGGCCTGCCCTACGCCTCCGCGGCCCAGATGCGGGCCGGGTACGCGTTCGGGGACCTGACCTCGTTCCTTGCCGCCTACTACGAGGGCATGTCGGTGCTCCGCGGCGAGCAGGATTTCTACGACCTGGCCATGGCCTACTTCCGGACCGCCGCCGACCAGAACGTCGTCTACGCCGAGGTCTTCTTCGATCCCCAGGCACACACAAGCCGCGGGATCGGTTTCGGGGAGGTCATCGGCGGCCTGCACCGAGCCAGGCTGGACGCGCGGACCGAGTTCGGCCTGCGCGTCCAGCTCATCATGTGCTTCCTGCGTGACATGTCCGCCGACTCCGCCATGGCGACGCTCGAGCAGTCGCTGCCGCACCGGGACAAGATCATCGGCGTGGGCCTCGACTCCGACGAGCGGGACAACCCCCCGGTGAAGTTCAAGCGGGTCTTCGAGCGGGCTCGCGCCGAGGGATACCGCCTGACCATGCACTGCGACGTCGACCAGGCCGACTCGGTCGACCACATCTGGCAGTGCCTGGACGAGATCGGAGTCGAGAGGATCGATCACGGCGTCAACTGCGTGGATGACGACGCCCTGGTGGCGCGGCTGGAACGGGACGGCATCGGGCTGACCGTGTGCCCGGTCTCCAACCGCTGGGTGACCGACGGCCTCAAGGCTCGCGAGCTGAAGATCCTGCTCGACCGATCGGTGCGGGCCACGGTTAACTCCGACGACCCGGCCTACTTCGGCGCCTACGTGAACCAGAACCTGGCCGCCGTCCAGGAAGCCGTCGGCCTTACCGTGGCCGAACTGGCCAAGCTGGCCCGCAACTCGTTCGAGATCGCCTGGATCGGCGACGCCGACCGCGCGCGCTACCTGTCTGACCTGGACGCCTACACCGCTCAGGTCACGCAGAACTCGTTACCCTCCGGGTCAAGGAGGGTAACCGAGCTGCCGCGCACGTTGTCGGTCCGCCAGGCCAGCGTGGCACCCGCCTGCACCAGGCGTTCCACGTGCTCGCTTACCAACTGCTTGCGTCTCTCGCCGCGCACCTCTCGCCCGGCCACCCTGACGTCGAGGTGGACGCGGTTCTTGGCCGTCTTGCCCTCGGGAACTTTCTGGAAATAGAGCCGCGGCCCCTCGCCCGCGGGGTCGACCCGGGACGACACCTCGTCCCACTGGTCCTCGGGTATCCCGGCCGACCGGGCGAAGTCCTCCCAGCTTGCGAAGCCCTCGGGCGGCTGCTCGACCACATAGCCCAAGGCCAGTGCCCAGAACTCGGCAAGCTTCTCCGGCTCGGCGGCATCGAAGGTGATCTGGATCTTGGTATACACACCGGTACGCTACCGCCAGACCTGGGCCCACGGGCGCATGCTTCACCTGGCGTCCGGTTCATTCGGGAAAAAATCTCCGGTCCGCCGCTCCACATGGGCGGAATCCTTTTCCACAGGCGGGTCCCCGGCTCGGGATGGGACCGGGCCTTTCGTGTCCACAGCCTCTGCCGCCCTTTTCCCATCGTCGTCCACAGCTTCGCCTGGCTTGTGCACATGGCGATCCACAAGCGGCCAGGGGTAGCGTGCTCATTCCTGGGCAGTGCGCAATTGCGCCGAGCAGGGGTCCAGGGCCGGGTTGGGGCGGGCGCGGCGAGGCGATCATCATGAGCAGACTCGATGGCACTTCGATCGCTGCCGACGTGCCGCAGCGTCGCAGGGTCGTCGTTGACGTCATCCTCCTGCTGGCCAGGAATGGGCGCATCTTGCTGCGCGAACGGGCCAATACCGGTTACGGCGACGGCGCATACGAGCCCCCGTCGGGCCAGCTGGCCGACCGGGAGACGATCGTGGAGACGGCGATCCGGGTGGCCTCGGCGGCCGGGATCGTCATCGGGGCGGAGAACGTGTCGCTCGCCCACGTCATGCACGACGTTTCCGGCGGCGGGCGCATCGCGTTCTTCTTGTCGGTATCCGGCTGGACGGGCCAGCCCACCTCGCCCGATGTGCGCTGGTTCCCGGTCGGGGACCTGCCGACGAACATGCTCGACCGGGCCCGGGTGGCGCTGCGGAACTATGCCGACGGGATGCGCTTCTCCACCTACCCGGCGTTCGTGCCCGCGAGCGGCGGCGGAACAAACGGGGTCCACGCGATCACCGGGTTCGGAGAATCAACGGGGTCTTTCGGGGCCAACGAGTCCAACAATGTCAGCGGACTATTTGGGGCTGGTGATTCAGATGGGGCTAATGGCGTTTCTGAGGCCAAGGGATTCACGTCGTGGAACGTCGCACCGGCGCGGCGAAGCACAGCCCGCCGGGCCCGTCTCTCGGGATGAGCGTCCGGCGGGCCAGTGGCCCTCCCCGGTCGCGGCCGATCCGCGTCTGGTCGCGGCCGATCCGCCTCTGGTCCCGGCCGATCCGCCCGTCGCGGATCGCAGGCGGTCTGGTCGACACGCCCGGCGCAGCCCCGGCCATCACGCCACCCCCGGCCAGCACGTCCGGGTCGGCTGACCGCCCAGCACCCGGGGCGGCTTGGCCGGCCCCAGCCCGGTTAGCAGCAGCCCGGCAAATGGCCAGGGCGGCTTGGCCGGCGCGGTCGGATAGGCTGGCCTGCGATGACGGAGATCCTGAACGCGCACGGCTCGCAGAACGACATTTTCGTCACCTCCCTGCGGCCGGCTGACTTCGCGTCCGATACCGAACTGCGCGAGTTCGTCAAGAACCTGTGCGATCGCGCTGGCCCGTTCGGCGGCGACGGCGTCTATTTCTACGACGCCACCGGGCTCGTGCCCGACGCCTGGTTCTTCAACCCGGACGGCTCGGCCGCCGAATTCTGCGGCAACGGCATGCGCTGCCTGGGCCGGGTCATCCTGGACCGCCGCGGCACAGACACCGCGGACATACGCAGCGGGCGGTTTGAATACACGGTGCATCGCGGTCCGACCACGCGCCACGGCGTGCGCCAGGTCAGGCTCGAGCACCCGGCGGTCGACTTCGACCCGAAGACCCCGGTGGTGGCGGGCCGCAGCCCGGCCGTGCAGGCCAGCCTGCCCGGACTCGATCCCGCCCTGGCGTTCACCGCCGTGGCCATCCCGAACCCCCACCTGGTCGCGATGATCGACAAGTACATCGAATCCGACCTGGTCGCGATGGGGGAGCAGGTCGCTGCCCGGCACGAGACGTTCCCCGCAGGGGCCAACCTGTCGCTCCTGCTGCCGCTCGAGGACGCCGAGATCTTCGTCCGCACCTACGAGCGCGGCGCCGGCTTGACCGCCTCCTGTGGCTCCGGCATGGCCGCGGCCCGCGCGGTCTACTCCCGCATCGGCCGCGCCGAACCCGGCCACGACGTCCTCATCCGCAACGCAGGCGGGACGGCCACCGCGTCCCTGCGCGTCCGCGATGGCCGCTGGTTCCCCGTCCTCGAGGGCAACGCGACCTTCGTCTACCGCGCCGACGTCGATCCGCGGGCCCTGGCCCGCGACGCGGCGGCCCGCGAACCCTTCCCCGACGAGATCCGCGGCTACGCGGCCCAGGCCGGGGAGAACTGCGCCCGTCTGCGCGCCGTCGGCGTGGAAACGGCCGCTCAGATCACGTAAGACTCACGCGTCTCGGCCGCGAACAACCCGGCGGGCTCCGGCCGGGTCTTGATCAGCCCCTGCTCGAAGGCGTACCGGACGAACGTCGCCAGCGTCTCCTCGTTTCCCGCCAGCCCGTAGGACCAGAACCGCTTGCCCATAAGATCCACGGTCCGCTGCGCGTCGGCGTAGGCCCAGGGCAGCATCGACGCCCCCGCCGCCGTCTCGGCCAGCCGCTCCTCGGCCGCCAGGCGCGCCTGCTCGAACGCCTTGTACAGCGACTGCGCCAGCCACGGCCACCGGTCGTACACGTCGCGTCTCAGCACCACCACGTGCATGATCGGGAAGATCCCGGTCTCCGCGAAGTACCGTTCCTCCTCCGCACGCGGGTCGCCGAACAGCCGCCGCACCCGCCCCTCGGTAAACGGCCGCGGCACGCGCGGGGTATACAGCGCGTCGATCTCGCCGACGGCCAGCATGTCAGCCAGCGTCCGCCCGGCCGGGATCGGCTCGACCTCCACGCCGGGCGGGAGGTCGTGGGCCAGCTTGGCCACGCGCCCGGGAGCGTGCAGCCCGCCGGTGCGATACCGTACCGCGGGCACTGGAACCCCGTACCGTTCGGCCAGAATTCCCCTGATCCAGACGTTGGCGGTGAGCTGATACTCGGCCACCCCGGCCACCCGTCCCGCCAGGTCGGCCGGCGCCGCGATGCCGCTTCCCGGGCTCACGTAGATCCCGTTGTGCCGGAACGCCCGGGAGACGAACGCCGGGATCGCCACGAACGGCGCATCATGCTCCAGGCTGATCAGGTACGACGCCAGCGACATCTCGGCCGCATCGAACTCCCGGTGCCGCGCCATGCGGAAGAACGTCTCCTCCACCGGCAGCACCAGATAAGTCAGGTCCACGCCCTCCGGCCGGATCTCCCCCCTGGCCAGCCCGGCCGTCCTGTCATAGTCCCCACAAGCCAGGCTGACCGGCACGCGCATCGCCACAAATTCCTTTATACCGAACGCCCCGCAGCTTCCCGCCCCCCACCTTCCGCCACGCACTCCATCCCCTCCCCCGTGCCCAAACCGCCCCACACCCGGCATTCCGCATGATCAGATCATGAAACAGCCCGGTTAGACGAGCATCGCGACGCGCCTAGTGTCTGCGGTCGGGCCGGGCGGCGGCGCCGGGAAGATGACCTCGATGGCCAGCCCGCCCGCCGCGCGGGTAAAGGCGCGCAGTTCCGCGCCGTGCGCGGCAGCGATGGCGCCGACGATCGCCAGGCCCAGCCCGAGCCCCGCGCCGCCGCCGGTCCCCGCGCCGCCGCCAAGCCCCGCGCCGCCGCCGCTGCTGCCGGTCGCGCCGCCGCTGCCGCGGCTGGTGCCGGTGCCGGTGCGGGCCTGGTCCATCCGCTGGAACGGCTGGAACAGCCGGCCGAGATGGTCGGGGGGGATGACCGGGCCGGTGTTGGTCACGGTAAGGAACGGACGGCCCTCACGCGTGCCGGTACCGATCTCCACCCGGCCGCCGGCCATGTTGTACCTGATCGCGTTGTCGACCAGGTTCGCGACGAGGCGTTCGGCCAGCCCGGGGTCGCCGGCCGCCGCGGCGGGCTCAATGCGGGCGACCAGGCTCAGCCCGGCGGCGTCCGCGTCGTCCTGCCGGGCCGCCACCGCGTCGGCGGCGATATCGGCCACGTCGAGCGGCTCGAACCGGTCCAGGCCACGCTCGCCGCGGGCCAGCGTGAGCAGCGCGGCGATCAGCCGTTCCTGCTGCTCGCCCGCTGCCAGCGCCCGTTGGCAGGCGTCGCGTAGCGACTCGGTGCTTGCCTCGGGATCGCGGAGCGCGACCTCGAGCAGGGTCCGCTGCCGGGCCAGCGGGGTGCGCAGCTCGTGCGAGGCGTTGGCGACGAACTGTCGCTGGGCCCGGAACGAGGCGTCGAGCCGGCCGAGCAGCTGGTCGAAGGTGTCACCAAGTTCCTTGAGCTCGTCGTCCGGTCCGGTCATCGCGATCCGCTGGTGCAGGCTGTGGGCCGAGATCCGCCGGGCCGTGGCCGTGATCGTGCGCAGCGGGCTCAGCACCCGCCCGGCCATCAGCCAGCCCAGGCCCACCGACGCCACCGCCATGATCCCGAGCGCGATCCCGGACTCGATGAGCAGCTGGTCCAGCGTGTCGTGGCCCACCCGCACCGCCACCTGCTGCAGCAGCGGCTGGCACGTCTCCTGCGCGGGGGAAGCCAGCACCGCGCCCGCCGGGGCGCAGGCCGAGACGCCGGCGGCCGCGCTGGAAACGCTGCCGCTGCCGAACGCGACCACGTCGCCGCTTGACGTGACCTGAGGCAGCTGCTGGTCGACCAGGAGGTACGTGATGGTAAGCAGGCACGCGGCCGAGGCCAGGAACAAACCGATGTACAGCAGCGTGAGCCGCAGCCGCACGCTGTGCCTGGGCAGCCGAATCCCGGGCGAGACGACGCTCATGGCGTGATCCGGTATCCGGCCTGGGCCATCGTCTCGATGACCGGCGGGTCACCGAGCTTGCGCCGCAGCCGGCTGATCGTCACCTTGACCGCGCTGGTGAACGGATCGGCCATCTCGTCCCACGCCCGCTCAAGCAGCTCCTCGGCCGAGACCACGCGCCCCTGGGCGGCCAGCAGAAGTTCCAGCACGCCGAACTCCTTCGGGCCGAGGTCCAGCGCCTGCCCGTGCCGGCTTGCGGTGCGCCGCGCCGGGTCGAGCCGCAGCTCGCCGCAGGTCAGCACCGGGGCAAGCGGCGGCTGAGCCCGGCGCAGCAGCGCCCGCAGCCGGGCGACGAGCTCGGCGAACGCGAACGGCTTCGGCATGTAGTCGTCGGCCCCTAGCCCCAGGCCGTCGACCCTGTCCTCGATGGTGGCGGCGGCGGTCAGCATCAGCACCCGGCTACGGCAGCCCGCATCGACCAGTTCGGCGCACACCTCGTCGCCGTGCCGCCCGGGCAGGTCCCGGTCGAGCACGATCACGTCGTAATCGGTGAACAGGGCGTGCTCCAGGCCGTCGGTCCCGTCGAAGGTCACGTCGACGGCCATCCGTTCGTGTCGCAGCCCGACCCCGATCGCCTCGGCCAGCTCGACGTCATCCTCGATCACCAGCACTCGCATGGCCGCACCTCCAGCCCGACCAGAATCTCGAGCCACCCTGAACCTGACCTCCGGAACGGCTGACAGCGTCCTGGACAAGCGGTTGCACGCCAGTTACACCAGCCGTAACCGCGACGCAACTGCCGCCCGCGTAGACCTGCGCCATGTTCTTCGTCAAATACCTGAGGCGCGAACTGCACCGGAGAATGCGCCAGGCGATCTTCATCGCCCTCGGACTCGCCATCGGGATTGGCCTGGTCATCACCGTCATCGGCGCCTCGTCCGGGGTGAAAGCGGCCCAGGACAAGGTGCTGCGGGCGCTGTACGGCATCGGCACCGACGTCACCGTTACCACCAACCTGAAGCCCCTGTCGGGGCCGCCCAAGTCGGGCGCCCCCCGCTGCAACCCCGCGGGCTCGGGCGCCGGCCGGGTCGCGGTCATCAACGGCAAGTGTTACACCAGTGGCACGGTGGACTTCCTCGTCCCGGGCTACGGCCCGATGAGCGCCGCGTCGATCGCGTCGATCGCCCGGCTGCACGACGTGGCCGCCGCCGCCGGCGGGCTCGACCTCACCGACAACCGGGTCGACCTCTCCGCGTCCAGCATCGGGCCGCCCACCTCGTTCACGGTGGACGGGACGGACATCAAGAACTCAACGCTCGGCCCGCTCAGCGACGCGACGCTCACCAAGGGCCGGTCCTTCACCGCCGCCGACGCCGATTCCGACGTCGCCGTCGTGGACTCCGGTTACGCGACGAGCAACAACCTCAAGGTCGGGTCGACGACCCTCATCGGCGGCGCCAAGTTCAAGGTAATCGGCATCGTCAGCCAGCCCGAGGCCAGCAGCCCGCCGGACTTCTACATCCCGCTGGCGCGGGCCCAGGCGCTGTCCACCAACCCCGCGACGGGCAAGTCCTTCGCCGGCCAGGTGGACACGATCTACGTGACCGCGGGCAACGCCGCGGACATCGCCGCCGTCCAGCACGAGATCGGGCACCTGCTCCCGTCGGCGACGATCACCACCTCTTCCGGCCTGGCCAGCGAACTCACCGGGTCGGCGTCGAGCGCCGCCAAGCTCGCGGGCGCCCTGGGCAAGTGGCTGGCCGCGCTGGTGCTGATCGTGGCGTTCGCGGTGGCCAGCCTGCTCACGATCGCGGCCACCACGCGCCGAGTGCCTGAGTTCGGCACGCTGAAGGCGATCGGCTGGCGCAGCAGCCGGATCGTCGGCCAAGTGCTCGGCGAATCCGTC
>Ga0335075_10005169_pt1 | contig 20309 bp, 20 predicted proteins | sample Lox_Sample_24_FD_206723 | JGI IMG/M metagenome (GOLD analysis project Ga0335075, IMG submission 206723) | Soil microbial communities from Loxahatchee National Wildlife Refuge, Florida, United States - Lox_Sample_2.4 | ecosystem: Environmental > Terrestrial > Soil > Wetlands | place: USA...
GGTCTTTGATGCAGTGGAATGACAGATGTGTGCGGAGCCGTTATGCCATACACTGGGTTGCGTTGGAGAATCTTTGCCAGCGGAGTCGACCTTTCTTGAAACGATTCGCTCTCTTGCTAAGCCTCTCCGGTGTTTTGGCCTTGACCGCTGCAGCGCAGTCCAAGCCGGAGCTTGCGGCCACTCCGCCAATGGGCTGGAACAGCTGGGATTCCTATGGGCTTACAGTCACGGAATCCCAGTTCAGGGCCAATGTCGAGTGGCTTCACGAGCACCTGCAGCCTTACGGCTGGAAGTACGTGGTGATCGATGAAGGGTGGTACCTGGCGCATCCGGAAGATTCGTCCGATCCCGGATACACGCTCTCTGCCAAGGGACTTTACCTGCCTGCGATTGACCGCTTCCCTTCCGCCGGACGCGAGGACGGCTTCAAGCCTCTGGCCGACTATGTTCACTCGCTGGGACTGAAGTTCAGCATTCACATTATCCGTGGCATTCCGCGTGGGGCTGTGGAGAAGAACCTGCCGATTGCGGGATCGCCATTCCACGCCGCTGAGGCCGCTGACCGCTCGGACAGATGCGGCTGGAACCAGGACAACTATGGCGTGAGGGACAACGCCGCAGGCCAGGCGTATTACGACTCGGTGATGCAGCTGTATGCGTCGTGGGGGGTGGACTTCGTCAAGGTCGACTGCATCTCGTCGCCGTACAAGGCGGCGTCGATCCGGATGATTGACAAGGCGATTGCGAAGACCGGGCGGCCAATGGTGTTAAGCCTGTCTCCGGGGCCGACTCCGCTAGTCGATGCGAATCAGGTTGCGCGGTCGGCGCAGATGTGGCGGATCTCGAACGACTTCTGGGACCTGTGGACAGCGCAGAATGACGAGCACGGCTTCCCCCAGAACCTTAAAGACCAGTTTGCCCTGCTCGCCGCGTGGGAGCCTTATGCCGGTCCCGGGCACTGGCCCGACGGCGATATGTTGCCGATCGGTTATCTTGGTCCGCATCCTGGATGGGGTGAGCCGCGGCAGTCTCGATTGAGTCTCACCGAGGTTCGGACCCTCATCACACTTTGGTCGATTGCGCGGTCGCCGCTGATTCTGGGTGCGAACCTGACACGGATGGACCCAGCGACCGAGGCGTTGTTGACCAATATCGAGGTACTGGACGTGGATCAGCACACGACAGATAACCATGCCATCCAGCAGACTGGACAGGCGACCAATCCTCATGCGAACGACATCGTGTTCTGGATCGCAAGGGAGGAGGACGATACGATACTGGCTGTCTTTAACCGGACGGACCGGGCGGTGAGAATAAACCTGCCTCCGTGGCCTAAGCTAGGCAGCCAGTTCGGGCTGGATCGGAGCAGCTACCTTGTCCAGGATTTGTGGCTTAGGAAAAATATTGGGCGGCGAATGTCACTTTCGGTCATGTTGCCGGCCCATGGGGCTGCACTGTACCGGCTGAGTAACTGGCCACCAAAAAGGTGACAGCGTCTTCCGCGGGCCGCCAAGAGCTTGTCGCAGAAAGTGTACTTCATTCTAAATAAAAGAGATAGGTTGCGGCGCGGCGATCAGGACAGCTGGTGTTGTTGAAACACAGCAGGTCTGTTCCAGCCGGGCGATGTCAGCCTGCATCTCCGGGGCCTCAGCCAAAGAGGTGAGTGCGGCTCGGAGCATGAAGATCGCGGCATGATCCTGCGGCCAGCGTATCCGGTAGTGCATCCACTTGCCTTCCCGGCGCGCGCTGACGATTCCGGCACGTCGCAGGTAGGCCAGGTGACGGGAGATCTTGGGCTGGGATTGTCCGAGAATCTCGACGAAGTAACAGACGCAAACCTCACGGCCAGCCATGAGATTCAGCAGTCGCAGACGGGTCGTATCGGCCAGTGCCGCGAAGAGGAGGGCCAAGTCCTCGGGTTTGGCGGGGTGTTTCATGCAACAATCATATACGTATTGACATATATTTTCTATGACAATATATTTGCTTAAACAAATGTGAGGTGTTCGAATGGAAAACCCGACAAAGACTCTGGTGCGGGAAAAATACGGAGCGGCCGCACGCCAAGTTACAAGGGAAAAGCAGGCTTCCTGCTGTGGTGCGTCCGTTGCCTGCTGCGACCCGATCACAAGAAATCTCTATGCGGATGAGGAGAAGCGGGCCGTGCCTGATGACGCGGTGCTTGCTTCGCTGGGCTGCGGGAATCCGACGGCGCTGATTGACCTGCATCCGGGGGAGACTGTGCTGGATCTTGGGTCGGGCGGCGGCATTGACGTGCTGCTCTCCGCCCGTCGCGTGGGCCCGACGGGGAAGGCCTACGGATTGGACATGACAGATGACATGCTGGAGCTGGCACGCGAGAACCAGAGGAAGTCTGGACTGGAGAACGTGGAGTTCCTGAAGGGTGAGATTGAAAACATTCCCCTGCCGGACGATTCAGTTGACGTGATCATTTCGAACTGCGTCATCAATCTCTCGGCCAACAAAGACGGCGTACTGGGCGAGGCTTTCAGGGTGCTGAAGCCGGGCGGGCGATTTGCTGTTTCGGACGTTGTGGTGCGCGGCGAGGTTCATCCGGAGGTACGGCAGAGCATGCTGCTGTGGGTGGGCTGCATTGCCGGAGCGCTGGAAGAAAAGGAGTATCGGACCAAGCTGGATGCTGTCGGCTTCGAAGATGTTTCGCTGGAGCCTGTACGCACATACCAGATCGAGGATGCGCGCCAGTTTCTCACCGAAGCCGGAGTCGACGTCGACACGATCGCTCCGCAAGTCGAGGGCAAATTCATGAGCGCCTTCATTCGCGCCACTAAACCCGCTGTCGCGGCGACGCAGGAGGCGTGATGCAAAGCCACTATAACGTCCTTTTTCTCTGCACGGGCAACTCGGCGCGGTCGATCATGGCGGAAGCAATCCTGAACCACAAAGGTAAGGGGAAGTTCACCGCATACAGCGCCGGTAGTCATCCGACCGGGCAGCCACGGATCGAAGCACTTAAGCAGATCGAATCGGCGGGGCTTTCGACGGCTGGCCTTCGCAGCAAGTCCTGGGACGAGTTCGCGGGGCACGGCGCTCCAAAGCTCGACTTTGTCTTCACCGTATGCGACAACGCCGCGAAGGAACAGTGTCCTTACTGGCCCGGCCAACCAATGACAGCGCACTGGGGGGTTCCTGATCCAGCGGCAGTCAAGGGTACTTCAGAGGAAATCTTCCGCGCGTTCAGTGACGCCTTCACCATACTTGACCGCAGAATCGGGCTGTTTCTCTCGTTGCCCCTGGCGACGCTGGAGGACATGGCGATCAAGCAAAAAATCGACCAGATAGGCAGGTCGTAGGAGGCAAGGAGTGAAAAAGAGCCGGTTGTCTTTTCTTGACCGCTACCTGACGGGTTGGATCTTCGCGGCAATGGTAGTGGGTGTGGGTGTGGGTGTGGGATGGCTGCTGCCTGGCATTGTGCCTATGCTCAACCGCTTCAGCGTGGGCATGACGTCGATTCCCATCGCGTGCGGACTGATTCTGATGATGTATCCGCCCTTCACCAAGGTCAGATACGAGGAGCTGCATGAGGTCTTCCGGAACAAGAAGGTGCTAACGCTGTCTCTGGTGCAAAACTGGGTGATCGGCCCCGTACTTATGTTTCTTCTGGCGGTTGTGTTCCTGCGCGGATATCCGGAGTATATGGCAGGACTGATCATGATCGGGTTGGCCCGGTGCATCGCCATGGTGATTGTCTGGAATGAACTGGCAAAAGGCGATACGGATTATGCCGCTGGGCTGGTGGCGTTCAACTCGATCTTTCAAGTCCTCTTCTATTCGCTGTATGCATGGGTTTTCATCACGGTTTTGCCGGCAAAGCTCGGGCTGCGAGGGGCGGCTGTGATTATTTCCATCGCGGAGATTGCACAGAGCGTTTTCATCTATCTCGGCATTCCGTTTGTCGCCGGTTTCCTGACCCGTACGATCCTGGTGCGCCTGAAGGGGCGGGCGTGGTATGAGCGCTCTTTCGTACCGCGGATCAGTCCGCTCACTCTGGTGGCCTTGCTGTTCACGATCGTGGTCATGTTCTCGCTGAAGGGGAACTATATCATTCGGCTCCCGCTTGATGTGCTACGGATTGCTCTGCCCCTGCTGATCTATTTCGTCGTGATGTTTCTGGTGTCGTTTTATATGGGCAGGAAGCTTGGAGCGGACTATTCGAAGACGACTACGCTATCGTTTACAGCTGCCTCAAATAATTTTGAGCTGGCAATCGCAGTGGCGGTATCGGTTTTCGGAATTAACTCCGGGGCGGCGTTTGCGGCGGTGATCGGCCCACTGATTGAGGTGCCGGCAATGATTGGGCTGGTCAACGTGGCTCTTTACTTCCAGCGCAGATACTTCGAGAAGCCCGAGTCTGTGGCGGTAGAGCCTCTTTGCCGCACTGTATCAAGGTAGAGAATAGATGATTTCCAATAGAATCAATATGATAGCTATGGATTGGGAGCTGGAAGCCAAGAATCCCCGGGATCCGTAGGCGTAGTTCAGGCGCCTGGTGAGAATTATTTAATTTTTGTTATTGAAGGCAGGCACCCTTTTGGCTACCTGACTGCATCTTTGTAAGCATTCGACAGAGGCCTGCATCAATATCAGCCCATCTCGATTTGAGTTCTCCCTAAGGTGCCTGGTCTGCCTCTCCCCGAGGCAGACCCTCTTCAAGTAAGTCTCTTTTCAATCCTACCTCGCAAATGCCTCTTGAGCGGGTCCACTGGAAAGTGGACCCATTCGCTCGTTTGGGGGATGTTTGAATAAAACACGAACTGAGGCTTTTGAGATGGTTGACTCAATTTCTGGAGGAGCCGAGGGGCGGCGCTTGCGTTGCTTTGCCCGGAAGCTTCCAAAGACGCAGCGAACCAGTTTGAGAGTATTTGTGAAAGTCAAGAGACCATCCCACGTATGGGGCATTGACTGAAAAAACGAGGGTTGCACCGGGCTCCGGCTGCGGCAACGAGAGGAAGTATCTGGCTCCTTGGGCCTGTGCCCACCGCACCATGCCATTATCATTGCTGTCGAACAAATACGGAATTGCGCCGGGCCTTGTGATCCCGCCGATATCGACGATGGGGTGCTGAGAGTCGAAGGCCATCTCTCCGATTGCATAGATCGCGACAGGCGCGTCCGGTGGAACATGATCCCGGACATATTCCGCCATGATCTGCATTCGGCTACCTCCAATTACCTTATTGCGTATCAGAAGCCAAGTAATCGTGGAGCTGACAGAAACTGCAGCGACGAGCGCACCCGTCAGGGACAGAGAATAAATCAATCTTGGGAGCCTTCGATAGTTGAAGGCGAGCGCTGCAAACATGAGGCCCGGCGTCATGACAAAGACATAGCGGGTCTGCACCCAAGTGTGATCGACGATATAGAACGCGCATGCGACTACGCACCAGATGACGAATATCCAACCTGCGACGGGAAGCAACCGCAAGGGGTTTCGGATATTGCTGTCCTTGCGGACCAAAGCGGGTCTTATGACGGCGATTGCGCCCAACCCTGCAATTTCGGCGAGCACGAGGGGGAAGCCCAGGCCGTAGACTTTCAGGAGACGCTTGACCACCGAGTCTCCGGGACCGGCGCGCTTGGCGGCGTTGGTGTTGGGAATGACATGCCCGAAGGCATGGAGCGCATAAGCGGACCAGAGCGCAACAGGGAGCACGACCAGCACCAGTCCAAACAACAGAGCGAACAGCTTTCTGCCGGAAAGCGGGCGACCGGGGAAACGGAACCATTGGCGCAAAAACAGCAGTCCAACGAGGCCGGAAAAGGCCATCATCTCCGGGCGCAGTACGGGTGCAATTCCAGCGACGAAGCAGCCCATGTAAAAGCTGCCCCACGTGGGTTGTTTCTTAACGGCGAGCAGAGTTCCCCAAAAGGCCAGTCCCACAGCAGTGAGGGTTTCCATGCCAGAGAAGCTCCAGTAGCAGAAGAAGGGATTGGTTACGAGCAGGAGAACCATCCAGGCGGCGAAGGTATCGGCTCCGTCAAGGCCTTGGACCAAGTGCTTAGAGAAGTAATAGGTTCCGGTAAGGGCGAAAACCGCTCCGAGAACAGTGAGCACCTTGCCCGCAATGAGCCAGTTGGGGATGACTGCATGGACCGCGACGAGCAGAAGCACCCAAAGTGGCGCAGTATCTCCGTTAACCAGCAGCCCATCGAAGGAGTAGCCGTGTCCGGTGGCAATGCTGCGAGCGTATTCGAGGTGGATGTAGGCGTCGTCCTCCCAGTAGTGCCAGGCATGCACAAACCAGCAAACACACCAGATGGCGGCCGCTAACAGAATCCAGCGCGAGATCGACGAATCTGAGGCTTGTGATCGGGAGGTCTCTTGCAACGGAGTCGTGTTGTCCGAAAGCATTCCTATCCTTGAAGCGGCGAGACTTCAGGCCTTGCCGCGCATTGGATTGCGAGCTTTTGAGATAAGGCGGCGTGAATACCTGAGATGATTTTTAGACTATCAGAACCGCTGTGCTGCAATGCCGGGCCGCTCTGCTGCCAAATACGGATACCGTAGAATGTCAGCATGCCGGCGTCCCCGGAATCCGCATCCGCAATTCGCAGTGTTGACCAACTTCTGGCGAGCGTGGGCCTGACTCATGGGCGGCGGAAGCTCATGGCTGCGGGGTTCGAGCGCCAGGTGCGGCACCCGGGGCAGATGCGGGATCCAAGGCGCGGCGCGGTTTCGCCGCAGGGGAACCGGATCGAAGTGCTTCAGTCTCCGCTGCTTGCCGAGGTTCCCTGGCTGCTGAGCGGGTTCAGCACGCGGACAGGGGGCAAATCCGTCGCATACAGCCCTGGACAGACCACAGGTGAGCTGAATCTGGGATTTACAACGGCGGATGACAGAAAAAACATATTGGCGAACAGGCGGCTGTTTCTGAAGCGGGCGACGGGCAATCCTGAATTCCCGATGGTGATGCTGCGGCAAGTTCATTCCTCGCTCATTCGGACGGTGACGCGCGAAGATGCGGGCGAGATGGCCAGGCTCCGCGGTGACGGAATGATTACGGCCGAACAGGGTCTGCTGCTTGCGATTCAGACGGCGGACTGCATTCCTGTCCTGATCGCCGATTGCAAGCGCCGGGTGGTAGCGGCGTTCCACGCCGGATGGCGCGGCACTTTGAAGCGGATTGTGGAGAACGGCGTGGGACGCATGCGGGTGGAGTTCGGCAGCAAGCCAAAGGACCTGATCGCAGCGATCGGTCCGGGCATTGGACAGTGCTGCTACGCGGTAGGAGAAGAGGTCAGGAGCGAGTTCGTCTCACAGTTCGGCTACGCGGATGCGTTATTTCGGGATGTATATGATTCCGACCCGGTGAAGGAGAAGTACCCGCTGCTGTTTTTGACGGCGCGCGCACCCGGGCACAGCAATACGGGGCCGAGCCTGCATCTGGATCTGGTGGAGGCCAACCGGCGTCAGCTTCTGGATGCCGGGCTGAAGCCAGAGGCGATCTCAGTGGCGGGCGAGTGCACCAGCTGCAATCATGACCGGTTCTTCTCGTACCGGGCGGCTCATGGAATTACGGGGCGAATGCTCTCGGTGATTGGAATAGAAGCATGACGACTGCAACGCCCTGCCCACCCCTCAGGGACAAGCAGGGCCTGTAATCATTAAGTTGAGGAGAAACGTGAGGGCTCAGGCTGCAGGAGCCCGTTCGCCGGGATTGACGAGGTCGCGCAACTCTTTGCTCGGCTTGAAATACGGAACACGCTTGGCTGGAACGTCAACTTTGGCTCCGGTTTTTGGATTGCGGCCAATGCGCGGTTTACGTTGACGGATTCGAAAGCTGCCGAAGCCGCGAATCTCAATCTTATCGCCAGTTTTGAGCGCGCCGATGATTGCGTCAAATATAGTGTCGACAATGACTTCACCGTCGCGACGGGTAAGATCGCCAATCTGGGTGACTTCCTCTACGAGTTCTGCCTTTGTCATAGTAAACGTGCTCCGAAATCAGGTTAAACCTTTTTTAGAATAGTAGATGCGGTATTTTTCCAGCGCGGTGTGCGACAAACCGATTTTCGCCGCCTCGAACGCTGTTCGGGGCCTGCGGTTAAGGATATGATACCCAGAGATTTCCTCACAAACAGGCTGCGGACCGAGTGAAGACCGACTACAGCATCGTGATTCCTGCATACAACGAGCGCGCCCGCATTGGCGCGACGCTGGCTGAGGTGATCCGGTGCGTGAGCGAGAAGAGATGGAACGCAGAGATCATCGTAGTGGACGACGGATCAAGCGATGAGACCGCGGGGATCGTGAAAGCGATTGCAGAGAAGCACCCGTATGTTCACCTGCTATCGAATGGAAAGAATCGCGGCAAGGGGTACAGCGTTCGCAACGGCATGCTGCACGCCCAGGGCGAGATTTCTCTGTTTACGGACGCTGACCTGTCCTCCCCGATTCAGGAAGCGGAGAGGCTTTTTGCGGCAATTCGCGAAGGAGCCGATGTTGCCATTGGGTCGCGCTGGCTGGAGCGCAGCCGCCAGACGATTCAACAGCCGCTCTACCGGCGATTCTTTGGACGGTGCTTTAACCTTGTGACGCGCATGATCATGCATCTGCCCTTTGCGGACACGCAATGCGGGTTCAAAGCGTTCACGCGCCAGGCGGCACAGACGGTTTTCCAGCTGCAGAAGATTGAGCGGTGGGGGTTTGATCCGGAGATCCTCTTCATCGCGCTCAAACGCGGCATGGTGATCCGCGAGGTTCCGGTGTCCTGGGGGCATGATGAGCGGACGCGCATCAGCTATCTGCGGGACGGCATGCAGATGCTGAAAGAGCTGGTTTACGTCCGATGGAACGCGATGACCGGGGTATACAGCACGGAGGTTCATGATCCTGCTCGGGGAGCGCCGGTCACGAAATAGTTGGACACGAAAGGAGGCGTCTGATTCCAACTCCCTTTCTCGTGGAAGTCAGAGCCGGATTGCTATGGGGATTCAGGAAGCGAGTGGGTGGGCGATGGAGCGTTGGACCTGCACGCCGGCCTTTAACACTGCCCGCACGCCGTCGCTCGTCATTTCGAGGCGGTACGTTTTTGAGCACGCGCCGCAGAGCCAAAAGTGCTCCATGCGGCGGGTTGACCCTTCAGCGCTATTTTCCCTCGTCTCGAATACGAAAATCCGGCCCTCACGCAGGTAGCGGAGGGGCTTACCGCATTTCGGGTTTGCGCAGTGTTGCACCATCAAAATTTCTCCCGGTCGACTGAAGCGTAGCAGTGTTCGGTTATCTGTTACCTAAGATGCTTACTTTTCGCATGTGGTTACACAGAGCCTATTCAAATTCCCTCACAAACACTCATCGTGAACTTTGACACGCGTACAACCATTACAATCGCCGTCGTCGGCGCTCTCTTGAGCGCATATCTGCGCGGATGGCGACGCTGTCTGCGAGCGGGAATGGAGAATGGTCGAGTCCGCAGCGTGCATTATCTTCATCTTCCGGCCGGTCGGTGTAAGGAAGCTGGTGACAAAGCAGACGCGGAACTCGCAATTCCGCGGATGGAGGTCTTACCAGAGGAAGCCTGCGAAAACGCTTTCATCGCTGTTCCAGTCTTGCACCGGATGACATGCGGCCGGACATGATCGATGACAGCGATGCGTTCACTGAACCGGAAATGAGGACGCGAAGTTAGATAGAGAACAACGCCGGCAGACCTGGACGGTTTTCAAGGGTCTTCGGCAGGGATTATTCTGAACTGCCTGGACCGGTCGCTATCTGAAAGCGATGTAGCAAGCGGCGGCCTGTTAATCGCAAGATAACTTCAACCCTGCGGAGATGGAATGGCAAAGGAAAAAGCGTCCTGGGAGAAACCTATCGCGGAGAAATCGACGGATAAATCCGCGCATAGTGGAGATAACACTTGCTGCAGCTATGAAATAGACCGCCGGCAATTCATACGGATGGCGGCAATGAGCTCTGCCCTGCTGCTTTCCGCAAAGCATGGATTCGCGCTGACAGACCCTCTATCGAAGCCCCGTTCTTACGGGGCTTTTGACTCTTTGCCTCCGGGAGCCGTGAAGCCGGAGGGCTGGCTCCGCGTTTATCTGGAGAAACAGGTCACGCAATTGGGATCTGAGCTACCGGATGTTTCATGGCCTTTCACAGAACCGTATTGGATGGGCGAAGAGCAGGCTGAGTCCTGGTGGCCTTGGGAGCAGAAGGCCTACTGGATTGACGGCGCTACACGTCTTGCGATCGTAATGGACAACGACGCACTGAAGCGCCGGGTACTCGAAACCATCAATTACACGCTGGAGCATGCCGCTCCGGACGGATATCTTGGCCCAACGTTCTTTGAGAGCCCCAAGGGCGACTTTCATCGCTGGCCGCAGAACGTATTTTTTCGCAGCCTGATGGCGACTTCGGATGCAAAGGCCGACCCTGGCCGGCGGATCGTCGACGCGGTGCGGAAGCATTACATTTCAGACACCGCGGATTACGGGGTGCCCACCCGCAACATCACGAACATCGAAGAGATGTTGTGGTGCTACGAGCAGAGCGGCGACGCGCACCTGCTCACCCTGGCTGAAAATGCATGGCAGGAATACATGAATAAAGTAGCGGCAGACCCCGGTCACGGCGATCTGTCATGGATGCGCGTGTACGCCGATACTCCGATTAACGCGCATGGGGTGACCTATGCTGAAACCTGCAAATTGCCTGCAATTCTCTACAATCACACCGGCAAAGACGACTATCTGAAGTTTGCCCTTGCGGCACAGCGCCGGATCTTCGACCACCACATGCTGATCGACGGCATTCCGTCCACTTCGGAGTGGTTCCGCACGAGAACCGCACTGGACTCCCACGAGACCTGCGACATCAGCGATCACACATGGTCATGGGGATACCTGATGATGGCGACCGGGGGCGGTGTGTGGGGAGACCGGATTGAGCGTGCCTGCTTTAACGCAGGACCGGGAGCCATTAAGAATGACTGGAAAGCATTGCAGTATTTCTCCTGCCCAAACCAGTTTCTGGCGACGCTCGATTCCGATCACAATGAGATGGAGCACGGCGGCTACTTGATGGCCTATCAGCCAAATCCAGGACGACGGACGGCGTGCTGCGGCGGCAATGTTCACCGCATCTTTCCGAACTATGTCATCCGCATGTGGATGCGCGGCCAAGATGGCGGCCTGATCGCCACGCTTTATGGGCCGTCAAGATTGAACACGGTGATTGGGCCTGACCGTGTTCCGGTCGAGATTGTGCAGTCGACGGATTATCCATTTGACGAGCAGATCAACTTCAAGTTCAACAGTGTGCGCGCTGTCACCTTTCCCCTATCTTTGCGGATTCCGGCGTGGTGCAGCGAACCGCATCTTGCCTTTAATGGTGTGTCCGTGCCGGTATCTGCACCAGAGAACGGCTTCATCACTCTGCGCCGCAGGTTCCGTCCGGGCGATATTGTCACTCTAGTTCTTCCCATGAAGCTGGCGGTTTCGCATTGGCCGCAGAGCGGCATTGGCATTGAACATGGGCCGCTGGTCTACTCGTTGCCGATCAAGGCCGACTGGACGCCGACTGTTGTACCTGATTACGCCACACCCACGTTTCCGAGCTGGGCTGCTATTCCTGCCAGTGATTGGAACTACGGAGTTGTGCTTGACACAGGTGACCTCGAAAGGCAGATCACGATAGAGCGCGCGGCAGTAGCCGACGACCCATGGAACAATCCTCCGATATCGCTCCTGGTTCCGGCGAAAAAGGTCGAGAGTTGGGAGCTGCTGGTAAATCCCGAGAACCCGGTGCAGAAATTTACTCCGCCGCTGCCCGATTTGAGCGCCAGCACGGTAAGCGAAAGCGCCGAAACGATTGCATTGGTTCCGTATGGATCGACCAAGCTGCGGGTTACGATCTTTCCTGATTTGAACAACTGGAAGCTGCCGGATGCGTAAGGACGGGAAGGTGTGGGCTTTGATTCGCGGCCTCGAGAACTAAGATCTGGGAGTTTTTGCTGTGCGGGGGACGCATCAGAAGAGTTTTTTGACATGCTCTTCAAGAGACGGCGTTGTGCGACAATAAGCAGTTCGGCCTGAGCGCGGTTCGTCCGGCAGGGCTGTTCTACTAAAGAATTTCGACCCGATGCCTATCCTTCGTTCCGCTTTCATTGCCCTTTCAAGAAATCAGCCCCTGCGTCATTTTTCAGAACGCTCCACCTTTGGCCGTCGCATGTCGTCGCGCTTTGTCGCCGGCATGGAGATCGAGGATGTGCTGCGCGCGGCCGAGTCGCTGCAGAATCAAGGGATCGCCTCCACGCTCGATAGCCTTGGCGAGAATGTGAGCACACCGGAGCAGGCGCGTGATGCTGCGGACATTTACCACCGGCTGCTGGATGCAATTGACAAGCGCAAGCTGAACGCCAATGTGAGCGTGAAGCTGACCCAGATGGGCATGGACCTGGGACATGGGCTGGCGGCCGAGATTGTGTCGGGGCTCGTTGACCACGCGGTGGCCATTAACAGCTTTGTCCGCGTGGATATGGAAGGCAGTGAATATACGCAGGCGACGATGGATCTGGTGCGCGCGCTCCATGCCAAGCCGGGCAACCGGGGCCACGTAGGGATTGTGATTCAGGCTTACTTGTACAGGAGCGCGGATGACATTGCGGCGTTGACGGGGGACGGCATCCGCATTCGGCTGTGCAAGGGCGCGTATAAGGAGCCAGCGAACGTTGCGTATCCGGAAAAGGCGGAGGTTGACGCGAATTTTGTCCGGCTGACGCAAAAGCTGCTAACGAGCGGGATTTACCATGGCATTGCTACGCACGACGAGGCGATGGTTGGCGCGGCGAAGCACTTTGTGCAGGAGAAAGCGATTACAAAGAGCAGTTTCGAGTTCCAGATGCTCTATGGCATACGGCGCGACCTGCAGCGCGCACTTGTGGCCGAGGGCTATAACGTGCGCGTGTATGTGCCTTTTGGCGCGGAATGGTATCCCTACTTTATGCGGCGGCTTGCGGAGCGGCCGGCGAATGTGCTGTTCCTGGCAAAGAACATGTTAAAGAGTTAGCCCCCTTTGCGTAAGGGAGTTGGCTCAGGGCGCCGCTTATTTTGTGAGGCGGTTGTAGAGCCATCCAACGACAGCTCCGGCGATGTAGCCATCGGCGAAGGCCCAGATTGCTCCGATGATTGCGCCGACAAACGATGCAGCGTAACCGATATAAAACGAGGCAAGGACCTTAACCCAGGCATCTCCCCAGCCAAAGATCGCCGTAATCCCACAGAAAAACGTACAAAAGCACCACAAAATCCCGACCGCGAGCCCAGCGGCGTTTGGGGAGAGCTTCACCATTTCGGTAATTCCACTTGTGGCTGTTCCTGCAGTCTCAGTCGCATCCATAAGAACCTCCTGTTCTGCAGCTTTCCAACTTCAGAAGAAGTATGGTCCTTTCCCGTGAAATAAGCGGTGAGTCACGTCACCCAACGACGGAGTCGAAGAAGCGACGGAGAAGCCGGCCCACCATCTGGGGCTGTTCCCACGGTGCGAAGTGACCGGCGTCGCGCAGCTCGTTGTACTCGGCTCCGTAGCCGCCGTTACGGATGGTTTCGGCGAGCAGTTTCATGTCCGCCGGAGTGGAAGCAGGGTCTTCGCCACCGGCAAGGACGAGGGTGGGGACGCGGATGCTGCGGGCCGTTTCGACTGAGTCCGGACGAGCGGCCAGACCCTTCTGGACGGCGATTAGAGCCGCGGGAGTGACCATTTCCATCATGGCCCGGGCCTCAGCAATTCGCTTCGGATGGCGGCGCTGGGCCGTTGGGCCGATGAGCTTTGTCAGTTGCGCGTCAATAAATTCAGCGGAGCCACGCTCGCGGATCTTTGCGACCCACTCTTCGCGTTGGAGGCGGGCGGCATCAATATCAGCCTGAGGCTTGGAGCAGCAGAATGCCAGCGCTTGAACGCGCGCAGGGGCTGATCGCCAGATTTCGTAGAGGGTGTAGCCGCCGATGGAGCAGCCGGCGAAGAGAGCGCGCTGTAGGCCCAGCTCGTCAAGGAGACGGAGGACGTCGGCGCTGAGCCGATGCATTGTGATGGGTCCCTCGCCCACGCCGGACTGGCCGTGCCCACACAAGTCGGGGATGATGACGCGGTATTTGCCCGCGAGAGACTCCGAAGCGCCGAGCCAGAAGCGGTGGTCGCAGGGTGTGGGGTGCAGCAGGACAACGGCGGGGCCTTCGCCCTGCACGGTGTAGAAGAGTTTTACGCCGTCGGATAAATATTCCACGGCTTGAGTTTATCGAATTGGGGCAGAGGGTTTCGGGCGATCGGCACACCGCTGACCGAGCGGCCAGCGGTGTGTGGCCGGTAGCGCTAGAGAACCTCCTGCAGGTGGTCGATGCAGGCGTGCCAGCCGTGGTTGTGGCGATCGCGGATGTCGGCCGTGGTGAATTGCTGGTGCGTCAAGGTAATCTGCGTCTTGCCTTCGACTTCGAAGAATTCGACCGTAACGAGCGAATCCTCGACAAGGGTGTCTCCGCAGCTGAGCGACGTCCAGGTGAAGATCAGGCGGTCGGGGCGGTGGATTTCCTTGTAAACGCCGTGGGCACCGACTATCTGGCCGTCAGGTTTACGCATTTCAATGCTGTAAGCTCCACCAATGCGAAGGTCTACCGACGTCCTAACCGTGTAGTTCGGGTCCGGCGAGAACCAGCGGTCCAACTCGGCGGCCTCGGTCCATGCGCGGAAGACACGTTCGCGCGGGGCGTTGATGGTGCGATTGATCATGAGTTCGAACGGGGCGATTGTTTCGGCGTGCGGCATGCGATTTTCTCCTTCGTTTGATGGGCCTCGGGTTGTGACTCGGAAAGGTAGCGGTCGAGTGAGTCGAGTTGCCGCTCCCAGAATTGGCGATACTGCGCGATCCAGTCCGATGCCTGCCGCAGGGTGTGTGCAGTGAGGCGACAACGGCGCTCCCTGCCAACCTTGCGCTGCGAAACCAGCCCTGCATTCTCCAGCACGCGCAGGTGCTTCATGACCGCGGGCAGCGACATGCTGTGCGGCTGGGCAAGCTCCGACACCGTTGCGTCCTCCCGCATAAGCACCGTAAGAATGGCCCGACGGGTCGGGTCAGCCAAAGCCGAGAAGGTGGTGTCGAGGCCGGATAATTGCTTAACCATTTGGTTAAGTATTATGCCAGACGATTCGGGATGTCAAGAGCGGGGCAAGAAAATTCTGATTTTTTTGGAGGCAACGAGGTGTGACTGGGAAGAATGCGCGTTGATGAGGGAACAGGGCGCGGCCGCGGGCTACGCCGCACCAGACGATGCGATGGCCCTGCGAGAGAGCACGGACAGCCAGATGCAAAACGGGAGAGCTATGCGGCTCTCCCGTCCGGTCAGATACCGTTCAATTTTTAGACGCCTTGAACGTTTTCGGCCTGCAGACCCTTGGGGCCCTTAACAACCTCAAACTGCACACGCTGCGCCTCCTGGAGGCTGCGGAAGCCGTTGGCGTTGATCGCCGAGAAGTGAACGAAGATGTCCTCGTTGTTGCTGTCCCGGGTGATAAAGCCGTAGCCTTTGGCGTCGTTAAACCACTTAACAATGCCTTGTTCCATGATAGGTGTTTCCTTTTGGTGATAGAAATTCGCTTGAAAGTTTCGAGGAAGGTGGCGCGGCAGGCAGTGCTTGGAGCAATACGTGCGATGAACAACCCACTCAAGTCACGAGCGTAGCCTTAGTATATCCCAGTTCCCTGCCTCGACCCTGGATGTGAATGGAATTTAATGACTGCGATAAAAGTTGACTATGACCTGAATTGCTGCACCATCAGCATCACAGACAAAATACTGACGATGATGGCAGTCAGCCATGCGATGGCATTGAACGAAGCCGAGTTCGTGTACTTGCCCATGAGGTCTTTGCGATTGATGAGCAGCAGCATGAGGACGATGACGAGAGGGAGCAGGATTCCGTTGAGCGCCTGCGACTCGATGGCCCACTTGATGAGCGGGAAATGCGGTATGAGGACGACAGCAGCTCCGCCGACGATGAGGATGGTATAGAGCCAGTAGAAGAAGGGCGCCTCCTTGAATTGTTTGTCGACGCCGGACTCGGTGCCGAGGCCTTCGCAGACGACGTACGCGGTCGAAAGCGGAAGCACCGACGCGGCGAAAAATGAGGCGTTGAAGAGGCCGAAGGCGAAGAGCAGGAAGGCATATGAGCCAGCGAGGGGCTTCATGGCGAGAGCGGCGTCTGATGCATCGCGTATAGAGCCGAGCCCATGCACCCAAAGCGTTGCCGCGCAGGCAACAATGATGAACCAGGCAACTACGTCAGTAAAGATGGACCCGACAATTACGTCGAGGCGCGAAGCGGCGTAGTCCTTGACGTTGACGCCCTTCTCGACGACTGATGATTGCAGGTAGAACTGCATCCACGGGGCGATTGTGGTGCCGATGACGCTGATGACCATGAACAGGTATGCGTTTTCGCGCCAGACAGAGCGCGGAGGGAGCTTGACGGTAGCGACAAGAGCCGTATGCCAGCTCGGCTCGGAGAGAACTCCAGTGATGATGTAGGCGATGTAGAAGACCGAGGCTATGAGAAATATCTTTTCAACGCTTTTATAGTCGCCACGAACCGCGAGCAGCCAAACGAGCGCCGCGCAGACAGGCACAGAGATGTATTTGCTGAGATGGAAGAGCTGGAGGCTGCTGGCGATTCCGGCGAACTCGCCGATGACGTTGCCGAAGTTCACGAGCACCAGAAGGAACATGACGATGACGGTGAGGCGAAGGCCGAACTCTTCACGGATGAGGTCGCTCAAGCCCTTGCCGGTGACGACACCCATACGGGCGCACATTTCCTGAACAACGATGAGGGCGATAGTGATGGGGATGATGGTCCAGAGGAGCGCGTAGCCATACTGCGCGCCCGATTGCGAGTAAGTGAAGATCCCGTTCGGGTCGTTGTCCACGTTCGCAGTAATGAATCCCGGCCCAAGCACGGCAAGGAACATGAGTAGCCGGATTTTCCAGCGCTTCGGCATAGATGATAGCCAATAGCCAATGATGTGCAGCCAACAGCTATTGGAGAGTCAAGTAACGATCGTCATTCGTCGTCCACTTGAAACCAAGAGTTCAGAGCGATTCGACGAATAGACTTGAGCGATGACCAGCTCCCATCGTGATCTTCATTGTCTGGCAAAAAGCTGTAGACCTGAGTATTGCTCTCTACAAGCTAACTGAGAAGTTTCTAAAACAGGAAATCTTCGGCCTTACCAGCCGACTTCGACGCGCGGGAGTCGCTACCGCCAGCAATATAGCGGAAGGGTTCGGGAGGGGGTCGACCGGAGACTACAGGCGCATTCTCTGAACAGCGCGTGGGTCGAATCTAGAAGTACAGACGCAATTGGTGATCGCACGTAAACTTCGCTTCGGCGTTGCAGGAGACCTTGAAATTACAGAGAGCCTATCAGAGGAAATCGGCAAAATGCTCGTTGTAATGATGAGCCGCCTCTAAAGCACTCATGTAACGACCGGGATTCCTATATTCGGCTATCAACCCTTGCTACTGGCGGGCGCGGAGAAAGGCTATGACGTGGTCGGCCTCGACGACGCCGGCCAGTTTGCCCTGGTTGTCGACTACCGGGAGCGCACGGAGGTTGTATTTGTCGAAGAGTTCGGCCACCTGCTGCTCGTGCGCGTCTGCCGGGCAGGAGACAAAGTGCGGCTCGGCGATGACCTCCAACCGGGCCTCCGGCTTCGCGAGCACGAGCCGCGCCAAGGGGACTGCTCCCCGCAGCACGTCCTTTTCGTCGATTAGATAAATCTCGGTAATCGACTCCACATCGCCGTCGAACTCACGCAATGCGCGGATGGCGTCGGCGACCGTGGCCGATTTGTTGACCGCGACATACTGGGTGGTCATGCGGCCAGCAGCGGAGTCCTCGCGGAAGACGAGAAGCTCCTCTACCTCTTGCCGCTCCTCGGGATCCATCTCCTCGAGAATCGCTTCGGAGCGCGACTCGGGCAGCTCGGCGAGCAGGTCGGCTGCGGCCGAAGGATCCATCTCCTCGACGATTCCGGCGGCTGTTTCGGAGTCGAGCGACTCCATCATGGACTTCTGGAGCTTCGGTTCGACCTCCTCGAGGGCCTCGGCGGCGACCTCTTCGTCGAGCGTGGTGAGGATGGCTTCGCGCTCGGCGGGGGCGAGGTCTTCGAGAATATCCGCAATGTCAGAGGGGTGGAGCTGGGCCAGACGCTCGTGCTCAATCTTGAGCTTGACGCGGCGGGCGGGATCCACTTCTATGACGTCGACAAATTCCCACGGAATCACTTTGGCGGGAAACTTCTTTACGAAGGCATTGAGCGCAGCCGCCGGCATTGCGCCCTGCAGCAGGCGGCGGACAGCGCCGCGCAGGCCAACCTCGACCTCGCGCACGCGAAGGTCCTCGCTGCCGTTGTGGGGAAACCACTGGAGATCCACGTCGTTGACGCGGACGACCTTGCGGCCGTGGACGTCAATGATCTGGCGATCGAGCAGGTCCTGACGGAGAAACAAATAGTCCTCGCTGCCATTTAGGGGGCGCAACTGGGCATCCTGACGGAGCTCGAGGACACCGCTGGGCGTTTGCCTGAGGTCTTTGGCGGGCACCAGCCGGACACCGTTACTCGTCTTGACGACCAGACCGGCGACTTTGCCCGGCTCGGCTCCTGTGGCCACGGCCAGGTCCTTGACGCGGCCCTGCAGCCGTCCGTCACGATCCACAACCGGCGTGCCCAGCATGGTGGTCAGCGTCGGTGCGAGCAGTTTTTGATCACGAACTGCCATGGGTCTCCCGCCCTAGAGGCTGTTGCGAATTCTCGATCCCGTTCCCGCCAGAAGTCTACCGTAAAATGAGGGTATTTCGGGGTTCCCGGCATGAAAGCCGCTTGACATTGTTTGCCTCAACAAGCAAACTTCGACGTACAGGCTTTCAAGCTACATAAAAAGCGCTGATTTTAAGGGTGTGATGCAGCATCGCGAGGAAGAGCATTTGGCTGGACAACAGGCAAGCCGCGTTACATACACGCTCGAGTCCTCGCTGGACAGTGTAAATAAGGTGGAAGAAACCGCTGAGCAAATGGCCAAAAAAGCGGGAGTAGACGAGGACGAGCTGTTTAAGATCACCATGGCTGTCCGCGAGGCGGCCGTGAATGCCGTTCTGCACGGCAACTCCTATGACCCGGAGAAGCGAATCACAGCGTCCTTTGAGAATACCGGCGACTCGCTCATTATCCGCATCACGGACCAGGGGAAGGGCATTGACCCGACCAACCTCCCCGATCCCCTCGCTCCGGAAAACCTGCTGCGGGGCTCGGGCCGGGGTATCTTCCTTATACGTTCCTTCATGGATGAGGTACACTTCAAACAATTGCATCCCGGAACCGAGCTGACTCTTATAAAACATCTTGGGAGTGCCCAAACAGGAAGCTAAGGAGGACTTTTTAGTGAGCATGAAGATTACCACCCGACAGGTGGATGGCGTGACGATTCTTGACCTCAGCGGACGGATCACCCTTGGAGAAGGCAGTGTATTGCTGCGTGATGCTGTCCGTGATCTGCTGGCGAAAGGCTCCAAGCGGATTCTGCTCAATCTTGGCGATGTGAACTACATCGACAGCTCGGGCATTGGAGAGTTGGTAAGCGCCTACACCACTGCGCGCAACCAGGGCGGCGAACTGAAGCTGCTGAACCTGACCAAGAAGGTTCATGACCTGCTCCAGATCACCAAGCTCTATACCGTTTTTGACGTGAAGGACGACGAGGCTTCGGCCGTCGCTTCCTTTAGTCGCAACTAACCGCTTTTCACCCACCAAAAAGGCTGCCCTGATGGGCAGCCTTTTTATTTTGCCAGGCAAGATCGCCTCATTGCATCCAAATGTGTGATCGCCATTTTCGGGGCAAATCGCAAACTGGAGGAGACGTGGCTGTGCAGTCAAATGAGGAGCTGATTACTGCGGCTTATACGGCATTCAACAAGCGCGAGATCGATAAGGTTCTCGCTCTTTTTCACCCCGGCGTCGACTGGCCAAATGGTATGGAAGGCGGCCGGGTACATGGCCATGCTGAGGTACGCGAATACTGGCTGCGGCAATGGAGCATGCTGGATCCCCGCGTCGAACTCGTGCGCATTCAAGATGACCGCGCCGGCCACACCGTTGTTGACGTGCATCAGGTCGTGCGCGATATCTCTGGAAACATCCTCGTCGATCAGATTGTGCAGCACGTCTACACCATCAACGACGGCCTGATCGAACGCATGGATATCCAGACGCCAGTGGACA
>Ga0335075_10005170_pt1 | contig 20308 bp, 18 predicted proteins | sample Lox_Sample_24_FD_206723 | JGI IMG/M metagenome (GOLD analysis project Ga0335075, IMG submission 206723) | Soil microbial communities from Loxahatchee National Wildlife Refuge, Florida, United States - Lox_Sample_2.4 | ecosystem: Environmental > Terrestrial > Soil > Wetlands | place: USA...
TGAACACCGCAAGCATGCCGACCGGAATATTGATATAGAAGGCGTACCGCCAGCTCCATGTGTCGGTCAGCCAGCCGCCCAGGGTTGGCCCCAGCACCGGCGCCACCACCACGCCAAATCCGTACAGTGCCATCGCCGCACCACGCTTCTTCGGCGGAAAACTCTCCAGCAGGATCGCCTGCGAGAGCGGCTGCAAGGCGCCGCCTCCTGCGCCCTGCAATACCCTCGCCAGCAGCAAAAGGGTGAGCGACGGCGCTGCTCCGCAGCAGAACGACGCCACCGTGAACAACACCACGCAGGAGATCAGGAACCGCTTGCGCCCGAACCGCATGGCAAACCAGTTGCTCGCCGGCAGCACCACTGCGTTCGCGATCAGGTAGCTGGTCAGCACCCAGGTCGCCTCGGAGTTGGAGGCCGCCATCGATCCGGCGATATACGGCAGTGCCACCGAGGCGATCGATGTGTCCAGCACCTCCATGAAGGTCGCCAGCATCACGGAGATCGCGACGATCCACGGACCCGATGCGGCCGCGGCGGCAGCATCCTGGGGCTTGCTCCCGGGCGGGCGCACCGCTCCTGCGGCCACAACCTGCGGCGGATTCTCGACCAGCGTCGCCACGCTTTTCCTCCCGGCGACGCTTCAGACTAGGCTGCGGAGCCGGTGCGGGGCTGTGGCCGCGATCACAGGCGAAACCCGGGCGTACCGGGCCGGAAACGCGTGGGCAGGGTCAGCCTTGACCTGTTGACAGAAGAGTAACTACCCGGCATGCGGCGACTGAGTAGCCTGATAGATGACATCCCGGAGGGTGACTTCGCGCAGGCGGGCTGAATGACCATCGACGCGAGCGCCTGGTTGAAAGCGTACGAACCCCCCGGAAACCCTGCGATGGCAGGAAGAAGTACGGGGAGAGGAGAACAATGAAAGACAAAATCGCAAAGTCTGCCTGTCTGGTGATATCGCTGGCGTGCGCAGCCTTCCTGACAACCGGTTGCCTCAAGGTGCCGCCGGTGAAATTAGCATGCAACGCCAGTGCACCATCGATTTACCAGGGCGAGGCGGAATCGGTTACGGCCACGCCCACCGACGTGCTGACGAAGAAACACTGGGACACGGTTTACAACTGGAGCGGCCCCAGCGTGACCGGCAATGGCACGACGGCGACCGTGGACACGTCTTCACTGGCCCCCGGCGACTACACGGTGAAAGGCGAGATCAAAGAGGGAAAGCAGGGCCAGGAAGGCGAGACGGGCAGGAAAAAGTACCATCAGAACGAGGTCGCGTCCTGCGAGGCGCCCTTCACGGTGAAGCCCTTCGAGCCGCCCACAGTCAGCTGCTCGGCCGATCCTGCTACCGTAACACCTGGTCAGAGCTCGACCATTACCACCACCGCCAGCAGCCCGCAGAATCTGCCCCTGACCTATAGCTACTCGGCTTCGGCAGGGTCGGTCAGCGGCACCAGCAGCACGGCAACCCTGTCGACCACGGGAGCGCCCTCCGGGACGATCACCGTGACCTGCAACGTGGCGGACAACAAGGGTCATAACGTCTCGGCGACCGCCACAATCGATGTGCAGGCTCCGCCACCGCCGCCGGCTCCGAAGACGCAGACGCTCTGCACGGCAGAGTTCAGCCGCGACACTCATCGCCCGACGCGGGTCGACAACGAAGCCAAGGCCTGCCTGGACGATGTGGCGCTCAACGCGCAGCAGAAGCCGGACGCGACCGTTGTACTCGTCGGCAATTCCGCGCCGGTGCCAACGCCGAGACATCATCGCCGGCACGAAAAGACGGCCGAGGACCTCGCGGCGCAGCGTGCCGTGAACACCAAGGCTTATCTGGTGACGGATAAGGGCATCGATCCCAGCCGCATCCAGGTACGAACCGGCACCAGCGGCCAGAACGAGGTGCAGAATTACCTGGTTCCGGCGGGCGCCAACTTCGACAACGACGTAGCAGGGACCACCTCGGTGGACGAGAGCCAGTACAAGGCCGAGCCGCGGAACCCGGAGCATCATCACCACCATCACCACAAGGCGTCGTCGGCGCAAACGCAGCCGCCTGCGCAGTAACAGACTCTTCTTCACGGAAAGCGCAAGGCTGGCCGGTCCTCCGGCCGGCCTTTGTGCTTTCAGGGAAGAATCGTCCCACTTCTCCACACCCCCGCTGCCTGTAGACTGCTGGTAAACCGACGTTACCAGCGGGCACTTTCCGTCCCCACCGGTGAACGGATTGTCCCGGTGCGGATGGTAGACTCGGGGCAAACTCAGCAACCCTCACAGGCGCATCTCGGCGCCCGGAATGGAGCCTCCTCGTGGCAGACGATCGTCAGCGCGCCGTGGAACTGGCGCTTTCGCAGATTGAAAAGCAGTTCGGCAAGGGATCCATCATGCGCCTCGGCAGCAAAGAGGCCGTCGTCCCCATCTCTGTCATCTCCACCGGTTCCATCTCCTTCGACGCCGCCCTTGGCGTCGGCGGCGTTCCTCGCGGCCGCGTCATCGAGATCTTCGGCCCTGAGTCTTCCGGCAAAACCACCATCACTCTGCAGATCATCGCCGAAGCCCAGAAAGCCGGCGGCCTCGCCGCCTTCGTCGATGCCGAGCACGCCCTCGACCCCGCTTATGCCAGGAAACTCGGCGTCGATATCGACAACCTCCTCATCTCCCAGCCCGATTACGGCGAGCAGGCCCTCGAAATCACCGAAGCTCTGGTCCGCTCCGGCGCTATCGATGTCCTCGTCGTGGATTCCGTTGCCGCCCTCGTTCCCAAAGCGGAACTCGACGGCGAAATGGGCGACTCCCACATGGGACTGCAGGCGCGACTCATGTCCCAGGCGCTCCGCAAGCTGACAGGAACCGTATCAAAATCAAGAACTTGCCTTATCTTCATTAATCAAATTCGTGAAAAAATCGGCGTGATGTTCGGCAACCCTGAAACCACCACCGGCGGCCGCGCCCTCAAGTTCTATTCCTCCGTCCGCATCGACATCCGCCGTATTGCCGCGGTCAAGGAAGGCGACACCGTCGTCGGCTCCCGCACCAAGGTCAAGATCGTCAAGAACAAGGTGGCCGCGCCTTTCCGCGAAGCTGAGTTCGACATCCTCTACGGCGAAGGCATCTCCCGCGAGGGCGACGTTCTCGACCTGGCCGTCACCAACAATATCGTCGAGAAGAGCGGAGCCTGGTTCAGCTACTCCGGCGAACGCATCGGCCAGGGCCGCGAAAACGTCCGTCAGTTCCTCAAGGACAACCGTGACACGTTCAGCAGGATCGACACCCAGCTTCGCCAGAAACTGAACATCGGGGCCAAAACGGCGACCCCTGAGCCGCCGCCGGTTCCACCCAATGGCGCGGCGCACGCGCAGGAAGCGGTGCGGCCCGCGCGCCGTCAGTAGCGATTCTCATTTCTCGCTGGCGAAAGGGGCGAGCCGAACCGAGGCTCGCCCTTTGCCTTTGGGGCTACGAACGCGGCGGCATCTCGTCCGCTGAAGGTCCATAAAATCCCGGAATGGGAACTCCCAGCAGCCGCAGATAAACGCCCGGTTGCGAAAACACCAGGGCATCTCCCCCGCTCGTATCCGTCATCCAAAAGAGCACAGCGCATTCCAGAATCGGGATTTTGCTCGGCTCCCACTTCTGCAACTGTCCCACGGCCCTATGAAACACACTCCGCAGACGGATCTGGCGGCGAGTATACCCCCCGCCCCGCGCCGTCGAGATCTCGAGCGCCAGAGTCACTCTGCGCACTTCTATTCGAACGATGACCTCCTCGTCGCCGAGATTGCGCAGCGCCTCGCCGCGACCCTGACTCTGGGCGGCTCAGCCTTGGCCATTGCCACTCCTGCCCATCTCCAGGCGATGGAAAGCCAACTCACCGTCCGCGGCTTCGACATTCCCCGCCTCACCAGCCAGGGGCGCTGGCTTGCCCTCGACGCCGCCGGAACGCTGGCTGCATTCATGATGGAAGGCTGGCCCGACGCGCAGCGCTTCGCCGCAACCGTCAGCGAGCTGGTGAACCGTCTCGAGCAGGCCGCGACTTTGACCCTGCCCGAAGAGTTCCCCGTCGCCGCCTTCGGCGAAATGGTCGCGGTCCTCTGGGAGGAAGGCAAAACCGGCGCCGCAATTCGTCTCGAGGAGCTCTGGAACGAGCTCGCCCGCACCCATCGCTTTCATCTCTCCTGCGGCTGGCCGCTCCGCTTCTTCTCGCGCGACATGGACGGTGTTGTGATCCAGCGGATTTGTTCCGAGCACACGCACATCGTCCCAGGCCAGGGATACGAAAGCATGAGCGATGACGAGCGCCGCCGCAGCGCCGTGCTGTGGCAGCTCAAAGCTCAGGCTCTCGAAGAGGAAGTCCGCCAGAGCCGCCGGACGCAGCAGACCCTCTACGCCCGCGAAGCCGAGTTACGCGACTTTCTCGAGAACGCCGTTATCGGCATGCACTGGCTCGCGCCCGACGGCACTGTCCTCTGGGCCAACCGGACTGAGCTCTCGCTGCTCGGCTACGAGCACGATGAATATGTCGGCCACACCTTCGCCGACTTTGTCGCCGACGCAGGGCCCGCCGACGAGATTCTGCGCAGCCTGATCGCCGGTGCGACCGTCCGGGGCTGCGAGCTCCGCATTTGCTGCGGTGACGGTTCCATCCGCTGGATTCGCCTCGATGCCAATCCATGGTTCCACAACGGCCATTTCCTCCACACCCGCTGCTTTGTCCTCGATATCACCGGGATGAAGCGCGCCGACGAAGCTCAGATGAAGCTCGCGGCCATCGTCGAATCTTCCGACGACGCCATCGTCAGCAAGGACCTCAATGGCGTTGTCACCAGCTGGAACGCCGCCGCCGAACGCATCCTCGGCTGGAAGGCCGGCGAGATCATCGGCAAACCCATTACCACCGTCATCCCGCCCCACCTGCACGGCGACGAAGTCGAGATTCTCAGGAAGATTCAGGCCGGCGAACGCATCGAGCACTACGAAACCGTCCGCCAGACGAAAGGCGGCGAGCTTCTTGACGTCTCGCTCACCATCTCTCCCGTTCGCGACCTCAGCGGGACAATCGTCGGCGCCGCGAAAATCCTCCGCGATGTTACCCAGCAGAAGCGGCTCGAGGCTGCGCTGCGCACCACCGAGCGGCTCGCTTCCGTCGGCCGCCTTGCTGCCACCGTCGCTCACGAAATCAATAATCCGCTTGAGGCTGTCGCGAATCTGATCTATCTCGCCTGCCTCAACCCCGAACTGCCCGCAAGCGCCCGTGGCTGCCTCGTCACCGCCGACGAAGAGCTGCAGCGCGTCTCTCACATCGCGCGTCAGACTCTCGGCTTCTATCGCGACACCAGCTCTCCCGTCAGGATTCGCGTTTCCGACGCCATTGAGGAAGTGCTTGCCATCTACGAGCGCCGGTATCGCTACAAAGATATGACCGTGCTCCGCAGAGTCTCGCCCGCGCTCACCGTCCGCTCCCTGATGGGCGAGTTCAAGCAGATCCTTTCCAATCTGTTCGCCAACGCGATCGATGCCTCGCTGCAGGGTGGGACCATCCGCATCTCTGCCTGGGAGGCCTGCCATCCGTTCAGCAAAGTGCCGGGCATTCGCCTCGCCGTCGCTGATGAAGGCGTGGGCGTACCAGCCGCCAATCTGCGCCGCATCTTCACTCCGTTTTTCACCACGAAGAAAGACGTTGGCACAGGCCTCGGCCTCTGGATCGCCAAAGACCTGCTCGAGAAAAAGGGTGGATCCATTCGCTGCCGCAGCCGCGTTTCCGGCCTCTCACGCCGTCGATCGGGCACGGTGATGATGGTCTTTCTCCCCACCGTCGCCGATCCTGCCGCCTGCCAGAAGGCCGCCTGAAAACCAACTCTTACCGCCGGCCGAAGAGAGAGAATTTCCGCTTCGCGCCGTCCTCGGCGATCCCAAAGCGTTTGCACATTTCTGCGTAGAGAAATCCACGCCCCGGGCGGTAGGGCTGCACCCACTCTCCATCGATGACGAATTGCGGAATCGCTCGCTTGCCCACATTGGCGAACACTTCGTCCGCTGCGCCCGGTGTCTCCTCGATGTCGATCTCGGTATACGGAATGTCGTGGGTCTCAAGGAACCGCTTCGCTTCGCGGCAATCGCGACACCAGGATGCTGAGTAGACCAGAACCTGCACGAGATTCATCGTACCGCAACGCCTCCATCTCCCGGCGGGAGGGAGCTGCCGCTCAGCGGCCGTTCAGCGTGAACTCCACCCTGATGGTCGTCTCCACCTCTATCGGCTGTCCGTTCAGCAGGAACGGCCGATATCGCGCCCTGCGGATTGCCTCCACCGCGGCGTTGATCAGCAGCGGCGGTCCGCTCACCACACGGAGGTTTTCGATCCGTCCCTCGGTGGAGATCGTCGCGGCGATCACGACCGTCCCCTCGGTCCGTGTGGCCAGCGCAATCGCCGGATACTCGGGCTGAATGGGCATGATCAGCTGTCCCTCCGCCACGCCTGCCGAAATCCGCACCGGACCCGCAGGGCGCGCCCGTTCTACCGCCGGCGGCTGAATCGCCGTTCCGGTCCACGGCAGATTCAGGGGAGCGTTTCCCTGGCCGACGTTCACATTTCCGGGAATCCCCGGTTGAGGCGGCTGGTCCCCGGTCATGGCGATGTGCGTGGGAATATGTGCCGGCGCCATAATCGTCGTCGCCAGCATCTGCGGACTCGCCATCGTCGTATTCGTTGTTCTCGGCTCCGCCGCAACTGAAAGAGATGGAGGGGGAGGTGCGATCAGGCGCAGGTCGAGATACCGCCGCGGCAGCGTGTCCGGATACAAATACGGAATCAGCGCCAGCGTCGCCACCAGTGCCGCTTCCAAAAGCGTCGTTCCAACGGCATACCTCCGGCTCCGCGTGCGAATCCGCCCAGTCGACTCCATCAGGCTGTCTTCAAACATGGTCTCCCTCCGGTGATTGCGGAGAGAGCGAGGGAAGCGCAGCAAGCGGGTTGGCTCGCCGGTGTTTTCTGAGCAATAGACAACCACGCCTGCATCCAGGTTCCCGAAGACTGCAGGAACCGCTGTCACAGTCCTTCTCGTCAGGACTGGGTTAGCATCCGGGTATGGTCCGCGACATCACCGCCGCCGAACTGAAATCGCTGCTGAACCTGCGTCCTCACCCGCGCGAGGGCGGATGGTTTGCGGAAACCTGGCGCTCCCAGGAGACCATCCCTCATTCCGCGCTCCCGTCGCGCTATGCCGGGCCGCGCGCCGCCGGCACCGCCATCTACTATCTGCTGGAGCCGCAAAGCTTCTCTGAGATGCATCGGCTCGCTTCCGACGAGATGTTCCACTTCTATCTCGGCGATCCGGTCGAGATGCTGCAACTCGCGCCCGGCGGCTCAGGACGCCGCATCGTCCTTGGCCAGGATCCTGCAGGTAGCATGCTGCTCCAGACCGTCGTTCCCCAGGGCATCTGGCAGGGCTCGCGCCTCGTTCCCGGCGGCCGTTTCGCGCTGCTAGGCTGTACCGTCAGCCCGGGCTTCGACTACGCCGACTACGAATCCGGCGTGCGTGCCGATCTCTCCAGCGGATGGCCCGATTGGCAGGAAATGATCGCCCTGCTTACCCGCGACTGACCCCGAGCATTCTCAGGCGGCCGGACCGGCCCCATGCCTGGAAAGATATTTTTGGTCCAGCTACTTGACGATCCTGTGCAGTTTTGCTGGAATCTCTCGCATTCATATTTCTGCCTGTTCAACCCTGCGCCGTCCGGCTTCGGCAACGCCCTCTTTTGCAAGCAGTTCAGAAATCCAATGGGGAGGTTCGCTCGATGTATCCAGGTGCATTCATGAGTCTCAGTAATCTCGTGGCCGTCATCATGGCCCTCAGCGTTGCTGTCGAACGGGTCGTCGAGATCTTCAGGCAAATGTGCGGCAGCCTGCCGGTGATCCGGCTGCTCTTTACTCCTTCCACCACGCAGTGGAAAGAGAATCTGCGCTGCGGCTGTCTCTACCTGTGTACCGCTGCGGTCGGCGGAGTAATTGCGTGGGATACCCACATCCCCATCATCGCCGGCCGTCCCAGAGCTTCGGCTGTTATCGCTGCCTTGCTCGCCTCCGGCGGCTCGTCATTCTGGAACCATGCGCTGGACATCATCCAGGCAGCCAAGATCCAGAAGGAGCAGGTGGCCGTCGACCTGGTCAAAGCTGCTTCGCCGGCCGCAGTGATTGCAGGCGTGCCGCTGGCGCACTAGGTTGCCCTGTTTTTTCTTTTCAGGTCCCGGGCACCCAGTCCTGGACGATCGCGAGGGCCAGCTTCGCCATCAGCACCTCGGCGGTGTTGTCCGGTGTCCAGCTGGTGTCCTCGTTGTCGTGGGTGAATTCGGAAATGATGATCGTTCCCTGCTTTGTAAACACCGCGCCCACATCGTTGCGCACGTGGTCCAGTGCGCCCGTCTTGTTGGCAACTGCCGACTCTCCCTCCGTCGTATCCAGCTTCTCCAGATACCGGGGTATGCTGTTCCTGTAGAACTGCACTTTCAGCATGTGCAGCGCCGCGTTGCACAAATCCCGGTCCGACGGAATGTTCGCTCCCGCCGGTGCAGCCGGGGCCGGTCCCAGATTGCAGGTTGCGAATCGCTCCATGACCGACCCCATTTCCCGCGCCGTCGTCTTGCCCAGCCCAAACTGCGGCTGATCCGCAGGCTGCGGCCCGCTGGCCGGCTGGAACACCTTCTTATAGAGCCAGGTGTTCTTCAGTCCCAGCGCCAGCAGCTGATCGTCGATCGTTTTCAGCCCCAGGTGGTCGATCACCAGGTTCGTCGCGGTGTTGTCGCTTTGCGCGATCATCATCGTCAGCGCGTCCTTCAGGGTCAGCGTCATGGGCGTATCGAAGAACAGCAGCACGCCCGACCCCTGCACCTGGTCCTGCTTGCGCAGCGTCAGCTTGTCGTTGAAGTGGACTTTGCCGGCGCGGATCTGCTCCAGCGCCGTGTACAGAATCCCCAGTTTGATGTCCGATGCCGTCGGTACGGGCTCGTCCGCATCGATCGCCACCGTCTGGCCCGTCGCCAGATCCTTCGCCCACAGCGAAACCTTGCCATGAAATCCGGCAATCATTCCATTCAGTTTCGCCGTCAGTCCCACATCGTTCTGTGCCGAAGCAGCGGGTATGGTGAGAGCGAAGACCGACACGATCACCGGCACAACGAAGCGCGTGAACTTTGCCATGGGCCACTGTACCATCCTGTTTCGCCGGCTCGCGTAGCTGCCCACTCGCGTGCATCTTAAAATGCAGAAGTTGCCATCACGGAAAAGGGAAGCGTGACACGATGCGGCTGAAGCGGTGGGGCTGGTGGCTGGCTCTGGGAATCCTTGTTTGCGGGCTCGCCCGGGCTCAGCAGATCGCCATCACCGTCGACGACTTGCCCGTCTCGGGCAAACTTCCCCATGGCGAATCCCGCACGGAGATCGCCCACCAGATGATCCGCGCGCTTCACGCCGCCCACGTTCCGCCCACATATGGCTTTGTCAACGGCCAGCGCATTCAGGATCAGCCCAGCACCATCGCCGTGCTCGGCGCCTGGCGCGCCGCCGGCAATCTTCTCGGCAATCACACTTGGTCTCACAGCAACTACGATCAGGAGACCCTTCCCGAGTTCGAGCAGGACATCGAGAAGAACGAACCCTCCATCCGGCTCCAGATGGATAACCAGGACTGGCACTGGTTCCGGTTTCCGTATCTCACCGAGGGCGACAATGTCGCCAAACTGATGGGCATCCGCGCCTTTCTCGCCCAGCACGGTTACAGGATCGCCGGTGTCACGCTGAATTTCGACGATTACGCCTGGAATGATCCCTACGCCCGCTGTGTGACCAAAGGCGACACTCGCGCCATCGGCTGGCTTGAGGCCAGCTACATGGATGCTGCCCGCGACGATCTGCGCGTCGACCGCTCCATGGCCCACCAGCTCTACGGCCGCGACCTGCGCTATGTCCTGCTCCTGCACATCGGCGCCTTTGACGCGCGCATGCTGCCGCGCCTTCTGCGCTTCTATCGTCAGCAGGGCTTCATCTTTATCACGCTTCAGCAGGCCGAGCAGGATCCGTTCTATCGATACGACGTGGATCCCAGGCTTCTCCCCGGCCCGGACTCCCTGAAGGCAGCCATGGCAGCAAAGAAGCTGCCTCTCCCGAAGCGCGTGGATTTTCTTCCCCGGCTCAATGCCCTCTGCCGCTGACTTCTCTGCATTGCGGGGCGTATCCTGCGGGGCAGAGAGGTTCGCCCATGGTGGAATTCACCCTGCTCGTGAACGGCGCCCACTATTCTGTGCAAGCCGCGCCTGAGGAGCCGCTGCTGACCGTCCTCCGCAACCGGCTTCAGCTCACCGGCACGAAATTCGGCTGCGGCGAAGGCCAGTGCGGCGCCTGCACCGTCCTGCTCTCCGGTCAGGCCACGCGATCCTGCATCACCACCGTCGCTTCCGCTGCGGGCGCTGCCATCACCACCATTGAAGGTCTCGAGCGCAATGGCCGACTCAGCCCGGTGCAGCAGGCTTTCCTTGAAGAAGGCGCTTTCCAGTGTGCCTACTGCACGTCCGGCATGATCGTCGCCGCAACCTCGCTTCTTCACGATCACCCGCATCCCACCGACGAACAGATCCTCGCCGCCATGGACGGCAATCTCTGCCGCTGCGGAACCTATCCGCGCATCCTCGCCGCTGTCCGCCGCGCTTCGGCGTTGATGGCGGAGATGGAGGTGGGCTATGCCCGTGGATGAGCTTGTCCTCCAGCAGGTCAGCGAGAAGCTCCGCTGGTTTACCCTCGACCGCCGCGACTTCCTCAGGCTCTGCGGAGGAGGTCTGCTCGTCTGCCTCGCCGGCGATGCGGCCGCGCAGGAGTCCGGCCACGGCTGGGGTGCGCACCCGCTCCCGCAGCAGATCAGCGCATGGCTGGCCATCGACGGTGACAGTCAGGTCACCGTCTTCACCGGCAAGGTCGAATGCGGCCAGAACATCCGCACCTCGCTCGCGCAATCCGTCGCCGAGGAACTGCGTGTCCCCTTCGATTCCATCACCATGGTGATGGGTGATACCGACCTCGTTCCCTGGGACGCCGGCACCTTCGGCAGCCGCACCACGCCGACCATGGGCCCGCAACTCCGCAACATGGCCGCTGCCGCGCGCCAGTTGCTGGTCGAAGCCGCTGCGCGCCGCTGGAACGCCGACACCGCGACCCTCATCGCCGCCGCGGGCAGAGTCACGAATCCCGGCTCCGGCCTGTCGCTCACCTACGGTGAAATCACTCACGGCGAGAAACTCACGCAAACCGTTAGCGGTGATCCTCCGCTCACCCCCGCCACGGACTGGAAAATCGCCGGCACGCCCGTCCCCAAAGCCGACGGCCGCGACTTCGTCACCGGAAGGCATCAATATCCTTCCGACATTGCCCGCCCCGGCATGCTTTACGGCAAAGTCCTGCGTCCCTCCGGCTTCCACGCGACGCTCGCCTCGCTCGACACCTCCGCCGCCGGAAAAATTTCCGGCGCCCAAATCGTCCGCGATGGCGACTTCATCGGCGTGGTTGCGCCCAACCAGTTCGCCGCCGAGCAGGCGCTCGCTGCCATCTCCGCCACGTGGACGGTTCCGCCCCAAATCTCCAATCAGGAGCTCTTCGACTTCCTCCGGAAAAACGCTGAACCTGGCGATGCAGCCGCGGTGGCGCCCGTCGATCATGCCATCGCCTCGAGCGACATCACGCTTACCCGGCAATACACCGTCCAGTACATCGCGCACGCTCCTCTGGAACCGCGCGCCGCGGTTGCTGAGTGGTCGGGCCGCAGGCTGACGGTTTGGACCGGCACGCAGCGGCCCTTCGGCGTCCGCGAAGAACTGGCCCACACCTTTCGTATCCCCGAATCGCAGGTTCGCGTCCTCATGCCCGACATGGGCAGCGGTTATGGCGGCAAGCACAGCGGCGAGTGCGCCATCGAAGCGGCTCGCCTGGCCAAAGCGGCCGGCAAGCCGGTCCGTCTCGTCTGGACCCGCGAAGAAGAATTCACCTGGGCCTACTTTCGTCCCGCCGGCGTCATGGAAATTCGCAGTGGAGCGCGATCCGACGGCACCCTCGTCGCCTGGGCCCAGCACAATATCAACTCCGGACCTTCCGGGATCGACACGCCCTACAACGTCCCCTCCAGGGCCGGCCAGTTTCACGAAGTCTCCGAGCCGCCGCTGCGCCAGGGCTCCTACCGCGCCCTCGCCGCTACCGCGAACCACTTTGCCCGCGAAACCCACATGGACGAGCTGGCTCACGAGCTCAACATCGATCCGCTGGAGTTCCGGCTGAAGAATCTGACTGACCCGCGCCTCCGCGCCGTCTTCCAGGCTGCCGCGCAGCAATTCGGCTGGGGCAAATTGCCCTCCACGCCGCAGCGCGGATTCGGCATCGCCGGTGGCACGGACAAGGGCGGTTATGTCGCGGCCTGCGCCGAGATCGAGGTCGGTTCTGACAAACAGATCCGCGTGCGGCGGGTTGTCCAGGCCTGGGAGTCCGGCGCCATCGTCAACCCCGACGGCCTGCGCAATCAGACGATGGGCGCCGTGGTGCAGGGACTCGGCGGCGCGATGTTCGAGGAGATCCGCTTTTCCAATGGCCGGATTCTCAACCCTGACTTCGGCGACTACCGCGTCCCGCGCTTCCGCGACACGCCGTCGATCGAAGTGGTTTTGCTCGACCGCAAAGATCTGCCCTCCGCCGGCGCCGGAGAAATCGGCATTGTTGCCGTCGCACCGGCCGTCGGCAACGCCGTCTTCGCTGCTACCGGCGCGCGTTTGCGCAGCATGCCCATGCTGGCCGCGGTTCCCGCCGCAAGTTGATGCAAATCAAACTCGTCCCGGCCCACGCTCATCTGTGCCGCGGCCTCGGCGCGACCCTCTCCGCGGCTGTACAATGACTCAAGCGCAAGCCCCACTCGCAATCGCCCTCCGTTCCGCCGAGTTTCGGCTTTTCGGGCGGGTTTTGGGACATGCGCATCGAGACGTTGACCCCTATGATGCTTCGCGTTCCGTCGCTCCCTGCCATACTGGCCGCCGGGCTGGCCCTGGCCGTCGTTCCCGCTATCGCCCAGAACGATCCTCTCGCCGCCGACGCGGCGCAGAGCTCGCCCTACTCCGGCTCCGTTGTGGAAGCAATCGTCGCGCGCGTCAACGACCAGGTCATCAGCACCTCCGACTACGAGCGGGCCGAGCAGCAGCTCGAGCAGGAAGCCCAGCAGCAGAGCTGGTCCCAGCAGGAGCTCTACGAGCAGCGGCGCGATCTTCTCCGCTCCCTCATCGACCGCCAGCTCCTCCTTTCCAAAGGCAAGGAACTCGGCATCAATGGCGACACCGAGGTGATTAAACGCCTCGACGACATGCGCAAGGAATACCACCTGGACAGCATGGAGGCGCTGCAAAAAGCCGCCGAAGCGCAGGGTGTTTCCTGGGAGGATCTCAGGGAACAGATCCGGGAGAACGTTATCACCTCCGACGTCATCAGCCAGGAAGTAGCCCAGCACATCGACGTCTCCCCCTCCGACATGCGCGCCTATTACGACGCGCACAAGGACGAATTCGTGCGTCCCGAGGAGGTCCGCCTCAGCGAGATCCTGATCCCCACGCCGAACGACGAAGACGCCGCACAGGTATCCCAGGCGGAGAAGCAGGCCGACGCGCTTGAAGACCGTCTCAAGGCCGGCGCCGATTTCGCCACGCTGGCCAAAGCCGATTCCAGCGGGCCCACCGCGGCTCAGGGCGGCGACCTCGGTGACTACAAGCGCGGCGTGCTCCCCAAAGTCATGGAGGATGCCACCTTCGACCTGAAGGCCGGTCAGTGGACCGCTCCCATCCGCACCAAGCAGGGCTGGCTGATCCTTGAGGTTGCCCAGCATCAGGCCGCCGGCGAGGAGCCCTTCTCTCAGGTTCAGAACCAGATTCAGGAAACCGTCGGCATGGCCAAGATGCAGCCGGCCCTGCGCGACTACCTCGCCGAGCTTCGCGATGAGGCCTATATCGAGGTCGCCCCCGGCTACAGCGACTCCGGCGCCACCGGCCACGAGCAGAAGTTCATCCAGGCCGCATTCGTTCCGCCCCAGCCGAAGCATAAGAAGCATGAAACGCGCGCTCGCTTCCGCCAGAAACCCGTGCGCCGTCAGAAGACCGAGACCGCCGGCAGTGCTGCTCCCTCCGGCGTGCCGACGCTCGACAAGGTGAATGCTCAGAACGGCAGCAACGCCGAAGTGGCCGACAACCGCACGCAGAAACCCGGCAAGAAAGAGAAGATTCGTTTCGGGCAGGCTCCGCGCGAAACCCTGCCCGCTGCCGATACGCGCATGGTCAACGCCGGTGCCGGAGTCAATAGCGCGCAGATGGCCGCCAATCAGCCCAACGGCGGCGTGACCCTCACCAACGCCAACGGCGAGGTTATCGACAACACCGCGCCCACGGCCAAGAAAAGCAAGGTCCGCTTCCAGGATCAGGGGCGCGCCGCCAAAGCCCAGCGCGCCAAAGCCTCCAAAAAGCACAAGAAATTCGTCCCGCCCACCGAATCCTCCGCCGAAGTCGCCCAGGATAAGCGCGAGAACGCAGCTTACGGCCTGAATGGCGACACCTCAAAACACAAGAAGGCGAAGCCGTCGAAGAAGGGTACTAAGCGCCGCCTCTCTGACGAGGATAAGAAGAAGGAGCAGCAGCAGAATGCCGCTCCCGCTGCCGGGGCCGCTCCCGCATCCACCACCACTCCATCCACCCAGGGATCGACACCGCAGTCCTGAGCCGGCCATGAAAGAGCCAATGGTCGGCGATCTGGCCGGCCGCGAAAACCAGTCGATCACCGGGTATTTCGTGGCTGGTTCCAAACAGGTGCGTGCAAAAAAGGACGGCACCCGCTACTTCGCCGTCACTCTCGGCGACCGCAGCGGCAATATCGAGGCGCGCGTCTGGGACGCTGCCGACGCCGGCGATTTTGAGCCCGGCGAAGTGGTCAAAGTGCGCGGCCAGGTCTGCCGCTACAACGAAAAGCTCCAGATCAATATCGACAAGATCCGCCGCGCCGCCGCCAATGAGTACCAGCTCGGCGATTTCGTCCCGCAATCCGAACGCAACATCGACCAGATGTGGGCCGAGCTCGAAGCCTGCGTCGCCGGCTTCACCGACCCGCACCTGCAGGCGCTGCTCCAGTCCTTTCTGCGCGACCCGGAAATCGCCGCCGCGCTTCGCCAGGCGCCCGCCGCCAAGGGCATGCATCACGCCTGGATCGGCGGCCTGCTCGAGCACATTCTTTCCCTCCTCGGCATCTGCGACCTCGCCGCGGGGCACTATGCCGGAATCAATCGCGACCTGCTCCTCACCGGCGTCATCCTCCACGACATCGGCAAGCTGCGCGAGCTACGCTGGGGCACCAGCTTCGACTACACCATCGAAGGCCAGCTCCTCGGCCACATCACCATCGGCCTTGGCATGATCGAGGCCAGAATCGCCGCCATCCCCGATTTCCCCCCTGCCAAACGCATCCTCGTCGAGCACCTCGTCCTGAGCCATCACGGCAAATACGAGTTCGGCTCGCCGAAGCTCCCCATGATCCCCGAGGCCATCCTGCTCCACTACCTCGACGACCTCGACGCCAAGATGCAGACCGTCCAGGTGGAATTCGCTCGCAGCGAAGCCGGCGGCCGGTCTTCCGCCGACCTCACCGACTGGGTTCGCTCCCTCGAGCGCCCCCTGCTCAATACTCAGGCTTACCTGCGCAGCGAGGAAGCCAGAGTTCCGTCTCCCAACCCCTCCCGCGGCGACGAAATCGAGGCGCCCAAAAATCATGCCCTGCCTTCTGAAGACTGAGCCCGAAGCGTACTCCATCGACGATCTTGGCCGCGACGGCGAGACCGTATGGGACGGCGTCACCAATCCCCAGGCGGTCAAGGTCCTTGCCAGCCTGCAGCGTGGCGAGATGCTGGTCATTTATCACACCGGCACCGAGCGCCGCGCCGTCGGTCTCGCCAAGATCCTCTCCGTCGATGCCGCCGACCCGAAGCAGCCCGTGGTCCGCATCCGCTTTGTCCGCAGCCTCAAAACGCCCCGCACCCTCGACGACATTAAGGCTAACCGCCTTTTTGCCTCCTCGCCCCTCGTGAAACAGGGCCGGCTCTCGGTGGTTCCCCTCAGCGAGGCGCAGTACGCCTGGCTGGCGACGGGCTGATCTTGAATTTCATCTAAAATCAATACGGATTACTGACCGCATGCTGCGTTTTTCCACTGCCGGTGAATCGCATGGGGAGAGCCTCATTGCTCTGCTCTCCGGAGTTCCTGCCGGAGTCCCCATCGACGAGACTTTTGTCAATCGCGAGCTCTGGCGCCGCCAGCAGGGCTATGGCCGCGGCGGCCGCATGCGCATCGAGACCGACACTGCGCACTTTCTCAGCGGAGTGCGCCACGGCAAGACCATCGCTTCGCCGATTGCCATCGCCATCGAGAATCGCGACTGGAAAAACTGGACCGACTCCCTTCCCGTCGCTGCCGGAGATCCCGCGAAGCACAAGGCCGTCGCCTCGCCGCGTCCCGGCCACGCCGACCTGGCCGGAGCGCTCAAATTCGACTTTCCTGATGCTCGTTACGTCCTCGAGCGCGCCTCCGCCCGCGAATCCACCGCCCGCGTCGCCGCCGGAGCCGTCGCCAAGCAGCTGCTGCTGGAGCTGGGCATCGATGTCGCCAGCCACGTCATCCGTGTAGGGCGCGCCGAACTGGAACGCAGCGCCTCCTGGCAGGAAATCGCCGCCCTCCGCGCCAAAGACGAAGTCCTCCTGAACTGTGTCGACCCGGAAGCCGAGGTCAAAATGAAAGCCGAAGTCGATGGTGTCCTCCGCACTGGCGACACCGTCGGCGGTGTCTTTGAGGTCGTCGTCCACGGCGCTCCCCCCGGACTCGGCACCTGCGCAACCTGGGACGAGCGCCTCGACGGCATCCTTGCCCAGGCCGTTATGTCCCTCCAGGCCGTCAAAGCCGTCGAGGTCGGCCGCGGCGTCACGGCTGCCGAATCCTTCGGTTCCGAGGTTCACGATGCTATCGGCTATGCCGCTGAGGTGAGGAACGGCGGGCACACTCGCTTCACCCGCGAGCACAACAACGCCGGCGGGCTCGAAGGCGGCATCTCCAATGGTGAGGACATCGTCGTGCGCGGTTATCTCAAGCCCATCTCGACCCTCCGCCGCCCCCTGCAGTCCGTCCGCTTCGACACCCGCGAGGAAACCAAAGCCGCCTATGAACGCAGCGATGTCTGCGTCGTCCCGGCGGCCGGAGTCGCCGCCGAAGCCATGGTCGCTCTCGCCATCGCCCGCGTCGCTCTCGAGAAGTTCGGTGGCGACTCGCTGAAGGAACTGAAACGTAACTTCGACGGTTACGTTGACCAAATCAGGAGGTATTAGCCGGCGATAAGCTACCGACCACAGGCTCTTCGCTATGCGCTGTACGCTGCTTTCCTGCCATGATTCGCGCCATCGTCAAATATCCGGACCCCATCCTGCAGCGCCCCACCGAACCGGTCGCCGAGTTCAACGACGAGCTGCGTGCGCTCGCCGCCGACATGTTCGAGTCCATGTATAAGGCCGTCGGCATTGGCCTTGCCGCGCCCCAGATCGGCGTCGGCAAACGCATCACCGTCATCGATCTCAGCAACCAGCAGAATCCCGACGACAAGATTGTCCTCGTCAATCCGCAGATCGTTCACAGAGAAGGGAAGCAGGTCGAGGAAGAAGGCTGCCTTAGCCTCCCTGATATACGGGACAAAGTCGCGCGCGCCGCCAAAGTCCGCGTCCGCGCCCAGAATCTCGATGGCAAGCCCATCGAGCTGGAAGGCTCCGAGCTGCTCGCCCGCGCCTTCCAGCACGAAATCGACCACCTCGACGGCATCCTCTTCCCGTGGCGCCTCAGCGCCCTCAAGCGTGACCTCATCCTGCGCAGGATTCGCAAGCTGCAAAAAACCGGCGAGTGGAAATGAAGCTCGTCTTTTGCGGAACCCCTGCCTTTGCGGTGCCCACGCTCAGACTGGCTCTCCGCGCCGGACACGACATCGCCCTCGTCGTCACGCAGCCCGACCGGCCCGTCGGCCGCAGCCGGCAGCTGACCCCTCCTCCGGTCAAAGTCGACGCGCTCCAATCCGGCCTGCGCGTCACCCAGCCCGAAAAAATCCGCAACAACCTGGAGCTGCGCGCCGAACTTGAAGCTATCCGCCCCGACGCCATCCTCGTCGTAGCCTACGGGCGCATCATCCCGCCGTGGATGCTCGCTCTGCCTCGCCACGGAAACATCAACCTGCATGCCTCGCTGCTGCCGAAATATCGCGGCGCTGCACCGATCCAGTGGGCCATCGCTAACGGCGAGCACTCCACCGGCGCCACCACCATGCGCCTCGACGAGGGCCTCGACACCGGCGGCATCCTGCTCCAGCGCGAACTGCCCCTCGCGCCTTACATGCTGGCGAGCGACGTCTTCCCGCTTCTCGCCGAAATGGGCGCCGACCTCATGATGCAGACCCTCGCCGCTCTCGACGCGGGCAGTATCGAGCCTCGTCCCCAGGATCACGCAAAAGCCACGCTTGCCCCATTGCTCACCCGAGACGACGGCCGCATGGACTTCAGCCGCCCCGCCATGACCCTCTATAACCGCTGGCGCGGCTTCCAGCCCTGGCCCGGCGCCAGGACCACCCTCAACGGCAGCAAGCTCACCGTGCATCGCATGCTGCCCACCGAGCTGGCCGGCGCGCGGACCGCTGAACCGGGAACGTTGCTCGTCGAGCAGGGCACCATCTTCGCCGCCTGCGCCGACCGCACCTGGGTGGAACTCGTCGAGCTCCAGCTCGAAGGCCGGCGCCGTATGACCGCCGGTGATTTCCTCCGCGGCCACGCCATCCCCTCCGGCACGCGCCTCGGGGATTAATCCGCCATGATTGCCCCGGCGCGGCAAATCTCGTATCGCATCCTGTTACAAATCGCCGACCCTTCCGCCCATAGTGACCAGTTTCTCCACGGCCGCGAAGTCGACGCGCTCTCTGCGCCGGACCGCAACCTCACCACCACTCTCGTCCTCGGCACGCTGCGCTGGCAGCTCGCTCTCGACGATCGCATCCGCCCGCTGCTCGCGCGCCCCAACGCCAAACTTCGTCCGGAAACTGCCACGGCGCTGCGGTTGGGCGCCTTTCAGTTGTTGCATCTCGACCGCATTCCTGCCCACGCGGCCATCAACGACAGCGTCGAGCTGGTCAAAACATCGGCCGAAAGAAACGCTGCCGGCATGGTCAACGCCGTCCTGCGCAAAATCGCTGCGCAACCGCGTCCCGTTCTGCCCGAGCGCTTCAGCTCTGCTCAGCAGATCGCCGCGGCTCTGGCTCATCCTGCTTGGATGGTCGAGCGTTGGGCCGGCCGCTACGGTCTCGTCGCCGCCGAATCCATCTGCCGCTGGAACCAGGAGCCCGCCGCGATCACCATCCGTCTCAGCGATCCTGCCATGCTGCCCGCCGGCCTCCAGGTCGAGCCCGGAGCATTTCTCGCCGCTTCCCGTCGCGTCCTCCGCGGAGACCTCGCCGCCCATCCCGAACTCCGCATCCAGGACGAAGCCTCGCAACTGGTCGCCGAAATCGCCGCCGTTGCTGTCGCAGGCGCAACGCAGATTCTCGATACCTGCGCAGCGCCCGGTGGTAAAACCGCCATCCTCGCCGGACGTCTCCAGTCTGCACAGATCACCGCCGTGGATGTCAGCCGCAGGCGTCTTGACGCCATGACGTCTCTGCTCGCCCGGTCGCTGCCCGGCCTTTCAGAACATTCTCGCCTGCGCTGTGTCGTCGCCGATGCCAGCCGGCTCAAGCTCGACCCTACTTACGACCTCATCCTTTGCGACGTCCCCTGCAGCGGCACCGGAACCATCGGCCGCAATCCCGAAATCCGCTTCCGCGTCGACCAGGCCGACCTCGCCCGTCAGCAGGCCCGTCAGCTGGCGATCCTTCGATCCTCGCTTGCCGGTCTCGCACCCTCCGGGCGCCTCGTTTATTCCACGTGCTCGCTCGAGCCCGAAGAGAACGAAGCCGTGATCGAAGCGGTCCTCGCCGAATTTCCGCAGACCCGTATCGTTCCCGTCGCGCCGCTCCTCGATCAGTTCCTCGATGCCCGCATTCTCACGCCGCAGGGCAGGGAACTGCTCCGCACCGCCGTCGTTGGGGATTTCCTTCGGACCCTGCCGGGCGTGCATCCCTGCGATGGCTTTTTCGCTGCAGTTCTCGAACACGCCTGAGCTTCCAGCTGTTGCCGGAACAGAAGAGGCTGGT
>Ga0335075_10005171_pt1 | contig 20308 bp, 14 predicted proteins | sample Lox_Sample_24_FD_206723 | JGI IMG/M metagenome (GOLD analysis project Ga0335075, IMG submission 206723) | Soil microbial communities from Loxahatchee National Wildlife Refuge, Florida, United States - Lox_Sample_2.4 | ecosystem: Environmental > Terrestrial > Soil > Wetlands | place: USA...
ATGACAGGGAGTTGCGCGACGTGCATCGCGAGACACGCATCGTGCGGCTCGGGCAGGGCGTCGACGCGACCGGTCGGTTCGCGCCGGATGCGTTGCAGCGCACCCGCGCCGCGCTTGTCGACTACGCCGCCCTGTGCGCGGCGAACGGCGTCGACCGGATCCGCATGGTCGCCACCTCGGCCACGCGCGACGCCGGCAATCGGGACGTCTTCTTCGCGATGACGGCCGATGTGCTGGGCGCAGTGGTCGATGGCGCGATCGCCGAGGTGGTCACCGGCGTCGAAGAGGCTGAGCTCTCCTTCCGGGGAGCGGTGAACGAGTTAGACTCCGCTGCAGCGCCTTTTGTGATCGTTGACTTGGGTGGCGGGTCGACCGAGATCGTGCTCGGGACAGACACCGTGCAGGCGAGCTTCTCGGCTGACATCGGCTGCGTGCGGCTGACCGAACGCTGCTTGCATTCCGATCCGCCAACGGCTGGTGAGGTGGCGGCTGCCCGCGAGGTGGTTCGCGAACGCCTCGGTGAGGCGCTGCGCGTCGTCCCGGTGGAACGGGCCCGCACCTGGGTCGGGGTGGCCGGCACGATGACGACGATCTCGGCGCTCGCGCAAGAAATGACGACCTATGACTCTGCGGCCATTCATCTTTCGCACATCGGCACGGACCGGCTTCTCGAGGTGTGTGATGGGCTGATCGGCATGTCTCGCGCGCAGCGCGCTGCGCTCGGGCCGATGCACGAAGGGCGGGCCGACGTGATCGGTGGCGGCGCCATCGTGATCGAGGAACTGGCGTTCGCGCTTCGTGAACGGGCCGGCATCGACGCGTTGACGGTCAGCGAGCACGACATCCTGGATGGCATCGCGCTGTCGATCGCGGTGTAGGGCTGCTTATCCCAACGGGCGGTGTCTGACCGAGATCCCGAGAAGGTGTTTCTTCTGCTCCCGGTACTCTTCCTCGCTCAGATATCCCTGATCGCGCTGCTTGGCGATGTCTCGAATCGCGGCCGCAACCCCGGTCACGACCGTCCGCGGCGCAGGCGTCACTTCGGGCTCATCGTCGCAGGCCGCGCCTGCACCGCCGGGCGTCAGCCGTGCGTGGGTCACCGCTTTGCCGCCGTCTCGGCTGGCGCCAGCGGCAGGCGGGCCGGCCATGGCTTGCCCGGCCATGCCCCCCAGCCCCATCTGATTGAACGTGTTCGCCGAGTCCTCCAATTGTGCCTGCACAGCGGGACCGGCTTTGGTGAGCGGCGATGTCAGCGCGGTGGGCCGTATCTCGGTAGCAGGGGCGGTCCACCCCGACGGCACCGACAGTCCGCCGATCACTCTCGCTCCGCCCGCGCCGGCCCATACCGTGCCCTCAGGCAGGTTCATAAGCGTCGCCGGGAACTCCAGGACCGGCGCCGGCTGGTAGCTCGGCCACTCCTCTTCGCCATTCCAGGCGCTGATGTACTTATCGGTATTGGCACCGGTGAGATAACCGCCGATACCGTACGGCAGATCGATGATCGCCAGCAGCCCCAACCCTACGTCCGGAATGTTACTCAAACTGCCTGGTACACCGAAAAAGATCGTTATCAAGTTGGCCAACAGGTCCAGCACGTCCGAGAGGGATGTCGACTGTGCCGACGTCGAAAGGCTCTGCAGCGCATCCGTTACCGCGGACAACGTTTGTGGGACATTTGACACGATGCTTTGCGCGTTGCCGGCGGAAGTGCTCGTCGCTTGGCTGACCGCGGCCGCTTGGCTGGCCGTCCCACCCGAATCGGTGTTCTGGTGCGGTGAGGTGAACGGAGTAAGCACGGTCGCGGCTGCCGACGAACCCGCGTAGCCGTACATCGCCACCGCGTCCTGCGCCCACATCTCGGCGTACTGCGCCTCGGTGGCCGCGATCGCCGGCGTGTTCATCCCGAGGAAGTTCGTCGCCACCAGAACCGCCAGCAGGCTGCGGTTAGCGGCAATTTCGGGCGGCGGCACCGTCATCGCAAACGCCGCCTCGTACCCCGCGGCAGCCGCCCGCGCTTGGGTGGCGGTCGCTTCGGCCTGCGCAGCCGTGGCGCTCAGCCATTCCACATAGGAACCAGCCGCGGCCGTCATCGACGTGGACGACGGACCCGACCACGAACCGGAGGTCAGCTCAGACACCACCGACTGATACGTGCTGGCCGCCGTATATAGTTCGTCAGCCAAGCTGCCCCAGGCTTGCGCAGCAGCCAGCATTGGCCCCGATCCCGGACCGGTATACATCCGGCCGGAGTTGATCTCCGGCGGATAGATCCCGAAATCCATTGCTGCGCATTCCTCTTCCAGACAACCGGCGCTTAGGCCACTGGGTGGTGGGTGGTTCAGCGACCGAGCAGGCGGTTCTTCTGCTCGGCGTATTCCTCGTCGGTCAGGATTCCCTCGTCGCGGAGCTTGGTGAACTCGCGCAACTCGGCCGCGACTCCGGTGACTACGGCCCGAGGCTTGCTCCGCGGCGTCTCGCCTTTGTTGCCAGTTGCCTTGGCGCCACCGGTAGCTGCCGCTTGTCCCGGGCGCGCCGCCGCGTCTGCGCCTTTGGGGGTCTTCCCGGCGCCCTTGCCGATGCCGGTGCCGACGGTGCCGGCCATGGCCCGCCCGGCCATACCGGCCAGTGCCATCTCGCTGAGCGTGTTGCCTGAACCGCCCGGCGCAGGTCCCCCGGCGGTAGCGTTGGCCGCGGTTTCCGGTAGCGCCGGCAACGTGTAAGAGATGGGCTTTACCGCCGGAGTGGCGACGGTCCACGTCGGGGGAACGGACAATGCTCCGACCGTGTTGGACTCGCCCAAGCCGGCCGACAGGCTAGGCGGCGGTACGGTGCCCGCGGGCAGGTTGAGCAGCGGCGCCGGGAACGGTTTCACAGGCGCCGCCCCCTCTTCGGGCCAGCTCTGTACCCCGGCCCAGCCGCTGACGATGTCGTCGGTGTGCACACCGGTGCCATAACCGCCGATGTCGAAGGGCAGCGATACGATCCCCAGCGTGCCTAATGGTACGGAGACAAAAATGCCGGCTAAGTCAGCGGGCAGGTCGAGGAAAATGGAAATCAGGTCGGAGATCAGGTCCAGGGTGTCCAGGGGAGTCGACTGAGCCGACGTAGCCGCACTGGTCAGCGCGTTGGGTACCGCGGAGAACGCTTGCTGAACCGACGAAACCGTGCTCTGCACGTTGCCGGCGGAGGTCCCGGCAGCCTGGCTGGCCGCGGCTGCCTGGGCGGTTGACCCGCCCGGATTGGTGTTCTGCTGGGGCGGGGTGAACGGTGTCAGTGACGTCGCAGATGCGGACGAAGCCGCATAGCCGTACATCGCCGCGGCGTCCTGGGCCCACATCTCGCCGTACTGGGCCTCGGTAGCCGCGATGGCCTGCGTGTTCAGTCCAAACAGATTTGTCGCCACCAGCGTCATCAGCTGACTGCGGTTGGCGGCGACCATCGGCGGCGGCACCGTGGACGCGAAGGCCGTTTGGTAGGCGGCGGCCGCCGATTGAGCTTGGGCGGCCGTTTCCTCGGCCTGCGCGGCCGTGGCGTTGAGCCACGCGACGTAGGACGCCGCGGCTGTGGCCATCGACGCCGATGAGATGCCCAGCCACGGCCCGGCAGTCAGTCCCGAAACCACGGATTGATACGAGTTGGCCGCCGAATGCAGTTCGGCGGCCAGCCCTTGCCAGGCCTCTGCGGCGGTGAGCATCGGCGCCGCCCCGGCACCGGCATACATTCGAGCGGAGTTGGTCTCTGGCGGATAACTCCCGAAATCCATTGCTTAGCCACCCCTCTAATGCACTGCGATCGAGTTGGCCCAGTCGATGGCGCCACGCGCCCCGACGGTGGTGTGTCTGGCGGTTGCGAACAGCTCGCACCGGGGCGAGGGTGCGCCAGTGACTGCCAGGTGAATAGTGGCATGCGCCAAGACTTTTGTCGCATGCAGACCCGGCGCGTCGTCAACCGACGTCGGAATCGCTCGCGGCGACGGGATGGTCCAATCTGCGCCGCCAACCGCGCCGACGTTACCTGACGGAATTATTCGCTGACGATGTCGCCATTCGGGTTCCACCGTTCCAGAAAGCATCGCCATCCCTTTCCGGATAATGGTCGGGCAGACCGCTTAATTCGTAACGTCGGGTTGTGGTTTGGGGCGCCCACCAGCACAGTGTCTTGACTGCTGAGCAATCCCATTATCGTCTTGTAACGGCAGGTGGCCAATTTTATAACACGTTCTTAACGGTCTTTTGGTGGCGGCGATCACTGTATTTCTCAGGTGAATCACTTACAGTTCTCAGGTCTGACGAATTATCAGGCGATGACTGAACTCTGGCGTCCATGTGACGTTTGTTTCGCCCATGGCCGGGAGCCAGCTCCCGATTCTAAGCGGCGAATCCCGTGGGTTGGCTGAAAGCCCCCGCGGGTGTTCAACCGGCCCTGGCTTCGCGGCTGACATCGACGTCCGGCCTTTTTGTCCCTGGCTGAGCTTCGTGGCCGTCGCGGATCGGTTCCTCGCCGGTCGCAGGTTGCCGTGGCGGCAATCCCTTGCGCAACGTGCCCAGCAGTTCCCGGGGTGGACCGACGAGGTAGACGGTGTCGCCCGCTCGAAGTCGCTCATCGCGTCGCGGCCGCAGCTGGACTGGTAAGTCCTCCCGGATGATCGCGATCACCCGGGTTTGGTCGGACATTTCGAACATCGTCAGCCCGTCGAGCTCGCTGCCGGCTGCCACCCGCATGGCACCGACCATGAAGGGGCTCTGCCCGATCGAAAACGTGCCCAGCACCTGGAGGCCGATCGCGGCGCCGATGAACCAGGGTGCGGCCAACCCGACAGTGGAGCGCACGTTGTCGAAACCGAACCGCTGGGCGACTGCAACGCCCAGCGCGCGGTCGTAGACGCGGAGCACCAGCGAAACCTCGGCCAGGCGGTTGACCTCGGGCAGCACCCGCGGTCCCAACATCTCGCTCAGTACGATCCCGGCCTCGATATTGACCATGTCGTCGCGGGTGACCACCGCCACCGCGCGGGCGCGATCCACCCGGGCTGATTCCAGCGTCGGAAGTAGCGTCGCGTCTCCGAAGATCACCGGCACGTCGAGTTCGTGCGCCATCGACAAGAAGCGGTTGTCCTCGTCGCGCTCGATCACCGCGACGTCATGGCCGGCGTTGACCAGATCGGTGACAACGCGGATCCCGAGTTCGCTCAACCCGACGACGATGATGTGGTTGCGCAGGTGGCGCACCCGCGGGCGGGCGGCAGCCTGGACGAAGCGCTGCGACAGCAGCACATCGGCGATGAATGCGACCAGCAAAGCAATGGTTGTCGCTCCGCTGAACATCAGCATGGCGGCGAACAGACGTAGCCAGATCACTTGATGGCCGAAGCTGAAGTCGCCGTAGCCCGTGGTGGTGATCGTTTCGACGGTGAAATACAGCGCATCGATCCACGACATCCGCGGCCGCTGGTAGTTGTAGTGCAACACGATCATCGACGTGGCGAGCAAAACAGCCGCGGCCGCCAATGCAGGATAAAACGCCGGGTTGAAGTCGCCGAGCACCACTCGGACGGCGTCGAGTGCGCGCCGCAGCCGAGGGCGCCGTCTACGCGTTCCGGTCGGCTGTCGGACCTTGACGCCGCGACCAGCGGTCTCGTCGTCGGTTCCGATCATCACTGCCCAGTCGCCGGCGTGCACGTGCTGATCGCGACTTGGACATGCCACCACCTCGCCGGGGGTGGGGGAGTTTTCGCCCTGGACGACTGCTACCGGTGCCAGTTCGCCGTAGAGTTCCCGCAGCGTCCCGTCACGGGGTGCTGCGCTGCCGGCGGCGACGAATTTGATGCCGGCGGCCTCGAACGGATGGGTGGTCTGCCCCAGGCAGGCTTCGACGACCGATGGCGCCGCGAGTTCGGCGACGTTGAAGATCCCGCCGGGTCCATTGTCGTCAGCTACCGCGGCGCGCAGCACGTCATTGGTCAGCCGTGCCACCACCCGTAGGTCCGGATTGGCTCTTCTTGCCAGCAGCGCGATTTCGAGATTCGTCGCGTCATCGTCACCGGCGCATACCACGGCGATCGCGCGCGCGACTTCGGCGCGCGCGAGTTCGCGAGCGACGCTGACGTCGAGCTCTGTCTGGGCCAGCTTGAGTACCCGCGCGCCCGCCCTTTTCAGCTCGTCGATGATCGTGGCGGCCAGCGCGTCGTCACCGCTGACAATGATGTGATGATGCATGCTCTCATCCGCCACTCGGGAATACCTGATTGCGATCGAGTCAAAGACTCAGCGTGGGAGGCACCCGCTTTGCCGATGCCGTTACTGGTGAAGGTTACACCACGGCTTTGTCTCCACCGGCCTTGACAACCAGTTTTGCTGGCACGGAGATGCACTCGTCATGAAACGCGACGACTTTTGCTCGCGTCGCGTGCTGACGGAAGCAAGACCAGAGTCTGAACTCGTTCTCGCGCAAAGTTATTCGCAAGGCGGCGAGGCCACCCTGAGGGTCTCGCTATGAGTTCTCAAGAATTGGATCGCTTTTCAACGGCTTTTCAACGGCTTTTCAACGGCGTTGCGGCGATCGGTGCGTCGTGATCGGCCCAGCGCTCAGTGCCCCTCACGCCTCGAAACGATAGCCCATGCCCGCCTCAGTCAGTAGGTGGTTGGGGCGCGACGGGTCATCTTCCAGCTTGCGGCGCAGCTGCGCCAGGTAGACCCGCAGGTAGTGAGTTTCCTTGGCATATTTCGGCCCCCATACTTCCCTGAGCAAGTCCTCACGGCCGACCAGCTTGCCGCGGTTGCGCACCAGCATTTCCAGCATTCCCCACTCGGTGGGCGTCAGGTGGACCTCCCGGCCGTCCTTGATCACCTTCTTTGCCGACAAGTCGACGGTGAATGATCGGGTTTGCACCACCGGCTCGTCCCCGTCTGCGGATACGGCGGCCCGGCGAACCGCGGCACGCAGCCGTGCCAGCAGTTCGTCCATGCCGAATGGCTTCGTGATGTAGTCGTCTGCACCGGCATCGAGTGCGCCCACCTTGTCGGCGGCATCGGTGCGTGCCGAGAGCACGATTACCGGAGCGCTCATCCAACCGCGGAGCCCGGCGAGCACCTCGACGCCGGAGATGTCGGGCAGGCCCAGGTCCAGGATCACCACCTCGGGGTGCTGGTCGGCGGCGGCTCGCAGTGCAGCGGATCCGGTTGCGGCAGTAGTCACTTCATAGCCGCGCACCGACAGGTTGATGCGCAGCGCTCGTAACAGCTGTTGGTCGTCATCGATCACGAGCACGCGTGTCACGAGCGCGCCTCCTCATCGCTTCGCCTTGCGTGGTCGCCGACAGGACTTGTGGCCGTGGCGAGCTCCGGCGGCGCCTCCAAGTCCACCAGGACGGTCAGTCCGCCGCCAGGGGTGTCGGTCGCTTGGATGCTGCCGCCCATCGCCTCGACGAACCCCTTGGCCACCGACAGGCCCAGCCCCAGACCGGTGGTGTTATCGGTATCGCCGAGTCGCTGAAACGGCTCGAACATCTGCTCGGCGGCGCCTTTGGCTACTCCCGGTCCCTCGTCGACGACGTTGATCAGTACCCGTCCCCCTACCTGACCCGCATTGACCCGCACCATGCTGTCGGGTGCATAGCGCAGCGCGTTATCGATGAGGTTCGCCAGCACCCGCTCCAGCAGGCCCGCGTCGGCCATCGCGAGTGTCCCGCCGACCTCTACCTTGACCCGGTCGAGGCTACCCCGGCCGAACATTGTGGTCCGCTTGCCGATACTGATAAGCGCGCGCTGGACGATCTCCTCGAGATAAACCTCGGAGAGCTGTGGCCGCACCACCCCGGCCGCCAGCCGGGATGAGTCCAGCAGGTTGGCCACCAGGGAGGTCAGTTGGTCGATCGACTCCTCAACGGTGGCAAGCAGTTCGGCGGTGTCCTCAGGCGAGAACCAGACATCTTCGGCACGCAGGCTGGATATCGCTGCCTTCGCCGCGGTGAGCGGAGTCCGCAGGTCGTGGCCGAGCGCCGAAAGCAGCAAGCGACGCAGCTCATCGGCCTCCGCCAGGGATTGAACCTTGCTGGCCTCTTCGGCGAGTTCACTCTGCTTGACCAGGCCCGCGGCTTGCGTTGCGACGACCCCCAGCACCCTGCGGTCGCGGCCGGTCAAGGCGCGGCCGGACAACAGCATCCAGAATTCCTCGTCACCCACTTTTACCGCGGTGTCAGCGGAATCCACCGTGGCGCATGGGCTTTTGCCCACACTCGCCACCAGCTGCGGGTGGCCGTCGATTTCACGCACGAGGCACACTGCACGCTGGGAGTAAGCCTCCCGTACCCGTTCCAGCAGCGTGGCGAGATCGGCGCCCTTCAGCACGGAACTGGCGAACAGTGCCAGTAACTCCGCCTCCTGGGTTGCCCGCCTGGCCTCGCGGGCACGGCTGGCTGCGGCGTCCACCAATACGGCGATCGCCATCGCGACTCCCAACAAAACCACGATGGTGATGGCGTTGCTGGGATTGTGGACGGCGAAGGAGTAGCGCGGTTCGGCGAGGAAATAGACCAACAGCGCACCGGACAGCATCCCCGACAGCACCGCCGGTGCGACACCGCCGAACATCGCGACGGCGATCACCCCGGCGAAGAAGACGGCGGTCTTTCCGCCGATATCCAGCAGCGGATCGAACCAGCGTGTCGTGACCGCCAAGATGCCCCACGGCAGGGAGATGGCGGCCAGCCAGGCCACGATTTGGCGAGCGCGTGGCGAAATCGACACGAGCGGCAACCCGCGATTGGCCTGTTCGTGGGTGACCATGTGGACGTCGATCTTGCCCGAGGCCTCGATGGTGGCGGCGCCGATTCCCTCGCCGAGGAGGCGCGCCCACCGTGACCGCCGGGAGGTACCGAGCACCAGCTGGGTGGCGTTTGTCTCACGGGCGAAGTCGAGCAGTGCGGTCGGCACGTCATCGCCGACCACGATGTGAACTGTGGCGCCCAGGCTGGCGGCGAGTTCGCGCACCTTGCCCATCTCGCGCTCAGAAATCCCCGACAGTCCATCGCCGCGGACAACGTGCACCACCATGAGCTGGGCGCTCGACCTCGATGCGATGCGGGAGGCGCGGCGCACCAATGTTTCGGACTCCGAGCCGCCGGTCACGGCGACCACCACCCGTTCACGGGCTTCCCAGGTGGCCGTGATCTTCTGTTCGGCACGGTATTTCGCCAGTGCCGAATCGACCTGATCGGCGAGCCACAGCAGCGCGATTTCCCGCAGCGCGGTCAGATTTCCGGTGCGAAAGTAGTTCGACAGCGCCGCGTCGATCCGCTCGGACGGGTAGACGTTGCCGTGGGCGAGCCTGCGCCGCAACGCCTCAGGTGTGATGTCGACCAACTCGATCTGAGCTGCTTTTCGGACGATTTCGTCGGGCACCGTTTCGTGCTGTTCGACGCCGGTGATTTGGGCGACGACGTCGTTGAGGCTTTCCAGGTGCTGGATGTTGAGCGTCGAAATCACGGTGATCCCGGCGTCGAGCAGCGTCTCGATGTCCTGCCACCGCTTGGAATTGACGCTGCCCGGAATGTTGCTGTGCGCATATTCGTCTACCAGCGCCACTTCCGGTCGGCGCCGCAACACCGCTTCGATATCGAGTTCCGGAAACAGCGTCCCGCGGTAGGAGATGTAGTGCGGCGGAATGACTTCGATGCCTTTGATGAGTTCGGCGACCTTGCTTCGGCCGTGAGTCTCGACTACCGCCGCGACAACGTCGGTGCCGCGCTCCAGCCTGCGATGCGCCTCACCGAGCATTGCGCAGGTCTTACCGACCCCGGGGGCCGCGCCAAGGTAGATGCGCAACTCGCCGCGTCGGTTCGTTGACGCGCCACGGGCAAGCGGCTCATCGGAGGCCGCCTGAGGCGTGTGCGGGTCGTTGGCGGGGGTCACATGGACATCATTCCATCGGAAAGGTCAAGACTTCACTGGATACTTGCGGTCCAGCTCGAGATTGAGTTGCAGAACGTTAACCACCGGCTCGCCGACGAAGCCGAGCAGACGACCATGCTGGTTGTCGTGAATCGCGTCGCGCACGTCTGCGGGGCTGATCCCCCGCGCGCGGGCCACTCGGGCCACTTGGATATTGGCGTAGGTCGGCGAGATGTTGGGGTCCAGACCGCTGGCGCTGGCAGTGACGGCGTCGGCGGGTACCGCCGGGTGATCAGACGCCGCGCCGCGAATCGGAACGATCTGACCGGCCGAGTAGTCCTGGCCGTACTGAGCGCAGTCCACTCGCACGCCCTCGTAGATCTGCTGGAAAACTGTTGTCGGTAGGGTCCCGGGCTTCGCGCAGGGCTCGTTGACACTGACCACCTGGGTCGGATGGACCACCTTGCCGGAGGAATCCCGCGGCCCGATCACCGAGAGCACGGCCCCCACCCCGCCACCGGTGCAGAACGGGCGCGCACCGTCGACCTTTTCGAGCTGCCCGATCGCGAAGCTGCGCGAGCACACCTGAGTCAGCAGGCTGGGTTTGAATCCAGCCGTGGACGGATCGGCGCCCGGGGCCAGCTTGGCCGGATCGGCCGGTGTGTCGACAATGTTTTCCGGGCCCAGGTTGGTGGCTCCTGATGCCAACGGGTCGTACCCGGTTCCGGCTGCCGACGGCCTGCTCTGAAAGTACTGCGGCAGCGGGTTGCCGTCGTTGTCGGTGAATGATTGGCCAATCAGCTTGCTGCCGACCGACTTTCCGGATTCATTGATTATCGAGCCCTCTGCCTTGGCGTGCAAACCGGGAAGAAACGCGACTCCCCACACGACCAACGGGTAGACGAAGCCGGTGATCAGGGTCAGGATGAACAGCGCGCGCAGGGCCGCCCAGTGTTGGCGAATCAGGTTGGAAAAGTTCATGAGCGTCGCTCCTCCTCATTGGCGCGGCTCATGCGCCGCTTTCGCGCGCCGACGCGGTTCATCTCAGCTCATCCCCGGGATAAACTGCACGACCAAGTCGATCAGTTTGATGCCGATGAACGGGACGACGATGCCGCCCAGCCCATAGACGTAAAGATTGCGGCTCAACAGTTTTGACGCGCTGCTCGGTGTGTACTGAACACCGCGCAACGCCAACGGAATCAGCGCGACGATGACCACCGCGTTGAAGATCACCGCAGAGAGAATCGCTGACTGCGGGCTGTGCAGCCGCATCACGTTGATCAGGTCCAGTCCCGGGAACAGCGCCACGAACATGGCCGGGATGATCGCGAAGTATTTGGCGATGTCGTTGGCGATCGAGAACGTGGTCAACGCGCCGCGGGTAATCAGTAGCTGCTTTCCGATTTCCACGATCTCGATGAGCTTGGTGGGGTCGGAGTCCAGATCCACCATGTTGCCAGCCTCTTTGGCCGCGCTGGTGCCACTGTTCATCGCCACCCCGACGTCGGCCTGAGCTAACGCCGGTGCGTCGTTGGTGCCGTCACCGGTCATCGCGACGAGCCGGCCACCCTCCTGCTCACTCTTGATCAGCATCATTTTGTCTTCGGGAGTGGCCTCGGCGAGGAAGTCGTCGACCCCGGCCTCGTCGGCGATGGCTTTGGCGGTCAGCGGGTTGTCACCGGTGATCATCACCGTCCGGATCCCCATCTTGCGCATCTCGTCGAAACGATCCCGCATGCCGTGCTTGACCACGTCTTTGAGGTGGATGACACCGAGCACTTCGGCTTTCTTGTCGACCTCTCCTTCGGTGCCGGTGGTGACCAATCCGACCACCAGCGGGGTTCCGCCGGCGGCCGAGATGCCGTCGACGATATCGCCGAGGCTGTCGGGAATGTTGCCGCCCTGCTCGCGGATCCAGTTGGCTACCGAGCTGGCCGCGCCCTTGCGCAGCTGTCGTCCATCGAGGTCGACCCCGGACATCCTCGTCGTCGCGGTGAACTCGACCCAGTGCGCATGGCTGAGTTCGCCGGGGGAGCGCTCCCGCAGCCCGTAGGCCTGCTTGGCGTAAACGACGATCGAGCGGCCCTCAGGGGTTTCGTCGGCCAGGCTGGACAGCTGGGCGGCGTCCGCCAAATTCTCGGAGGTGACGCCCTCGACCGGGACAAACTCCGATGCCTCCCGGTTGCCCAAAGTGATCGTGCCGGTCTTGTCCAGCAGCAACGTGTTCACGTCGCCGGCAGCCTCGACGGCGCGGCCCGACATAGCCAGCACGTTGCGCTGTACCAGTCGGTCCATGCCGGCGATGCCGATTGCCGAGAGCAGCGCGCCGATGGTGGTGGGGATCAAGCACACCAGCAGCGCCACCAGGACAACGCCGGTGACACCGTTGTCGGTGAGCGCGGAGGTGTTCGCCACGCCCGGGTTGTTGATCTTGGAGTAGATGGCCAGCGGCTGCAGCGTCGCCACCGCGAAGACGAAGATGATGGTCAGCGCTGCCAACAGAATGTTCAGCGCGATCTCGTTCGGTGTCTTCTGCCGGTTGGCGCCCTCGACGAGTGCGATCATCCGGTCGATGAAGCTCTTGCCCGGCTCCTGGGTGATCTTGACCACGATGCGATCCGAGAGCACGGTGGTGCCGCCAGTGACCGCGGAGCGGTCGCCGCCGGACTCGCGGATCACCGGCGCTGATTCGCCGGTGATGGCCGATTCGTTAACCGACGCAATGCCTTCCACGATCTCGCCGTCGCCCGGGATGATTTCGCCCGCCTCCACGACAACGATGTCGCCTTTCTGCAACTCCGGAGCCCGGACGTCCTCCTCGGTGCCGGGATTGTCCGGTGACCAGCCTCGCAACCGGCGCGCGATGGTGTCGGCCTTCGATCTGCGCAGGGTGTCGGCCTGGGCTTTGCCCCGGCCTTCCGCGACAGCCTCGGCCAGGTTGCCGAAAAGCACTGTGAGCCATAGCCAGAACACGACAAGCCAGCCGAACCACGACGAGTCGCGGACCGTCAGGACGGTCGACCAGACGGCGCCGATCTCGACGATGAACATCACCGGGTTGCGCCACAGGGTGCGCGGATCGAGCTTGCGCAACGCGTCGGGCAGCGACTTGGCCATCAGAGCGGGGTCGAGCAGTCCGCCCTCAATTCGCCCGCCCGGCGCGTGACCGCTGGGGCGATGGTGCGATGAATGCCCGGAACGGGCTTTCGAAGCCGTAGACGCTGGCATTTCAGTGAATTCCTTCAGCGAGGGGCCCAAGTGCCCACATGGGCAGGAATGTGAGGGCAACAAGAATCACCGTGACGCCGGCGACCATTCCGACGAACTGCGGCCGATAGGTGGGCAGTGTCCCGGGGGACTCCGGCGTATGGCCTTGGCGGGCCAGCGAGCCGGCCAACGCAAGCGCCAACACGATTGGCAGGAACCGGCCAATCACCATCGCCAGGCCGATCGCGGTGTTGTACCACACGGTGTTGGCGTTCAGGCCCGCGAAAGCGGAGCCGTTGTTGTTGGCGCCGGAGGTGAACGCGTACAGCACCTCCGACAGCCCGTGCGGTCCAGTGTTGAGCATGCTCGCACGTTCGCCCGGCAGCGCCATCGCGATCGCGGTGCCAATCAACACGAGGAGTGGGGTGACCAGGAAATAGCTTGCGGCGAGCTTGATCTCGCGGGGGTTGATCTTCTTGCCGAGGTACTCCGGTGTGCGCCCGACCATCAAGCCGGCGACGAACACCGTGATCACAGCCAGGATCAGCATGCCGTACAGGCCAGATCCGGTGCCACCAGGCGCCACCTCACCCAGCTGCATGTTGAAGATCGTCATCAACCCGCCGAGGCTGGTGTACGAGTCGTGAAACGAGTCGACGGCACCGCAAGAGGTCAGCGTGGTCGAGACCGCGAACGCTGCCGAGTTGGGGACACCGAAGCGTTGATCCACGCCCTCCATGGCCGCCCCGACGGCGGTCGGCACCGTGCCGTGGTGTTGCAGCTGCATCCACATCGCGATCGTCCAGCTGATCGTGGCGAGCGTCGCCATGATCGCAGCTATCGCGTAGCCCTGCTTCTTGCTGTCCACCATGCGCCCGAACGTGCGCGGCAGCGAGAAGCTGATGGCCAGCAGCAGGAAGATCTCGACCCAGTTGGTCCAGGCGGTGGGGTTCTCAAACGGATGCGACGAGTTGGCGTTGTAGAAGCCGCCGCCGTTGGTGCCGAGTTCCTTGATGGCTTCCTGGCTGGCGATCGGGCCTCCGGTGATGGTTTGTTGCGCGCCGCTCAGCGTGGTGACGACCTGGTCGTGCAGGTGGAAGTTCTGGATTGCGCCGCCGGCGAGCAGCACGATCGCGCCGATGAGGGAGATCGGCAGCAAAATGCGCAGCGTGCCCCGGACCAGGTCCACCCAGAAGTTGCCGAGCTCATTGCTCTTGATCCGGGCAAAGCCGCGGACCAGGGCGATCGCGACGGCCATGCCGACCGCGGCGGAGACGAAGTTCTGCACGGCCAGGCCGGCCATCTGTACCAGGTGGCCTTGGGTCGACTCGCCCGAGTACGCCTGCCAGTTGGTGTTGGTGACGAAACTGATCGCGGTGTTCCAGGCCAGCGCGGGCGTCATCTGTGTCGCCGGATCGTGCAGGTGCAGCGGCAACTTGCCTTGCACCAATTGGAAGAAGAACAGGAACAGCACGCTGACCGCCGAGAACGCCAGCACGCTGCGGGCGTAGGCGTACCAGGGCTGTTGGGCTTTCGGGTCGGCGCCGATGACGCGGTAAACGAATTTCTCGACTCGCCAGTCCTCGGGTGAGGTGTAGACGCGGTACATGTAGTCGCCCAGCGGTACGTGTATCGCTACCAATGCCAGCACGAGCAAAGCGAGGAATGCGATCCCCGCGCTAGATGTGCTCACCTAAAACCTTTCCGGAAAGAACAAGGCGGCGACTAGGTACACGGCCAACACTGCCGACAGCACGAGGCCGATGATGTTGTCGTAGCTCATTTGCGCCACTCCTCCTCATCGCTTCGCTCTGCATCGTCGTCGGCGCGGCTCATAGCTTTTCGACCAGCTTTTGCGCAAAGCCGAGGACGGCGAAGACTGCCACCGTCAGTAGGACGTAGGCAACCACAGCCATGGTTTCTCCGTTCGTGACAAGCCGATCAGATAGTGGTCGTACGGCATGAATTTAGCCCTCAACAGTGAGAACCTGGAAGGACGTTATGCTTCGCCAACCTCGAATGCTCCTCCCGTTTACGCTTTCTTTACGCCAGTCGGCAGCTCGAGGTTTGCGGGCTGGATTCGGCCTGGCGCGCCGTGTTCATGGATAGGGCAGCCGAGCAGCGGTTATTTGGCGTCTAGGGCCATCCGTGCCAACGTTTACCGGTCACACGGACTTTGCTGTCGCGAGTGTGATCCACTACTCAACGAGGGGCAGGTGCACCCGGAAAGTGGTTCGGCCGTTGGCGGATTCGGCGGTGACTGACCCCTGATGAGCCTTGACAATTGAGTCGACAATGGCGAGGCCCAAACCATTTCCTGACCCGTCGTGTGCGGCGTTCTTCGCGCGCACAAATCGCTCGAATAGATGCGGCAGCAGATCCGGGTCGATGTCGGGCCCGTCGTCGGTGACTGTCAGCTCGGCATATGGCGCACCGGTGCCGGATCGGTGGCAAGCGATTGCCGTCGTCACGGTCACTCCGGGCGGAGTATGCACCCAGCCGTTGGTCAGCAGATTGCTGACGAGTTGGTGGAGGCGGTCGCGGTCGCCGCGCACCCACACCGGTTCGTCGGGCAGGTCCTTGACCCAGCGGTGAGTGGGCGCCGCCACCGCCGCGTCGTTCATCGCATCGAGGACGAGGTCGCTCAAGTCAACGTCTTCGGTGAGCAGATCCTGACCCTCGCCGAGCCGCGAGAGCAGTAACAGCTCGTCGACGAGCGACGTCATCCGTCGGGCTTCGGACTCGATTCGGGCCAGCGCGTATTCCGTTGTCGGTGGCAGCGCGGCGCTGTCCTGGCGAGTGAGTTCGGAGTAGCCCTGGATCGATGACAGCGGGGTCCGTAGTTCGTGGCTGGCATCGGTGAGGAATTGCCGCATCCGCCGGTCGGATTCGGCGCGGTACGCGAGCGCGCTGTCCACGTTGTCGAGCAACCGGTTCAAGGTATGTCCGACGATTCCCACCTCGTTGTCCGGATCGGTGTCCTCGGGTTGCACTCTTGCGGTGATGCGATGGTCGTCGCCGATCAGTGGGGTGCCGGCCACCTCGGCAGCGGTCGCCGCGACCCGCCGCAAGGGGCGTAAAGCGTAAGTGACCACGAGTGTGGTGAGGCCCGCTGTCACCAACATCGCGGCGATCAAAAGCATTATGGCGCTGATGATTCGGTGGGCGATCGTCTTGTTTGCCAGGTCCAGCGAGACTCCGACGACCAGGCGCTCATCAGGAGCGGCGGTTTGGCTGTCCACCCGAAATGCGCCAAGGCTGCCCAGGTGCACACTACGTAGCTGGTCGTTCTGCCACGGCTGCGCCCTGATAGCCGCGACGACATCTGGCGGGGCGGGGCGAGGATCGTCTTCGAAAAACACCGCTGAGCCGACCACATCGCCGTTGCGCAGCACGGCGATAACGTTGCCGGCGTTCTGTCCGGTGAACCCCAACATCGCGTGCCCGAGATCGTCGTGATGCATCGACTCGCCGCGGTGGTACCGGGCGACCGAATGACTCAGTGCGTCAAGCGATTCGTCGACCTCCGCGTCGTTCATTCCATTGACGTAGCTGCGAAAGCTCAGCGTGGTGACCACGCCGACCACCAGCACGACAACCGTGACCACGGCCGAAACCCCTAGGACCAGTTGGCGGCGCAAGGTACGCGGGCGCCACCAGGGTCCGGTTGGGGCACCGATCATTTGCGCCGCTCCTCCTCATCGCTGCGCTCTGTATCGTCGCCGGCGCGGGTCATTTGCGCCGCTCCTCCTCATCGCTGCGCTCTGTATCGTCGCCGGCGCGGGTCATTTCGGCGGTCGCAGCATGTATCCAACACCGCGCACGGTGTGGATCATCGGCTCGTCGCCGGCGTCGATCTTCTTCCGCAGATAGGAGATGTACAGGTCGACGATGCTGGTGCGTCCGGCGAAGTCGTAATTCCAGACGCGGTCCAGGATCTCGGTGCGGCTCAGCGCGCGACCGGGATTGCGCATCAGGAAGCGCAGCAGTTCAAACTCGGTCGTTGTCAGCGGAATCGGTTTACCGGCGCGCGCGACTTCGTGGCTGGCGCCATCGAGCGTGAGGTCACCGACTTTGAGGCCCTCCTCCGCAGGTGCGGCCGGGTAACTCGAGCGGCGAAGCAGTCCGCGCAGCCGGGCGACCAACTCCTCCAGGCTGAACGGCTTGGTCATGTAGTCGTCGGCGCCTGCCGTCAAGCCAGTGACCCGGTCGGTGACTGAGTCGCGCGCGGTGAGGAACAGGGTGGGGGTGTAGGCGTCTGCCTGGCGGATCCGTTGCAGGATCTGCAGGCCGTCGACGTCGGGAAGCATGATGTCGAGGACGAGCACGTCCGGGCCGACCTCGTCGAACTTTGTCACGGCCTCCCGACCGTTATGGGCGACCTCGACGGTCCAGCCCTCGTAGTGCAGCGCCATTTTGACCAGGTTGGTCAACGCCGGCTCATCGTCGACAAGCAAAACCCGGATCGGTGACCCGTCGGCACGGCTGATCCGAGGCAGCTGGCCGAGGATAGCCTGCCGTGGCCGCTGTTCCCGCACGGAACCCGACATTATCGCCACTCTGCCGTATTGTTCACGACTCACACGCCGTTGTCACGAAGTTCATAGCGTTCTCAAATGTTTCACCTATGCGGCGACAATCAGGCGAAACCGTCAGATATGTGTTTTCTATGCATCGCGCCAGTCAGCTTGCGTTGCAGCTATACACCAAAAACACTGTGTAGCAGAGCTGTTGACAAGGAGCCGGCAGGCCAAAAGTGAGGCTACATCGCTAACCGATTGTGTGTAAACACTTTACGTAACTTGACGTAACTCTGCCGTAACAAGATCAACCTGAAATAGCCGCAGCCACCACCGATGAGCGCGGCAGTTGTAAACCAAACTTTGGAGAAATCTAAATGTCTTTCTCGCCTTTCGTGACTACGCATCCCGAGCTGCTGTCTACGGCGGCTGGCGATCTGGCTGGTATCGGTTCGGCGATGGCGGCCGCAAATGAGGCGGCGGCCGGCCCGACCGGCGGGGTCGTTCCCGCGGCGGCCGACGAGGTGTCGGCACTGACCGCGGCGCAGTTCGCCGCCCACGCGGGCAGTTACCAGGCCGTCAGCGCTGCGGCCGATGCCATTCATTCGTTGCTGGTCAGCACCCTGCAGACCAACGCCGCCTCCTACGCGGCCACCGAAGCCGCCAACGCGATCGCCGCTGGCTGACCCCGGGCACAAGGGAAAGGAAGAAGGTTCAGGGAAATGGACTTCGGGGCGTTTCCACCGGAGATCAACTCGGGTCGGATGTATGCCGGTCCTGGCGCAGGCTCGATGCTTGCCGCTGCGAGCGCGTGGGACGGGCTGGCGGCTGATTTGCACTCCACGGCAGCTGCCGCCGGATCGGTGATTTCCGGTCTTACCGGTGAGTCGTGGCAAGGCGTGTCCTCGACGTCGATGGCCGCCGCGGTTGCGCCGTATTTGACCTGGATGACCGCAACCGCGACTCAACTCGAGCAGGTGGCGAACCAGGCCAGAGCGGCGGCCGCCGCCTACGAGGCGGCGTTTGCGATGACGGTGCCACCAGCGGTGGTCGCGGCTAACCGGGCTCAGCTGATGGCGCTGATCGCGACGAACATCCTGGGTCAGAACACGCCGGCAATCATGGCCACCGAGGCGCACTACGCAGAGATGTGGGCCCAGGACTCGGCAGCTATGTACGGCTACGCGGCCAGCTCGGCGGCCGCGTCGACGTTGGCGCCGTTCGCCCCACCCAAGTCGGCCACGAACCCGGCAGGCGTGACCGGTCAGTCCGCCGTGGTGGCGCAGGCCGCCGGCACATCCGCCGGCAGCCACGCGCAGACCACCGCTTCGACATCGCTGTCGGCGGTGCCTTCGACGTTGCAGGGACTCTCACAGCCGACCCAGTCGGCGACTGGCGTGTCGGGAATGACGGCGGGCAACGGTGCTGCGCTGGCTTCGGGAGCCTCGGGAGCGTCTGGAGGGCTGAGCGCACTTACGGGTCTGGCTGGCTCGACAGGCAGGGGCGTCAGTACTAGTGCGGGCAAGGGCGCCAGCTCAGGCCTCGGGTCGCTGGACAGCCTGACGGACATCGCGTCATCGTCGTCGAGCGGAGTCGCCGATTTGGGCTCGGACGCAGCCGGTTTGGGTTCCAATAGCGCCGCCGGCTTGGGCGCCAGCGCCAGCGGACCTGGCACAGGTTTCCCTGGCGTCGGGATGAATTTGCCTGCCGCCGACTCGCTGTTGGGATCCGAAAGATTGGGGTCCCCCGGCTTGGGCGGATTCGCATTGTCACCTGCTCTGGACGGTTCGATGCCGATGGGCCCCGTTGGCATTGGTTCCGCGGGCAGCGCGGCGACGATGGGTCAGGCAAGCTCGGTCGGCGCGCTGTCGGTGCCGCAGACTTGGACGACGGACGCCGGTCCCGCCGCTGCGTCGCTGAGCCCCGCCGCGGCAATGCCCGTGCCCGCCAGCGGCTTTGGCGCGGCGCCGGCCGCTGCGGCCGGTGCGCCGGCTGCAACCAAGGTGACGTTTCCGCAGCTGGGCGAGCACGAGGTCGATGGGCTGCAGCGAATCGGCATGCGTACCAACGTGGTTCCACCGCAGCTGGTCGGATAGTTCGGCAAGACCAACCAAAAGTTGTGGCCCGCACACTCAGGTGGTGTGCGGGCCACAAGGGGTTGTGGGTTGTTAGGCCCAGCTGGAGCCGACGGCGGAGTCGGTGGAGTTCATGTTGTTGCCGGCGGTTTGGACCTTTTGGCCGTGTTGGTTGGCTTGTTCGTAGATGACCTGGAAGTTGCGACCCAACTGGGTGATGAATTCCTGGCAGGCCACCGAACCTGAACCGCCCCAGAAGTCGCCGGCGGCCAGCACATCGCGCACGATGGACTGGTGCTCGGCCTCCAACGAGGCGGCCTGGGCCCGAATCAGCGCGCCGTGGGCGTCCACGTCGCCGAATTGGTAACTGATTGACATGAGGGTGTTCTCCTAAAAGTCTTGTGCGGGTGGCGGTTAGCTGGACAGGATCTGCTGGGAGGCCTGTTCTTGGGTCTCGTAGTTGTTGGCGTCGCGGATCAGCCCGTCGCGCACGCCGTGCAGCATGTTGACGATGTTGCGGAAGGCTTGGTTCATCTGGCCCATGGTGTCATAGGACGTCATCTGGGCCGTACCGCTCCAGCCGGCACCGGCGATGTTCTGCGAGGACGCCCACATC
>Ga0335075_10005172_pt1 | contig 20307 bp, 18 predicted proteins | sample Lox_Sample_24_FD_206723 | JGI IMG/M metagenome (GOLD analysis project Ga0335075, IMG submission 206723) | Soil microbial communities from Loxahatchee National Wildlife Refuge, Florida, United States - Lox_Sample_2.4 | ecosystem: Environmental > Terrestrial > Soil > Wetlands | place: USA...
TCGCCGAGCCGCTCCCGGTCGTCGTCCGGGCCGCAGAGACTGTCGAAGGTCACGCGCGCTTGTACCAGTCCCGGCGGGCCAGAGCCAGGGCAGCCGGCGCGTTGCGCCAGGGAGTAATCGGCCGGCTCAGCCCGCTAGCCGGCCTGCCGGTCACGACCAGCCAGGATGTCGTCGTTGCCGCGCTGGCAGCGCGCTCGGCACGGACACCGGCATCCGTCCGGGAATTGCTGTACGGCACCGCGCCACAATCCGATCGGGCACTGGTCGAGCTTGCCCGCGATCTAGACAAGTTTGAGCGAGAGGTAGGCACGTCGTGAGCATGGAAGACCGGGGCGCGGGACAGGTGCAGGCGGAGCCGGACGCGGTAGCAGCTGAAGCGGTGTCCGGGCCGGGCGAGGCGATGTCGACCGAAACTCGGTCGCGCGAAGGGCAGCCAGCAGAAACGTCACCAGAGACTCTGCTGTCATCAGAGAGTCTGCTGCCGGCAGCGGAGGCGCCCGGCGAGGGCCGCGCCCCGCTTGTCGCCGTCCGGGACGAGGTCGGTAAGGCCGTCGTCGGGCAGGAGCAGGTCCTGAGCGGTCTGCTGGTCGCGCTGCTGTGCCAGGGGCACGTGCTGCTCGAAGGAGTGCCCGGCGTGGCCAAGACACTGCTGGTCCGCGCGCTCGCCGCGGCGCTGGCAATTGACAGCAAGCGTGTCCAGTTCACCCCTGACCTGATGCCGGGCGATGTAACAGGCTCGCTGATCTACGACGCCCGAACCTCAGAGTTCAAGTACCGTGACGGGCCTGTCTTCACCAACCTGCTGCTGGCCGACGAGATCAACCGCACTCCGCCCAAGACACAGGCGGCACTACTGGAAGCAATGGAAGAGCGGCAGGTCTCGGTCGAGGGAGTCCCGCGCCCGCTGCCCGTTCCCTTCCTTGTCGCGGCGACCCAGAACCCGGTCGAGTACGAGGGCACGTACCCGTTGCCGGAGGCTCAGCTCGACCGGTTCCTGCTCAAGCTGGCGGTCAACGTGCCGGACCGCGACGCCGAGATCGACATCCTGGCCAGGCACGCAGCCGGTTTCGACCCGCGCGATCTGCGCGCCGCCGGGATCCGTCAGGTTGCCAGCGCCGCCGACCTGGCGACCGCGCGCGCCGGGGTTGGCCGGGTCCGGGTGTCAGCCGAGGTGACCGGTTACATCGTCGACATCTGTCGCGCCACGAGGACGTCCGCCGCAGCGGACCTTGGCGTGTCGCCGCGAGGCGGCACCGCGCTGCTGGCGACCAGCCGTGCGTGGGCCTGGCTATCGGGCCGTGACTACGTGACGCCTGACGATGTCAAAACGCTCGCACGGCCAACGTTGCGACACCGTGTCAGGCTCCGGCCCGAGGCCGAGCTTGACGGCGTAACGTCCGACGGCCTGCTCGAGAGCGTTCTCAGCTCTGTTCAGGTACCGAGGTAAGAGCCTGTGGCAGTCACCGGACGCGCGGCTTTCGTCGCGCTGATCGGAACCCTGGCCGCCGTGGCGTCGCGATCGATGGCCGGGCTGCTCGCAGTCGACGGCGTCATCCTTGCGGCAATCGCGCTCGACCTGGCTCTCGCGGCTGGCATCAGGCAGCTGACGCTAAGCAGGTCTGGTGACACCACGATCCTTCTCGGTCAGCAGGGGACGGCCACGCTCACGATCGGCAATCCAGGCCGGCGGCAGCTGCGCGGCGTTGTGCGCGACGCCTGGCAGCCCAGCCTTCAGGCGAGCGGCCCGGTTCGCGTCGTGGTCCCTGCAGGCGGCCAGGTGGTGGTGAACACCACGCTCGCGCCGACCCGGCGCGGCGACAAGGCTGCCGGACGGGTGACTGTCAGATCGCTCGGCCCGCTCGGTCTTGCGGCCAGGCAGGCAAGCCGCGCGGTGCCCTGGACCGTGCGGGTGCTACCGCCGTTCCTGAGCCGTAAGCACTTGCCGGAGAAGCTGGCGGTGCTGCGCCAGCTTGACGGACAGCACCGAAGCCTTATCCGGGGCCAGGGCACCGAGTTCGACTCACTGCGTGAGTACGTGATCGGCGACGACGTCCGCTCGATCGACTGGCGGTCGAGCGCGCGTCGTGCAGAGGTTCTGGTGCGCACCTGGCGGCCAGAGCGGGACCGCCGCATCATCATCGTTCTCGACACGGGCCGCACCTCCGCGGGGCGCGTCGCGGGGGCGCCTCGGCTCGACACTTACCTCGACTCCGCGCTGCTGCTTGCTGCGATCGCCGCGCGCGCGGGCGACCGGGTCGATTTCATCGCAGTGGACCGTCAGGTCCGAGCTAGGGTTATCGGCGCCAGCCGGACGCAGGTGCTCGCCAGGATGACGGACGCGATGGCGGTGCTCGAGCCCGAACTAAGCGAGTCAGACGGCGGCCTGATTGCCAGCACGCTGCTCGCGGCGGCCCGGCAGCGGTGCCTGGTCGTGATCCTGACCGACCTCAACTCCACGGCGCTGGAACTCGGGCTGCTCCCTGCCATCCCCTTGCTGGCGGCCCGGTACCGGCTGCTGGTCGCGGCTGTCGCCGATCCTCGGGTAACGGAGCTGGCGACTGCGCGAGGTGACGCGGCCTCGGTGTACCAGGCTGCCGCGGCCGAGCGCGCGCGAGCCGAGCGCGCCGGGCTGGCCGCCCGGCTGAGCCAGGCCGGAGTCGGTGTCGTTGATGCCCCGCCCGACCGCCTGCCCGCCGCGCTCGCGGACGCTTATCTCGGTCTCAAGAGTGCCGGGCAGCTTTGACGACGACGGCCATAAATGTCGCAACCAGGCCGGCGGCCGCAGCCAGGCCTGGCCAGCGCCGCTCGGTAACAGCGCCAGTAACGCACGGTGCCAGTCGCGAACGGTGTCAGCCGCGAACCGGCACCTGCTCAGGCGCTTCGCTGATGTCGGCTGACAGGCCGAGGCGTTCCGCCCGGCGACCCGCGACGATCACATAGGTCAGGAAGGTGACCTCGGCAATCGCTCCGATGCCGATCCGGGTCCATACCGGCAGCGCCGACGGAGTGACGAAGGCCTCGATAATCCCGGACACGCCCAGCACGACGACGATGCCGAGGGCGATCGTGATCGTTGCCCGGCCCTCCTCGGCCAGTGCCTGGGATCGCCGCCGCGGCCCGGGATCGATGATGGCCCAGCCGAGCCGCAGGCCGGCCGCGCAGGCCAGGAATACCGCCGACAGTTCGAGCATGCCGTGCGGAAGAATCAGCACGAAGAACTCCGCCGCCTTACCGTGGCCGATCATCAGGCCGCCGTCGACAGCAAGGTTCAGCGAGTTCAGTAGAAGCGAAGAGAGCGTGCCGACGCCGAAGAGCACGCCGGAGACCAGCGCGACCGCCGCGACCTCCACGTTGTTGGTCCATACCTTCAGCGCAAACGATGTCGCCGTGTCCTGCGAGTAATAGCTCCGGAACTGGCTGTTAACCAGGTCCTGTACCTGGGAGTGCGAGACTAGGCTGGCTTGAACCGCGGGCGAATCCGCGATCCACCACCCGGCGATCAGCGCGAGTGCGAGCGAGGCGGCGGCCGTGCTGAGCCACCACCACCGGCAGCGGTATGCCATGGCGGGGAAGGCAACGCCGAAGAAGACGCCGACAGATCGCCAGGCGGGCGTGTGCGCACCGGTCACTGCGGCCCTCGCCCGGCCGAGCAGGCCAGACAGCCGGGCAGTGAGCGCGGGATCGCTCCCGCCGCTCCGCACTGCCGACAGGTGGGTCGCCGTCCGCTGATAGCTAGTCACGAGCTCGTCGATCTCTTCGCCCGACAACCTCCGGCGGCGCCTGACGAGAGTGGTCAGCCGATCCCATTCGGCCTCATGCGCCGCGACAAAAGCGTCGACATCCACCACAGGAGCGTACTGCTGCCGATCGGCCCGGCGACGATACTCTTGGCCCGTGCCTGCGACCGCGCGGGCTGCGGGGCGAGGAGCACGCGATGTCCGAGGTCGTCACGGGCGAAGCCGTTGTGCTCGAGCTTCCGGTCGCGAGCTTTCCCGGCCGGCTAGTTGCCCTGATCATCGACATGGTCGTGCAGGCGGCGCTGGGGCTAGCGGCTGCGATCGGCGTTCTGCTGCTGCTCGACCACCTGAACGGCGACTACATTGCGGCCGCAGTGGCCAGCGCGGAACTTGCAATCACAGTTGTCTATGCCACGCTGTGGGAGACGATGACCCGGGGCAAGACTCCCGGAAAGATGGCGCTGGGCCTGCGCGTCGTGGGCGATGACGGCAGCCCGGAACGCTTCCGCCAGGCGCTCGTGCGGTCCCTGGTCGGTCTGATCGAAATCTACTCGCTGCCCGCTGTCGCGCTGATCACGTCAATCGTCTCGGCCAAGGGCAAGCGACTGGGCGACATCTTCGCCGGGACATACGTGCTGCAGGAGCGGATGCCGGCCAGGGCGGCGCTGCCGCCGGTATTCGCGGTGATGCCGCCACCGCTAACGTCATGGGCGCAGTCGCTCCAGCTTTCCGCGCTCACTGATCAGACTGCCGACGCCGCGAGTAGTTACCTGCGCCGGTTCGCCGAACTGACGCCACAGGCGCGCCTGACACTCGGCATCCAGATAGCGAACGCAGTCGCGGCGGAAGTCAGCCCTCCGCCGCCGATCGGCACTCCGCCGCCCGCCTACCTGGCCGCAGTGCTCGCCGCCCGGCGCGAACTTGATCCCGCTCGCGCAAAGGCGAATCCCCCGCTGCCGCCGTTAGGAACACTGCCTCCCGCACCGCCACCGCCAGCAACACAGCCGGCCGGAACACCAACGCCAGCAACACAGCCGGCCGCAATACCAGCGCCGCCGGTCCCGCCCCCGCCGGTCTGGCAGCCGTTGGGAACGCTGCCTCCCGCACCACCACCGCCAGCGACACAACCTCCCGGAACACCAACGCCAGCAACACAGCCGGCCGCAATACCGGCGCCGACGACACAGCCTTGGGCAACTGCCCCGCCGCCTGACCCGCACACGCCGGATGCGGATGCCGCGTCGGCCCAGCCGTCCAGCGGCTTCGCCCCTCCCGGCTGACGTCGAGCGGGACTCCGCACTGCCGGAAGCGCGGCAGCCGGATCCAGCTGCCGCGCCGACCCAGCTGTCCAGCGACTTAGCACCGGAAACGGCCCCCCGTAGCGAAATTATCGACTGATATGCCGGATTTCGAAGGTACGTTTCGAATGCTAAGTCGCTGAAGTGCGCGCCGCACGATCCGGGTCGCGCGCCGTCAGGAGCCGAGGCGCCAGGAGTCCAGGTAAGCCAGTTGCTCTGGCGTCAGCTCATCGATGCGCGTGCCGAGTGCAGCCAGGGCCAGGCTGGCCACTTCGGCGTCGATCGCGGCAGGCACGTCCAGTACCCGGCCGCGTGCACCCGCCGGCTCGGGCTCGGCCCCCGCCAGCCAGGCCAGGGCGAGCGCCTGCACCGCGAACGAGGTGTCCATAGCAGCGGCCGGATTGCCTTCGCCAGCGACCAGGTTCACAACGCGCCCTTCGGCCAGCAGGATCAGGCGGCGGCCGTCAGCGAGAACGTATTCAGTCGCGTTCGGACGGACACCGGGATTCACCTCGATCGCCAGCCCGCCAAGCGCCGGCACGTCAATCTCCACGTCGAAGTGGCCGGCGTTGGCTAGCATCGCACCATCGGGGAGCGCGGCCAGTTCCGCCGCGCCGACGACCTCCCGAGAGCCAGTCGCCGTGATGATCAGCTCGGCGCCAGGTGCGGCCGCGCTCATCGGCATCACGCGGAAGCCCTGCATGATCGCACCGAGGGCGCGGATGGGATCGACCTCGGTGACGATCACCTGAGCGCCAAGGCCGCGCGCACGCTCCGCGATCCCCGAGCCGCACGGCCCGAAGCCCGCCACCACCACGGTTTTGCCGGCAACCAGCGTGTTGGTCGCGCGCAGGATCCCGTCCAGCACCGACTGCCCCGTCCCGTACTTGTGGTCGATCATCCGCCGGGTCGCCGAGACGTCAGCGGCGACGACCGGAAAGCCGAGTGACCCGGCAGCGGCCATCCGGCGGAGCCTCGCCGCGCCACTCGATGTCGCCTCGCACCCGCCCCGCACGCCGCCGATCAGCTCGGAACGCGCCTCATGAAGGGTGTTCACCAGGTCGCAGCCGTCGTCCATGACAAGGTCCGGCCCGCTGTCGAGCGCTCGGTGAAGGTGTTCGTAATAGCCGCCGCGATCCACCCCGGACCGCGCCTGCACAACCACGCCAGGCTCGGCCGCGAGCGCCGCGGCGATGTCGTCCTGGGTCGACAGCGGATTGGACGCGGCCAGGTGCACGCGTGCGCCACCTGCCGTAAGGGCTCGCACCAGGACAGCCGTCTCCGCGGTCACATGCAGGCAGCATGCGACTGTCAGCCCGGCGAACGGCAGCCGCTCGGCAAACGACGCGCGCACCATGCCGAGCACCGGCATCGCCCGCTCGGCCCACGCGATCCCGGGCTGGCCAGCGAGCGCCAGCCCGGGATCGGCGATGTCCGAAGGCAGTGCTAGCTCGGGGGGACTACCCCCCGAAGCCGCCCGAGAGGCCGACGCCGGCCGGTCAGTACCGGTAGTGGTCGGGCTTGTACGGACCATCGACGGGAACACCGATGTAGGAGGCCTGCTCCTTGGTCAGCACGGTCAGCCGGGCGCCAAGGGCATCCAGATGCAGCCGCGCGACCTTCTCGTCCAAGTGCTTGGGCAGCACGTGGACGCCGAGCGGGTACTGCTCGGTCTTCGTGAACAGCTCCACTTGCGCGATGACCTGATTGGTGAAGCTGTTGGACATGACGAAGCTCGGGTGCCCCGTGGCGTTACCGAGGTTGAGCAGCCTGCCCTCGGACAACACGATCACCGAGTGCCCATCCGGGAACGTCCACTCGTCGACCTGCGGTTTAATGTTCGTCCGCCGGACACCGGGCAGGCGGGCAAGCCCGGCCATGTCGATCTCGTTGTCGAAGTGGCCGATGTTCCCGACGATCGCCTGGTGCTTCATCCGGCTCATGTGCTCGGCGGTAATGATGTGGAAGTTGCCGGTCGCGCTGACGAAGATGTCAGCGGTGGCGACGACGTCCTCAAGCCGGGCGACCTGGTAGCCATCCATCGCGGCCTGCAGCGCGCAGATGGGGTCGATCTCGGTGACGATCACCCGCGCGCCCTGGCCGCGCAGCGACTCAGCGCAGCCCTTGCCGACGTCTCCGTAGCCGCAGACAACGGCCACCTTGCCGCCGATCAGCACGTCGGTCGCGCGGTTGATGCCGTCGATCAGCGAGTGCCGGCAGCCATACTTGTTGTCGAACTTCGACTTGGTCACCGAGTCGTTGACGTTGATCGCGGGGAACCGCAGCGAGCCGTCCTTGGCCATCTCGTACAGCCGGTGCACGCCGGTGGTGGTCTCTTCGGTGACGCCCCTGATCTCGGCGGCCATCGCGGTCCATTTGCCCGGCGTCTCCGCCAGTGAGCGGGCCAGCACGGACACGATCACGCCCCACTCTTCCGGGTCGTCGTCGCGCGCGGCGGGTACCTGTCCGGCTGCCTCGAACTCCGCGCCCTTGTGCACCAGCAGCGTCGCGTCGCCGCCGTCGTCGAGCAGCATGTTGGGTCCTGACTCCCCAGGCCAGGTGAGCGCCTGCTCGGTGCACCACCAGTACTCCTCCAGCGTCTCGCCCTTCCAGGCGAAGACCGGGATGCCTCGCGGGTTATCCGGCGTGCCGTCGGGGCCGACAGCCACGGCAGCGGCCGCATGATCTTGGGTGGAGAAGATGTTGCACGAGGCCCAGCGCACCTGCGCGCCGAGCGCAGCGAGGGTCTCGATCAGCACGGCCGTCTGCACGGTCATGTGCAGCGACCCAGTGATGCGAGCGCCGGCCAGCGGCTTTGACTCAGCGAACTCGGCACGCACCGCCATCAGGCCCGGCATCTCGTGCTCGGCGAGCCGGATCTCGCGGCGGCCGAAATCGGCGAGCGACAGGTCGGCGACTTTGAACGGCACTGTCTCGACAGGCATGCAGGCTCCTTAAGTTTCTGGTCGTGCTGGCAGCTTCTAGTCGTGCGGGCAGCGCCCGGCCAGCACCACAGCACGACCGTACGGCAGAACTGGCATCGGTGACACGTCGCTTAGCGCCTTTCTGACAGAATATTGTAAGATTCGACAATGCGGATCACTGAAGCCGCCCGGCGACTCGACATGACACCGCGGATGCTGAGGTACCGGGAGTCGCTCGGCCTGCTCCCCGTGCTGCGTCACGGCGCCGCCCGGGGGCGGACACGCCGGCCGGCGCCAGCGGCCCGCAGCGCGCACCGCCAGTTCACCGATGCCGACCTCAGCGCGGTCTCGCTCGGTCTGTCGCTGGAGCGCCGCTACGACATCAGCCCGGCAGCGCTGGCCTTCGGCGTGCGGGTCCTTGCCGACCCGCGGGTGAGGGCTGACGTCGCCGAATTCGGTCGTCGCGTCGGCAGGATCCAGCCGCCCCCCGCCCGAGCCCTCGACTTCGAGCAGGAACGGGCACTACGGCTACTCGGTGCGGCCGTGTCCGCGGGCAGGCGCTGACCAGACGTTCGGCGTGTACGCCTAGGGCGCTGCGTGCGGTCCGGTAGCGGCGGTGGCCGCACGCACTGTCAGCGCGCAGAAGTCGCGGCACTGGTCCACTACCCGGGTCAGCGTGGCCGGCTCCGGCCCGGCGGTCGCGACGAACCGATCGACGGGGCGCAGGCCGGCGCGGGTAAGCAATGCTTTGTCGTTGGTAACCCACTCGCCACGGGCAGCCAGCACTGCGTGCGCCGCCTGAGAGGCAGCCTGGGCGACAAGCCCGGCACACTGGGCCACCCGTCCGTAGCGGGCGTGGTTCGCCCGGGCGTAGTCGAACGTCCGGCCGGCCCTGTCCCACCAGACCCGCTGCGCCGACTCACGCAGCGCCATCGGGTAGTCCGGACTGGGCAAGCTGCCTCTCAGAACCCGGCTCACGGCTAGTTCCGCCAGGACGAGATAGCTCGGAATCCCCGCCAGGTGAAACATCAGTGGCTCGATGCGAAAGCGTCCTGCACGCGACCCGGCGAGCTCGTCATCAATCGTGTCGAGATCGCGGTAATGCACGTCAACGCGGCGGCCGTCGACCTCCAGCCAGGCGCCTCCGTTGAAGACGCCGTCGCTCCACCCGCCAACCTCGAATACCTCGCCAGACCACCCGATGTCGCGCAGCGGCTGCGGATCAAAATGTGCCCGGTAGTAAATGGCAAAGTCCCAGTCGCTGTCCGGCCGGTTCGTTCCCTGCCCGCGCGAGCCACCCAGCGAGACGGCCGACACGCCCGGCAATTCGTAGAGGCGATCTGAGACGTGATCTACAAAGGACTGCTCATCCACCTCGCCAAGCTAACAGGCCGCATGACCGGAGCGGCGGGCCAACTTGGCGAGCGCCAAGAGCGCCAGAGGGCGACCAGTCGACATGGATAGGAGTAGCTCGAGCCGAGTGGCTCAACGCGAATGGAGGCCGAGCACCCGGAGTTCCGCATTGAGCTGCTGAGCAGAGGTGTAGTGCACCACGTTAAACCCGAGGTCGCGAGCTGCCTCGACATTCAGCTTCGAGTCATCGACGAAGACGGCCGCCTCCGGGTCGAGGTCATAACGCGCCAGAAGGACTTCGAAAATACGGCTGTCCGGCTTAGCCACACCCTCGAAGCCGGAGATGACCTGGCCGTCAAACCACTTCATAAAGGGAAACCGCGCGGACCGGATGGCGAACGCCTCAGGCTCCATGTTGCTCAGCGCGTAACAGCGCAGGCCGGCCGATTTCAGCGTACGCAAGACGTCGACAGTGTCATCGAACTGGCCGGCTGCCATTTCCTCCCCGCGGTCGGCCCACGCCATGATCATGTCTCGGTATTGAACATGCTGGCTGGCAAGCCGCTCGCATGACTGCCGGACGTCCGCGCCTAGGTCATGATCCCGGTGCCAGTCATCGGTGCACACCCGGGCCAGGAAATCCTCCATCTCGCCAGGGTCGGCGAACAGGCGGCGATAGAGGTGCCGTGGATTCCAGTCGATCAGCACTCCGCCAAGATCAAAGACGACCGCGTTAATTCTTCCGCTGAGCACGACGCAAGTATCTCAAACCGGACAGCACGGCGAAGCCGTTCAGCCGAGTCCTTGCGACCGCTGGCCGCCGGTCAGCTGGCACGGAAATAGGCGCCCGGCGTCACGCCGGTCTCCCGCCGGAACGCCTGCACGAACGCGCTGTCGGAGTCGTACCCGACGCGCCGGGCCACCACGGCCACTGGTTCACCGGCGGCCAGCGCAGTCAGCGCGGCCTGGACCCTGAGCATGGTGCGCCATCTGCCGAAGCTGACGCCGGTCTCGGCGAGGAAGGCGCGGGCCAGTGTCCGCTCACTGGCACCGACGTCATGGCCCCATTCGGCCAGAGTCTTGTTGTCGGCCGGGGATTCGCACAGCCGGTCAGCCACGCGCCGGGCCCGGTCGTCAGCCGGCCAGCGGACATCCACGGTGGTCATCGCGACCGGCTCGAGCAGATCGATCAGCACCGCCTCGGCGCGCGCCCTGCGGTCCGGAGGTAGGCCGCGGTCCTCCAGGTAGCCGATGAGTTCGCAGAGCAGCGGGCCGGCCGACACTGGCATGGGCTCTGCCCAGCTGACCGTGCAACGATCCGGCCGGACGTAGGCCGACCGCATGGTGGCAACACCGGCGGACAGCGTCTCGTGCTGCACGCCTGCCGGGATCCACAGCGCGCGCGACGGTGGCAGCACCCAGGCCGACGCCCGCGTGCGCACGGTCAGAACCCCGCTAGCGGCCCACGCGAGCTGGTGATCGACGTGGGTGTGCCAGTCGAAGACCAGGCCCTTGGGCATCGGGAATGTCACGACCGCGACGGCTGCCGCCGGATCGAAATCGCCGAAGTCACCGGCGGCACAGTGCTCGTCTGGCAACTGACCGCCTAGCGATCGTTCGCCTCGCGACTGTCCGTCTTGCGACACAGCTTGGCAGCCTACGCTCTTGGCCCGCCAGCAGCCGCTTCGTAGCTTGAAGGCATGAATGAGAACCATGCGAAGGTGTGCGGCAGCCCGGAATGGGCTGAGTACCTGCAGACAGACGTCCTGCCCGTAGTGACCCGCGACGTGGACCTGGGTGCCGCAATGCTGGAGATCGGGCCCGGACCGGGAGCCGCTACTGACTGGCTTCGCCACAAGGTAGAGAAGCTCACAGTCGTTGAGGTCGACGAGACCGCCGCGGCGCTGCTGGCCGAGCGTTACAGCGGCACCAACGTTGCCGTCGTCGCCGGCAGCGGCGCCGAACTCGACTACCCGGACGCGTCCGTTGACTCAGTCGGGACGTTCACGATGCTGCATCACGTCCCCACTGTCGCCCTGCAGAACAAGATCCTTGCCGAGGCGTTCCGGGTGCTACGTCCGGGCGGCGTCCTGGTGGGCTCGGACAGCCTGCCCGGTAATGACCTGCACCACTTCCACGCCGACGACACCTACAACCCGGTCGATCCCGCTTCCCTGCTCGCCCGGCTGCAGACAATTGGTTTCGGCAAGATCACCGTCATGGTCGACGAGCGGCTTATGTTCATCGCTCGGAAGCCCGCTGAGGAGGCCGCTGGATGACGGGCGTTCCGGCGCTCCGTGCCGCTATCGCGGGCTTGATCAGCTTCGCCGCGGGCCAGGAGCAGGTGGTGCTGGCAGCGGCGCCGCAGGCAGAGCCAGGCGACCCGTCTTGCTGGGCGGCGCTGCCGCTCATCGCGCATAACACCGAGTTCCGGCACCAGCAAGTTCAGCGCCTGCGAGCGATCAGGACTGGCCAGGCGCCGCCCGAGTTCGCCGAAGTAGATCACCGCTCGCCTGACCTGTACGCCGAGCTCTCGGCACAGCATGCGGACGCGGTAGGCCGCGACAGCTGGCGTGTCAGCGGCGAGCTGATCGAAGAGCTAGCTTCAGTCAGCCAGGCCGATCTGCTCGAGCCGAGCCGGAATCCGTGGCTGCGCGGCAGGCAGCTGTGGCTGCAGCTGATCGTCCGGGGCTTCTGGCACCCGGCAGGGCATCTCGGCGACTACTACCTGAACCATGGCCAGGCTGCCAGGGCGATATCGCTGGCGCAGGATGCGGTCTCGACTGCCGCGGTCCTTGACGCGCCTGCCCCGGCCCGGGGCATGGCCAGCTATAACCTGGCCTGCGCCCAGGCAATCGCGCTCAACCCCGGCGTGCGCGCGAATGCAGCCCGCGACGCCGACCTCGCTCCGGTCCGCGAGCGCGGTTTGCTGACGGCGCTGCTTGACAGTCAGGCAAGCTGAACGCGTGTACGAGGAATCAGCCGACCTTGCCTGGCTGCAGCAACTGCTCGACCGGTCGCTGGCCAGAGCAAGCGAGCACCTGCAGTCAATCATCCGGCCGGACCGTGCCGTTCCCGCTCGTGACTTGGTCGAGCGGCTGACCGGCATGCGGACGCTGGCGCTCAGCACGGTCAGCCCGGCCGGCCGGCCCAGGATCAGTGGTGTCGACGGGCACCTGCTGCGCGGCCGCTGGATCTTCACCACCAGCGGCTCGTCGGTGAAGGCCGCCGACATCCGGAGCCGGCCGTCCGTGAGCGCGGCGTACCTGGAGGGTGACACGTTCGGCGTCTTCACCCACGGTGAGGCAGAGTTCCTCGCCGCTGACCACACCGATCGCGGCTGGATCGAGGACCACCTGACCAGGCATTACGGCACCTCGCCCTCGACCTGGGGGCCGGACATCGTCTACCTCCGGATCAATCCGCGCTGGATGGCCGGCTACGACGGTGAGCGCGGCGGCTGACTCGCGTCGCCGCTCTGATTGCCGGATCGCTGAGGTCAGCGCGCGCGGCATGGTAGATATCAGGCTCCAGGAAGATCAGCTTGGCGATCGGCACCGCTGACCGGATGCGGCGCTCCGCCGCGTCGATGCCGGCGACGACGCTGGCGGCCGACTCGTCGTGGCGAACCGCGATCTTGGCGGCTACCAGCAGCGTCTCCGGGCCGAGGTGCAGCGTGCGCAGATGAATGACGCAATCGACCTCAGGACCGGCCTCGATCGCAGTCACGATCGACGCCTCGACGCCGTCGCCAGCGGACTCGCCGATGAGCAGGCTCTTCATTTCCGTCGCCAGCACCACCGCGACGCAGCCGAGGAGCACTCCGATCGCCACTGACCCCGCGCCGTCCCACCGGTCATCGTTCGTGATCGTCGCAAGAGTGACGCCGATCAAGGCAAACAGCAGGCCGCACAGTGCGGCGACGTCCTCCAGCAGAACGGCAGGTAGTTCAGGAGCTTTCGCATGCCGGATGAAGCTGCGCCAGCTCGCGTCGCCGCGGCTCGGGCCAGCCTCGATCACGGCAGTGCGCAGCGAGAAGGCCTCAAGCGCGACCGCGATGCCGAGCACGGCGAAAGCCACAACGGGAGAGGTGAGCGGCTCCGGGTGCAATATCCGCTCAATACCTTCGTAGCAGGAGAACGCGGCACCGACGACGAACAGCACAACAGCAACCAGGAACGCGTAGAAGTAGCGCTCGGCCCCGAAACCGAACGGATGCTCCTCGGTCTCGGAGCGCTCTGCCCTGGTCCGGCCAAGCAGCAGCAGGATCTGGTCGCCGGAGTCGGCGACCGAATGCACGGACTCCGCCAGGAGCGATGCCGAGCCGGTGATTGCGAAGGCAACGAACTTGGTGGCCGCTATGCCCAGGTTCGCGCACAGGGCCGCGATGACGGCGCGCTTGCTGCCATGCCCGCCGTGCGGTTCACCGCTGCCACTGTCGCTGCTATTGCTGGCACCGCTACCGCTTGCGCCGTTGCTGCCGCTACCACTACCAGCGCTGCTGCGCCCCGCAGCGGGCACCTGACCCGCGGCTATTAACCCTCACCCCCGGGAGTCGCCAGCGGGATCACGAGCCTCATCGATCAGCAGCACCGGGATGTCATCTCGCACCGGGTAAGCCAGGCCGCAATCCGCCCCGGTGCATACCAGTTCGCTCGCAGCTTCGTCCGGCCGTAGCGGCGAGTGACATTTCGGGCAGGCCAGAATGTCCAGCAGCCAGTCGTCGATCTTCATGACCTCTCCAGTCCGTCATCGCAGCCGGATGCTGCCCGGCCCGAGCATGTCCGAGCTTAAAACTGCACCCTACCCACCCGGTCGTTTACCCGAGGCGGCCGCCGTCTGATGGCGCGGACCGCAGCACGCGCAAGTGGCCCCGGCGGCCTACTTCAATACCCTGACCAGTCGGCTCGGCCGGGGTGCGCGGTGTCGTGGCCTCGCGGACGGCATTGGCCAGCGCTTCCAGGTCGTCCGCCACAGCGGCCTCGTCAGGCTCGCCGACGGGAAGCCGGACCACTTCCCAGCCGCGCGGAGCGGTCATCCGGTCGGCATGCCGGGCGCACAGGTCATAGCAGTGCGGCTCAACGAAGGCCGCCAGCGGTCCGAGGACGGCGGTCGAGTCGCGGTAGACGTAGGTCAGCGTGTACAAAGCCGCCTGCTTGCAGGCCGGCCGTGAGCACTGGCGAGCGGTCAACGGGTGATCACCGGGTTTCCGGGCGGCAGCCGACGGAGCGCAGCACCAGCGGGCGGGGGGCAGCTGGATCGTGAAGAACGCTCACAACGGCAGACGGTATCGATCAGCAGACGGTAACGCCACCACCCGGGGCACACTGCGCGATCGTGTCTCCGGCTGCCAGATCGCTGCCGCAAAACTTAACGCCGGCAGCTGGGATACGCTCGGTTGCCATGCACGACAGCGAGGACAGTCGCCGCGGAGTCACCGGCCGCGTGCGCAGGCGCGACCGGCACGGTCGCGGGATGCGCGGGTCCCTGGTCCCGCCTGACGTGCCGCTGTACCGCAGCCGGTCTGACCGATTCGACGACCTTGTCCTGCTCGCGGTCTCGCAGCTGGAGCCGCGGTGGGAGGCCGAGCTAGCCGGGATAGAGTTCCGCGTCGAGGAGATCCCGCCTCTCATCGGAGACATCGATGACCCCGAACCGGTGCCGCTTGGCCGGCTTGAGGCGGGGCCGACCTCGCCGGCCCGCGTGCGCCCGGTTCCGCCGCAGCCCAGCGACGCGGCGCCCGCGGATCCGCCGGAGCGCGGTGGACTGGCAGCCAGGCCCGCCAGGATCGTGCTTTACCGGCGTCCGCTGATGGCCCGCGCCGACGGCGAGGAGGAGCTGGCCGAACTCGTGCTGGACGTCATCGTGGAGCAGTTCGCGCGCTGGCTCGGCGTTGATCCGCAGACCGTCGATCCCGGCTATCCGGCCGAGGAGTAAGTCGAGCCTGGCGAGCGTCAGCCAAGAATGGCTGAGAGCGATTCCTGGGCCACGGGGAGCGATATCCAGGTAGGCGAAGCCGGCACCGGGAGTATCGACTTCACGCTCCGGCCCGACGAGATGATCCGGCCGGCGTAGACCGGACCTGATCCGCTCAGCGGCGTAACGAGAAGCGCGAACGCATCGGTCTTGGCGCCCTTCGGGGGACCCTCCGGAAGGATGACCGAGGATCGCGCCTTGATCTGCACGACAGTGCCCTGTTGCCCGAGAGCCGAGACCGACGAGCTGGCGATGATAATCCGGACGCTGGCCGCCTTCTGAGGAGCCGAGAGCACCAGCTCGGTCGAGCCAGCTGAGTGGGCCGGATTGTCGGCGAGAACCCCTTGCTGGCCAATCGGCATTCCGCTCGCAGCGATTACGCCGGGCGTGCTGGCCGAGCCGCCACCCACCTCCATGGTCGCCGTTACCGGGACGCTGGCTGAGATCGCGATGGCACCCGGCACCCCATCGAGCGACGAGATGGGGATCGAGACTGCCGAGCCGCCGAGAAGGTCAATGCCGGTTCCGCCGGTTGGCTGGTAAGACCCCGTGGCCGTGACGGCGGTGATCTTTACTTCGGCCGACGCAGTGCCGGGTACCGCGACGTAGAGGTCGCGCGACCCGGCACGCGGCAAGCCGGGGATCACCAGGTGCCGTGCGGGCGCCTCGGTGGGCGGCAGCCATGCTCCCCCTTGGCTAGCGGACTTGCTCTCCCTGACAGCAGCGACAACCTGGCCGACGCTGGTGGTGATGTTGAGCGCTATGACCTTCGACGACTGCAGCAGCCGGCCAAGCGACTGCACGACCATGCCGTGCGGTGGCACGGTGATGCCGTTGTCGGCGTCGCCGAGCAGCGGCGGGCCCTTGCTGATGTCGGTCAGCGCCGTAACAGCGGCGTCGGCTGGCTGACTGCCCGGGTTCATCAGGTACAGCTCGATCGTGCCAGCGGTGGCCTGACCAGGGCCGACGAACCAGAAGCTGGTGCCGGGCGCGCCGCACTGGGCAGTGACGAGGCCGCCAGGGCCCGTCTGCTCGACCTCCAGACCCTGGGCCATCGAGCCGATCGCGCTGACTGCGATGCCGCCCTGGCCGTCTTGCGTCGTGACGTCCGCGCTGGAGCCGGCCTGACCAGCCTCCTCTGATTTCGTCAGCCGGGGGGCCGTCTTGACGGCCGACACCTGGAGCACACCCGGCTGGCTGTCAGTAGCGGCAACCGGGCCGACGGCCGGGCTGCCGCCGGGGACCAGCCTGGTGATCACGGCGCGGCCGGCCTTTGACGAACTAGGCATCGCGGCCACCGCGACTGAGGCCGCGGTGGGAGCCGCCGAACCGGGCGCCGGGCAGAGCCGGGTAGCGGTCGATACAGCAGCCCGGTCGGGCCGACCGGGCTTGCCAGCAGCGGCAGCCGGATGGATCGCGCCGGCACCGGCGTAAAGCCCGCCTAGCGCCACAAGTACAACCGCGCCGAAGATGACCCGGCGGTAACGCGGCCTCACCAGGCTTCTCCCTCCTCGTCCTCACCAGGCGCCGGCCAGCCGCGGGCGGCCCGATCGTGCTGGGCCGACCAGTCGTGGTGCACTTCCTCAGGCGGCGGCAGGGCTTCCAGCGCGCCACCAGGACCAGGCTCATCTGGCCACGCCTCCTGGCCGGGCGCATACCAGCCCCGGTCTGCTGACCCTCCTGCTGACGGGTAATCACGCGGCCAGCCGTGTTGCTGATCATCTTGCGGCCAGCTGCCTGGCTGCTGATAGTCCTGTGGCCAGCCCTGCTGCTGGCCCGCTGACGGCCAGCCAGATGGGTGGTCGTCTGGCGCCCGGCCGGCGCTGTGCCTGGAGTTACGGTGTCCGGAGTAGCCGTCCTGCCCGGGATAGCCGGCCGCGTCGGGGTAAGCGGGCTCAGAGTAGCCACGGCCGGCATACCCGCCAGGGTTGCTCTCCGGGTAGTCGCCGGGCTGACCGTGGCCGACATCCCCGTCGTAGCGAGTGTCCCGGCCGTAGCCGGCGTCGCGAGTGTCCCGGCCGTAGCCGGCATCGCGAGTGTCCCGGCCGTAGCCGGCGGCCCCGCCGGTGCGAGTGTCCCGGTTGTAGCCAGCATCCCGGCCGTAGGGGCCCTCCTGGTCGTATCCGGTCCCCAGGTCCGCTGCGGGCCGTGCCCGGGCCGGCTCCTCGTAGGGCGTTCCGGATGGCGACCGCGTAGCTCGCGGCGGTGGCTCGTCATAGGGCGACCCGGCCCGCACTGCTGGCTCGCCGGCAGGGGCGTATGGGTCTGCGAGCCGGTCATCGCCTGGGCGTCCGTGTGCGGCGGGCGGTCCGCCGACGAAGCGGCTCACCGGCTGGCCTGCGGGCCACGCGGCAGCTGCCCCCGCCGGCCTGGCTCCGCCCGTGCCTGCGACGCCCAAGCCAGCGACGCCCGGGCCAGCACCGCTCGCGCCCGCGCCCGCCGCGCCAGCGGCGGGCGCCGCTGCCATCCCCGCCCGTCCAGACTCGGCCGGCCCAGACTCAGACTGCTCGGGTTCAGACCGGCCTCGTTCAGACCGGCCGGCCATGCGACCCTGCAGTGCCGTCCCGATGCCGCCGCGCGCGGAGCGTTGCTGGCCAGCCGCGACCGGGATCTCTGCCCCCTCGTGCCGCGCGGGCCGCTCGCGCTGTCCGGGCCCCTCGCGCTGTCCGGCCCGCCCGCCCGTCAGGTCAGCCCCACCTGCCCGGTCACCACGGCCCGCCCCGTCAGCACGTGCCGCTTCACCACTGGCACCCCGGCCAAGCCTGGCCGTGCTACCCGCCCGGTCTCGCCGGTTCCGGCCGGCCCGCAGCGCCCGCCCTGCCCGGCCAGCACCTGCCCGGCCAGCACCGGTCCGACCAGCACCGGTCCGACCAGCACCGGGCAGGGCGGGCTCCCGGCTGGCCTCGCCGTCGGCGCCGGCCTCAGGATCGGCCGCCTGACCGACACCTGCAGCCTCTATCGCTGCAGCAGCCTCCATCTCCGCAGTGGATCTGATGCCCGGCAGCGCAAGCGCGGCCACCACCACGAACGCGAGCAGGTAGACGATCATCAGCAGGTTGTGCAGAAGCGCGTCACGGCTGATCGTCAGCGTCCCGCCGCCGGGCGGCAGCTTGAACGCCTGAGCCCAGCTTCCGTCAGGCGATGCGACAGGGCTCAGCGGGTGCCCGTTCACGGCAGCCGACCAGCCGCCAGCCGGCTCGGACAGCAGGACAGTCCCGCCAGCGGCAGGTACCTTGGCCCCGGACAGGCCGACGGCACCAGAGCCGACAGCCACAACGCCGCCCGACGGCTCGAGGATGCTGACCCGCGACGGGAGCGTGCTGAGCCGCCAGAGATCGAATGCAGGCGGCGACATGCTGACTTTGGTCAGGCCGCTGACACCGTCAAGCGCGCTGACCAGACCCGCACTGATCGGAGTCCGGATCAGCACGAAGCCGATGTCAAACCGGGCTAGCTGCTGGGTCTGGTTCGCTGCCTCGCCGCCACCGGGCGCAACTAGCGCGGCAACCGCCTTGCTGAGCGCGGCTTGCGCGGACGGGACCTGCGAAACGTCCGGATAACTGAACTCAGGACTGTTGCCACGCAGCAGCAAGAAGGAGACCCGGCCCGCCCGGCCCGAAGCAGTCAGCACTAGCGTCCGCAGCTGCCGCCCGGCGCCAGCCGTCGTGGACACCGCCGGCGGAACTATCTCACCGGACGCCGCACCGATCGGCCCGCTAACCCCGTTCAGCAGCCAGTACCCGGCCGCAAGCACCGGCGCCGTGCAGGCCACCAGGCCCAGGATGACCGCCGGAAATCTGCCGGCAGCGCGCGGCCGCCGCGCCCCCGAACGCGCTGCCGCAGACGCTGCGCGCCCCACGGCCGGCACCGGGCGCAAAACCGAGTCGGCGGCCGCTGCCGCAGCGAGCAACAGTCCAGCCGCGGCCACGGCTAGCGGCACGCCCGGCCACGCGCTGACCGGCTGCCCGCTCGCCGCGACGACGGTAACCCGGCTGGCGAGCAGGGCAGTGGCGAAGCCCAGCAACGCCACGGTCCAGCCGGACATGACGAGCTTCAGCCGCCCAGACGCTAGCAGCGCCACAAGTCCGGCGAGCACCAGCGCGGCGCTGACCCAGTACGGCGGCAGGCCAGGCCCGCCCGGGCTGAGCAACAACAGCGACTTGGCCGGCAGGTCAGGCGCCGCCAGCCCCGGCTGAGCCACTCCTGCCTCCAGCAGCAGGCGGGACGGGTGCGCCAGCAGCTGGATCAGCCACGGCAGCAACAGCACCGGCGGTGTCAGCACCACGATGGCGAGGTTCCGCAGGAACGCCCGGCCCGATCGCCGCACAGCGACGGCAGCCAGCACGGCGGCGCCGGAGGCCAACGGCCACAGCAGCGGAACGAACGCGGCGCCGACCGTCACCGCGAGTCCCGTCGCCCACGCCGCCCGGCGAGCGATCTTGCCCGGCTGACTGAACATCCGGCCTGCGAGCATCCCGATGACGGGGATCAGCGCGAATGCGACTGCGCTGCCGAGCCGGCCGGCCGAAATGGCACCGAACGCAACGGGGAGCAAGGCATACGAGGCCGCAGCCCACAGTCGCACCGGAACCGAGAGTGTCACCCGGCGCAGCGCCAGAAAGGCCGTGCAGCCCGCCAGCGGCACGCAGCCGAGCAGTAGCACGTCGATAGCCAGCCACGCCTTGCCCAGCAGCACCGTCGCTAGGAGGGCCAGCAGGCCGACGTAGGGCGGGCCGGCGCTAGTCGAGCCGATCCCGACGGGGTGATAAGCCTGCAGGAACTGCGCCCACAAGCTGGAGGCGCCTTCGTAAGCCGGCACCAGGGCGCCGCCGCCAAGGATGCCGCTGGTGATCAATGAGCGCTCAGCCGCGATCGTCACGGCAATCAGCCCGAGTACCAGCAGGACGCCGGGCCTCGTCAGCAGCCGCTGCAGTACCCCGCTGTCTGTCAGCAGCGACTCGTCGTCGTCGGGATCGTCGCTGGCGTGATGAGCGCCGGCTAGTTCCTGATTCGACGATC
>Ga0335075_10005173_pt1 | contig 20307 bp, 18 predicted proteins | sample Lox_Sample_24_FD_206723 | JGI IMG/M metagenome (GOLD analysis project Ga0335075, IMG submission 206723) | Soil microbial communities from Loxahatchee National Wildlife Refuge, Florida, United States - Lox_Sample_2.4 | ecosystem: Environmental > Terrestrial > Soil > Wetlands | place: USA...
CTTCGGCGGCCGAGATGCCGAGCAAGCCGACCTCGGTCGCCGTGTCGAAGCCGAGCCCGAACAGCACGCCCACCGGATACATCTGCCAGCTATGATCCACCATCCGGAACAGGCCGCGGAACAGGCGTCCCATGAAGCCGCGCTTACCGAGCAGCAGGTTGAGGTCCTCGTCGTCGTAGACGCCGCCCGCCTTGACCCTCCGGAACGTCTGGAAGATCGAGATCAGGATGAGGATGTTCATGATCGCGATCGCCAGCAGGAAGAACGCCGAGAGCAGCGTACCGGCGATGTTGCCGAAATTCGCGATCGTGTCGAACCGATCCTTGATCGCGACCGCGGTCGCCGCGACCGCCGCCGAGAGGCCGAACACGATGGTGGAATGGCCGAGCGAGAAGAAGAAGCCGACGCCCACCGGCTGCTTCCCCTGCTGCATCAGCTTGCGCGTCACGTTGTCGATCGCCGCGATATGGTCGGCATCGACCGCGTGGCGCAGCCCAAAGCTGTAAGCGAGAAAGCACGTCCCGAGCAGCACCGGGTAGTGGCGGAATGTCGCCACCGCGACGCCCCAGAGCCCGATATTCGCCAGCGCCAGGAAGAGATACATGCCGGCGATCTTGCCACTCACATTCCGGTTGTCATCGTCCAATAGTTGCTCGATCAACTTGAACATGGTGCCGCCGGTCTCCTTGCCGTCTTCGTTAGCTTTATCAGGCTCTAGGGTATGACGCAAAGACCAATTCATCATATGATCCCGCTTGCCCGCATGAATGCGGCACTGGCGGGCGGTCGTGGACAGGGCTCCGGAAAGGGCACGATGGCATGGAACGCATCACGATAACGATCGACGACGACTTGCTCACAACGGTTGACGAGCTGGTCAAAAAGCGAGGCTACCCGGCTCGATCGGAGGCAATCCGCGAACTCCTGCGCGAGGCGGTGAAATGGGATCATATCGCCGACGGACGGGCGCCCTGCGTCGCTACCCTGACCTACGTCTACGACCATTCCGTCCGGGATCTGTCGCAGCGAATGGTTGCCGCACAGCACGACCATCATGATCTCGGCATCGCCACGACCCATGTGCATTTCGGCCACGATAGCTGTCTGGAGGTGGCAATCCTACGCGGTCGGACCGACGCCATTCAGAAGTTGGCGGATATCCTCACCGCGCAGCGCGGCGTGCGGCACGCAAATTTGCACGTCATTCCGGTGAAGTTCTCGGGACACCGTCATCGCCACGAGCCCGGTCGGCAGCAACATAGCCACGACGCGCTCTAGCTTATCAACAATTCGCAGCGACGAGTTTACCAATCAGGAAACATTGCCACCGCCGGCGAGCGCGACGCCTGCTTCCGCGGGAATGACGAGAGAAGCGTCATCCTCTCTCTGCTTCCATCACACACCCTTCAACTCGATGCGCGCCAGGAACGCGCGCAACCGCTCATGCGGCTGCGCACCGAACACATCCCCCGGCGTGCCCTCCACCGCGACACGACCGCCATCCATGAACACCACTCGTCGGGCGACGTCGCGCGCGAAGCTCATCTCATGCGTGACCAGGATCATCGTCATTCCCTCGCGCGCAAGCTGATGCACCACCGTCAGCACTTCGCCGACCAGCTCAGGGTCCAGCGCCGAGGTGATCTCGTCAAGCAGCAGTACTTTCGGCGCCATCGCCACCGCCCGTGCGATCCCCACCCGCTGCTGCTGGCCGCCGGACAGCTCGTACGGCAGGCTGTCGAACTTGTCGCCCAGGCCGACGCGCGCCAGCCAGTGCTCGGCAACTCCGCGCGCCTCCCGCTTGCTCATGCCGCGGACCTTGCGCAACCCCAGCATCACGTTCTCTGCCGCCGTCAGATGCGGGAACAGGTTGAAGAGCTGGAACACCATGCCTGTATCGGCACGGATTCGCGCCAGTTCGCGCTCGCCGCGCGGGCGCCGATTGTCGTTGCGATAGCCGACTTCGACCCCATCGAGCTGGACCGAGCCGCCGTCATACCGCTCCAGCAGGTTGATGCAACGCAGCAGCGTCGTCTTGCCGCTGCCGCTCGCACCAATCACGCCCAGCACCTCACCGCGATGCACATCCAGATCGACGCCGTTCAGCACCGGCCGGCCGCCGAACGACTTGGTCAGCCCGCTCACCCGGACCAACGGCCCCGCCGAGCTACCACTCGGCGTCATTGATTCTCCAACAGCCGGTCAGGCTGCTCAAAACCCGGCAAGCATGCAATTTCGACGGGTACGCAACGGCCAGACCAGACTCGCGCAGCGACCAGATCTATATGTTTTCGCAAACCTTCTCCAGAAACCCGGGCCTGAACGTGTTTATGACCTGGAACGCGCAACCGTGCCCCTACAGTCGATTGGCTCCGGCTGCATCTGCGTTCATCTGCGTTCATCTGCGGTTGAAATCCCCTACGGTGCCACATGCGATTCACGACGCGGAGGCACCAATCCGGAGATTCGCCACCACTACTCCCGGACATAGGCGAAGCGAGCCTCCAGCCGCCGCGCCGACAGCGACAGCGCGTAGTTGATCACGAAATACATCAGCGCCCCCAGCACATAGAGTGGCATCGGCCGGAACGTCCGCCCGATCACCTGCTGGATCGAGAACATCAGATCAACGATGCCAACCAGCGAGACAAGCGCGCTGCCTTTCACAGTCTCGACCACAGTATTCACCCAAGGCGGCAGAAAGCGACGCAGCGCCTGCGGGAAGATCACGTACAGCATGCGCTGCTCGAACGTCAGCCCGATCGCCTTGGCAGCTTCGGTCTGGCCCAGGTGGATCGATTGCAGCGCACCGCGCGCGGTTTCCGCGACGTGCGCCGTCTCGAACGCCGCCAGCGCTGCCAGCGCCGCCCAGAAATTGCCGATCTTCACGCCGACCGCCGGCAGTCCGTAATAGACAAAGAAGATCAGCACCAGCAGCGGCGTGCCCCGCACGATGTCGCTATAGACACGGATTGGCCAGGCGACGATGCGTGGCCCATAGGTCAGCCCGGTGCCCAGGACCACGCCCAGCACCAGCGACACCACGACGACGATACCCGACACCTCCAGGGTAACCAGCAGCCCCTGCCACAGGAACGGCAGGCTGGTCAGCATGAGCCTCATGCGCGCCGCACCGCGAAGCGCCGCTCCAGCAGGCGCAGCCCGAGCAGCAGCAACGCCCCGGTCACCAGATACATCGGCGTGACCACAGCATAGACTTCGATGATGCGGAACGTGTTCGTATAGATCCAATTGGCGCCATAGGCGAGTTCGGGCACCGCGATCACCGAGGCGAGCGAGGTGTCCTTGAACAGCGAGATAAACGCATTGCCGAGTGAAGGCAGCACGATGCGGAACATGGTCGGCAGAGTCACCCACACCACGCGCTGCGCCGGCGTCAGCCCGATCGCCCGTCCGGCATCGATCAGGCCACGCGGGACCGCCAGCAGTCCAGCGCGGAACACCTCCACCAGATAGGCACCGGCATACACGGCAAGCGTAATGATGAAGCTGGTTGTCGGGCTATATGCAAAGCCACCCACACTCGGGACGCCATAGAACACCAGATAGACCAGCAGCAGCAGCGGCACGTTGCGGATGAACTCGACATAGGCCGCGATGATCGTCCGCACGACGCGGCCCGAGGCCGTCGCCACCAGCGCCAGCGTCAACCCGATCACCGTCCCGGCGAGCACCCCGAGCACGGCAAGCTCCAGGCTCAGCACCAGGCCCCATTCGAGACGGCCAAAATAGTGCCAGACGAAATGGAAATTGAGGTGGTAGTTCACTCGCCGGCGGATACCGCGATCAGATGGGCGGGAACCCCGGCACCTGCGGCGGTGGCTTCTCGCCGAAGAACTCCTCGAAGGCCGCGGTATAGATCTCCGGCTCATTGCCGTGCATCGCGACGTTGAAGCAGGTGTCGATCCAATGCAGCCAATCGAAGTCGCTCTGCCGCACGGCAGCGCTATAGAGCATCGACTCGTACGCGTAACCCGGATTGGTATAGACCCCCGGATTCCGCTTCACCAGCCATTTCACCGTCGAGGCGTCCACCACCGCCACGTCCGCGCGGTTGGCGGCGATTGCCTGGATCACGTTGGCCTGCGTATCGAGCTGCATCACCTGCGCCTGCGGCAGCGCGCTGTGCACCAGCGTATCGGCATCGACGTTCTGCAGCACCGAGGCGCGCACTTGGCTCCCCGCCGCCTTCAGCGCATTATAGGTCTGCCACTTGCCCGATGGTGTCGTCAGCAGCGCCGCGCCTTCCACATAATAAGGCCGCGAGAAGTTGACGAGCTGCGCCCGTGCCGGCGAAACGGTCATGAATTGAATAACGACATCCACCTTGCCTGTGGTGATATTGGGAATCCGTGCGTTCGGATCCTGCATCACGTATTCCACTTTCGTCTCGTCGTCGAACAAGCCTTTCGCCAGGATCCGCGCCATCGCGATATCCATGCCGGTCAGCTTGCCCTTGTCGTCCTCGAAATGCCACGGCGGGTTGGTCGAGCCGGTACCGACGATCAGATGCCCGCGGTCCAGCACGGTGCGCAGCAATGATGTCGGAGCGGCCTGCGCCGCGGCGCGCGGCCCATCGAGCGCGGTGGCGGCCACCACGGCCCCCGCACCGCCCAGCGCCAACAAATTCCGTCGCTGCGGATGATCAACCATAGCTTTCCCCCCGAGCATTCGCTCGTTCTTATCTGCCGCAAGTCTGGCACGGGCGCCGAATTGAGAAAAGAGAACCCCCATTGCGGGAAGGGGGAGGGGGCTGCCCCAGGTCGATGAACCCTCCCCCTTGCGGGAGCGGGCAAGGGGAGGGGGCCGTGCCGGCAGGAACGCGCCTCACGAGCCCAGCCGTGGACAAATGTCACTCGAGGGGTGGATCAAGGCTCGCCTGGTGATACCCCGCAGCAGCAGCGACGCAGGACGCCCGGTGCAACCACCAACAGATCTGCCGCAAGCGTGCCCCAGTTCCACTCCGTCCTGCTGACCGGCGCCTCTTCGGGAATCGGCCGCGCCCTGGCCGAGGCCTGTGCCGCGCCCGGCGTCACCCTTCACCTGTCTGGTCGGAACCCCGAGCGGCTCGACGCTGCCGCCGCCGCGTGCCGGGCACGCGGCGCCACGGTCCGGGTCCATGTGGCCGACGTCCGCGACGCCGCCGCGATGGCACGCTGGATCGCCGGATCGGGGCCACTCGATCTGGTGGTGGCGAATGCCGGCATCGCCCCCGGCACGGCCGAGACCGAACCCGAGACCCGCGCCGTCTTCGCCACCAACCTCGACGGCGTGCTGAACACCGTGCTCCCGGCAATCGAGAAGCTGGCAGCCCAGCCGCCCGGCCCCGGCGGGCTGCGCGGCCACATCGCGGTCATCGCCTCGATCGCCGCCTTCGTGCCCTCGCCGGTCAGCCCGGCCTATGGTGCGTCGAAGGCGGCCGTCGACGCCTGGACGGTGGCCTCGGCACCCGCCGCCCGCCGGCGTGGCATCGCTCTGACCAGCGTCTGTCCCGGCTTCATCCGCACCCCGATGACCGCGCGTTTCTCGTTCCCCATGCCCGGGCTGATGTCCGCAGAGCGGGCGGCCGCGATGATCCTGCGGGGAGTCGCCGCCGGCCGGGTCCGGGTAACGTTTCCCTGGTGGATGACGGTAGCGGCGCGGATTGGCGGTCTGCTGCCGCCGCCCTGGGTGGCCGCCTTCATCAAGCGCCGGCAGAGCTGAAGTTGTGTCGCAAGGTCGTGCTCCAAGCCTCTGATCCTACTGTTACCCACAATCGCACGATGCAACCGCCGGAACCGCCGCGTGTTGCTGCGTAGAGCCCGACTTGACCTCTCCCGCTCTGCGGGAGAGGTCGGTTCGCGAAGCGAACCGGGTGAGGGCCCGCGTGCCCCGGTCCCGCTCACCCGCCCTCCGGAACGGACACAGGAGCAGACGCAAACATGGACCGCCCGCTGGATATCGCCTTCCACAACATGATGCCCTCCGCCTCGCTCGAGGCTCTGATCCGCGAGCACGCAGAGAAGCTCGAGAAACACTATGGCCGCCTGGTCGGCTGCCGCGTCTCGGTCGGGGCCCTGCACCGCCAGCACCGGACCGGCAACACTTACGAATGCCACATCGTCCTCTCGATGCCCGGCCGCGGCGACCTCGCGGTCAGCCACCGCCCCCGCCGCGCCAGGCAGAACTACGCGCATCCCGATATCCGCGTGTCGATCCGCGAGGCGTTCAATGCCGCCGAGCGTCAGCTCGAGGACCACAAGGACCAGCTCCGCACCGACACCACCCCACCGAGCAGCTCAGCGTTGGCCGGCGAGGTGATGCTGATCGAGCCCGGCGCCGATCACGGCTTCATCCTCACCAGCACCGGCAGCCAGCTCTATTTCCACCGCGACAGCGTCACCAATGCCCGCTTCGAGGACCTCCGCCCCGGCCAGCCCGTCCATTACGTGGAGGAGCCCGGCGACGCCGGCCCGGTCGCGACCAAGATCCGCGTGGCAGAACCCAAGCCCGCTTGAGCGACCGCATGCCCGACAGCGGCGCCCGCGCACCGGCACCTCTTCCGCCGACCCGCGATCCGCTGCACAGCATCGCCCACATCCTGCGCACCGTCTGCATCGTCGTCGCCGTCGGTGCCCTGCTCTGGGTGATGGCGGACGCCGTCCTGGTCATCTTCCTGGCCGTGCTGATCGCCGCCGTGCTGCGCGGACTCGGCACCGCGCTGGCACGGCGGACCGGGATCGGCGTCACGCTCGCCGTGGTGGCAGTCTTCTTCCTGCTGCTCGCCGCGATAGCAGGTGGCGCCTGGGGGATCGGCCCCCATCTCGCCAAGGAGGCGCAGCAGCTCTGGAGCCAGCTCAGCCGGCAGATCGGCACGTTCCAGGAGGCTTTGCACCGGCTGGGACTGGGATCGCTGATCGGCGGCTCGATCGGCGAACTGCCGCAGATGGTGCGCCTGGTGGCCAGCTCGGCCCTGGGCTTTGTTGCGGCGGTCCTGGTGATCCTCGCCACCGCGCTCTATTTCGCGGTCGCGCCGGGGACGTACATCGACGGCACGATCCGCCTGATGCCGATCTGGTACCGCGGCCGGGCCCGCCAGATCATCCGGGAGATGGGCATCACCCTGCAGGGCTGGCTGCTCGGCCAGCTCATCGACATGGCGATCGTCGGGCTGCTGGTGGGCGGTGGCCTCGGCCTGCTCGGCGTACCGCTCGCCATGGTGCTCGGCGTGATCGCCGGACTGTTCACCTTCGTGCCCTATTTCGGCACCATCGCCTCGATGGTGCCCGCCCTGCTGGTCGCATTGACCCAGGGGCTCCGCCAGGCGCTCTGGGTCCTGTTGCTGTTCCTGGTGGCCCACGGCGTCGAGGGCTATCTCGTCTCCCCCTTCGTGCAGCGGCGCACGGTGCGCCTGCCGCCGGCGCTGACGGTGCTGGCGATGGTATTGCTGACTTCGGTGTTCGGCCTGAGCGGCGTGCTGATCGCCACGCCCCTGGTGGCGGTGCTGATGGTCGGCGTCACCCGCGTCTATGTGGAGGACATCCTCGGCGACCGGACCGTCGGCCAGGACCCGATCTGCGGCACCGGCTGGTACTGGTTCACGCCGAATGAGGATCAGTGATCACTGATTCCCGCCCCCCGAAGCAAGGCCGCCAGCTCGCGATCACTGACCACTGACAACTAACCACTGTTTACTGACTTCGCCGAAACAAAGCCGCCAGCTCCGGCGGGGTGAAGCGCAGCACGGTCGGCCGGCCGTGGCTGCAGGTCGCGGCGCGCGGGGTCGCCTCCATCCGGCGCAGCAGCGCGTCCATCTCGGCCTGCGAGAGCCGCCGACCGGCGCGGATCGAGCCATGACAGGCCATGCGGGCGATCACCGCGTCGAGCCGTGCGGCGAGCGCGGTGGTTTCGTCGAGCTCCGCCAACTCGTCGGCAAGGTCGCGGATCAGCGGCGCCGGGTCGGGGGCGCCGAGCACGGCTGGCAATGCCCGCACCAGCACCGCGCCGGGACCAAAGGCTTCGAGCTCCAGCCCGAGTGCGGCGAGCGCGGCGGCATGCGCCGCCAGCCGTGCGGCGTCCGCCGGCGGCAGATCGACCACGGCCGGAACCAGCAGCGGCTGTCCGCGCACCCCATCGGCCAGCATCTGCTCGCGCAGCGCCTCATGGGTCAGTCGCTCATGAGCGGCGTGCTGATCGACCAGGATCAGGCTGCCGTCGGCGGCGACGGCGACGATATAGACGTCCTGCACCTGCCCGAGCGCCGCCCCCAGCGGGTGGTCGGGCCGCGGGGCGGGGTCAGGCAGCGGACGGGCGGCCGGCGGCGCCGCGAGGGCAAGCTGACTCTCGGCCATCCCCGGCAACGGGAGGGCACGGATCGCGCCGGCGGGCGGGCGCGGCGGCGCCAAGGCGAGGGCCGGCCGATGCGCCGGCACCGAGACCCCCGCGGCGCCGGCCAGCGCCCGGCTGAGTGCGCCGATCACCAGCCCGCGCACCGCCGCAGGATCGCGGAAGCGCAGCTCGGCCTTGGCCGGGTGGACATTGACGTCCAGCTCCTCGGCCGGCAGCTCGAGCCAGAGCGCCGCCACCGGATGCCGGCCGGCCGGGATCACCTCGCGGTAGGCGACGCGAAGCGCCGTCTTCAGCACCGGATCGGCCACCGGCCGACCGTTCACCGTCAGCGCCTGGTGCGCCGCCGTGGCGCGGGTCACCGCCGGCGAGGCAACCAGGCCGGCAAGGTGCAGCATGCCCCGCCGCTCGTCGATCGGCAGCAGCGCGGCGGCGACCTCCGGCCCGAACAGAGCGGCAGCTCGGCCGGCGCGGTCCTGGCCAGGGAGGTCGAAGACCGTGCGCCCGTCGCTCTCCAGGCGCAGCGCCACGGCCGGGGCGGCGAGCGCCAGCCGGCGCAGCACCGACTCGGCGTGCTCGGCCTCGCTGCGCGGGTGCTTGAGGAACTTCCGCCGCGCCGGGGTGGCGTAGAAGAGGTCGCGCACCGTCACCCTGGTGCCGGGCGGTCCAGCGGCCGGCGCCACACCCGACACCTGGCCGCCGTCAACGCGGATCGCGTGGGCGTGCGGCGCGGCCGCCGGGCGGGAGGTGATCGCCAGCCGCGCGGCCGCGCCGATCGACGGCAGCGCCTCGCCGCGGAAGCCGAGCGTGGCGATCCGCACGAGGTCATCGTCCGGCAGCTTGGAGGTGGCGTGGCGCTGCACCGCCAGCACGAGCTGGTCGGCGTCCATCCCGCAGCCGTCGTCGGTGACTTCGATGCGGTCGATGCCACCGCCTTCCAGCGCCACGCTGATGCGGGTGGCGCCGGCGTCGTGCGCGTTCTCGACCAGTTCCTTCACCGCCGCCGCCGGCCGCTCGATTACCTCGCCGGCGGCGATGCGGTTGACGATGGTCTCCGGCAGCAGGCGGATCGTCGGCATCAGGCCTCGGCGGTCGGCACGCGACAGCGCGGGCGGCGGAGGTGGCGTGATGCGGTCGCGTGCATGCTGGACTCGGGGCCTCTGTCGCAATGTAGCCGAAAGCGAGGCCGATTGCATCGCCGGCGGAGGTTTCGCGGCTGCGGTGTTGTCACACTGCGGTATGCGGCAGGTACTTATTCCACGACTTCGGCGGCGGCGGAACGTCAAAGCCATCATCGTGGTAGATTTCCCGATGCCTTGAAAAACCCAATCCCTCGGCGCATTCCGCGCGACCGGGGCCCGTTTTCCTTGTCTGCACGTTCGCCGTGGCCGGACAGTCGCTCCGTGTTCCTAGTGGTTCTCCGCGCTTCCTCGTGCGGCGAGCCGCGCTCTGCGGCCTCTCTTGCACGACCCGCGCGGCAACGATTTACTTTTGATCCGCACGGAGGAAGCGCGGCGGACCACTGGGAACACGGAGTCCCGATGCTTCTGGCAGAGTCGTTGACCGAACAGGCCATCGGACTGGCAATCGAGGTGCACCGTAACACCGGCCCTGGGCTTGCTTGAACAGTGCCTGCGTGTCGAGCTGCGGCGCGCGGGCGTCGCCTTCGCGTTGCGTGCCGCATCAGGTGGGAGAGCAAGCGCGGTGCCAGCACGAGAAGCAGGCAGAGGGCGCCGAGGAAGCCATACCGCAGAGGCGCAGAGCCCGCAGAGGCAATTGCGTACCCCCGCGGGCCCTTGCAGAACGCTGGACCTCTGCGTTCTCTGCGCCTCTGCGGTATGACTTCCTTCGAACCATGACCGCGGCACGACCTGCCCGCGACGCCGTTGCTAGTTTTGCGGCCACTGGGCCGCGCTAGGTTGAATCTTGATTCCTGCTGACCGCACAGACGTGGCGGCTAGTCCCTTAGCCCCCCGCCAGGTGACAATCGGGGCGGGATGATACACCACACTTGTTGGTTCCGGCTCGGCCGGCTTAGCAATGCAGGTATATCGCATCGCTTCAAAGATCGCTGGCAACGGGCTTGGATCGCGAGGCGGGGTTTGCACCAAAGTTGAGCAACAAACCGAGCCGCAGGCTTCATCAGCGTGCATCTGCGGTTGAGCACTTTTACGGTGCCGCGTGACGACGCTATCGGCCCCTTGTCCTGGCCGCCAAGCTTTCGACCGACCTAAGCAGAAGCCGCCGCACGCAAGCCGATATCGCGACGGCAAAAACCGTCCGGCCAGTCGATCCTGTCGATCGCCGCATAAGCAGCCTCACGCGCCGCGCGCAGGCGGGAGGCGGTGGCGCACACCGTGAGCACGCGGCCTCCCGCGGCGCGCAGCCGGCCATCGCCATCCAGCTCGGTGCCGGCATGAAAGATCTGCACCCCCGGGCCTGAGGCGGCCTGCTCCAGTCCCCTGATCGCGCCGCCAGTCTGCGGTGCCTCGGGATAACCGCGTGCCGCCACCACCACCCCGATCGACGCCAGCTCGTGCCAGCGCAGGTCGAACTGCCCGAGCTCCCCATCACACGCCGCCACCAGCGCCGGCAGCAGATCCGACTTCAGCCGTGGCAGCAGGACCTGGCATTCCGGATCACCGAAGCGGGCATTGAATTCGATGATCTTCGGCCCGGCCTCCGTCAGCATCAGCCCCGCGTACAGAATGCCGCGGAACGGCGTGCCCCGCCGCGTCAACTCGACCAGCACCGGGCGGATGATCCGGTCCATCACCGTCTGTTCCAATGCCGGCGTCACCGACGGTACCGGCGAGACTGCACCCATGCCGCCGGTATTCGGCCCGGTATCGCCCTCGCCCACCCGCTTATGATCCTGCGCCGAGCCCAGCGGCAGGGCGTGGCTACCGTCGCACAGAGCGAAGAACGACAGCTCTTCGCCAGCCAGACGCTCCTCGATCACGATCGACGAGCCGGCGGCGCCGAACACCCGCTCGCTCATCATCCGCTCGACCGCCGCCAGCGCCAGCGCCTCGGTGGCCGCCACGACCACGCCCTTGCCACCTGCCAAGCCGTCTGCCTTCACGACGATCGGGGCGCCCCGGAGGCGGATGAAGGCGCGCGCTGCCTCCGGATTGTCGAACCGCTCCCAGCGTGCGGTTGGGACGCCGGCGGCATCGCAGATCTCCTTGGCGAAGCTCTTGCTGCCCTCCAGTGCGGCAGCCGCTGCGGTCGGCCCGCAACAGGCGATCCCGGCTGCGGCCATCGCGTCCGCAACACCGGCAACGAGCGGCTGCTCCGGACCCGGAACAACAAGATCCACCGCCTGCTCCCGAGCGAATCCGACCAGCCCGGCGATGTCCATAGCCGCGATCGGCACGCACTCGGCTTCGGCCGCAATCCCCGGATTACCGGGCGCGCACCACAGCTTCGTCAGCAGCGGGCTGGCGGCGATCGCCCAACACAGCGCGTGCTCGCGGCCGCCCGATCCGATCACCAATACGCGCATCCCGCGGTCCCCCACTGCTGCGCACCGAGTTCGCTTCCCCCTCGCGCGCCGAAGCAACGAGACAAGCATTGTCCTCTCGTTACCCGCCCGTTGCGAACGCGGATGAACCACACTGCCCGAGCGAAGCGCCTAAATTTCTTCTCTGTGAAACTCCGTCTGAACTCGGTGCACTCCGTGTCCACTTGATTATCCCCAATCCGCAACACCCCCATCGACCAATCAGCTCCCGGCGCGAGTTCAAGGAATCGCCGTACTAGCATAGGGTGCCCCGATGGACGACCTGCGCCTGCCCGTCAGCAACGTACCAGAATACACCGTCTCCGAAATATCCGGCGCGGTGCGGCGGGCGCTCGAAGGCTCCTTCGGGCGCGTCCGGGTGCGCGGCGAAGTCACCGAGTTCAAGCGCCACACATCCGGCCACATCTACTTCTCCCTGAAAGACGACGGCGCCAAGCTCGCGGCGGTGGCCTGGAAGTCCGCCGTCCCTCGCCTGGGCCTTGTCCCCGAGAACGGGGTCGAGGTCATCGCCACCGGCCGCATCACCGCCTATGCCGAGCGCTCCGCCTATCAGCTCATCGTCGAGCGGGTGGAATATGCCGGCGCCGGCGCGCTGCTCGCCCGGATCGAGATGCTGCGCCGACGGCTCGCCGCCGAAGGCCTGTTCGATGCCGCCCGCAAGCAGCCGATCCCCCACCTGCCGACGGTGATCGGGGTCATCACCTCGGAGCGCGGGGCGGTGCTGCACGACATCCGCACCACGCTCCAGCGGCGGTTCCCCCGTCCGATGCTGCTGTGGCCGGTGCCGGTGCAGGGCGAGGCCGCCGCCGCGCGGATCGCCGCGGCCATCGCCGGATTCGACGCGCTCGAGCGCGGTGGCGCGATCCCCCGCCCCGACGTGCTGATCGTCGCCCGTGGCGGCGGCAGCCTCGAAGACCTGATGGCCTTCAACGAGGAGGTGGTCGTGCGGGCGGTGGCCGCGTGCCGCATCCCGGTAATCTCGGCCGTAGGGCACGAGACCGACACGACTCTGATCGATTTCGCCGCCGACCGCCGCGCCCCCACCCCCACCGGCGCCGCCGAGCTCGCAGTCCCGGCGCGCGTCGATCTGCTGGCCGATCTGGCCCAGAAGGCGATGCGGCTCGTCGGCGCCCTGAACCGACTGGCGACCGAACGCCGGCTCCGGCTGGGGCAGGCCGAGCGCGGGCTGCCGGACCTACCCTCGCTCCTGGGCACCGCCCGTCAACGGCTGGATGACCGCGCAGAGCGGCTCGTGCTGGCGCTGCCGAACCTGCTCGCGGTCCGCCGCACGGCGTTGGAGCGGGCCGAGCGGCGGCTGCCCGACCTTCCCTCGATCATTATTGGAGCGCAGCGGCGCGTGGCCGACGGCGCGGCCCGACTCGCTCTCGCGCTGCCGAACCTGATCGAGCGGCGCCAAGCCGGGCTGGCGCTGTGCCGCCAGAAACTGCTCGGGGGGCTGCGGCACGCGGTGGCCGCGATCCACAGCCGCGCCGGACGCAGCCTGGCGCGGCTGACCGATGCGCCGCTGCGCGCGCTCCAGCGCGAACGTGCGGCCACACTGGCCGGCGCGGGCGCACGCCTCGAGTCGGTCTCCCCCTTGGCGGTGCTGCGGCGGGGCTATGCGCTGGTCACCGACCGGGCAGGACACCCGCTCACCACGGCCGCCTCCGTCGCGCCTGGTGCCGCGCTGCGGCTGCGTTTCACAGACGGAGAGGTGCGTGCCACCGCCGAAGGTGGCCAGCCAACCGAGCGGCAAGGCCGGTTGGCGCTCTGACTCCCCGCCCCTTGCGGGAGTGCTGGGGGGAGGGGGTCGCGCCGCAATACGGTACGCGGAAACTTGACGCTCCCCGCCGCCCGTGGCTAATCGCCGCGGCACAGACACCGGGTTACGATTGTACCCGGAACTGTATCGCGCCTGACTTCCACCCATCGACCCCTCGCATCCACCATCCAGGACGAAAGCAGCATGAACACGAAGCTTGTCGGCGCCCTTGCCGCCATGGCGCTGTTGTCGGCGTGCGCCAACAAACCGCCGGCTCCGCCCGCCTCGACCGGCACCGGGGCGGCTGCCGCGACCGCCGGGCCGGCGCCGGGCAGCGAGGAGGATCTGGTCGCCAATGTCGGCGATCGCGTGTTCTATGCCTTCAATCAGTCCGTCTTGACGTCCGATGATCAGGCGACGCTCGACCGCCAGGGGGCGTGGTTGCAGAGATACCCCAACGTGCAGGTCCTGGTTGCTGGCAACTGCGACGATCGCGGCACCGAGGAATACAACTTGGCGCTCGGACAGCGGCGCGCCAATGCGGCCCGGGATTATCTCGTGGCCCGCGGCGTCAGCTCCGCGCGGATTCAGACGATCAGCTATGGCAAGGACCGCCCGACCGCGCTCGGCGACGACGAGCAGGCCTGGGCGCAGAACCGCAACGCCATCACCTCGGTCCGCTGAACTCCGATTCAGTGACCGGGGGTCGGTGGTTGCCCCGTATTGCCGACATATAACCGGCGGCCCCGATGGCCGCCGGTTTCGCGTCTGATTGGCTGCGCGTAAATTCCGGGCGCAACGCGGAGAGAGATATGCGCCGGTCGTCTTTCATGGCTCTCACGCTGGCAGCGCTGCCGCTGCTTGGGCTGGCGGCGTCCCCGCCGGCGGCGGCGCAGATGGAGAGCCGCGAGGCGATCTCGCTGCAGGACCAGATCCTGGAACTGCGCCACGAGCTGGAGGCGCTGCAGGCGCAACAGGGCGGAGCAGCCGCCCCGGAGCCCTATGCGCAACCAGCCTCCCCGGCGTCATCAGGTGGCGCTCCTTCCGACACGGTCTCGCAACTTCTCACCCGAGTGAGCGCGCTGGAGGACCAGATGCGCGAGCTCCGCGGACGCGTCGATGAGCTCGAAAACACCGTCCAGCGGATGGGCGCCGACCTGGGGAAACAGATCGACGACCTCAAGTTCCAGATGCAGAACCCGCAGGCTGCGGCGGCCGGCCCGACGCCGGGCCTTGCCATGCAGAGTCCGCAGCCCGGCTCGCTTGGCACCGTGCCGCCTCCGCCACCACCCGACCAGTCGAGGCCCCCAGTCGCGTCACCCACCGCGCCGGCGCGACCTTCCGGACCGCGCACGCCGGAGGTTGCACTGCAGGAAGGGTGGGCTGCCTTCGCCCGGCACGACTACGTCGCCGCCCAGCAGGATGCGCAGGAGGTGCTGAGCAAGCGGACGTCCCCGCGCGCGTACGACGCACAGTACCTGCTGGCACAGTCGCTCGCCGGGCAGCACCAGTGGTCGCGTGCGGCGATCGCCTACGACGACACCTACAACCGCTCGCCGAAGGGTGGGCACTCCGAGGACGCGCTGCTGGGTCTTGCCAATTCGCTCACCGCGATCAACGAGAAGCGGGCGGCCTGCGACACTTTGACCAAGCTGCACACCGAGTTTCCGCATCCGCGGGCCGGGCTGCGCGACCAGATTTCGGCGGCCCACCAACGGGCCGGCTGCCGGGTTTAGAGACGGCAAGGCCTCAACCAGCCAACGCCCTCGCTTCAATCGCGCCGAGCGACTTCAGGCGCGCGAACAGGGTCTCGGCCGGGATGTCGGACCGGCCGGCGTCAAGACAGTCGGCGAACTTGTCGTAGATCTGTGCCTCGGAGAGCGGGCGCGTGGCGTGACCCGTGGCGCGAGCAACCGGCGCGCCCTCGAGCACTTTGCCCGACGCCAGTTCGAAGGCCACAGTATCGGCCGGCGCTGCACCGGGCAGATCGGGATCGTACTCGCTCGTTGTGGTCGTGACGACCCGCTGCATCAGCGACTGCACATCCGGGCGTCGCACGAAGTCGTCCGTCAGCTCACGCAACCCGACGCGCTTGGCGACGATCGCGCTCGCCATCGCGAATTCGATGCTGAACTTGCCGGCAAGCCCGGTCTCCGGCGCATGGTTGCGCAGCACGGTCGCGAAATAGTCGCTGATGCCCACATTCACCTGCTTCACGTCGTCGGGCTTCACCGGATGCGCGACGACAAGGTCAAGCGCGCAGTCGATTGCCCGATGCGTGCAGTAGCAGGTGGGATATTTCTTGATCCCGAGCCCTTCGGTCAGCAGCGCCCAATGCTCGCCGATTTTGGGCTGGCTCGCACGGTCCTCGGTGCCATCCGGCGAGATCGCATGCAGAAACCCCTGCGGATGCTCCAACGCATCGGCGCTGGCGGTGAAACCCGCTTCGGCCAATCGCGCCGCCATGATCCCGGCATGCGCCGCACGGCCGGCGTGGAACGGCTTCGTCATGGTGCCGAAATTCGCCATCAGCCCGCCGCTCTGCGAGGCGCCGAGCGCGACCGCCATCGCCGCCCGCATCGCGTCCAGCCGACGCAGCCTGGCGCAGGCCGCCGCGGCGCCGACCGCGCCATAAAGCCCGGTCGGGTGCCATCCTTTCTTGTGCAACAGCCCGGAATCGCGGCGGAACAACTCGGCCCATGTCTCGTACCCGGCGACGTAGGCTGTCAGCATGTCGGCGCCGGACGCATCGAGCGCCTCGGCCTCGGCCAGGATCGCCGGTACCAGCACGGTGCTGGGATGGCCGCGCAACCCGACATCGTCGTAATCGAGCGCGTGTGCCGCGGTGCCGTTGATCCAGGCGGCCTCGGGCGCCGGCCCGCGTTCGGCGCCAAAGGTCAGCGACGACGGGCCGGGCGGTGGCGCCAGCACGCTCTTCATGATGCGGACCGCTTCTTCGTTGCGGCCCGCAATCATCGTGCCGACGCAGTCGATGAATCCCAATTGTGCGATGCGCATCGCTTCTTCCGGGATGCGGTTCGGCGACAGATCCGCGACGAACCGGCCAATTGCCTGGGTGAGACTCACTGGTGCCTCCCTTCAGTTCAACTTTGCCCGCAGCGCCTTCAGGCTGCCGCCCATCTTCACCGAGCCCGGCAGCGGATGGCCGACGATGTCCTCGGCAAGCTGCGCCACCTCGATCAGCCTGTCGAGATCGATGCCGGTCTCGATCCCCATCTCGTCCAGCATGAACACGAGGTCCTCGGTGCAGACGTTGCCCGCTGCGCCCTTGTGCGCCGCGAACGGGCAGCCGCCGAGGCCGGCGACGGTAGAGTCGTAGATCGCCACGCCCATTTCCAGGCCGGCATAGGCATTGGCGATCCCCATGCCGCGCGTATCGTGCAAATGCAGCGACAGCGTAAGGTCGGGGAACCGGTCGCGTACCTTGCCTACGAGCTGCCTGATCGACTTGGGTGTTGCCCATGCCATCGTATCGGCGAGCGAAAATACTTTTGGTGTCACCTTGTGCTCGGCACAGATGTCGAGCATCTGTTGCACCATGTCCAGCACGCGCTGGTGTGGGATGTCGCCTTCGAAATTGCAACCGAAGGCCGCCATGATGCCGACGCGGTCCAGCTCGATCCCGTGCTGCTCGTAAAGTTCGATGGTTTCGTGCGCTACGCGGATGTTGTCTTCCATCGAGCGCTGTTGGTTGCGTTGAAGGAAGATCTCGGACGCGGTCAGCGAGAACGATCCCTTGATATCGAGTCGTCCCGAAGCCAGTGCGCGCTGCAATCCCTTCACGTTCAACCACAACGCGGAGTATTCAACGCCGGGCTTGCGCTTGAACCCGGCGACCACCGCATCGGCATCGGCCCAACCTGGCACCCGGTTCGGGTTGACGAACGATGCGACCTGGATGTGGTTGACCCCGGTCTCGCTCAGCGCGTCGATCAGCTCGATCTTGCGTGAGGTGGAGATTGGGCCCTTTTCGAACTGGAAGCCCTCGCGCGGGCCTTCTTCGTTGATCTGCACGCGGGTTGGAATGTCGGACATGGGATCTCCCGGTCGGAGTTCGCGGCAAGGTTAGCTCATGAAGTGGACACGGAGAACACGGTGGCAGACGGGGTTTCACGGAGCTAGATGAGGTTGTCTGTTCAGTCGGCGTAAAAGTCCTCAACTGTGAGAATGATGCCCGGCGGGTCCAATCGCAACTCTCCCGCCGTCAGCACTTCGGTACTGATTCCCCCCTCCGGCAGGCGCGAATGGCGGACGATGCGCGTGGTCTCCGGCCAGACAATCAGGTAGTGCTGGAGCGACGGTACGGTGAAGTAGTCGCGCAGCTTAAGCCCCCGGTCGATCCCGCCGGTGCTTGGGGAGAGAACCTCGACGATCACGATCGGATCGGGGATGGCGATCGCCTCGCCGGAGAGTCGCTCGCCGCAACGTAGGACGGCGTCTGGTTCGTAATCACTCTCGCCCACTTCGATGGTCATGCCATCGCCGAATGCCTCGCACGACAACTTTGCCTGCTGCACCGCGCGGCGTAGGGCCTCCTTGGCCGCTCCTTTGCATCGATTGTGGGCCGCTCGCTCGGGCGCCATGCCCACCACGACCCCGGCGATTCGCTCGAACCGCCCGGACGGTTGTCGCTCGGCCCAGGCGCGATATTCCTCGCGCGTCATCCGGGTTTCTGGTTCGTGGGTCAGCACGCGTCCCATGGCCCTGCCTCGGGTATTGGTGGCAAGCTAGCAACTCATTTACACCGGTCAAGCTGTTGCTCGTGCATGCCGATCTGCGTCGTGATTCCGTAATCTATCATTCCGAGGACCACGAGCGAAGCGCGGCGGGATGAAGCAATCTCCCACGGCAGTGCGCACTGGTCCGGGGATCGCTTCGCCATCGGCTCGCAATGACGGGGGACTTTACCTGCGCTCAGTGTCCAACTGGAACTGCAAGCCATCAACGAACACATCGACGAGGCGCAGCACGCTCGCCTGCCAACCCGGCTGGTCATTCATGTAGCACATGCCAACGAAAGCCCGCAGGATATCCTTGGCGCTGACGTCGGCCCGTATCTCGCCTGCCGCGATGGCACGGTCCAGCAACGCTCCCAGGGCTTTTGTCAAGCGATCGAGGGAATAGGCGGCGAGCTCCGAGGAACTATGCGCGGCAAGCGCCAGTGCCGCCGACATGCCCTTCTTGGTGGCGACAAACTCGACGTTCGACCGAAGCCAACGGCGTAAAGCTTCCGCCGGCTCGGGTTCCGATTTCAACTGCTCCGCCAACTCGGCAAGCTGCTCGACCTGATGGCGATAAACCGCCTCGAACAGCGCCTCCCGGGTCGGAAAATGCCGATACAGCGTGCCTATGCCAACGCCGGCACGCTTCGCCACTGCCTCAAGGCTTGCGTCGGGGCCGCCGGCGCTGAACACCGCGTTCGCCGCCTTCAGCAAACGTTCGCGATTGCGCACCGCATCGGCCCGCTGAGTTCGCGCGGTTGTGAGCGAACGGTCCTCCATGGCGTGCGTCGTGTTCTCTTGCAAAGCGGAGGCGCCCTCCGTATATCGCCGCCGCTGTCACAAAAGCAGAGCCAATGCGGCAGTCAACCCCGTGGCGTTGGCGCTCTGCCCCGCCGGCCACACGGCGACCGCGTCGTCACTCGACGAACCCACCCATCGGAGCACTCTATGAGCTTGTCGCTTTCGCTTACCGTGAACGGCGTGGCGCGGAACATCGCGTTGGACGACCCGCGCGTCACGCTGCTCGATCTCCTGCGCGAACGCCTCCAGCTAACCGGGACAAAGAAGGGCTGCGACCGCGGACAGTGCGGTGCATGCACCGTGCTGGTCGATGGACGACGGATCAATTCGTGCCTGGCACTGGCGGTCAGCCACGACGGCGCCGATGTCCTGACAATCGAGGGCGTCGCGCGCGGCGACGAGCTGCATCCGGTGCAGGCCGCCTTCATCGCCCATGACGGCTTCCAGTGTGGGTTCTGTACGCCCGGACAGATCATGAGTGCGATCGGTCTGATCCGGGAAGCGCAAGCCGGCGACGACCCGGAGCGCATCCGCGAAGGCATGAGCGGCAATCTCTGCCGGTGCGGCGCCTATTCCGGGATCACCGAGGCGGTGCTGGATGCACAGAAAAGCCTCGCACAGGCCGACCGGAGGCAGGCGGCATGAACAGCTTCGACTATGTCAGGCCGGTGACCATCCCGGATGCCATCACCGCCGCGTCCAACCCGGGTGCGGTCTATCTCGCAGCCGGGACGAATCTGCTAGACTTGATGAAGGGTGGTGTCGCGCGCCCCGATCGTCTTGTCGATATCACGCGGCTGCCGGGGCTCGACCGCATCGAGCGCCTGCCGGATGGGGGCGTCCGGATCGGCGCGCTCGTTCGCAATGCCGATCTCGCATACGACACGGAGTTCGCCCGATCATATCCGGCAGTCGCCGAGGCGCTGCTGTCCGGCGCTTCGGCGCAGCTTCGCAATGCGGCGACCGTCGGCGGCAATCTGCTGCAACGGACACGATGCGGATATTTCTACGACGTCGCCAGCGCCTGCAATAAGCGACAGCCCGGCGCGGGGTGTGATGCCCGCGGCGGCGAGAACCGATTGCATGCGATATTGGGTTGGAGCGACGCCTGCATCGCCACTCACCCGTCG
>Ga0335075_10005174_pt1 | contig 20305 bp, 17 predicted proteins | sample Lox_Sample_24_FD_206723 | JGI IMG/M metagenome (GOLD analysis project Ga0335075, IMG submission 206723) | Soil microbial communities from Loxahatchee National Wildlife Refuge, Florida, United States - Lox_Sample_2.4 | ecosystem: Environmental > Terrestrial > Soil > Wetlands | place: USA...
GTCAGCTCTCCGCCCAAGCCCCGTTTCCCCAGCTCAGCCCTAAACGTGAACACCTCACCCGGTCTGACCTGGGGTTTAACCACCCCAGGTCGTTCTTTTTGCCTTTCGGTGGGGCCATGGTGGGTCCAATGTGGGACCGGGTTCCGGTGGGCTGAGTTCTCTCCTCTCTCGTTGGACGTGCTGAAGGCCCGGCTGTCGCGCCGGGTTGGCGTTGTCCGGGTCCTCGGGTTGTTCGGGCGGGGTGGGGCCACGCACCGCCGTCGGCGCGTTCCTTGGGATGTCTGACGGGTCAGACGGTGATTTCCACGAGCACGGGGGCGCCGCGTCTTCGGACGTCGCCTCCGCCGGGCGGGCGCTTGCCCGCCTTCAGCACAAGGCGCGCGGCTTCAGCGGCTGACTTCAGGCCGAGCTCGACGGCGACGCTGAGGTAGGTGTCGGCGGTCAGCACGACGCTGGAGTGGCCGAGCTGGTCGGCGATGGTCTTCAGCTCGTCGCCAGCGAGCAGCATCAGTGTCGCCGCCCCGTGGCGCAGGTCATGCAGCCGCACTGGCGGCAGGCCACTCTCCTCGACCAAGCGGTTGAAGGTGCGGGTCAGGCAGTCTGGCGATAGGGCGCCGCCGATCTCGTCGGTGAAGACCCACCCTTGCGTGTCGATGCCCGACTCGCTGAGCCACCGGCTCTGCCAGCTGTGGTGGGCGCGCAGCACGGTCACGGTCTGGGGGGCCATCGCGACTGCGCGGCAGCTGGACTCGGTCTTCAGCGGGCAGGCGCGGAGCCGTCCGTCCGGTCCTTCCTGGATCTGGCGGGAGAGGTAAGCGAGTCCCTCGTCCAGGTCAAAGTCCTCCCACTTCAGCCCGCAGGCCTCACCCCGGCGCAGGCCGCGCATCGCGATCAGGTGGAACACGGTGAACAGCCGGTGCGACCCGATGAACGCCAGGAACTGCGCGAGCTGGACCGGGGTCCATACCGCCACCGCGGGCCGTATCCCGGTACGCTTCCACTCCTTGACCCGCCGCTTCGTCCACACCACCGCGTGCGGCCTGGCGCCCCGGGGCAGCTTCACATACCGCGCCGGGTTGTCAGGGATCAGCCGCTCCCGGGCGGCGGCGTTCAGCGCCGTCCGCAGCGTGGAGAACACCCGCCGCGCTGTGGCGGGGATCATCCCCTCATCGAACAGCCGCCGGAACGCTCTCTCCACGTGACCGACGTGCAGCTCGCTCAGCAGCACTCCATCAAACAGCCTGCGGAGGTGCTGCCGGATGTGGCTGCGGTAGTTGCGCCGCGTGCTGTCCCGCAGCCGCACCCGGGTCTCCACCCACGTCTCCAGCCAGTCCCCGACCGTGAGAACGCGCCCGCAGGGACCACCGGGCTGAGGGACGCTGAGTTTGTCCCGCTCAGCTTCGGCGGCATCACACGTGAGGTAACCGCCCCGGCGCAACCGCCGTCTCCCGCCGTCCACGTACTTGGGCAGGTCCAGGCTGAAATACCAGCTGCCGTGCCCCGCCTCTCCCAGACGCGGGCACGATGTGCCTCGCCGCCTGCCCCGCTTGTCCCGGCACCCGCACCGCGCGAACACCGAGCCTGAACCACGCGCGCCCAACCAGACCCGTCCTTTCCGTTGGCAACAAACGACGGGACATGATCAAGTGCGGGCAACCCGGAGAACGGCTTAGTCAGCTACTTGAAGCCGCATCGTTACCGCACCAAGACAGGCGGGACCCCGAACCTGAACCACGCGCGGGCACGGCCACCTCCAAGACGCGAATACCCCGCGTGCACCCAATGGCGACAACAGAAGACAGATCGCCAAACTCGGCGTGCTAGATCTCGGTCAGGCTAACGCTGCTGCGCGCGTGCAGAACAACTGGCTCGGCGTTGGCCCAGCAATTGCTCCAGAGCCTCTAGAGTCGTGGGATGCCCGTACAGCCCGCGCGCCTGACCAGGCTTCTCGGCGCTGCCGCGCACCTGGCGACCTTCGAGCAAGTCACGTGCCTCGTCTCACAGAAGGCCCGTGAGGACACCGACCTCGACTTCAAGAGAGCCAACAGCTACGTCACCGGCGGCGACGGCGCCGACGAACTCGCCAAGGACGTAACCGGCATGGCCAACGCCCGCGGGGGACTGATCGTCATCGGCATCGAGGAGGACGATCAGGCTTGCGCCAAGGCCCCGGCACCTGTACAAGTCTCGGCCAAGATAACGGAGCAGATGGAGCAGATCCTCCGCTCGCGCGTCGTCCCCTGGCTCAGCGGCACCGAGATCCGGCCGGTCGAGTGTCCCGCCGCCCCAGGCACTGGCCTGTACTTGATCAGCGTTCCTCGTAGCACCCTCGCCCCGCACGCGGTCCGCAGCACCGGCTCGTCCAGGCCCCGGTACTCCTACGCGCAACGCGCCGGGATCACAACCAGGTGGCTGGAGGAAACGGAAGTCGCCAGCGCCTACCGCGACAGGTTCGCGCTCGCACGGGATCACGCCGCGCAGGCCCGGGAATTCTTCTCCGACGCATCCTTCCCATCCATGAACCAGGCCAGCGCGACCGACACCTGGCTTGAACTCGCGCTGATCCCCTCCATCGGCGCCAGGCATCAACTCGGCACCAGCTTCATCAGCGAGGTCGAGCGCTTCCTCGCCGACTTCGCCGCCACCGCCCCGGTCCCTGGGCTCGCCCAGGGACGGTTCCCGTCTGTCGCACGGCGCCGCGTTCACTTCGACGGCGGCACGTGCCTCCTGGACCTCTGCACGGACGGCTCCGCGTTCATCCGGGCACATGCCGCCTGGCGCCCGGACCGGGACCGCCAGCCCGTCCCCGTCCTGTGGTCCGCCTTCCTGGAATATCAAGTTCTCGGCGCCGTGCACCTGGCCGCCGCCTACGCCACCTGGTCGGGAGCCTACGGAGACGCCGACATCCTGGCAGCCACCAAGGGCATCCCTGAAGTCCTGCTCGAAACCGGCCCCGTCGGCAGGCCCGGGGCATCGCCCGCCCGCCGAACCGCACGCACAACCGACTCCCCCACCCACATCACCGTCCCACTCGCCGCCATCACCGACGACCCCCGCGAACTGCACCTCGCCGCCCGTAGCATCGCCTCAGACCTCCTCGCCGACTACGGGCACCCTGACACCCGGTTCCTCAGCCCGGACGGCACAATCGCCTACGGCCTCCTAGAACACGGCTACCAAGAGCCGCTACGCAGGTGGATCGAGGACAACCTCCACGGATAACTGGCATCAGCCATTCCAGGGCAGCGCCCTCAGGAACTGCCCGCAGGACGCGGGCATATCTCTTCAAAAATTCGAGCGGGGAGCACCTGTATATCGCCGAATATTCGCGAGCAGATGCATGTTCCCTCTGCCAGCGCCGAGCGCAGAATCTGCCGATATAACGCTTCTCTGCAAACAGTAATCCGGCCGCTGGGCTTGCCGCCCCTCAGCGGCGATCTCGAATCGGCGAGGGCTCTGGTCTTGCTGCCAGGCGCAGATTGACGGATACGGCTGGGCAGTACTTCGACAGTCACGATCCGTTCGGATCAATAGTTTCTTTAAGTGCAGTTTCTGTTGTCGGCGACATCCGCGTATGTATCTATCAGGGTAGGAACTCATGCTCGTTACGGGAGTACTTCCCTGGTCTGCTGAAATTGCCGGGTAAGGCACCGGAGTGTCTTCTTCGCCGGGTAGTCGTTTTCAGGATTCCAGCTCCTCCTGGCAGTTCCCACGTGCCATACGGCCAGCAAGCCACCGGTCCCAACCGCCAGGGTAGCCCCAGAGATGCGCAAGTGGCGCCAGCTGGGCCGCCTTTTGCGGGTTGACCATGGCCAGGAAATCGTCGCCATGCATGGTGCGCTTGCTGCAGTTGCAGGACGAGCAGGCGCGGACCAGGTTGAACCACATGCTGTTGCCCTTGGGCTTGCCGTCCAGCGCTTGGTAATGGTCGTCGTGCTCACCCGGGCCGCCGCAGTAGAAGCAAGGATCATTTCTGATGGCCTTGCGGTACTCGACCTCGTATTCCATGTCGAGTGCGTCCATGCCCTCAATCCCGCGCTCATGGTGCCGGAGCTGGCTTGCCCGGGCTTGCTCTGGGTGGTCACGGGCATACTGCAGCACGCGTGCCTTGATCGCCTCCTTATGCGCCTGGTAGTACGTCTTGGCCTGTGCCACCTGCCTGCCTGATTCTTTGCGCTCCTGCTGGTAAGCAGCAATCTCGTCCTTCTTGGCAACCCTGCGCTGGGAATTGCTTTTGATGATGATGTCACGGCGGCGGGCGTTCTGATATTTCGTAGAACAACGGCGGCACCGCTTATTCCGGTAGGCGACCTGCCCGGTACAGCCATTGTCCTGGAATCCGATGCAGGTGTACTTACGTTGCAGCTTGCCGCCCCGCTGCGGCGCGGCCGAGCTCTGCCCGGCCCGCCGGGATCCGGTCCTGACCTTGGACGCACGCTCAATGCCGCATTTATCGCAGATACCCTGCTCCTTAAGCACATTGCCTGGGGTGACACGGTGCTCGGCGTGACCGCCGCCGCAAATCACGCGATGCGGAACAAAACGGCCCAGCCACTTTGGCTCTGTAACCTTGCCGCCCCGGGCTTCCACTACGCGGACGAACCGCTCGTAGTGCTCCTCGTTGGTCATAGGTCCGACCAGAGCGGTGCCGCGATACTTGACGTCATGAGCTAATAGTCAACCACAAATACGGCAAAGGCAAACTTGCCACGCCATGGTTCGCGATCTCTGACTTATACCAACCGATGAGCGGGCATCGGCGACACTCATCTGAGGCCGGGGTCGATAAGTTAAGGGCACAGTTTTTCAGTTTATCTTGGCTCGATGTCATCGGATGTGCGAGTATGTCTGGACGACCGCTCACCATGCGTAAGCGGACGCTCGTAGTCTCGACTGGATGTGCACAGATTGACGAGGTCTGCGCCGATCTAATACAGCTCCGTCACGGTCCGGCGGCTACGCAGATCGGCGGCTACGGGAGACGATGGCCAGGTTCAGAGAATGGGGATCTTGCCGTCCGGTCCTCCGGCGGACACGGCGAATGGAGTGTGGCCTGGGTCGATGGCATCTACGGTGAGGTCGGAGAAGACCAAGGTGAGCACGTGGGCGTTCATCGTGATGACGGCCTCGTGGAACGGGATGCCGAGCTCGTCCGTCCGGCGCCGGGCCTCGGCTGAATCCCGGACGAGCCTCATCCCCGGATACAGCTCCTGCCACCGGACGCCCCACACGTAGCCCTCCAGGCCCCTGCCGTGACCGCAATCGGTAAGCCGGTTATCCAGCGACCGGCTCCAGGTGGAGGGCGGCAGGACGGATGCCGCTGCTGCCCGGACGCAGCAGGTGAACCGGTATCGCACGTGCTCCGGCCTGATCCGGCGCGCGGATCCGCGGCGGCGTAGACGAAGACGTCGTAGTCACGCATGTAGTCCGTGAACCCGTGGAACAGCACCGCCTGGTCAAAGACGTCATAGAATGCTGCCTGGATCTGCGGGATGTCCATATCCCGATGATCGGGCATCAGCACCATTCGGGCGAGCATGTTGCCGCGTCAGCTGCCTGGCTGAGGGCTCAGAACACCCTTTTCGGCGCACGGAGCCACGCGCTCCCGATCGCTGCCAAAGCCGATCAGATCGGCGGATATCGAGCGAGTCCCAGACCTCGGTGGCGGCCATCTGGCGTCAAGCCGCGTCTCGGCGTCTGCGGTGGCCTGGCCGTGCCCATGGCGGGAGCGGGCGCTTGCGCGTCCGGCTGTCCGCCGGTTTCCGGCCTGAGCCGGGTCTGGGGCGGGCGGGGAACAGGAGCGCGGCGGTGTGCTCGGCGGCGGCGCGGGCGGTTTCGGGCAGGACGCTGGTGTACGTGTCGGCGGTCAGGACGACCGTGGAGTGGCCGAGCTGGTCCTGCACGACTTTCAGGTCGGCCCCGGCGGCCAGGGCGAGGGTCGCGGCGCCGTGCCGCAGCCCGTGCAGGGTGACCGGCGGCAGCCCGGACGCGGCGGCCAGTTTCGCGAACAGGCGGGTCATCCGGTCCGGTGCGACGGGCGTGCCGGTGCGGGTGGTGAACACGTACCCGGTCTGGGTCCAGCGGGTCCCGGCGGCGGCTCGTTCGTCCTGCTGCCTGCCCTGGCGCTCGCGCAGCGCCGCGATCGTGCTCTTGTCCAGCGCGATTACCCGCCGCCCGGCGTTGCTCTTCGGCGGCCCGGCGACCAAACGGCCTCCGAGCTGCTGTAGCTGCCCGGTCACGGCCAGTGTCCCGGCGTCCAGGTCCAGGTCGCCCCATCGCAGCCCGGCGGCCTCGCCGCGGCGCAGCCCGCGCAGCGCGACCAGGTGGAACAGCGCGTACAGCCGGTGCCCGCGCACCTGGCGCAGGAACTGCGCCGTCTGGGCGGCGGTCCACACCCCGACCGCCGGGCGCCAGCCCTCGGTGTGCCAGCGCTCGGTCAGCGCGGGCGTCCACACCTGCGGCCGGGGCCGCGGAGCCCTGGGCAGCTCCGGGAACCGGCCCGGGTTGACGGTGATCAGCCCGGCGCGGACCGCGCCGTTGAGCGCCGCCCGCAGCGTGGCGTGGATCCGGTGCAGCGTCGCCGCGCTCACCGGCCGTCCCAGGGCTGTCTCGTCGCGGATGATCGCGGCGAACATGGCCTGCACGTCCGCGGCCGTCAGGGCCGCGAGCGGGATGCCGCCCAGGTACGGGACCAGGTAGCCGCGGATGTGCGCCGCGTAGCTGCGGGCGGTGGACGCGCGCAGCGACACCCGCGAGGCCAGCCACCGGTTCAGCCACTCCTCCGTCGGCAGCCCCGGCTGCGGCCCGGCAGCCGGGGAAGCGAGCGCCTCCAACACCGCGACAGCTGCCGCCCTGGTCGCGAAGCCACCCCGCCGTACACGCCGCCGCTCACCGGCTGCCGACGGCAAGTCGGCGCTGAAATACCACGACCCGTGCTCCGCCGAGTTCAGGCCCGGGCACCGCGCCCCGAGCAGCCTCCCCGTCGCTTCGTCCCGGCACCCGCACCGGCGGTACACCGAACCGTGATCCATGACCCCTCCCTGGGGTAAGCGATCCCGGTCCCAGCAGCAGCACCACCATGCGCAGGCGAAACTCGGAAATTGCTTAAGAAATTCTGAGAGTCAGCTGAATCCCGCACGGCGTCCTGCTCGTAGGCCGAGGGTGTCATTCGCCTCGATGAAGCCCTACTGGTTGACCGCCCGCCTCACTAGCATCTGACGGTCCTCGGCACTGGGTTACAAGGTGGCGGTGGCGCTGATGTCGCCTTGCCTGAGCTGGGTTCCCGGCGCCATGTCCAAAGGAGACAGGTCGATGATGCCTGGGACTTCCCTATACTCTGGCCGCCCATGCAGCGTTGACCACCAAAGCCCTCATGTGATGGATAGTGAGCAAAATGTAACTCTGCAGTTATCCTTTCGGCCATCCGGAATGTCAGGGGTCGGCTCTATCCTTCGAACCGGGTCAGTGTCGGCGTTGGCCCTGCTTTTCCTCTGTTCTGATCGTTCTGGTACCGACGCCTTGGTTCCAGTGTGCCCGGCACCCGTTCGGCTTGCGAGGAACGAATCGAGAGCCCTACTTGAACGAAGTCGCTGAGGTCGTCCCGATTCAGACCGGATTCCGGATCGACGATGATTATCTGACGGTCGCGATGCTCGCGGTCGGCCTGGCGCGCATCCTGAGGCGCAGGGCGGTTTCCGGGCGGGGGGCGGGACGTGACTCTGATGGCCTGCTTCCGGCCGCATGGCGCGTGGCGTTCTCGAGGCTGTGGTGGCGGTGCCGCGAGCAGGGGGTGGCGGCTCCGGACAACGACCTGGATCTCCTGGGGTGGTGCACGACTCCGTTCGCTGTGTGGGACGTGGATTTGCAGCTGTCTGAGGCGGATTTGCAGCATTGCCTACTGGTTGGTGACGAGCTTTCCGATTTCGCCGAGCAGAGCGCGCGGCTCGGCGGCGGTGACACTGAAGCAGAGTGGCAGGAGAGCCGGGTCTATGCGGCGCTCCGGGCGGCCGCGCAGGCTAACGGCGGCGGTGATAGCGACAGAACGGACTTCGTCTACGGCACGCTGCGGCGCCGCCTGATCGATTTTCCGGTTGTATCTGACCGCGATGTGCTGGGCTGGGAGCGGGAGTTCGACCGCACCGACGGCAGCGGCCAGACTTATGTCCGCCATCTGGTCAATGCGGCTTACATTGCCCGGCCCCAGCCAGGAAGGTTCCGTTACCTGCGGTGCCCTGGCTGCGGGAACACCGTAGCGGACCGGCGGGCCGCCTGCGGAACGCCGGGATGCTCATCGGGTCAGGCGGAAACGGCCAGCACAACCGCGTTGGCGGTTGTCTATGAGCAGCACCGTGCGACACGGCGCTTCATCCGTGACCCAGGCCTGGTCGAGGCGAGGCTCCTCGATGCGCTTAACGGTGAGAAGTTCGCGGGGAGAATCAAGGTCACGCCGTACCCGGCGCTGGACACGCTCGACATCCTGGTCGAGTTCCTTTCCCCCGGCGGCGGAGAACGCGCGGTGGAAGAGACCTGGGGCGCGGACGCGAAGGACCATGCAAGTGCGCGCCTTCTGGGCCGGGGCTTTGCCTGGCCTTCCGGCGAACCGGAATGCAGTCAGCGGTTCCTCGTCCTTCCGGCCCACCGCGCTGAAGAACCGGGCTACGTCGCCGATCTGACTGGTGAAATGGAAGGCAGGGTGAGCGGCGTGCAAGTCGTCAGCGAGAAGAAGTTCCTGACGCTGGTCGCGACCAGGTCCCGGCAATCCGGGGGCCTGCGGTGAGAGAGTCCTCGGACTGGCATTCACGGCTCGTGAAGGACCTGCGTGACGAGGGATTTCCCGAAGATGTCATGCCGACTGCGGAATTCTGCCGTGTGGAACTTGGCCTGTATTTCTTGGCGACGTATTTCCCGGATGAGCCTGTCGGGGTGCTGCAGCCGGTGCTGTCCGGTTACGTGAGCCCGGGCCGGGATATCGAGGCGGTCGCGCGCAGGGTCAGGCACCGGATGGGAGACGTAGCACGGCGAGGGTACTGGCGGAAGCTGCTGAATCACTACATGCGGCTTCCGGACTCAGTGCGCGCGTTCGACCGGACCGACAGATCCGACCGTCGTGTCATTGACAAGACCGTGTTCGTACCCAGGCCCTCGTCCATGTGCCCGAGCCGGGACGAGGCCTATGCTGCGGCCCTTGCCGATCCCCTTGCTTACCGGAAGACCGGGCAAAGCCAGCAGGCGGAAGCCGGCAAGCGGTACCAGTTCCCGGTCCAGGGCGGCTTCGAGATCGTGCATCTCCCGGAGCGCCTCCCGGAAACCGAGCAGGTACAGGCGATGAGGACCGTCACGAAGCGGGAACGCGAGCCGTGGCATGTTTCGTTCGACGAAGACCTGAGCCGTGCAGCCAAGCAGATCGACACGCTCCTGGAGAAGCGGCCCGATATCCGGAACCGCGACTGGGTCAAGCGCCTGGGAACGCTGCGGCTCAGCCTTTCCGACCCGGCCACCGGGGAGCTGCGTGCCGGGGCCAGGGAATTCACCATTGACGGGCTCGAGCACATAGTCGGCTTGATGAACTCAGGCAAGACCACCCTGACGGACCTCATTACGGTTGACGGGGTGCTGTTCCGGGGGAAGCGCGTGTGCCAGGTGGTCAGTTCTGTCGGCGACGTGTACGCGAAGGTGTCGTTCCTGCGCTCGCTGGGCATTGACGCGGTTCCGCTGATTGGCCGCAGTTCCCGCGGCGAGCACGCCGCCAGGTACTGGCGGACCATGGTGGAGGAGGCAGGTACGCTGATCCCGGACGGTGTCACGCCGCCGGATCCCGCCGCCGGGTACGCGAACGCGTCATGCCTTCTTGAACCCTACCGGCAGGTCATGCGACCCGACTGGGAACCGCTGGCAGCGCAGGATTTCCCGTGCCGAGGGCGGCTCCGGGAGGCCGGGGCGGAGAAGCCCAGGCCGTGCGACTGCCCGCTGCTGGCGGTGTGCCCGGCGCAGAAGGCGCTCCGTGAGGTCGCTGGCGCGCAGGTGTGGGTGACGACGCCGCAGGCGCTCGTGGGCACCAAGGCCGATCCGTCGCAAGCCGAAGTGCGCTGGCTGGAGCAAGTCCAGCACGACATGGACCTGCTGATCATCGACGAGGCGGACGCGGTCCAGCAGGTCCTCGACGACAGGTTCGTCCAGGAGGAGAACCTGGTCTCCGGTGAGGACGGCTGGACGCACCGAATGACGGACTACGCCAACAAGGCCATGGCCCGCATGCGCATCGCCCAGGCCAGCGACCCGCAAGTCCAGCAATGGTACGAGCTTCTGCTGATCCACGAGCAGGCTGTCTTCGCCCTTTACCGGCTAGCGCTGTCAGAAGGCGGGGAAGCGCTCCGGGACCTGCTGGGAGGCGGCACGTTCACCGCGCACTCGCTGTTCCGCGGGGCGGCGCGCATGCTGTTCGGCCTGCCACGTCACGGTGACGGCGACAAGGCCGTCGAGGACATGGCAGAGGACTTCTACCAGAGGCAGCTACAGGACTTCGCCGAAGAACCCGCAGGCAGCCGGGGCCACCCGCTTCAGCCGGTCGTCGCCTCCCTGACCGTGATCCCGCGCGACGAAGACGCCGTCCACACGGCGCTGGACCAGTGGATCGATGCCAACGCGACCGCAGACGCGCGGAACGCAGGGGTGATTGACCGGGATCGGAGCGTGCTGCGGCTGGTACTCGAGGCGGCCGTCTGGGCGGGCCGGATCACCTACACGTTCTTCGAGATGACGACGATGTACCCGTCCGTTCGCGACCAGCTCCAACTCCCCGACGAGGAACGGTTCTGGCTTGGCCAGCCTCCGCGGGACTACGGTGCCCTGGTGCCCGAAGCCCCCATGGGCAACATCCTCGCGCTGCGCTGGACGCCCGCCATGGGCGGCGGCGCGTCGCTGCAGTTGCTCTGGGTTCACGGGATCGGCCGCTGGCTCCTCCATCACGCCCACGACCTGCTGGCCTGCGAGGGAATCGACGGGCCGCACCTCATCCTCACATCAGCGACAAGCTGGATCCCCGGCTCGTCCTTCTACCACGTCCCGGTCCAGCCCACCGCAGTGCTCGTACAGGACGAAGAGGACCGCCAGGCGCTGGAGAAGTCCACGATGGCAGTCCGGCCGGTGAAGGCGGCCGGCAGCGAAGACCCGATCTTCGTCTCGGGCCGCCAGGGGACAGACCGCCACGATGCGCTGCGGCAGATGGTGACGGCCCTGTGCGACCCCGTCGGCGGACGGCGCAGAAGCGTGGTAGACGAACTGCGCGACCAGCTTCCCCCGGGACGCCAGCAGATCCTGTTCGTCGTCCTGTCCGGCACCGACGCCGAGATCGTGAGCGACGCGGTCAACAACAAGACCCCGTACCAAGCCAGATACGTCGTCCCGGACGCCTCCGACCCGGGCAAGGACGGGATCCTGCGACGCCAGGTAGGCGACTTCGGGGCCGGGCCCGCCCACATCCTCGTAGCCGCAGAAATGGCTATCCAGCGCGGCTACAACATCCTCAACTCCAGTTCCACAGCCGCCCTCGGCGCGGTGATCTACCTGTCTCGTTCCCACCCGCCGCCCTCCGACCTGCGCTTCCCCTTGTCCCTGGTTTCAGAACTCTCCATGCGGCATCTGCTCAACCCGCCACTGGCCATCGCCGGCCAGACCGCCGAAGCCGTCAGCCAGCTGCGCGCAGAGGCACGGCAGCTGTGGTTCGGCATCATCGGGCGCCCGGTACGGTTCCGGACCCTCGACCACGACCGGTACAGGACAGCGTTCGTGGCCAACAACCTCGTCCCGATGAGCCAGACAATCGGCCGCAGCATCCGCGGCAACCAGCACACCACCGTGCTGCTATGCGACGCGGCCTTCGCCGAGCGGCTCGCCAACGGCGACGAAGCCCCCGACACGCCGAGAACCAGCCTCGTCATCGCCACCGACGACCTGCTGGCCAGGCTCCTCGCCCCCGCAGCGCTAAACGCGGGAGCGGACCAGCGCCTGACGCACGCAATCAACACCGCGACCTGGGGCCTGGTCGGCCACCTAGTCCGGCACAACGATCCCCTCGGCTCGCTAAGGCGGTAAACGATGGCAGCAAGCGACTCCCTGCGCCTGACCTCACTCACCATCGCGCCCGGCGCGCAGTGGAACGCCACCTGCCAGGTCGCGGCCTTCCCCGAACCCTGGCTTGACGTCCTGAAGCGCGCGTATCACAACCGTCCTGAGATCGGGAAAGACTGGTCGCTGCCAACCCGGAACCTCATCGAGCTCCTGATCGGCCTCGACCCGGCGATCATCCACGTCAGCTACAAACTGGGCGACGAGTTCATCACCGCACAGCCCGGCTCCGACACCGAGGTGATAGCAGCCGCCGTAGCTGCCTGGGCAACGGCGGACGTCACGCCCGGCGACGACACGATCGACTGGTGGGAACTATGCCAGCCCGAAGACCTGGAGTTCCGCGACAAACAAGTCAACTTGCTCGAATACGGCACGCACGCCAACGGCACCGCCGCTCCCGCAGCCTGCATGTTCGACCTGCTGCCCGCGTTCCTCGCCCAGCAGGTCGTCAGCGCGCGCATGCCCCTGCTGGAACGGCGCCGCGACTGGATCCTGGGGCCTCCGCAGTCCGACGGGCGACGCAGCGCAGTCCTCTGGCCGGCGGAAGTCCTGGAAAGCCCGAAGCACGGAGACTCCCTCGTCACAGCGAAAATCACCTTCCACGTCGAGACCGTGCCAGGCCATCCCGTCCCCGGCATTCACGCGGACGCCAGCATCAGCCGGTTCCCGCTCAGGCCAGTCACCTACGTCCCATCCCGCGGCGACGGGCCGCCTGGCGCCACCATCTGGCTCCACGCCCCTGAGGGGTTCCTGCGGCCCGCCGAACCTCACACGCTACTGGCATCCCCCGTCAAGAAGGCGTACTCCAGGGAAGCGGGCAAGCCCCAGTGGCAATGGTCCCCGGGCCTGGCACGGGTCCTGGCCCGGCTCACCCACCTGCCCTTCCCGAACCCGGAGAAGGTCTTCACCGGCCCGGCCGCCGCAGCCGAAGAAGGCGCGATCCGTTCCTACATCCTCTACAGCGAGGGAACCAAGAGCCTCGCAGGCGACATCGACGACCTCGACCAGATCCTGGCTCTCGACGATGCCGAGCAGGCGGGCAAGGCCCGCACGCTGACACACGCGGCAAATACCGGCCTCATGCCCCGCGATCACGTCGAGGCTCACCGGCAACTGGCAGCCCTGCTCGCTCCGCTCGGCCTTTGCGAACATCCTCCCCTCGAGGGCGTGAGAGCCGAGGGACGCCAGCGCCCGCGCCCGGCTGTGCCCGCCAACCGGGAATACACCCTGGAACTGTGGACGCAGTCCGACCTCACGCGCGAGGCCGTCCTGGCGGCCCTTGAACACCACCACGGCCTCGCGCCGCATCCAGATCCCGCCGATCCTTCCCGCATCGATTTCACCGGCGACATCACATTGCACGTCGTCCTCGGGAACGCCGGCCCTCTGGGGAGCGGGATAGAACGCCCAGAGGGGAACAGGCAGCCGGCCGCCACGCTGGTCGCCCAGCACGCGAAGCGAGTAGCAGAACGGCTCGCGCGCAGTGAGGGCCGGAGCGCGGCCATCCTTGAGCTAGGGGACGCCGCTCACTTCGCGCGAAGCCACAAGATAGACCCAAAGCCCGCGCTCAAGAAGGGATTTGCCCGTACCAACCGGAGACTGCAGTGCCTCCAGCCAGCCAAGGAATTCACCGCGCCCGCACGGCCGCCGACGGGCAAGAAAAAGGCCCCGGAACCCTATCCGGGCACTCGTTTCGGCGCTGGCACCATCCTCCGCGCCTCGGCCGCCATCAACGACGCACTGCGCCAACTCGGGCACCTCGGCGTCTACGAGACGCCCGACTCCCTTCCCGACCTGGAACAGATAGGCATCTGGCTCCATCACGACGGCCCAGCCTGCATCCCGCTCGTGATCCGCCTGGGTACAGAGGGAGCAGCCACCGCGTACCTGGCCCCGGACAAGGGGACGGCGGTCCCGCCCGTCCCGTACGAGGACCTTCCGGAAGCGCTCGCGAACGGCAAGGGCCGCATCCGGCCCGGACCCCAGCAAAAGGCTCAGGTCGCCAGCTTCCTGCGCAACGCCCTCGGCACCGGCGATAGCGGCATCCAGGACACCCACAACCGAGTCGTATTCGTCAGGTCAGCAAGCTTCCGCTACTGGGACTGGGACTGGCTCCAGGACAAGCACATCCAAGAAGACCAGCTTGTCCTTCCCGGCGTCGAAATACAAGACGACCAGGTCCTGCGGACGCTGTCCCCCCAGGACTGCCCTGGACTCCGCATCATCAGAGTCCGGGACCGCGGCTCCAGGGACGAGATCGCCCGGGGATTCGGCGCGAGCTACAAGCCCGACGCAGACGGCCCCAAGGGGAAAGCCCGAGTCAGCGGGCCGTTCAAATTCAGCGAGCGAATCTTCTACTCCGTCAACCCCAGGTCCGATCAGATGCAGACCGCGCTCGGCGTCACCAAGCTCGACTCTGACATCACGCAGAACTACACCAAGCAGGCCGCCAGCCCCGTGCCGCTGGAGATTTACCCAGCATTCCTGCAGCCAGACGATGACGTCGCCGCCTTCGCGACGCTCGCCAGCAGCCTGCGCAGGATGTACCTGCACACCGAGCAAGCAACAACGTTTCCAGCGCCGCTGCATTTGTGCGAACTGGCGGACGAGTACATCTAGCTAATCTCTACTGCGCTTTGCGGGCGAAGCGCCAAGACCGATCGCATGTGGTAGGACCCCGTCCGACCTCCTGAACGGGCAGGGTGTCCGCCTTGGCAGCACCAGCCGGGCAGTTCCCAGGAAAATCACGCTCGAACGAGGCCTCGGCTGCTTCAGCGGCCAGCACACATCAACGCTTGATCTCCTATATGAATTCATCAAAGCTTGAGTGCAAACCTGAGGCGGGGCGCGGCACGAGTCGCGAGTGTCGTCCTCACCCGAGGTCTCTCAGGCGCAGCCACTCGGAGCAGACCTCCTCCAGGACGCTGATCAATGATGCGCGGAGAGTCGGTTCCAGGTCCGGGAATAGGCAATCCACCGCGTCGCCAGTGGACCACGGGGAATCAAACCAGATGTAACCTCCGTCCTCGTCGTAGTACAGCTCGTTGACGGGATCGGTGAAGGACCTGAAGAACTCCTCGATCATCCGGTCGCCTTCGCTGCCGGCGACCGCAAGGTTCGACTCGATCCCCCCTACGACCTCTCCGCTGGGAGTCCAGGCAGGGCGGTTCTCGACCATGATCTCCTCGATTATCTGGCCGTCAGCAGGCCAGACGAAGGCGACATCCTCGTAGGAGAAGCGCAGTCCTCCCGGGACCCGCCACTCGCGTTCCCACTCAAACTCGTATGACCACTTAGGGCTCACGAGATCGATAAACGGGGTGGCTCGCCACCACGGTGACGCGAACTCCTGCGCTCACAGCAGGTTGCCCACGGCCTCGAATATCGTGTCCTTCAGGGCCGTGTCGTCATCGACGTACCAGACCCGCCCGCCGCCGCTGCCTGCGATGAACTTCTTCTCGAAGCCTATCCCCCATGCGCCATGACGATCGATGAGCCGGCGAATGTGGTTGAGCGGGACCTCGGAAAGGCATGCCGACATGTGCCCGGCCTTGACCTCAGCGAAATTTCGACCCCAGCCGAATGGGCCACTTGGCCGCAGGAAACCCTTCGCGCAGGATGGAGCCGAAGGCGGTCTCCGAGTCCGTGAAATGAGCGACGTACCCGCTCATGTCAAGCCAGTGCCGACCACTCGTATAGCCGAGCAGACCCTCGGGAACCTCTGACATAAGGCTGTCGTTGCTTTGCCTAATAATGTGACCGTGATTTCCGCTCCACGGGGTTGCGCTCCACGCAGCGTCAGTATGCTTTAGCGTCAGATACAAGATATTCGCTGCCGGGCTATCCGTGCCCGTTGCTGCTTGGAGATTTACTGGCACGGCTGGCAGAAGTCCCGGTATACCCCATCGAAGGGCTTGGGGACTTTCCACGGACCCGATGAAGTCATCCAAGCCGCTCTTGGGCCGTGATCGCCTTCAGCACCACCGCCGCTTCCCGTTTGGTCTCAAATCCCCGCGCCGTATCCTGTACCCCGACCCGACGCCGCCGTCCGCGTCGGCTCGCCCGCCCAGCTGAGGCGGCCAGTCTGGCAGTGATCCTGGTCCTGCCCCGCTCCCGATGACGACGGGGTGGCCAGTTGCCGGGGCTAAGGCGCTCGTCCACGATTCTCCGGGTTCCTGACCGGCCTGGTCGAGGGCCAGCGGGTGGAACGGGTTGCGGGCGATGTTGCCCTCGTGGGTCCCGGCCGCGATGTCACGCAGGATCCGGCTCCCGCGCGGGCTCGCGAGGAACTCTAATGCCCGCCGGGGCACCTGGTCGTCGTCGGTGCCGAGGTCTTCAAGGTCCCTGCCCCGAGGGCCGGAGTTCGGGTGGCCGACCTCGACAGCCCAGTTGCGCACCAGGGTGTGGTCGCCGTAGGGGACGAAGGCAAGGGGTGCCCGGTGTCGGGGCGGGCGGTGCTGGCCAGACCCTCCCCCTCCGGGGACGAGACCTGGAACCCCGCCGCGCAACGGGCCGCGCACCTTCTTGTGCCGCCGGTGCTTATCCGCCTGGGCCTCGCCCGACCCAGGGCGAGCCGGGTCAGTGAACGGGATGCCGTACTCAGGGTCGATCACTGGCCCCTGCCCCGCTTCCCGCGCCTTCCTGCCGCCCGCCCGCGTCCTGCCGCAGCTGTACGGTGAACGCCCGGTTCGGGTGGCCGATGTCCAGCTCAGTTAGCAAAATCTGCCCCCCGGCGCAGTCGCACGCGCGAGGTTTAGCTGCGCAGCGTCTTGTCCCGCACGTGCGCCCGGGCTGCCAGCCGAACCTCCAACCAGTCCGCCACCGTCGCCGGTCACCTGCTGCCCGCCCCAGCGCCCGCCATGCTTCCTCACGACGATGTACCCGGGGCGGATCCGGAGCCTGGTGCCGCCGACGCGGCCAAGGGCTCAGAGGGTCAGGCCGTCACGGCCTGACCCTTGTCTGCTACCTATGGCCGACTGAACCTTATGAGCGGTTACGCAACGTATTGATAATGAGAAGGACAATGGTGATAGTCGCCACGCAGGCACCACCTCCCGTGAGCACGGCAGCCCCGGGTTCCTGATTGCCACTCCATGCGATAACCCCTGCAGCTGCACCCACGAACAAGCCGAGCAGCACCGCAATCGCGACCCACAGGCCTATCAGCCCGTTGTTGTCGTTGTTCACCCTGATCCTTCCGACATCTGACTGACGTCGGCCGACTAATCCGGCCTAGTCCTTTTGGGGCTAGCCGACGGCCGCGCGGCGCCTGACGCATCGGGTACCGGAGCAGCGGTTGCATGTAATCCGTGATCCGGTCGCAGGTGAGGCAGATGTGCGGTCGACGGGGCTGACATTTCGTGGCATGCCATTGCCCCTACCAGGCAGATCAAGCGTGTTAGGGTAGTTGGGCATGCGAACGCCCTGCTAAGGGGTGCATGTGGGCTGCGAAACCGCCAGCGGCGGTGAGCAGCCTTAAAGTGGTCCCTCGTCGGTCCTGGCCAAAGGATCTTCCGGCGGGGGACCTACCTATCTAGGTCATCGCCCGCCTCCCTGAACTGCCGGGTGGGGTACTCCATCGATGCGTGCGACAGTGACCGACGTGCCGCTGTCCGGGCGCGAGACGTACCAGTAAAAGTGGGTTGTGCCGGATTCGTCTCGCTCAATATCGGGGTCTCGAGCCACGAGGCGGGGCAGAGAGTGCCGGAGCCTCTGCAAGATGACGTCGATGTTGATGTCGGCGTCCACCCATCCGTTCGCGTACAACTTGTCCGCGATGTTTCGCGGCGAGTGCCTGATACCGGGTCGTTCCATCATGATGTACTTCGAGCGCTCACTGATGGTCTTAGGCTCTTCAACGGCAGCCCTGGCAGGTTGCTCGGGCTCGCCATTCTCGCGAGCCGCTGTCACCTCATGGGCAGCCTGCTCAAGTACTTCTGCTTCGACAGGTTTTCCGGATGAAGTTCCCTCGCGATCCAGCACATCCATCTCGCGCTCGGCCTTTTCGAGTTCTTCATTCTCGCGCTCGGCCTGTTCGAGTTCTTCATGTCCTTCGTCGATTTTGGCGAGCGCGGCAAGTCGACGCTGCTGCAAAGCGACCCGCCTTTCCTGCAAGGCGAGTCGTCTCTCCGCATTACGACGCTGCTCGCGTATACCACTCTTGGAATAGCCGTCCACCTGAGACCTCCTGAGGCTCAGGCTAGCCGGCGCCGCTGACCTGAGGGTGACGTTCCTGGCGTGTGGGGTACGTGTCGCAGGACCGGTCGGGTTAGTTGACTAAGGCGGCCGGGCGTGAGGGCGGTCCACGTCAGGGTGAAGCGCCCTGGGATGGCTCACGAATGCTGCTGGTCATGCAGTGGATGCCCGCCTTGCGCGCGTACCATCCAGGCCCGAGGTCTGCTGCTCCCGCATACGCGCCAGCGCTACGTAAGGCTCGACTTGTATGCCCCTAGGCCGTGACGGAGTCGCTGACCCATGTCTGTTCAGCCCGAACGGCAAGCTTGCTGCAACGGGCGGCAGGCCGTGAGCCGACGTGTTACGGGCCCAGGTCCTGTGACGGATGCCCGGCAGGTAGAACGCCGACTCGGTCAGTTCCACGTCGGTCCACCCGAAAGGCGGTCCCTGCCGCTGAACGACGGTCTGCCCGGTCACCCCAGCGTCCTCGTCATCAAGCACCCATACGTCGCCCTAGGGGTTGTCGCACTGGGCCACCAGGTCATCTTTTCGCGCCGCGCCAAGAGGGCAGGCCTCTGGCTTCCAGCCAGTCACAGCGGCATCAACGACCCGGGCGACCGCCACACGGTCCGACGGCTGGGCAAGTCGCATCTGGAGCACGCCCTCCATTGTTTCGTAGCCTTCAGTCAGTGACATCATCATCCCCTCGGGCCGCTAGTCTCGTCGCATGTCCGAGAGTGCGAGCATCACTGGCCGGTGGCGTATCACAGAGATGGACAACTGGGACCAGGAGGCCATCGACATGGTCCAGCACGGCTTCATCGAGTTCGGTGAGGACGGCCTCGGCAGCCTGGGCTTCATCGTGGTGACGGGGGACCTCGACTCCCGCGACGCGGATCGTGACGGCCAGCCGGGGGTCGAGTTCTCTTGGCAAGGCTCTGACGAGGGCGACGACGCCAGCGGCCGCGGCTGGGCCACGCTCAGCCACGACGGCACGCTCGAGGGCCACATCTACTTTTACCTCGGTGAGGATTCCGGGTTCCGCGCTGAGCGGTTCAACGAAACCGTCCGGTGAGCGACCCCGTCGAAGCCACGACGGACGAAGCGCTTCGCTGCCCCGGCAGAGTCGTCGGCGAAGGCCAGGAGCCCGCCGCCGTCATGTTCGCCGTCGGCGATGCCCCGGTGCGGCCGGGCCGAGTTGTTGCTCGTATCGTGGACCGGCTCACCAGACCACTGGGGACGCCCTTGTTGACGGCCTGTGGATAGTGCACGCGGCCCTATCCCGGGGCAGGAACTGCCTCGTCCTGACCAACTGGACCGCCCACCTGGATACGCTCGCCAGCGCGCTGCGCGGCCTAGACCACGATCCCGTGATCCTGCGCGGCGGCATGGGTGCCAAGGACAGGACGGCCGCGCTCGAGCGGCTACAGCCGCAGCCCGGCGGGCCGCCCCTGCTGGCGGTCGCCACCGGCCCGTACGCCGGGGAAGGGTTCGACTGCCCCGCCCTGGACACGCTCTTTCTGGCAGCACCCGTCGCCCGGATAGGACGCCTTGTCCAGTACGCCGGGCGCATCCTGCGGCCCTGCGACGGCAAGACCACTGCTGAGGTGCATGACTACCACGACGAGCTCACCGGGGTTCTCGCCTCGTCCCTCGCCAAGCGCGCCTCCGGCTACACCAGCCTGGGCTTCCCCGACCCCCGCAAACACCCCTATACACCCAGCGCCGAAACGGAACGGTGACTCAACCGGCCAGAGGCCGACCTGCACGGACCAACTGTGCCCACACGGAACGCGCCATCAGCTTCAGGGTCGTGTCCCGACTTGGGGGTATCTCACCAAGCGTAGAAGTTGGCAACTCAGGGTAATCAATCCACGGGCGGGGTAAGCCCAGGTGCTTCGGGGGGAGAACGAGATGAAGCGGACGACCAGCGAGAACGCGGCGGTCGCGGCGGGCGGCGGGGAGCCGCCGACCGGGCCGCCCGGGGGGGCCCCGGCGGCGGCTC
>Ga0335075_10005175_pt1 | contig 20305 bp, 15 predicted proteins | sample Lox_Sample_24_FD_206723 | JGI IMG/M metagenome (GOLD analysis project Ga0335075, IMG submission 206723) | Soil microbial communities from Loxahatchee National Wildlife Refuge, Florida, United States - Lox_Sample_2.4 | ecosystem: Environmental > Terrestrial > Soil > Wetlands | place: USA...
CGCTCCGCGAGGCCTGGGCGCGGGGGCCGCGGGCGTATCTCGGGGTCGCGGCCGCCGGGTTCCCGAACATGTTCATCGTGACCGGCCCCGGCAGCCCCGGCGTGCTCAGCAACATGGTGCTGTCCATCGAGCAGCACGTGGAGTGGATCAGGGACTGCATCACGCACCTCACCGGTGGGGGGTACGCGACGGTCGAGGCGGACCCGGCGGCGCAGGAGACCTGGATGGAGCTGGTCACCGAGATCGCGTACTCGACGCTGTTCCCGATGGCGGACTCCTGGTATGTCGGGGCGAACATCCCCGGAAAGCCCCGCGCGTTCACCCCCTATGTGGGCGGCGTCGGGTCCTACCGGGAGCGGTGCGACGCGGTCGCCGCCGCTGGTTACGAGGGGTTCACGCTTGGCCCCGGGTCGGTCAGTACTGCCTGAAAGTCAATGACGACGAGTTCTTGGAGGTAGGCGGTGGGCCTTTCTGTGCATCCGCAGGCGCAGGCGATCCTCGACGGGAAGGCCGCGGCCGGCGGGCCGCCGCTGTGGGAACTGTCGGCGGACGAAGCCAGGGCCGTCGTCGAGGCGAACAGCGCGATCATCGGCGCCGGTCCCGAGGTGGCGTCGGTACGGGACATCGTCATCCCGTCGCAGGCCGGCGGGATGCCCGCCCGGGTCTACTCGCCCGTGGCGGACGCGCCTGCCGTGGTGGTCTATTACCACGGCGGCGGCTGGGTGCTCGGCTCGGTCGACGGCTGGGACGCCTCGGTGCGGGCGCTCGCTGTCGCGTCCGGGTGCGACGTGCTGAGCGTGGACTACCGGCTCGCGCCCGAGCACATCTTCCCGGCCGCGGCCGATGACGCCTTCGACGCCCTGGTGTGGGTCGCCTCGGACGACGGGCTCGCCGCGGGACGGCCGATCGTGGTCGCCGGGGACAGCGCCGGCGGCAACCTGGCGGCGGTCGCCGCGCTGCGGGCGCGGGACGCGGGCGGTCCGCCGATCGCCCTGCAGCTGCTCGTCTACCCGGTGACCGACTGCGACCTGGACCGGAAGTCTTACCACCAGTACACGGGGAACGACCTCATCCTCAACCGGCAGGACATGGTCTGGTTCTGGCACCATTACGCGCCCGACCCCGCCGCCCGGGTCAACCCGTACGCATCCCCGCTGCGGGCCACCGATCTGACCGGGCTGCCGCCCGCCTACATCGTCACCGCCGAGCACGACCCGCTGCGCGAGGAGGGGTTCGGCTACGCCGACCGGCTGCGGGACGCCCGGGTTCCGGTGGAGCACCGGCATTACGGCTCGCAGATCCACGCGTTCTTCACGTTCGTGAACGTCCTCGACGACGCCGATAAGGCGGTGGCGGAAGCCGGCGCCGCGATCAGGGCAGCTGTCGATGCCGCCGTCGAGGACAATACATCTGATTCCTAACGGACCGTAGTTTCACATCCCCCGGCAACTCCATCGTCCAGGAATTGAGGCGTCATCGCCCATGCGCGCTACCGCGGCGGTTTTCGAGAAGCTGTTCACGCCCCTGTCCGTGGCCGAGGTGGAAATCGACGAGCCGGGGCCGCGTGAGGTCCTGGTGAAGATCGTCGCCTCGGGGGTGTGCCACACCGACGCCCTCGCGCGGGACGGCGACATGCCGTTCCCGTCGCCCGGCGTGCTCGGCCACGAGGGCGCGGGGATCGTGTCGGCCGTGGGACCCGGGGTGACCAGCGTTTCCCCTGGGGACAAAGTGGTGATCGGCTGGCCGTGGTGCGGTTCGTGCCGGAACTGTCTGGAGGGACAGCCGCGGTACTGCCTCCAGCTCGGCCCGCTGGTGATCGCCGGGTCGCGCGCTGACGGGTCGACGTCGCTGCGGCGGCTTGACGGGGCGCCGCTGCACAGCCACTTCTTCGGCCAGTCGTCGTTCGCCACCTACTCGATCTGCGCGCCGAACGCCCTGGTGCGCGTGGACCCCGACACCGACGTGTCCGTTCTCGGGCCGCTGGCCTGCGGAATCGGGACCGGGGCAGGCGCCGTGCTGAACGCGTTGCGGCCGTGGGCGGGGTCGTCGATCGTGGTCTACGGCGCGGGCGCGGTCGGCCTGTCCGCGATCATGGCAGCCCGGCTGACCGGCGCGACGTCCATCATCGCGGTGGACCGGCTCGCGTCCCGGCTGTCGCTGGCGCGTGAACTCGGCGCGACCGAGACGATCGACGTCTCCTCGGGGACCGATCCGGTGGCCGCGGTGCACGAGATCGTCGGCGGCCCTGCCGACTTCAGCATGGACGCCGCGGGGAACGTCAACGTGCTGCGGCAGGCGGCGGACTCGGTCGGCATGCGCGGCACCGTGGCCCTGATCGGCGGCGCGCCCGCCGGGGCTTCGTTCTCGCTCGACCACATGTCCACGCTGTGGGGCAAGAAGGTGGTCGGGATCCTGGGCGGCGAGGGCCGTTCCGAGTCACTGATCACGACCCTCATCACGCTGAACAAGCAGGGCCGCTTCCCCTACCACCGGCTGATCGAGACGTTCCCCCTGGAGCGGGTCAACGACGCCCTCGAGGCGTCGCACCGGGGCGACGTCATCAAGCCGGTCCTAGTGATGCCGGAGTGAGCCGTGCTCACGGTTGCCACCTGCCAGTTCCCGGTTAGCGCCGACGTCGGCGCCAACCTTCGCTACGTCCGGCGCCAGATGTCCACGGCGGGCCAGCGCGGAGCGCGAGTCGCCCACTTCCCGGAAGGCGCGCTGTCCGGCTACGCCGGAACGGACCTCGACAGCTTCGCTAGTTACCCATGGGACCAACTGCGTGACGCCACCGCCGAGATAGCCGAACTGGCCCGTCAGCTGCGGCTATGGGTGGTGCTCGGTTCCGCGCACCGGCTCACCGGCGCGCACAGGCCGCACAACAGCCTGTATGTGATCAGCGACTCCGGTCAGATCGTCGAGCGCTACGACAAGAGGTTCTGCTCCGGGGATCCCGGCGGGCGATCCGGTGACCTGGCGCACTACAGCCCGGGCGGCCATTTCAGTGTCTGGACCATCGACGATGTCTGCTGCGGGGCGCTGATCTGCTACGACTACCGTTTCCCGGAGTTGTACCGCGAGTACAAGAAGCTCGGCGTCCAGCTCGTCTTCCACTCCTTCCACGCCGCCCGGGCCGCACCAGAGCAGATTTACCCGCGGATCACGATGCCGGCCGCCATGACCACCGCCGCCGCCTGCAATCACGTCTGGATCAGCTGCCCGAACTCGTCCGCTGCGCAGAGCTGCTGGCCGGCCTTCTTTGTCCGCGCCGACGGCGTCACCACCGGCCGGCTGCGCCGCAACGTTCCCGGGGTGCTGCTATCGACCGTCGACACCCGGCAAGATCTCTACGACTCGACCGCGGCGTGGCGAGAGCGGGCGACGGCGGGTGTCCTGCACAGCGGCACCCTGGTCAGCGACCCGCGCTCGGATGACCGGACCATCGTCTGACATCCCGCAACGGCGCGGGGTGCGTGCGGTTGCCGTTAGCGGTCCTGACCTGGTCGGTTGGTCCTGATCAGGGCGATCCCCGCAGCGCTGCGGGAGGCGCCGATCGCGGCTGTGCCTACCGTCTGGGGTGACGTCAGCGCCCTGCTCGGGGAAGGGCGCTGACGTCTTCGCGTCTCAGGACCCGCCGCTGGTGACCGTGCCACCGCCGGAGGAGGACGAGACTCCCGAGGAAGACGACGAGCTACCTGAGGTGTCCGAGGACTTCGACGAGCTACCTGAGGTGCCTGAGGTGCTTGAGGACTTCGACGACGTGCCCGACGCGCCCGACGTGCCCGACTTATCCGACGACGAACTGCCACCGGACGATGTGCGGGCGCTCGATGCCGAGGTGCCTGTCGACAGCTGCGAGGACGCGGTGGTGTGCGCGAACTTCGCCCCCATCAGGGCAGCCGCGGCGGCGGAAAGCAGGCCGGCGGTCCAGGTGAGCTTCCTGACCCGGCGCAGGCCAATGTCCCTGGCCCGGGCCGCCGCCACGACCGGAGGCCGTTTGTACTGAGATCGTGTCACGGCTTAAGGGTCGCGGGCGAAGCTCTGCTACCGGACCGAACAGCGTCAGGGCGGGCTCTGAATCGCGCCGCCCGGGTCGGGGCGGAGCTGGATGACCGGGCGGGCCTGGCCGGGGTCCCCCTCGAGCGGCTGGCGGGGCAGCACCGGCGGCTGGCGGACCGGGGGTGGCGGCGCGAGGACGATCTCCTCCCGGTCGCTCAGCGCCATCGCCCACTGGGCGGAGTCGGGGCGGCTGCCCAGCGGGCCCGCCGCCTGCTGCCACGCCGCCGTGACCCGCGCCGCGATCCGGTCCGGGATGCCCGGCACCAGCGACAACGGCTCGCCCGGGCGGGTGTAGGCCGAGACGGACAGCACCCGGCCGACGAGCAGCGCGAGCTTGTACCGGTCGGTGTCCAGGTTCGGGCCGCTGGCCGGCTGCCGTGGGTCGTTCCAGTCCAGCGTCTCGGCCTGCGTCAGCACCGGGCGCGAGCCGAGCTTCCGGATGCCGTCGCAGTCGATCAGGAAGATCGTCGCGGGCAAGCCGTCGGTTCCGGTCCACAGCACGTTCCTGATCGACACGTCGCCAATGATGAGCGCCTTGCCGTGCAGCAGGGTGACCAGCTGGGTGAACTCGCGGGCAACCGCGATCCTGGTCTGCGCGCTCACCCCGGCCGACGGGACGATCTGCCCCCACAGCGGCTTGCGGGGGTAGACGAGGTACTGAAGCTCGCGGAGCTTCAGGCCGCCCGCGTCGTTGGCCGCCGTGAACCGGCCGGGGATCTCCTGCATGAGAAAGCCGCTCAGCTGCCCCGCGTTGTAGACCCGGGCGAGCGGCCACGCGGCGGCTGCATGCAGCCGGTCCCGCTCCGACTGCTGTAGCTGGGCCGGCAGGTCGACGAGGATCTTGAGCGCGTCCTGGTCGGCACCGGTGACCTTGTACCGCTTGAAGACAAGCCCGGGCTGACCGTCCACTCGGTACACGGTCCCCTGGCCGCCGGACCCGAGTTCCACTCCGACACTGATCGCGGCCTCGTCAACGTCAGCGGGGCCCGGCCACGGCGGCGTCCCGGTACTCCCCGGCACGGGGTTCCCGGTCACTGGCCGCGCCCCCATACGCAGACGGCCGTCCGGTCGTCGCTGAAGGTCCTCACCCGGTAGCTCAGCTGCCAGCCGAACTCCGGCAGGCCGGGAATGGTGTCGCCGCCCCACCACCGCGCGAGCTGGTCGCGAACGTCGCGGTTCAGCATCGGGTTCGACATCCCGTCCGTGCACACCATGAGCATGTCACGGGGACCGATGGTGCCGACGGCCGTGCCCACCGGCCCGACGGCGGTCGGCAGCGCCCAGGTGCCGCTGCTCGTGATCGGCGCGTTGGGGTCGTGGCTGCCGCCGAGGCACGGCACGAACTCCCCGTCGCGCAGCACGAACGCGGTGGCGTCGCCCACGTTGAGTATCAGGTAACGGCGCTCGTCTTCAGTCGCAGGGCCGGCCTCGACGAGCGCGGCCGCGAGTGTCGTCGACAGCGCCTTCGGCTCGACCCCCAGCCGTCGTGCGACCTCGTCGATCGCCAGGCAGATGTCGCCGATGATGTGCGCCGCGAGCTCGGCGAGTGAACCGTCCTGGCTCGCCGCCAAGAGCTGCGTCACGCTGCGGCCGGCCCTGCTCCGCAGGGCCGCGCACGCGTGCGCGGCGCCGAGATGTGACAGCGGCTGGCTGCCGACGCCGTCCGCCGCGCAGAGCAGGATCGCCGCGGTCTCGCCGTCCCAGACCCGCCACATCCCCATCGAGTCCTGCCGGACCTCTTGCCTGGCATGGTGATCGTCGCCGCGCATGGAGGCCCCGCGGATGGTCAGCCCGGGGAACTCAGCCCCGTCGAGCACCGTGTCAGGCACGGCGAGCCCGGCGGTCGCGGCCGGCGATTCGGGCAGCGGCCCGAGGAAGGGGCCGAAGCTGGGCGCCGGGCCGATCACGGCAGGCGCGGGAAACCGCGGCTGCTGGCGGGCCTCCCCCGCGCCGGGCTGCTCCGCACCGGCCTGCCCCGCACCGGCCTCCCGCGCGCTGACCTCCCGCGCGCTGACCTCCCCCGCGCCGGGCTGCTCCTGGTACTCCTCGGCCGCCGCGTACTCCTCGCCCTGCGCGCCGGGCGGCTGCTCGCCAGCACCATCGGCGTCCCTCCTCGTGCCCTGGTCAGACCCGGGCACCCAGGAAGGCAGTTCCATTTCGTCCTCGATCGCCCGCGGCGGCGGTTCCGGAGAGCGCATCACACCGGATCGGCCGGAAGGGCGGTGAAGCCGGGCACGTTGTCCGGCACGGACAGCGTCAGCGCGCCGTTATCGGCCGGCCGGGAACCAGAGTTGACGATCGAGTTGGTAAGCGACTTAGCGAACTCCCGCAGCGCCGCGTCCGGCCCCATGCTGCCGTCGGCGATGAAGGCCCGGACGGTCGCCACCTGCTGGAGCGTGGCCGCGTCGACGCCGCCGAAGCCGAACGCCATGATGTTGGGGTGCAGCGGCCAGTTCGGGTCGGTCACCCGCTGGTAGGACGCCGACCAGTTGTCGCCGGGCTGCCCGTCGGAGAGGAAGAACACGGCCGGCCGGTACACCTGGTCGCCGTTAGCCTTCAGCTGCTGGACGTCGCTTGAGATCGTGCTGTAGAGCAGGTCGAACGCGCTGGTGTAGTCGGTGCCGCCAGACGCCTGGAGCCCGGGGATCGATCCCACGGCGCTGAGGTCGGACAACGGCAGCAGCACCTGCGCGGTGTGGTTGAAGCCGATCAGGCAGAACTTCGTCTTATCCGCGACGACCGGATTCGAGCCAATCTCTGCGTGCAGCTTTGGCAGCGAGTCGTTGATCGCCTGGACGGGTGGCCCGTCCATCGACCCCGATTCGTCGCATACGAGGTAGAACGGGAGGATCTGCTGTGCCATCTGGTGCTCCTTAAGCTCCTGGCCTTTCTCTAATGGTCGGTCACGGGTACCCGCGCCGGGTGAACATGCCGGTGAGCACGGCCGCCAGGCCGCGGGGCGGCGGCGGGGTGCCGAGCCCGGCGATCGCGGCGTCCAGCGACTGTCGCATGGCGTCGAGCGAGAGCTGCAGCTCCGCCACCGCCCGGGTGACCCGCTCGAGGTTCGCCAGCTGACCGGCGAGCGCGGTGACGTCGCCACCCAGGGACTGGACATCGGCGCGCAGCTCGGTGACCACGGCCGGCAGCCCGGCTATCGTCTGCTGCGCCTGGCCGAGGACATCGGCGGCCACCTCGGTCCGGTTGACGTAGCTCGCGGCGGCGGAGCCTACGGTCCCGATGGACTCCCGTACCTGCAGCGACCCGTCCTCAAGGGCGCCCGCGATGCGGTCCGAGGCCTTGCCGGTCGCGTCGACGAGGTCCCGCTCGGCCAGCGCGACCAGGGATGTCGCGGTCGCCAGCTGGTCGAGGTGGTCGCCAAACCGGTCGGGCGCGGCTTCCAGCACGCTGGCCGCGGCCGCCGCCGCGAGCGCCGCGCGCTCCGCGCTCGCCACCGCCTCGGTGACCGCGGCGAGCGCCGCGGCCGCGGTGCCTTGCGCGCCGGCCGCGGTCGTGGCGATGGTGTCGATCGCGGTCGCCGTGGCGCTCATCTTGTCCGCGGCGGCCTCGAACTCCCGCGCCGCGCGATCCGGAGCGGGCAGCCGGTACGGCGCGAGCAGGACATCGGCCCGCACCAGGGCGGCCGCGAGCCGCCGCCGGAGTGCCGCCTGACGCTCCGCCTCCGCCCGGTCCCGCACGACGCGCACCGCGGTGATCACGATGAGCGCTGTTACCAGCACGAACGTGTAGAGCGCGATTTTGTCGAAGACGAACAGGCCGGGAACCCGGCCGCCGAACCCGGTCTGCCAGCCCTGCATGAACGACTCGCCGTGCAGGGCTCCCGCCGCGTCGGCCTCCTGGTAGGCCCGCGCGGCGATGAACAGGCCCAGCCAGGTCACCGCGATCGGGACGAAAACGAGCACCTGAACCGAGAAGTCCAGCAGCCGGGAGACCCGGCCGCGGTCAGGGATGTCGTTCTCTTCGCCGAGGAAGGAACCGAGCAGGTCCACTGAGGCCCACCGCCTGGCCTCGTCCGCCTCCGGTGGCCGCGTGTCAATAGCGCGCAGCGCGGCTTGGAGCTCGCCGAGCCGGTCCGCGAGCGGCAGCCCGCGGGCCACGCTGGCGAGTTCGTTCGCCACGTCGGTGGCGGTCGGTGGCTCCACCCTGTGCTCCCGGACAGACCTGGTCATCGCGCGAAGAAGAAGATCTGGAAGTGGAAGAGGTTGTTGGCGCCGCCCCACAGCCCTTCGCCGCTCGCGGTGCCGAAGACAGTGGCGTCCTGCTTGCGGAGGATCGGGATGACCAGGGTCGCCACGTGGACCGCCTCGTCGATCGGGTCGCTCGCTCCGGTCACGCTGCCCGCGAAGACGAGCACGAACCCGGCCCGCAGGCCAGTGTGATGGCCCGCGGCCAGCTGCCCGTTCAGGCTCGCGAGCAGTTGCACCGCGGCCTGCGAGCGGGTGGCCGGGTTGTCGATCTCCGCGGGAGACACCGAGACGTCGATGTTGACGGGGGCCGGCTCAAGACCGAGGCTGGCGGACTGCTTGGGAGTGGGGCTGGGCTTCGGCGAGTGCGCCGGCGACGGGTGCGCCGAGGGTGCGGCGAGTGGCTTCGGTTTCGGCGTGGCGACCGTGGGCTGCGACGAGAACACCACGATGAACAAGACGAGGAACAGGTCGGCGAAGAGCCAGCCGGCCAGCATCGGCACGCGCAGCGCGCCGGAGTCACGCGGCCGTGGATGACCCGATGCCGCTGATCGTCTTCTCATCAACCGCGAACTCCCCCACGAGCCGGCACATGTCCTGCATACCAGACGCGTGCAAGGACTAGCTGGTTCCCTGGGTCTGGCGTGCACTCTGCGGTCGGTGAGACCAAACTAGATCGTTAAGGAATAGCTAAGAAATGCATCCGAATTATCCGAGGGGCCTCCGGCGACCTACCGTGTATGCGTGAGTTCCCCACAGCTTTCCGTGCTCGTGGTCGAAGACGACCCGGGCATCGCTACCCAGCTGGTCCGCGGCTTGGAGCGGGCCGGATATGCCGCCGACAGCGTAGGCATGGGCGCCGAGGCGCTCCGGCGGCCGGCCGCCGACGTCGTCCTGCTCGATCTGGGGCTGCCCGACATCGACGGCATGGACGTCTGCCGGCGGCTCCGGGCCGACTCGGACGCGGCGATCATCGTCGTGACCGCCAGGGGTGAAGAAGCCGACCGCGTGCTCGCGCTCGACGAGGGCGCGGACGACTACCTGGTCAAGCCGTTCGGCCTGGCCGAGTTGCTCGCCCGCATCCGCGCGGTGCTCCGCCGCGGGCAGCGCCTCGGCGGCGGCGGCGAGGTGCTTCGGCACGGGCCGCTCACGGTCGACCTGCGCACCAGGAAGGTGACCGTGGCAGGAAACGACGTGGCGCTGACCCCCAAGGAGTTCGCGATCCTCGAGTGCCTGGCCACCGACCCTGGCCGGCTGATCAGCCGCCAGGAGATCGTGGAGCGCGCCTGGGACGAGCACTGGTACGGGCCGACCAAGGTCCTCGACGTGCACCTTGCCGCGCTGCGCCGCAAGCTCGGCGACCCCACGCTCATCGAGACCGTGTACGGTCACGGGTTCCGGCTCGCCGACCGGCCCTCGATGTCCGCGGAAGCGGAAGCGCAGGTGTGACCGGGCACCATGACCAGGCCAGCCGGATGACCAGGCGCGTCCAGCCATGACACGGCGGATCGTCGCGGCGTTGCTCGTGTTCACGGCGGCGCTGCTGGTCGGTGCCGTGGTGCCGCTCGCGCTGCAGGCGGTCGCCCACGTGCAGGACGGGTACATCAATGCGGCGCAGGCCACCGCGCGCTCCATCGCGGTGATCGCGGAAGAGAAGCTGGGCGACCACGTGGCCGACCCCGAGCTCGGGGACGCCATCCACACCGCGGCGCACAACGACGACGAAGTACTCGTGCTCGACGCCAATAACCAGGTCGTCGCGTCACAGCTCAGTCCGCACGACAACTGGCATACGCTCGCCGCGGAGGCAACGCAGCAGGACGCGCCCGCCAGCCAGCTGACCAAGGACCGGGTGATCGTCGTCCAGCCGGTTTGGAACGACGGGAAGATCAACGGACAGGTGATCGGTACGGTCGTTCTCGAGCGGCCGGTGGCCGAGCTGAATGCCGAGGTCACGAAGCTGTGGCTGTACGTCACTCTGCTCAGCGCGTCCGCGATGGCCGCCGCGGTGCTCATCGCCATCTGCATCGCCCGTTGGGTCAGCAGGCCACTCGCCCGGCTGGACACCGCGGCCCGCAACATCGCCGACGGCGACCTCACGGTGCGCGCCCAAACCAGGTACGGTCCGCCCGAGCTCCGCCGGATGGCCGGCACCTTCAACATGATGGCCGGTCGGCTCGAGGCCCTGGTGCACGGGCACCGGGCCATGCTGGCGGACGCCTCGCACCAGCTGCGGACCCCGCTGACCGCGCTCCGGCTCCGGCTCGAACTGCTCGCGGCGGATTCCGGCCCCGACGCGGCCGCCGAGCTGTCCGAAGCGCAAGCGGAGATCGCCCGGCTGTCCCGGCTGGTCGACGGCCTCCTGGCGACGGCGCGGGCGGAGGCGGCGGGTGAGCAGCTGGAGATTATCGACGCGGCCGAGGCGGTCAACGAGAGGGTCGCGGCCTGGCAGCCGGTCGCCGACGGCCACGGGGTGAAGCTGGTCGCCGAACGGCAAGACTCGGCACCGGCCGGCCGTGCCGCGACCCTCAAGGCGGGTCTCGGCGCGGCCGGCCTCGGCGGGAGCGCGGACTCGTCGCGACCCATCGTCGTCCTCGGCTCCGGGCACCTTGAGCAGATCCTCGACAACCTGCTCGACAACGCGATCGACGCCCTCGCCGCGGCGGGCGGGACGGTCCGCGTCACGGTCGGGCGGTCCGACGCTGGCACCACGTTGACCGTCGCCGACGACGGCCCCGGGATGACAGCGCAGGAGCGGTCGCGCGCGTTCCTCCGGTTCACCACCGGCAGCCAGAACGGCACCGGGCTCGGCCTGGCCATCGTGCACCGTCTGGTGACCACCAACGGCGGCACGATCAGGCTCGCCGACACTCCGGGCGGCGGCCTCACGGTTGTGATCGACTTCCTCCCGCCCGCCGAGCCCTAGCCCTCCGGCCGGTTATCCGTAGGATTTTCAGGGTGGCGCAGCCCTGGTCGAAGCCTTCCTGGTCCGTCCTGGCGGCCACAGCGTAGCGGACGGGCACAGCGCAGCGGACGGGCAGAGCACAGCGGACGGGCAGAGCACAGCGGACGGGCAGAGCACAGCGGACGGGCAGAGCACAGCGGACGGGCATCGCCGCGCCGAACGGCGCGGCAGCAGCGCAACTGAGGCCGCACCTGCACCTGCTGTGCGTGCAGGAGCACCTGCACCACCTCAGCCGGAGCGCGCAGACGGTCAGCTCCCCGGCGCTGCGCCTGGCCGAAGTCCGCCGCCGCCCCTGGTGGCGCTAGCCCAACCCCTCGCGGGTCGATTGCGCATCCGGCACCTTCCCTCGGGGGTCGATTGCGCAATCGGCACCTTCTATCAACACCTTTTGCGCAATCGACCCCGGTGGAGCGGAACCTTTTGCGCAATCGACCCGGGTGGAGCGAAGCGTGCGTCGAGCGGAGCCCCCCTCGCGTTAGGTGGTCTGCCAGTAGTCAGGTGGTCTGCCAGTAGACGGTGTAGGGCTGGTGCTGGGCGCGGGCTACCGGGATCAGGGTGACGAGGGCGCCGTTGGCGGCCGCGGTGAACGTCATGGGATCCGCTTGGACGCGGCGAACCGAGGACGCGTCGAGGACCGGAAGCGTCGCGGGCGGCTGGTCGGCCCGGTTTGCCGGGTCGCCGCCACTGGCGGCGCTGCGAGTGCCGGTCAGGCCGCTGAGCACGACCGGGCCGTAGCTGACGGCCTGGACGGCTGGGTCGTCGGGCGCCTGGGTGAACGCCAGGCTCATCGGCAAGGTGACCGTTAGCTCGTCGCCGGAACGCCAGTGGCGGGTGACCGCGACCCAGCCGCCGGCGCCGCCCGAGCCGGGCGCCCCCGCCCCCGCTCCCGTGACAGCATCACGCAGCGGCACGCCGTTCAACGTGACGACCGGGGAGCCGGCTGTCCAGCCGGGGACACGGACGCGAAGGGCCATCGTGGCGGATCCGCTGGCCACCTCCAGACGGACCGTTGGGTCATCGGGGAAGCCGGTCGTCTGGCGGAGCGTGATGCCCTCAGCCGCGCAGCGGACCTCCGACGGGACGAACAGGTTCACCCAGACGCCGCGCGAGTCGCGCGAGTAGATACTGTCGGCGAACTTCGAAGCCGTCTCTAGGGCGGTCGCGTTGTCGCAGGTAAAGGTGTCGTAGTCGGTCGCGTAGACATCCGGGTCGCCGCCGGGGAAGTAGTTGAGCGGCTGCCGCTTCACCGCCCCCGCGGACAGGCCGGTGTAGTAGCAGACGAAGCCGTGCGGCGAGTCGGGGTCCTGCGTGCCGAGCATCTGGTTGAACAGGCCGCGCTCGTAGAAGTCGAGCAGGTCGGACCGCGCGAGGTCGTGAAAGTGCAGCAGCCGGGTCAGCTTCAGAGTGTTGTAGGTGACACAGCCCTCGCAGGTGTAGTTCGACAGCGCCGCGGCGACTACGTCCGGCGGTCCCCAGTGCTCGCGGTCGCCCATGCCGCCGATGACGTAGCTGTGGTGGCCGGTCGCGATCCGCCAGAAGTTGTCGGCGATGTCGCGGTACTTCGGCTCGCCGGTCTCCTCCCACATCCGGAGGCTGGCGATCACCTTGGGGACGCTGACGTTGCACTGCTCGCCGGCCAACTGGTCCTCGCCCGCGGCCAGCGGATCGAGGAACCGCGCGTGGTAGAACCGCTGGGCGGTCACCAGGTACCGCTCGGCTCCGGTGATCCGGTAAAGGTTGGCGAGCGCCTCCGGCAGCCCGCCGAACTCGATGTTCAGGATCGCCTGCATGTGCCGGTAGCTCAGCGGCGCGGTCCGCCGGTCCACCCAGTCGGCCAGCCGGACCGCGACGTCCAGTGCCTGGCTGACCCCGGCCAGCTGATAAGCGTCGATCATGCCCGCCAGGTACTTGTGAATCATGTAGTACGGCGACCAGACCCGCTGGTAAAGCCCGGCCTCCAGCCAGTCGAAGAACTGCTCGGGGAACGCCGACAGGTAGCCCGCCGAGTAGCCCGCGGCCGGCGCGAGTTCCTGCAGCCGGGCGAGTTCCGCCACCAGGTACTCCGCCTTCGCCTTCGCCGCCACCTCGCCGGTGTTCGCGTACGACAGCGCCAGGCCGGACAGCAGGTGCCCGGTCGTGTGGCCGCGCACCCTGGAGCCCGGGGCCTCCCAGCCGCCGGCGGGCACCGCCGCGGACGGCTGGCCGTAGTTGCGCCGGAAGGCTCGCAGCATCCGTTCCGGGTCAAGGAACAGCAGGTAGGCGAGGTTCCGCCGCTGGTTGTCGCGAAACGGAGAATCGAGCAGCCGGACGTCGGACAGCGGGAACGCGGCCAGGGCGCCCGCGGTACCGTCCGGCGCGTACCCGGTCGACGCGAGCGGGTAAGCGGGTGCCGGGCTCGGGCCAGCCACCGAACCAGCCTCGGCCACCGACAGGGTCCCCGGACGGCGGTCCGCCGCGACAACCACAGCGGCCGCCGAAAGACCCCCGGCAACCGCGCCGAAAAGAGTGATGGCCTGTCGCCTGGAGAGCTTCCGCGTCCAGCCATTCCGGAACAAGGTGTGCCCGCCGTCCCTTCGCCAAGGTCCGGCCCCCGCAACTGCGTCCGCTGTGATCGTACTGACTCACGCCTGCCGCGTCGATCACCCGGGCGCCCTCCCGCTACGCAAGAACTCCTCTTTCCCTGGAACCAACAGGGCCCGCCGTACGTTAAAGAAAGTGTCGGGATACCGACTGAGTTCAGCTTCACCATAAAAACCGGCTACGGTCAGTAGTATTCGCGATCGGCCGCAATCGGGGGTCAGTCGCTAGTAGTCTCAAATTCGGCATCTCGCCCGCCTTTCCCCGCCGTCAGGCCATCGCGCGTGGAGGTTCGGGCAGTCACCGTCCGGGTAGTCGTTGGGGGCCCGGAAGCGGTTTGTGCGCTTCACATCACCATGAAGGGGACAAATGGCGCCAACCATCGGCATCACCACGTACCACGCACGCGCCAACTGGCGCGGCTGGTCGGAGGAAGGTGCCCTGCTGCCATGGGCCTACGTGACTTCCATCAGGAACAACGGTGGACGTCCGGTCCTGCTGCCGCCAGGCGGTGACGCGGCCGAGGCCGCCGCGACCGTAGCCGTGCTCGACGGCATCGTGATCGCCGGCGGCGGTGACATCGACCCCGCGCTTTACGGTGCTCCGACGAAACACCCGCGGACCGAAGTAACCGCGCCCGACAGGGACGACTGGGAGCTGGCGGTCGCCGAGGCCGCCGTGCGGCAGGGTGTGCCGCTGTTCGGCATCTGCCGTGGCGCCCAGGTGCTCAACGTCGCCTGCGGCGGCACCCTGCACCAGCACGTCCCCGACCTGGTCGGCCACGATGAGCACACCGGCCCCGCTGACGGATTCGGCACCCACAAGGTGCGCGTCACGAGCGGCTCGATCGTGCAGTCCATCCTCCCCGGCGGCGAGTTCTTCGACGTGCCGACGCACCATCACCAGGCGGTGGACATCGTGGGCGCCGGATTGACCGCGGTCGCGTGGGCCGACGATGGCCTCGTCGAAGCCATCGAATCCACCACGCCCGGCGAATTCCTCGTCGGTGTGCAGTGGCACCCCGAGCAGGGGGACGATCCCCGGCTATTCTCCGCGCTGGTCCTGGCGGCGGAAATGCACTATTCGGAACGGACCGTGCCTTCGCTGCCACCGTGGCTGGCAAGCGCTTAGGCGCTTATAGGTAATCGGGTCGAACCCGTTCAAGACCAGCCTGAGCTGGGAAGACATCCCACTCAGGTCGGCGTGCTTTCCGCAATTCCCCGGTGCCGTCATCCCATGCGGAGCAGCAATTGCGGGCACGGACGGCCCTCCTGTCGACGAGACAGGTCGTGTCCCCAGCCAAGTGCCCCAGCCGCGGCCGTGGGCGAAGTCCCGGCCGGGGAGGTACGGGAAGGTGCGCTCGGGGTGCGCCGGGTAGGCGGCCTCCGGCACCCCGTCAGCCCGGGTGCTGCCGGGCGGGGACGTCCTCGCCGCGAGCTCGCGGACATGCGCGCTGTCCAATTCCAGGGCACGCTCGGTTCCCACCGTCCTCGCGGTCATCTACTGCGCCGTTTTCCATCAAGACGTGGCTGCTGACCCGAGCGCAGGCGCGAAAGTCCGTATCCGTTCGGACCTTCGTCCGGAATCACGACGGCTTCGCCAGCCGCACCAACGGTCCCGAGTGGTGGCTTAAGCCTCTGCCGACACGGACCAATGCACACTGGACTGGCTGTATAAGGACAGACGCGCAGACTCAGCGAGGAGGCTGACGGTCATGATCATCCGTACTGACCCGTTCCGCGAATGGGACCGGCTGACCCACCAGGTGCCCGGGACTACCGCCCGGCCGGCCGCGATGCCGATGGATGCCTACCGCAAGGGCGACAGCTTCTACATCCACTTCGACCTGCCCGGTGTCCGGGCGGAGTCGATCCAGCTAACCGTCGAGAACAACGTCCTCACCGTCCGCGCCGAGCGCCTTCCCGCCAGTTCCAGCGGCATCGAGATGATCATCGCCGAGCGCCCGCTGGGCACGTTCAGCCGTCAGGTATTCCTCGGCGAAACCCTCGACGCGGAGCGAATCGCCGCTGACTACACGGCGGGCGTCCTCACGCTGACGATCCCCGTCCGTGAATCAGCCAAGCCGCACAGCATCATCGTCAAGAGCGCTGACGGCAAGCAGCCGGTGAAGAGCTAGCGACTAGCTCCCGGCGGCGCGGTCGCCGGGCGGCTTTCCAATTACTCCGCGATCGTGCGGAGGCGGATGGTTACGTCCATGGCGCGGAGTTCGGCGAGGACCTCTTCGCTGTACTCGGTGCCGATGTCGGTGAGCACGTAGCCGAGCTCGTCGCGGGTGCGCAGCAGCTGGCCCTCGACGTTCACGCCGTGCTCGGCGAGCACCCGGTTGATCGACGCGAGCACGCCCGGCACGTTCTTGTGCAGATGGACCAGGCGGTGGGTGCCGGGAACCGACGGGAGCGCGACGTGCGGCATGTTGACCGACATCGCGGTCGCGCCGCCGTCGGCGAAGTCGACGAGCTTGCCCGAGACGAAGTCGCCGATGTCCTGCTGCGCCTCCTCCGTCGAACCGCCGATGTGCGGAGTGAGGATGACGTTGTCCAGCCCGCGCAGCGCGGAGTGGAACTCCTCGCCGTTCGACTTCGGCTCCTTCGGGAACACGTCGATCGCGGCGCCGGCGATGTGCCCGGACTCGATGTGCTTGCGCAGCGCCTCGTGATCGACCACGAAGCCGCGAGACAGGTTGAGGAAGAGCGACCTGGGCCGCATGAGCTTGAACTCATCCTCACCGAAGAATCCGTGGTTGCCTGCCCGGCCGTCCACGTGCAGGGTGACCGTCTCGACCGACTCAAGCAGCTCTTGGAGGCTGGAACAGCGGCGCGCGTTCCCGATCGCGAGCTTGTCGGCGATGTCGTAGAAGTACACCGACATGCCCAGCGATTCGGCGATCACCGACAGCTGGGTGCCGATGTTCCCGTAACCGACGATGCCGAGCTTGCGGCCGCGCACCTCGTGTGCGCCCTTGGCCGACTTGTCCCAGACCCCGGCGTGCATCTTGACGCTCTTCTCGGGCAGCCGGCGGGCCAGCGAGATGATCTCGGCGACCGCTAGTTCCACGACGGAGCGGGTGTTGGAGAACGGCGCGTTGAATACCGCGACGCCGCGCTTGGCGGCGGCCGCCAGGTCCACCTGGTTGGTGCCGATGCAGAACGCGCCGACCGCGAGCAGGTCGGGCAGCGACGAAAACACGCGCTCGGTCACGTGCGTCGCAGATCTGATGCCGAGAAGGCTGACGCCGCGAGCCGCGTCGATGAGGTCGTCCTCACTGAGCGCGCGAGGCAGCGTGTCTACGTGATAGCCAGCCTTCGTCAGTCGAGCCGTCGCGTCCGGGTGAATATTCTCCAGCAGCAAGGCACGGTTAAGCGTGTCCAGCGTCAGCACCTCTTCCCCACGAAACTTAACTGACGACGCTTTGTCACTTTACCGCATGACCAGCGGCGGCCTAGAAGCGGACGGGCTCGGCCGCCGACGTCGCCGGAAGCGGTTCCTGGCCGACGGACGACGCCGAGATCCGGGTCCTGGCCTGGCGGGCGAGCCGCGCGATCCGGCCGGTGGCCCGGCTGGTGTCCGCGCCGGGGATCCGGGACGCCACCGCGAGCGCCTGATCCCAGCTGCGCCGCGCCGCGGCGGGCAGGCCCGCGGTGACCTGCGTGTCGCCGAGGCTGAGGAGCGCGCTGGTCTCTCCGTCGGGGTCGCCGATGAGCCGGTACATATCAACGGACCGCTCGTAGTGAGCGATCGCGCGGTCGTAGTCGGTGAGGCCGGCGTAGGCGTAGCCGATGCTGTCGAGGGTGTCGGCCATCCCGGTTTTGCTGCCCGACGCGCGGTGCAGTTGCAGCGCGCGCCGGCAGTGTCCGAGCGCTTCGTCATGCTGGCCGAGATGCGCGCGGATCCAGCCGACCGTGTTCTCCGAATAGGCGACCGCCGACTGGTCGGCGAACGCGGTGCGCAGCCGCAGCCCTTCGATGGCGTGGTCAATGGCCTCGGCCCAGCGTCCCTGGAAGGTGAGGACCAGGGCAATGCCGTGCCTGGCCTGGGCGACACCGATCTGGTCGCCGAGCGCGGTGTACAGGCTGAGGGCGCGGCGCAGGTGCTTGTCCGCGGCCTGGTAGTCGCCAAGCCTGCCGCTCACATGGCCGAGGTCCCAGTGCACGTGGGCCAGCGCGTCACTGTCGCCAAGCCGCGCGGCCGCCCGCAGGGCCGTTCGCTGCACCCCGAGCACCTCGTGCAGCTGGCCGCGCCGCTTCAGCACCGCCACCCAGTACCAGGACAGCTTCCAGCAGTGCTCATCGGCACCTTCGGCGACGGCAAGCTCGACGACGTTCCGCAGCACCCGGTGCTCGGCTGTGAACCAGGCGAGCGCCATCTCGTACGGGTCCCCGGGCACCTCCTCCACCATGACCCCCGCCGCCCGTGCGGGCAGCGGCACGCTGGCGCGGGCCGGGTAGAGCATTGTCGACGCCACCAGCGCCGTGCCCAGGTAGTGGTCGAAGAGCCGTCGCCGGGCGGCAGCGCGCTCGCCTTCGGTCTCGGTGGCCTCCGCGAGCTCCGCCGCGTAGGTGCGCAGCAGGTCATGGCAGCCGAACCGGCCGGCCGCGTTCTCGGTGAGCAGCGACGCCCTGGTCAGCTCGGCCAGCGCGGCGCGCGCCGCGGGCAGCGTCGAGGCCGTCAGGCTGGCGACCGCGGGGACGGAGACATCGGGTCCCGGGTGCAGGCCGAACAGCCGGAAGGTCCGGGCGGCCGGCTCGCAGAGCTTGTCCACCGACCAGGAGAAGACGGCCCGCAGATCGGTGCTGACCTCGCCGGTGCGCAGCGCGTCCAGCCGGTCAAGCGCGTGAGTCAGCTCAGCGGACAGGTCAGCGAGCCTGGCCGTCGGTCTCGCCGCCGCCCGCGCGCAGGTCACGCTGAGCGCGAGCGGCAGGCAGGCAGCCTGCGCGACAAGCGCCGCGACCGCGTCCGGCTCAGCCTTTACCCGCTCGCTGCCGAGCCGTCGCGCGAGCAGTTCCGTCGCCTCCACCGGGTCGAGCACACCGAGCGGCAGCGGGCGGGCGCCCTCCGCCACGACCAGGCCGGTCAGCTGGGACCGGCTGGTGACCACCACCATGCAGCCGGCGCTGCCGGGCAGTAGCGGGCGGACCTGGCCTTCGTCGTGCGCGTTGTCGAGCAGCAAGAGCATCCGCTTCCCGTCGAGCAGCGTCCGCAGCAGCGCGCTTTGCGCCTCCAGGGTGGCGGGCACGTGCCTTGGCGGCACGCCAAGCGCGTCGAAAAACCCCTGCAGCGCCACCGACGGGGACACCGGGGCGCTTTGCGGGTCGAACCCGCGCAGGTTCACGAATAGCTGGCCGTCCGGGAAGCGCCGCCCCGCCTGCCTGGCGAACCGGATCGCGAGGGTGGTCTTGCCGACCCCGGCGGTTCCGGTAACCATGACGATCGGGCAGCCCTCCGGGTCGGCCTCCAGGGCGTGCAGCCAGCCGAGCTCGGCCGACCTGCCCGCGAACCCAGCGGGCTCAGGCGGCAGCTGCGCCGGGCAGGGCACCATGATCGCCGCGGCAGCGTCGGAGGCGGCGGGGCCGGCCGGCGCGGCGGCCGCACGCGCCGAGCCGGTGACCGCCGATGGCGGGGCGGCCGGGCCGGTGTCCTCGGCTGACGGTCTGGCCTGGACGACGTCGAGGGCGGGATCCATCGCGAGCAGTTGCTGGTGGATCCGCGTCAGCTCCACCCCTGGGTCGAGGCCGAGATCCTCGGCGAGCCGCTCCCTGGCGTCGCGGAACACGCGCAGCGCATCGGCCTGCCTGCCGCACCGGTACAGGGCGATCATCAGCAGCCCGCGGGCGCGCTCGCGCAGCGGGTGCTCGGTCACCAGCGTGGTCAGCTCGGGAACCGCTTCGGCGGCCTGGCCGCTGGCGAGCAGCAGGTCGGCCCGCTCCTCGGCCGCCGTGGTGTGCAGTTCGGTGAGTCGCTGCCGCTCCGCCTCGGCGAACGGCCCGGGAACCCCGGCGAAGGGCAGGCCGCGCCACAGCGCGAGTGCCTCGTCCACCGCCCGTGCCGCGCCCTGCGGATCGCCCGAGGCACGCAGCCCGCGAGCAACCCCGAGAAACTGCTCGAAGCGGTCGGCGTCCAGGCACCCGGGCCCGAGCCGCAGCAGGTAGCCGCCGCCCGCGGAGACGAGCAGCCTGGCGGGCGCGCGCCGGGCGCGCTCCGGGGTCCGGAGTGGCCGGTCCGGTTCGAGTATCCGCCGCAGCCCCGCCACGTAGGTGTAGATGCCGCCCTCGGCGCTGACGGGCGGTTCATCTCCCCACACCGCGTCCACCAGTTCGCCGCGCGAAACCACCCGGTTCGCCCGGGCCGCGAGCAGCCCGAGCACCGCGCGTTGCCTCGGCTGCCCGGCCGCGACCTCGTGCCCGTCGCGCCAGACCGTCACCGGCCCGAGAACCCCCACCCGCAGCGGCACCACCGCCAGCCGCCCCCCTAGTCGCCGAACCTG
>Ga0335075_10005177_pt1 | contig 20303 bp, 24 predicted proteins | sample Lox_Sample_24_FD_206723 | JGI IMG/M metagenome (GOLD analysis project Ga0335075, IMG submission 206723) | Soil microbial communities from Loxahatchee National Wildlife Refuge, Florida, United States - Lox_Sample_2.4 | ecosystem: Environmental > Terrestrial > Soil > Wetlands | place: USA...
CGACCCTTGTCATCGCACGCCGGCCCCAGTCGGCGCCGTTCCTGGCTGGCTTCATTCTTGGTGCGTTCTACGGCGGGCTCGGCGCGTTCCTGCTCGACCGGCCGTTCGTCGACACCATCGGCCAGACGGCGGCGATCGCCGGGGTCGCCTCGGTATGGCTGCTCGCGCTGTGTGTCATCGCCGGGCAGCTGAAGCGGATTGCGTACGTCCGCCGGGTCGTGCCGAGCGTGCTCAGGCAGATCCCGCTGCGCTGGCTACCGGGGGCGGCCGCCCTTCTCGCCGCCGCGGTGCTGATCGGCTTCGCTGTCCGGCCCTATATCGAAACCGTCCACGGCCACCCGAGCGCAGCGATCACGCACTTCATTGCCGCGCTGCAGCGGCAGCAGGGTCTGCGGGTGGATCCAACTCGCAGCTACGCCGAGCAGACGCTGTACTGGGTGATCTGGTACATCGGGCTGCCGACCGTGCTGCTCGGCGGCTTCGGCATCGTGCTCCTAATCCGTCGCTGCCTGCGCGGGTTCCTGACGTGGCGGGACCCGGACGGCCAGTTGCGGATGTGGGCGCTGCCGCTGGCCATCTTCTGCGTCGGGTCGGCCGCAGTTCTGTGGCGGCCCGACATCGTGCCCGATCAGCCATGGGCCAGCCGCAGGCTTGTGGTCGTGGTGATGCCTGGCTTGATCATTGGTGCGCTCTGGGCCGCGTCCTGGCTGGCGGTCAGAGCGCGCAGCCGTGGTGCAAGCCGTGGTACCGCGACGGTAGTTGGCCTCTTCTGCTCGGCGGCGATGCTGGTGCCGACGATCTCGACGACCTTTGGCGTTGGCCTCAGCCACGCGGGCCGAAGCGGCGGCCTGCAGCCGATCGCGCAGGGCATGGCGCTTCAGCGCACCGGCGTGGGACAGATTCAGGCCGTCAGCGCACTGTGCGCGCAGATACCGCACGACGCTTCGGTGGTCGTGGTTGACGCGATCTCTGCCTCGCAGTTCTTGCAGGTGGTCAGGGGTATGTGCGGAGTCCCGGCGGCGTCGATGGCCGGACAGCCAGCGGCGGCCGTGGAGACCGTGGTTCACTCCATCTCCGCCGCCGGCCGCCAGCCGGTGCTGCTCGCCTCGACCTCGGCCAGGCTCGCCGGCTTCGGCGGCAGCCCCGTCCGCGTGCTGGATCTGGTCACGACCGGGGATCCGCACGAGCTCATCCAGCTGCCGACCGCCCCGACGCGGGTTCACTACGTGCTGTGGATGACCTCGCCCGCACCAGCCACGTCCGGTACGTGAGCTGACGCTCGCCACTCGCAGCGCAGTGGCCCATGATTTGCCAGCGGCACCCGGTGCCCATACAGTTGGGTACCACGACGCGGGGTGGAGCAGTTCGGTAGCTCGCTGGGCTCATAACCCAGAGGTCGCGGGTTCAAATCCCGCCCCCGCTACCAGAGTTGTACCAGGTCAGGGCCGGTGTTTCGACACCGGCCCTCTTCTGTTGCCGCGCACGCGTCCCAGAATCCATCCCATAATCGCGTTACCATGCCTCCATGCGTGGGTCCAAGCGCCAGAAGCGCGACGGCGTATGGGAACCTCCCTTGGCAAAGATCCCGCGACCGGCAAGTGGCGCCAGGTCAGCAAGACCTTTCACGGCGGGGCACGGGCCGCAGACGCGGCCCTCCGCGACCTCATCGACGCCCAGGCGCCCTCCCGCACGGACGGGATCGGCGCGACCTTCGGCCAGCTCCTCGACCAGTGGCTCGTCGAGTGCGAGCGCCTCGACCTCTCCCCGACCACCCTTGCGGCGTATAGGAGCGTGATAGGGCAGACCATCCGGGACATGTCGTCACCGTAGGAGCCGCATGGTGCGGCTACGCCCTCGCCGTCGCCGCCATCGGCGCGTGGAATCGCTGGCATGAGCGGCGCAAATACGGGTGGTAGGCGCCCGGATCTCCTTCCCGCGGCACGGCATGCCGCGTGCTCGACGCCAGGCGCGACGTTGCTCATTCCGGCCTTTTATGCTCTTCATGAATAGGTCAAGTGTATACTAAACGCTCGTTTGGTATACGGATCGGGCGCCGGTGCGAACACGCGAATGGCCATCAGGGCCATGTCTCGGGATCCAAGTTGGATCCATCCCGGCCCTTCTTCTGGCCACACCGTCCACGTCCGAGATTCCGCCGGGGCTCGCTACGCGGTCGTGCCGACGGACAACCCCAGCACGCAGCGGCGTGGGAGCCTGACGCGGATCGACGGTTCCGTGCCGATGCTGGCAGCAGGCACGGTCCAAGAGACGTCGAGCCTCGCAAGCGAGGATCATGAGGCCATGCTGACGCTGTCCTCTGATTCCGTCCAAGCCCTTCCGGTCGACGAGCGGGGCCTTGCCGTTCTCAAGGATCTCCTTGAAGAGCGCGAGTGGAACGAGTACAGCTACCTCCTGCGCTACAAGCGGTCGCCAGGCGTCGCGTCTGCGGTCGCGGAGAGCCTTGCCTGGCTGCGAGGCAGGGCATTCATCGCGCGTTCGACGGACCAGCCGTCCGATGCCGCGATCTTCGTCACGGCCCGTGGACGCGAAGCGCTCGCCCACGGGCTCGCGACCGTGAGGGCCGTCGAGCATCTGGAGGCAGGGCTGCACCCGCTTCTCGAGCAGCGCGTCCGGCGCCAGTTTCTTCTCGGCGAGTACGAGCAGGCGGTTTTCGTCGCGATGAAGGCAGTCGAGGTCCGCGTCAGATCCCTTGCCGGTCTTGGCGACGACATGATCGGCGTGGCGCTCATGACCAAGGCGTTCAACACGGACGGGCCGCTGACAGATCCGGCCGCCGTGCCAGGGGAGAGGGTCGGCACGATGAACCTGTTCCAGGGTGCCTACGCCGTTCTCCGGAATCCCGCCGGTCACCGCGAGGTGAACTACGACGACGTCACGGAGGCGGCCGAGGCGGTCGCGACGGCAAGCCTGCTCATGCGCATCCTCGACCGGGTGGAGGAACGCCTATCCCGGTGACGGTCCAAGATTGTCTTATGCCGCTCGACCCAGACGATCTCGCCGACAGGAGCCGCGCGCTTGCGGACGCCATCTTGAGCTACTGGCCTGACGACGACGGACACGAGGCGCCACCACAGCATGTCCGGGAGGCAGCCGCCAACGTGCGGGCCGCCCCCGACGAGGCGGCTCTGAGGCAGGCGCTCGAGCGGTTCATCGAGGCAGCTTCCGATGCAGCCAGCACGGATCAGCCGTGGTCAGACGCACCGGTCGGCGCGCTGTTGCGCGGCCTCTACTCGGCCGGGCGGCAGTACCTTCACTCCGCGGCGGGCAAAGACGTCCTCCTGCTATGCAACGAGATCCGAGCTGCGGTGGAATCGACAGGCAACCTGGCTAGCCATCCGAACGAGCTGATGGCTGCGCTCATGGTTGTCGAGGATGCGGTGAGCGCAATCGAGGGTTACGCCGCGATGGCTCCGTTCGCGCATGTCGATGAGGCGTATCTCGCCAAGTACGGCCTTCTCCAGGCCGTCCAGGTCGGCTTCGATGGTGCCGAGGATGTTGCGCGCGTTCTCGGTGTCCGCCTGCGCGCGGACGGTATATCCGGAGGAAGGGCCGTCAAGATCGCGCGCAACATCGTCGCGGGGCACCCCATCGGCGGGAACATGCAGGGCGAGTCGTGGCATCACTTCCACGACCGAGCGACAGCTCATGACAAGACTGTCATCCGCGTCATGTCCTTCTCACGAGCCGATCCCGAGCGCTGGACGGGTCAGACTCTCCAGACGGAGGTACTCGTGACCGACGCGATCACGGTGATTGCTGAACTCCTGCGCCGCGCTCTCGACGATTACCGCGCACGGCATTCGTAGAGTCGCCGCGAGATCAGCGGCGCCGCTCTGCCTGCCGCCTGGCGATCTTTGCAGGCGTCGTGTACAGCAGTTCGATGAGCGTGGCGGTCAGGCTCGCCACCTCCTGCGCCTCGTCCGGCGAGACGTCGCCGAACAGATCCGGATGGGCACCGGCATTTCCGTAAAGCCGCACGTGGTCCACCCAGCTACCGACGGTCGCGGTTAGTCCGCCGTCGGCCACCATCTGCTTCACCTTGTCCTTGAGGTCGCCCTTCGCCTTCGCAGCATCCGAGCCCTTGTCGTCGACCATCCAGGTCATCGCCGTCCGGAACATCGCGACGGCTCCGTTCGGAGCCCCCGCGCTCAGGCAGCGGAGACCCTCCCCGTAGGAGTCAGCGATCTTTGCCGGAACCTCGCTGCCAAAGGCGCCAGCGCCCGGCGTCGGCCACCAGTGGATGCCGCGCCACGTGCTGGCCCCGGACCCGCCATAGCGGACGCCGCCGACGTACTCGTCTTCGACGACCACGATCCCGCGCCTGCACCCGTTGCACTCCAGGGTCGACGCGCGCTGAATCGGCAGGCGACCGCCTCCTGCTTCGAACACATTGGTCCGGTACGTCAGCGGAGCAGACCCCTTCAGATCGAAGGCTGCGATCCGCCCGCATCGCGGACAGGGGCCGTTCGGGTCCGAGGAGTCCGGAAGCCTTTCGGGGTCGCTCACGTCAGGTGGCGTTGCCATGCACCTCAGTATCCCGGACGCCCCGCCCGGATCGCGTCGCGCGCTTCGTCGTCGCCGACCGCATCGGCGGGGCCGGGGATCCATGACGGCCTTCCCGCGGACGAGGTGCCCGCCAGGCGCCCTGCACCGTAGCCGCGACGGTGCGGCTGGAGCACGAAGCCAGAGCGGCGGCAAGTTGCGGATGAGGCAGCTCTTCCTGCCACTGCCTCATGAGGCGCAGATCCCTCCACTGCGCCAGCTCCGCGATTCCGGGTAATCGGTGCGGTCCCTCGCTCCGCCTTGCCGGGCCTCAGCGCTGTATCACCCTGCCAGAGCCCGTCCTAAGCGCTCCAAGCCCTGAACTGTACTCGGGACTTCGTCCCTCGGGGCTGTTCCGCGCGTCCGTTCCCTGGCCCGCCGGGTGCATCGCATCAGCACCAACAAGGAGGGCTCAGACAATGACCGCGAAGAACAACCACCCGGAACTCATCGAGAAGCTGACCGACGGGATCTCCCGGCTCACCACATCCGACGAGTGGCAGCGCTACCTCGACTTCCAGTCGAAGTTCCACCGCTACAGCTTCAACAACGTGGTCCTCATCGCCGCGCAGTGCCATGAGGCAACGCAGGTCGCAGGCTTCAACGCCTGGCGGAAGCTCAACCCCTTCGTCCGCAAGGGAGAGAAGGCCGTCTGGATTCTGGCCCCGATGGTCTACAAGCGCGACGACGCCGAGGACGGCGGCGAGAGCAGCTCGACGGACCGGGTCATCCGCGGGTTCAAGTACGTGCCCGTATTCGACATCGCCCAGACCGACGGCGAAGAGCTGCCGTCCGTGTGCAACCGCCTCGTGGGCGACGACCCCGCGGGGATCTACGCCCAGCTCCTTACGGTCGCCGGGTCCATCGGCTTCACGGTCGAGGACCACGAGTTCTCCGGCTCCACGAACGGCGATTGCTGCCACGCCGAGCACCGCATCCGGGTCGAGACCCGGAACACACCCGCCCAGCGGGTGAAGACCCTCGCCCACGAGATCGCGCACGCGCTCCTCCACGAGCAGTTCGACAGCCGGTCTCTCGCCGAGCTAGAGGCCGAATCCACCGCCTACATCGTCTGCCAGTCCCTGGGACTCGACACCGGCGACTACTCCTTCGGATACGTCGCGACCTGGGCCGGCGGCGGCGATGAGGCCATCGCCGGAATCAAGGCATCCGGCGAGCGCATCCAGCGCGCGGCAGCAACGATCCTGCGGTCCTTCGAGCCCGCGCCCGTCGAGCAGGCGGCATGAGCCCGCCTCGCGCATACTGAGATCTGCTGGGGCTCGTCCCCAGCAGATTCATGCTTGTACCCCCCCGTTGCCGACTCGAGAAGCGATGACCATGGCCACGAACGAAGCCCGGCAGATCGCAACTGTCGGCGATCTCATCGACCGCCTCCAAGCCTTCGACCGCAACCTCCCCATCCGCACCGCGCACGCCCTGACGGGCGACGACACGCACTGGGAATGGATTATCGCGGTCGGAGAGATTCCGCCGTCGCGGACCATGATCGGCGTCATCTACATGCCGCCGCCAGCCTCGTAGGTGGCGGCGCGTCACGGTTCCCCGCGGATAATCGGATCATGACCTCATCCGGGCCGGCGCCGCACGTCCCTCCCGCCGGCGAGGCGTATTTTCCCCTCGCGTCCAACGCGCAGGCCCTCGTATCGGGCGGTTCCATCACGAGCGTCCGCGCCCGCATGAAGGTGTCCAGCCTGCTCTACAACCGGGTACTCCTCGAGAACGGGCAGATGATCATCCAGGCTGGACCGCAGGGATCGTCGGCTTTCCCTCACGCCAGCCGGCCCGACGCACCGGCCTCCTGGCAGACGCCGACGGCCCGCAATCGGGCTCAGGCTCAGCCGTTCACGCTCTCGGTGGCTCGCGAGACCACTCCCGGCGTACCAGCCCCCGGTCCGTACCGGCCCCTCCTCCACTCGGAGACTTCGATCTGCTGGCTACCGACCTTCGAGCCCTTTTCGCAACGAGCTGCCGCCGCAGTGCGACTGGATCGTCTTCGGACGTCCGGACGACCTGCCCCCGCCCTTCGAGAAGCTCAGGGACGGCTGGCGGCGCAGCGACGGTGATAACGCAGCGCTCAACCGGCTCGTACCGGAGAACTTCGTCCGCTCGCGCCTGGTCGAGCACATCGCCCAGGATCTTGCCGCCGGAGCGGCCGGCGGCTGGGATATCAGCGTCGACCGGCTGCATGGCCAGGTGATCGGCGCCCGTTTTGCGGAGGACGCCACGCTGCAAGCCCATGGCGCGGCGCTACCGATTCTCATACCTCGGGTCGGAGACCTGGCCTGGGACGACATCGTCGAGATCCGGCGTCTCCGGGCCATCCAGCGGCTGCGCGACATTCTCCGGGAGGTTGAGGCGGAGGCGTTCGAGGTCGCTGCAAGCGGCGGCGACCTCGAGGACGCCATGCGGAAGGCGTACACCGCGAAGGTCTCAGCGGCGCTCGACGATGTGCGGCTCATCCGGTCGACGGCCGCGCACGTCGTGGCAGAGCTCGCCGTCGGCGCCGGAGCCGGTTACCTGACGACGGGCCTTGCCGTGCTCGGTCCCATTGCCGGGGCCGCGATAGCGGCCGGTGTCATGGGAACGTGGCACGCCCGCGGCCTGATCCGCGAGCGCCAGCGGCGCGCCTGGGTCGGCGTTATGGGAGCGATCAGCGCGGCCACGCCATAGCCTTTTTCAGCCGATAATCAACGGGTGCTCAGCATCTCCATCTACCGGCAGCTCTCGAGCCTCGTGTCACAGGTCCACGTTCTGCTCGCTCGCGTCGAGGCAGACGCTCCCGTCGACGAGGTGGCACTCCGCGTCGCGGCGATCAGCCAAGTCCTTGACGACCTCCAGGAGAACGTCAGCGTCGGGCCGACGGGCGCTTTCAACTCCCTTGCCCGCCACCTCTACTGGCTCCAGCGATACCGCCGCGAGCAGAAGCCGGAACGATACGCGCCGGACATCGTCGACATCCGCGAGCGCGACCTGCCTGGCGTCATCGCGGCAGTCGAGTCCTGGGGCCGCCAGCTCCTCGACGCGGGCCTCGTCGGGGCTATCACGGCGTCATGGGAGGCGCAGCACTTCGGCAGCGCCGTCCGGGATGCGTTCATTTACCTCGAGGACGTGCTTCGCGAGCTGGGCAACGTCGATCCCGCGACCGGACTCTCGGGGGATCGCCTCGTGACACGCGTTCTCAGCCCGTCGAGCGGCTCCGCCATCACGCTCCCCGCCGACGGCTTCATGGGCCACCTCACCCGCGGCGAGCAGGAGGGCGTCTACCACTACGTCAAGGGTGCGTTCCTGCTCTTCCGCAACGCGACCGCACACCGCCCGATCCCGTACACGGCCGCGGAGGCCGAGGACATCATCCACGTCGTGAACCTCTGTCTTCGCATGCTGCCGCCACGACGCGCCGTCGTCTGACGCCAAGCGTTGGCTTCGTCCGCCGGTCCAGCGGAGCCTCACGTCCTCGGTCTGTCCCTCCGGCTGCCCGGCCCTGTCCTGCTCTGCCCGTCGGGTTGCGCGTGTCCCCGCTGGCACGGCCGGCCCTGCGCGGCACCTCCTTTCGTCATGCGGATCTCTTCGACGCCCATCGGTAGCAGACCGTCGCCTGGCCGCTGCAAGCCCTGAAATGTACTCGGGACTGCGTCCCTCGGGGCTGTTCCGCTCGGCTCCCGGCCTGCTCTGTACCGAGGCGTTCGATCCACACAACAGGAGGTGCACACAATGCGCAGCAACCAGACCGCCAGCCAGCAGGCCGCTCCCGCCGACACGAAGAAGTCCAGGGGAGACTCGGTCAACCAGGTCATCCTCATTGGGCGCCTCGTCGCCGCTCCGGAGCTGCGGGAGACCGCATCCGGCAAGCACGTCACGACCGTCCGTATCGCGACCAACGGCCGCAAGAACGCCGAGTTCCACGACGTCGTCCTCTGGGCGCAGCTCGCGGACTTCGCCACCACCTACCTCGGCAAGGGCCGCCTCGTCTACGTCGAGGGCCGCCTCCAGACCCGCCAGTGGCAGGCCGCCGACGACAGCACCCGGCGCGCTGTCGAGATCGTCGCCAGCAGGCTCCAGGCGCTCACCAAGGGCGCATCGGAAGCTCCCGCGGCCTAGCCGCTCGGGTTCGATCCCCGAGGGGGCTCTCACCCAGCCCTCTCGGGGACGGCCATGTCATATCCCAGAACGCTTTCCGGCTCAAGCCGTCGATGATGGCACGGCGCACGGCCCGTCAAGGCGCTCCGATCCTGCGGTTCTCGCGGAGGACTGCGTCCTCTCCCCTTGACTGCCCGTTTGCCCCGTCCTGTTTCGCAGCGATCAGCCGGAAAGCACGGGTCCAGCCTCGCGCGTGCCCCTACTCGGCCTCGACGTCCGGGGCCACAGCCAGGTTGAACCGTGGCGGGACACGCACCGTCGAGAGCGCCGCCGCATCCGTGATATTGAAGCGACGCGCGAGTTCATCGACCATCTCGCTCCAGTCGCCGGAGAAGAGGTGTTCGGCGGCGCACTGTCCGAGTGGAGGCGACACGGCAACCGTTCCTGGGAGCAATTGCGCAACCGCTGTATCGGGATCGCCGCAGGGCACGCCGTTTTTGATGTGCCGCACGTGACTGAACGCGTCGTTCGGGTAGTCCGCCCGGACGAGGAACCATCTGCCTGCCTGCCGGTCGACGGGTCTGGCAAGCGCAGTCTCCGGCCTCATCGCGAGCGACGAGCGCCCGTCGTGAATCCGCAGCGCGAAAATGCGGTCGAGGTAATCCACGGAGTCAGTTTCAGGCTGCGCGTCCTTCCACCACGCAAGGGCATCCTCGGGCGTCCCCGGACCCCACAGCAACTCGGCGGGAAGGCTCGTGCTCTCGTACTCAGCGCTGAACTCCCACACGCCCTCGTCCTCGAAGACCCCGCGAATCGCGACGCATGTCCAGTTGCCGGGCTCGTGGAACGCCTCGAGCTGGTAGTCACGAAGGATGGCGCGCGCCGCCCCTGACTCCTGGTCGTTCCACGCCACGATCAGGATCTGCCGAGCGAGCGGAGCCGGATACAGCCGGCCTCCGGGCGTTGAGTGACCCCAGAGCCGGTTGATGATCTCGGCAAGGTCGTGGATCGTGCGTGACGACTCCGGCGGCATTGCGAGGTGGTAACTCGGATGCGCCACGTGGTTCCGAAGCCGGCGATATATCTCTTCGAGGTGCCGGTTCCGCTGACCATGGAGCAGACCCTCTTGCCGCGCCCATTTGAGAAGATGCGAGAAGCTCGCGCGGAACTCCATCGGTTCTCCGGAGCGCGCCTGTAGCTTCCACTGCCCGCTGACGTACGGCCCGCCATGGGTAACTGCCTGGTACACGTCCTCGAAACTGCGCACCGGCAGTGAGTCCGTGGCGCCAGTCTTGGCGTTCAGGAATGGGATGACGCCGTCAAAGAACGTGACGAACCGTTCTCGGAACGCTTGCTCCATGACGAGCCACGACAGGTCATCCGCGACAGTGAACGCCTCGTAGCACACGATGCCGTAGCTGTGGAGCGTGCGCAGGCGCTCGAACGCGCTCCGCGTCTCGTCAGGGACGTCGTCATGCAGGTCGCATCCCGCAATGAGTTCCTGCTGATACTTGGCGGCGTACTCCGGCTTGAGCGTTCCCCCGGTGCTGAATCCAAGCGGCGTGAAACGGAGGCTCCGGTCGTCCGGAGTTGTCAGCTCCGTAAGGCTACGAATCCTCATCGGCGGTCCTTCGCCGTCTGCTCGCGGCGTCACGGCACGCGTTCCGTCTCATCAGTTGATCGTACGAGAACATCACGACAATTCAGGGGTATCGCCGCTGGTCAGCGGCCATGACGACGCACGCCTGGCGCGTCGCGGTCAGTCCTGGCCAGCGCCCTCATCCTTGTCGAGCGGCAGTTCCCGGTGCTCGCGGCGTTCGCGCACCTCGACGTGCATGTCGACAGGCGTACGCTCGAGCACCCGCTCGACCAGGGCGCCGATGAAGGCATCCGTCCGCAGGTCGTCGGGCACCGCATCCTGCCGGAGGGTCACGCCGGCAAACGGCGCGTCGTTCCACTCGGCGAGGACGACGCACGTGGCGTCGTACACGTCCTGCTCTTCCCGGAGCTTCCGGAGCATGTCCGTCGCCCGCTCAAAGGTGCCGCGCTCCTCGAGGACGGTCGAGCGGAGGACGAACAGGAAGCCCATCGACGCCAGCGGATAGCGGCCCCGCAGGTTCTTCGCGTCGCCGTAGGACTCCTCGAAGCGGTTGGACAGGTTGTTCCTGAAGCTGGACACCATGCTCTTTGTCGAGACCAGCAGCTCCGGCCCGCGCGACCACTGCGCGACGAGCACGTCGACCTGCTTGACGTAGGCCCGCCCCAGCACCTTCGCGTCCGAGGGCGCCGCCTGCTTGTTCCGGAGTACCTGGTCGTACACGTCCTGCTGCATCCGCCGGGGGAGCTTGTCGAGGAACAGCCCCAGCTCCCGCGGCAGCACGCGCGGTTTGGTGAGCCTGGGCCACACCTCGTCGGGCGGGAAGCCGCAGCGGCGCAGCTCGTGCGCCACCCATGCGTCGATGGCCTTGGCCAGACGGCCCGACTCGGAGCCCCGCACCTCGCCGACCGGTATCCCGATGAGCGTCTCGAGGAGCGCATGGTCCGGCAGGTATGTCACGGCTCCCGTCGGCGGATCGAGCTTCCAGGGGTTGTCCTGCAACCCCGCCCGGATCGCCTCCTCGAAGGAGTCGAAGACATCCTCCCGCTCAGGCACGGCGTATCTTGCCTCCGTCCGCCTCGTAGAAGTCGAAGTTGCGCTCGGCGACAAGCGTGATGAGATCGTCGAACACGGCGTCCAAGCTCAGCTCCGCCGCCGCGTCGTTCACCTGGTAGCACGCAAGCGACGGTTGGAACGGGTTGGCGTCAACCAGGAGCAGGTAGAGCCTCTCGAACTGCTCGTCGCGGCCCGTCGGATCGTCCCGGCCGGTGAACAGCCTCAGCCGCGGAAACGCGTTCTCAAAGGTCGACTTCCGCTTCTCCGTGTCGTCGTGCCGCGCGTCCTTGTCGAGGAACAGGAACCCCGCGACGACCGCATACGGAAACCGGCGATGGAGCGTGAGCGCCTCGCCGAGCATGTCGCCGCGCCGGTTGACGAGGTTCTTCTGGAAATTGTGCGAGCGGCCGTCCCGGAAGTTGATCGTCTTGACGGAGATCCCGAGCAGCAGCCCGGACTCGTCCGTCGCCCAGCTCACATCGACCCGCTTCGCTCCGATGCCACCGGCGAGCCGCCGCTCGGCGCCGGAGGTGCCGGCGTCGCCCGGTCCGGACGGGCGGGCCTCACGCATGCCGCGGTGGCGCAACTCGTCGCCCAGGGCGACCGCGACCTTCGCGCTCATCGCCTCCGAGTAGGCACGCTTTGCCTCGCGCGTCGACGAATCAGGCGGCTTGGTCGGCAGGGACTTGAGGGCGGTGCGCAACAGATCGTCAATCCGGGCCACGGGGGTTGGCTCCTCGTGCCGTCCGTCGGAGACGAAGCTCGGCATGCGCCTCGCGGAGCGCGGCCACCTTCGCGCGCGAGAGCCCGAGCTGTCCCGCCAAAAGCGCATCGTCGACGAGGCGGACCGCCTCCAGCAGACGTCCGTTCCGGAGCGCCTGCGCCATCTGCGGCCGGAGCGCGGTCAACGCCTCTTCCGCCTCCCGGAGCACGGCCATCGACGGCACCGGCAGCCTGTCGGCCTCGCGCGGCTCGAGCTTCAAGATCCCGCCGCCGTACGCCCGGCCGACCGTCTCCGCGCCCAGCAGGGTCACGGAGTTGAGCGCGCCGAGCGGCAGGAGATCCGACCCGGTCTCCGCCATCCCGTCCTTGAAGTACAGGCCGTGCACCGAGTTGAGGTGATGCACGCCTGCCGTGTTCGAGCAGAGCCGCGGCGTGTCCGCATTCATGTACGTGAGCAGCACGTCCGCAGGCGGGACCAGCGGTACCCGCCACCAGGGGGAGCGGACCCGGCACTTGTACGCCTCGTCCACCTTCAGCTTCTTGCCGGCGTCGATGTAGGCCGCAGCCGCATCCGACAGGCTGTCTCGCGGCCGGAACAGCAGCGTCCGCCGGTCCGCCTTCCCCAGCTCGCGCCAGGCAAGTTCGCTGAACGACAGGCCGCGCAGGTGCGTCGAGCCGGGCGGCGACAGCCGGATCGTCTCCCGCCTCGCAAGACCCAGCTCCCGCACGCGGGAGGGGCTCAGCGCGAAGTACCTGTTGTTCCCGGTCACCATCCCGAGCGTCGTATCGCCCCAGGACTCCAGCGTCGTGAACGACTCGTGCCGCGCCATCTCCGCGTACGCCTCGAGTGCCATGGGCGAGAGCAGGCTTGGCGTCCACTTGCCCTCCGGCCGCTCCGGCCGCCACTGACGGCCGACGGTAGCCGCCGTCCGCAGGTCGGACAGTTCACGCACCTGGTACAGCTCGCAGTGGTCGGTGGGGCCGGCGCCGTCCGCGAGCAGCAGCACGACCTCCTCGAGGACGCCCGGAAAGACGCGCTCGGTGAACAGCACGAGCCGGACCCTCGCGAACCGCTCCATCAGGTAGCGGCGGACCTCGGCCGCGTAGTTGACCGTCAGCAGCTCCGCGGGCAAGACGAGCCCGAGCCGTCCCTCCGGCTTGAGGAACAGCGCCGCGTGAACCGTGAACGCCGCCCAGGACGAGGCGAGCCCGGTGAGCGGTACTCCCGCCCGGAGCGCAGCGGCCCGGCCGCGGGCCCGCGGCTCTCCCGTGAAGTCCTGGTACCGGACGTACGGCGGGTTCCCGATCACGGCATCGAAGCGCGGCTGCGGGTCGACGTCGAAGAAGTCGCCGACGTGGATCGCGGCGTCAAGCCCCTTTGAGCGCAGGAGCGCGAGCGCCGCGAGCGCGCTCTCCTCGTGCAGCTCGACCCCGTGCAGGGAGGCGCCGGTTGCCGCGCCGCCGGCCGCGCCGCCGCCAAGAGCCTGGAGCCGGACGCCTGCCGCAAGCATGAATGCCGCCTCGCCGCACGACGGCTCGAAGACGACGTCCGACGCGTCCCGGATCGCCCACTCGGCGATGTAGTCGCACAACTCGGGCGGCGTGAAGAACGCACCGCGGGCCTTGCGCAGCTCGGCGACCGTCGCGTCCGGCCCAGGGATGCTCACGAACGAACCCTAGTGAGTCCGGCGGACGTTTCCTGGGATGCCCCGCCGATGAGCCGGAAAGGTTGGTCCGTTTTCACCCGAATGGCCATGATCGTTTATGGTACGACAACCGCGCGAGATGGCACGGGCTTGACGCACGTCCGAGGCCGGCCGGTTTGCCCGCTCAAAGCGAGCCTCCGCCTACTTGCCTGTGCCCGCGCATGCCGCCCGGATTCGGGCGGCAACGTCCGTCAGCTCCGAGTCCTCGAAAGGACTCTCGCTCGGCCAGATTCGATCGAAGGCGTCCTCGCTCCAGCGGGGAAGAACGTGGAGGTGGAGGTGGAACACAGTCTGCTCGGCCGCCGCTCCGGCGGAGCTGATGAGGTTCATGCCGTCAGGGTGCACTGCTGCCTGCACGGCCCTCCCGACGCGGATCACGGCCGTCATCAGTTCCGAGCTGAGCGGCGCCTCCAGCTGCCACACGTCGGAGACGTGGCGGCGCGGAATGACAAGCGTGTGTCCCTTCGTGGCAGGGTGCAACGGAAAGAACGCGATCCACTCCTGCCCTTCACAGACGACCTGAACGGACCGGTCCTCTCCTCTCGCGATCACGCAGAAGTCGCAACCGTCGACGTAGGTGTCCGAGCGCTGCGTCATTTCCCAGCGGCCTTCGCCGCGCTCTCGATCCAGGTTCCCAAGTTCTCGTAGCCATGGTCGTTGTTCCAGAGATAAAAAGGATATCCCTCCGGGAGCTTGCCGCACCGTTCGGACGTCTTTCCTTGGAAGTCCTCGATCTTGCTGATGTCAATACCTAGAAGGCCGTTGCCGCGGGCCTTGCTCGCTTCAATCTCGTACTTGACCCACTTGCTCGAACACGTGTCCGCGCCAACGAGAATGGCCGTCACCGACGTGCCGATGAGCTGATCGTCGATCCACTTCTTGATCGCGGCGTCTCCCTGCTGCTTCACCTTCTCAAACTCGGCCGCATCGACGAAGCCAGCCGACTCGCGATCCTTGGTGACCCAGCTGTTTCTTACCACCATGGCGCGGCTCACGTCGCCGTATTCAAAACTGAAGAACACCCTCCTTGCCATTACTTCCCCTTTATAAGCCAGAGGCCCATAGCCTCGCCAATAATGATCGCTCCGTAAAAAACCCAGAGGTGTGGACGGAAGCATGTCTTGAACCACGAGCAGACCGGATGGGACTTATCCGTCTGCATCGAGAAGTCGATTTCGCCGGGCTCCATCGCGGCGACATGCTTATACAACTCGACGTAGCGGCGCTCGATCCACAGATAGTAGCCGTCGAGACCCCAGAAGAGAACGGAGGATGCGATGGCTCCGGCGAGCGCAACTCTCAGAACATTCGTCGTACTCGTGGCCGCAAACGCTGACAGCCCGGCAGCTATCGTTATGGCCCAGCCCTTGAACAGGAACGAACTCGTCGACATGCGGGCGATGGTGCCCTGGATGAACTCCAGATGCTTGAGCTTCGCATCGAGATTCTCCGATTGTGCTGCCGAAGGCTCCTTCGCGGCTGTGCTCATATCTGAAGCCAGTTCCAGAACCGGCAGCGCCAGCATCCCTCGGTCTTATGGGTAAGACAGGGCTTTCCCGCTTTTATCGCCGCAAGCTCGACCTCGTTCCCGAGCTTTCGTGCGCTCCAGTCATAGACGGGATAGCCGCCGTCCTTGAGGGCGTTCGGGACCGGTCCTGCCTTGCTCCGCTTACCGTCCTCGCCCTTGATCGCATGGATTCGGACTCCCACAAGACCGTTCCCACGTTGGATACTCTTCTCGATCTCGTACCTCACCCACCGCCGCGATGCGGTCTCCGAGCCGATGAGCACTGCTGTGACGCTTGTGTTCTTGAGACCGTTGTCGATCAGCCGGCGGATCGCCTCGTCGCCTTTCCGCTTGGCCTCCTCCCACAATGAAGCGTCTGTCCAGGGGGTTCGAGCTACGGCATCGAACTGCGCCGATTTGCGCACGTTGGAGGCGCGCCAGATGTCGTTGTCGTAGTGAAAGCTGAAATAGACGCGCCTGCCTGCCACGAGACTCCCCGGCCTAGCCCAGCAGCTCGGGGGTGAAGTCCGGATACTGCCCGCGCACCACCCGGAGAGCCAGCGCATGAGCATCTGCCGGCCCCGGCCCGATCTCGGCATGCGAGCCGCAGGCGTTGAGCCGTGCCTGCTCGTACGCTGCCCGATAGATGTTCTGGGGCAGGCTGCCCCTGGGGATGCGGTCGAGTTCTTGAGCTATCAAGGGGTTCATTCCGTGTTCCAGGTGAAGTGATCGGCCAGCAGGCAGGCAGGAGTAATCCATGCGAAAGCCTTTCTCTCATGGTACGAGAAGGGTGCGACAGTCAGCCTGAGCCAGCGCGTCGCATCGTGGCCGCCTCTGGCTTGACAGACCACTCACTCATCCGGCGGAGAGCGTCGAAGCGAACCGGCCGCAACCGGTCACCACGACGTGGTCCTGCACCAGGAGCCCGTGGCGGCTGCATGCTGCCGCAAGGGCAGCGAAGGAGCGCCGCTCCTGTTCCGTGGCTCTGAGCCCTCGGTAGCGGCCATAGCGGACGAGGACGACGGAGGCCGCCCGGCAGGCGTGCCCTCCGAGAAGGATCTGGCGGGCCGAGAGCCTCGCCTGCTGCACCCAGCCGACCGCGACCATGGCGGTGCCGCAGAGGCGGTGCCGCTCGTCGAGGTACAGCGCGAGCGTGATGTCCTCCCTGCGATGGCGGAGAAGATCCCGTGCGAGCGTCGCCGCCGAGGCGGGATCGTCGATGCGGCGGGGCAGCGCGAGGGCTTCCTCGCACAGCATCTCCGGATGGCGCACAGCGATCTGCCGTGTGCATGTCAGCGCTCGAACGAAGCGGATACGGAAACTCGGGACCATGGCGGTGCCCTCCAATGAGAGTGGATTCATGGAGGCGGCCAACCGCCCGCCAAGCGGAGTGCCCGAGGGATCCCGTCGGGATCACGAGCACGTCTTGAGGCCGGAGCCTCTATCCACGGGCGGTATCCGTACGCCCCGGAAGCCGCGATGACGGAGGCCACCAGCCGTCCCGTCCCGCATCGCGCCGTCGGCCTGGCATCACCGGAGGGGCGCCAAGATCTCCGGATCTGCGACCGAGCCCTAGCGCATGTCCGGCCGCACGTACGATCCCCGGCCCGGTACGGTCACCACGAGCCCTTCGTCACGCAGGACCGCGATTGCTTTGCGCGACGTGCCTCGCGCGACCCCGAACTCCTGCTGGAGCTGCGATTCGCTTGGCACGGGACGGTCAGGCGCAAGCTCGCCCGCCTCGATCCGGCGCCGGAGGATCGACGCCAGTTGGACGTACACGGGCACGGAGGAGAGCGGATCGACCTGCTCCAGCTTGCGCGCCATGCCACTACAACATCAGGAGACACTCGTCTCCATCCCGGCAAGGATGGGCATGGACGGGCGTAGACGGGCATGAACAGGTCGCATAGCATGCTGGCATGCCTTCCGGTTGCGGCGGCGACCCGCTCGCGGACCTCCTGCACCGCCTCCGCCGCGTCTTCTGTCCGTGGTGCGAACAGGAGATCCAGGCGCCGTGCGTGCATGACCCCGAGGGCGATCACGTCACGCGGTGGTTCCGCGCCCGCGGCAAGGGCCTCGTCTCCGAGAACGAACTCACAGCGGCCATGACGCGGATACGGGTGACGGCCGACGGCTCGCGGATGGTCCTCGTGCCAGAACGGCCGGCGCGGAGCTGACGGCATCCCGCGCGATATGCCGGCACGGATGCGGGGGCAGTGCGCGGCGCAATGTGCGCGCACAATGTGCGGCGCGACACGCCGATGACGCCGTCCCAAAAATATCCCACGAACCGTGTGGCGATCTTGGTTTTCGACCCAGCAGCCAGCGTGCCGTGATTCGCACAAAAGCCCAGCTCAGCGGCCGAATACGGCGTACTGCGGATCATGGAAAAGCACGAGCTGGACGAGTGATATCGGGCTCATAACCCAGAGGTCGCGGGTTCAAATCCCGCCCCCGCTACCAAGGCAGAAGGCCCGGAGCAGTAGCTCCGGGCCTTCTGCGTGGGTGCTTTTGCAAACGGATCTGTAAACGTTCGCTCCGGGTTGGGCGCCGGCCTTCGATTCGGCCGGGTGTGCTCCGATCGTGGGGATCGTGCGGCGGCGCGGAAGGCGAGTTGCAACCAGGTGAATTTTTGGTCATACTTTTGACTATGACGACTCTGCCGCTGGGAGAAGTGAAGACTCACCTGTCTGAGCTAGTCGGCCGTGTACATGATCACCACGAGCGGGTCACTGTGACGATCCATGGTCGGCCGTCAGCTGTGCTCGTCGCAATCGAGGACCTAGAACAACTTGAAGAGACACTCGCGATCATGCGCGACAGCGACGCGCTTCGCAGGCTGGCTGAGTCCGATGCGGAGCTCGCTCGTGGCGAAGAGGTTTCGGCTGAGGAGCTTGCCGAAACAATTCGGCGTCGTCGGGCTCGCGAGTGAGTGGCGAGACTCACGGGCGCCCCTATGCGCTAAGAGCGACGCCGACGGTTCGGAGGGCACTGGCCGAAACGCTGCCGGAGGCCGTGGCGGCGGCCGCGTTCGAGTTCATCGCCGGCCCACTACTTGCGCAGCCGTATCGGGTCGGCAAGCGTCTGCTTCCGCCGCTCGATGACAGGTACAGTGCCCGGCGCGGCACTTACCGCGTTATCTATCGGATCGACGACGCTGCGAACGTCGTCACCGTCGTGGACATCGGTCACCGGCGGGACGTCTACCGAACTTGACCGTCCGAGTGCCGGCCAGACTTGATCGTCGTAATCAGAGACATCTCGATCGAGCCGGGCGAACTGCCGCTACCGCCAGCCGGTAGTGAGCCGGAACTCGTCTACCACTACGCCGGAGTCAGCGGGTTTATATGGCGTTGATCAACCGATGGCCAGGGTTGCATGAACGAACAAGGAGGGCTCATAGCCCAGAGGTCGCAAGTTCAAATCCTGCCCGCGCTACCTGCCCCGCTACCAGGCCAGAGGCCCGAGGCGCATAGTCTCGGCCTTTTTGGTCCTTGGCTACCCGCGCATTGGGACGGAACGCGGCTAGTTCCGGGCGGGCGTCCCGAACGCCTGGATGGCTGCGGTTACATGACCAGCCGGAACTCCTCAAGATCCTCCAGACCTTGGTCGATGGCGTGGGGGACACCCTGGTCAAGGAGTCGCCTGGACGGCTCATCGCCGGCAGCGGCCTGGTCGCGGATTCGCTTGGCGTGAGCGGTCAGTCGCGCCTCCACTACATCGAGAAAATCCCTGGTCGTTGCCGACCAGCCGTAGGTTTCCAGGAACTGGGCGAGTCGCCGAGGCCGGCCGGCGAAGTCGGTGAAGCCCTCGCCGGCGACCACGGAGCGTGCGCGCAGGGGCACCCACGTGTAGGCGGCGAAGGCCAGGTCCCACTCCGGCGTGGCGGGCCGGGCAAAGTCCCAGTCGAAGAACCCGGTGAGCTGGCCGTTGGACCACGCGGCGTTCTGGATGGTCGCGTCGTTGTGGACGACGATCTGGCCGTCAGACCAGGGAAAGCCGTCGCGCCAGATCGCGTCAGGCGGCGGGACGAAGTTTGCGAGGATCTGATGGCAGTCCCGCAGCCACCGCGCGGCCTGGATCAGCGTGTCGTCGGCATACACCCAGGCCGGCCGCGGTTTACGGCGCCCGATGCTTTCGCCCTCCAGGAAGGTCAGGATCTCCCGGCCCTGCTCATCGAACCCGAGGGGCCGCGGTGCTCGCGTGAACCCCTGGTCGGCCAGGTAGGTGAGCAGCCCTGTACCGCCGGCGTCCACGGGCCGGCCCGCCGATGGACGGTGTCACCTATCCGCACGGCCCCAGCGTCATATCCGCCGCCAAGCGGCTCCTCGTCCATGCGGGCCATGCTAAGCGGGCCGGCGGACGTGCCGGGAGGACCGCTGTAGAGGCCACCGCACGCTGATGATCATGGCTGATTCATCCCGAAAGGTAGTGTGAGTCGGGTGAGGTGGGTCATCGCTGTGCTCGTCGTGTTGGCTCTCCTCGTCGCCTGGGTGGTGTTCTCGGAGCTGGATCACAGCCCAGTTACCAGGTGTCCGCCCGGAACGGCCCGCGTGCACGGGTCCTGCATTGAGACGTGATCCAAGACACCGGAGATGGCAAAGCTGCCGTCATGGTTCGCGGAACGCTCGGAAACGACAGGCACTCTGAACCGCACCGCGCTCTGACTTGAGCCATCGCGCGCGGGCGCGCCAGCTGTCTCCGGCTGGCCGCTTGAATCGGTTGACTCATCCCCTACCCATTGTCCGGCTCGACCGGAAAGACCCCAAGCGATATCAACCAGGCACACCAGCGAGTTGATCGGCCAGCATTGTCAGGCGCGCTTGGTGGTGGTCCGGGTGGAGCCGACGGGCACGGGTGAGGGTGGCGACACCGTGCAGCGCGCTCCAGGCAGCCTCGGTCAGGGTGTCGGGGTCGCGCTCACCGGCCAGTGGCGTGACCGCTTCCGCGAGTTCGCCGAAGGCGGCTTGCAACTCGCGGGGTGTCTCGGGCCGGCCGAATGGCAGCTCGGTGTTGAGCGTGAACATGGCGTCGTAGAGAGCCGGATGCT
>Ga0335075_10005178_pt1 | contig 20299 bp, 15 predicted proteins | sample Lox_Sample_24_FD_206723 | JGI IMG/M metagenome (GOLD analysis project Ga0335075, IMG submission 206723) | Soil microbial communities from Loxahatchee National Wildlife Refuge, Florida, United States - Lox_Sample_2.4 | ecosystem: Environmental > Terrestrial > Soil > Wetlands | place: USA...
TGCGCCATCGAGAAATGCGTCTTGTCGATGAGTCGCCGGAACTCCCCCTGCGGCAGTGAGAGCGTCTGCGCGGCATTGATCTCCTCGATGACCGGAAACTCCGCCGCCGGCAAAGTCGATAGCGTGAATCGGCTGCGACCCGCCCGCACGATGGCTCGCTCCCCTTCCGTGCTCAGCGTGACACTCACCCCATCCGGCAGCGCCCGAAAGATGTCGACCAGCTTGCGCCCCGGCACCGTGATATCGCCGGGCTGCTCCAGTCCCACTTTGGTGGCGGCAACGAGCTCGACCTCGAGATCCGTGCCGGTGATCGCCAGCCGGTTGTCCCGTGCCGACAGCAGCACGTTCGCGAGCACGGGCATCGTCTGACGCCGCTCGACCACACCGATCACGCTTTGCAGGGGAGCGAGAAGATCCTCGCGCGTCGCCGTCAGCTTCATAATCTATTCTTTCTCGAGAATCCTAAATTCAGATTGTAGTTACTATTGAGCCTGGGAGTAACGGGGACAACCTTTTTCGCTCCACAGGATCAATGGCTTGGCCGGTCCACGACGTAACGGATTTCGCGGCACGACCTGCGCGGGGACTGTGGGCGGCTTGTGCGTAACTTTATCCCCTCGGACGCTCACAGCAAATCCACAGGCCTACCCCCATCAACCCGTCAGGGTTCTCAACAGGTTCGAGTAGTCCTCGCTCATGCGAACCTCGGAAGTGCGCAGCTCCTTGATGCGCTTGCAGGCATGGAGCACCGTGGTGTGGTCACGGCCGCCGAAGGCATCGCCGATCTCCGGCAGGCTGTGGCTGGTGAGCTCCTTCGCGAGTGCCATGGCGACCTGCCGGGGTCGCGCGACCGAGCGGCTGCGGCGCTTGGATAGCAGATCCGCCATCCGGACCTTGTAGTAATCGGCTACGGTCTTCTGGATGTTCTCGATGGTGACGAGCTTCGCCTGCAGGGACAGCAGATCCTTCAACGCCTCGCGGGTGAAATCCAGCGTGATTGCGTGGCCGGTGAAGCGCGAGTTGGCAATGACTCGCCGCAGGGCGCCTTCGAGCTCGCGCACGTTGGAGCGGATGCGTTTCGCTATGAAAAACGCGACTTCTTCGGGCAGATGAGCGGCAGCCGCATGCGCCTTCGACATGAGAATGGCGACGCAAGTCTCGAGCTCCGGCGGCTCGATGGCGACTGTCAATCCCCAGCCAAAGCGCGATTTGAGGCGCTCCTCCAGCCCTTCGACCTCCTTCGGGTAACGGTCGCAGCTCAGGATGACCTGGTGCTGGCCTTCGAGCAGCTCGTTGAAGGTGTGGAAGAACTCTTCCTGCGAGCGCTCCTTGCCGGCAAAGAACTGGATGTCGTCGATGAGCAGCGCATCGAGCGAGCGGTATGCGGTCTTGAACTCGTTCATGGTGTTGTGCTGCAACGCACGCACCATGTCACCGACGAAGCGCTCCGAGTGCACATAGGCGATCCGCGCCTCGCCGTCACGCTCCTTGATGTGGTGGGCGACGGCGTGCATGAGGTGAGTCTTGCCGAGACCTACGCCGCCGTAGAGGAACAGCGGGTTATAAGCGCGGCCAGGATTCTCGGCGACCTGCTGCGAGGCGGCTTTGGCGAGCTGGTTGCTCTTGCCCTCGACGAAACTGCCGAAGGTGAAATCCGCATTGATGCGCGCGCCGACGACCAGGCCCTCTGCCCGTCGTGGCCGCTGAGCCGGCGGCGAGGTGCTCCCCGCCGGCGCTGCCGGCGCCACTGCGGCGCGCATGGGCGTGCTGCGCGAGCCGACCTCCACGGTCACGATGGGCGCATCGCCGGTGCTCTCGTCGCGCAGCAGCTCCCCGATGCGCGGCAGGAGGTGCTCGGTGATCCATTCGACAGCGAAGCGGTTGGGTGCGAGGAGCTTGAGCGCGCCGGCGCCTTCGAGCGCCTGCAGGGGTCGTACCCAGGTATTGAACTGCTGCTCCGGAAGCTCGGCCTCTAACGCAGATTTACACCGAGCCCACAGCGACGCATCCACGCGCGTTGCCTCCGCGACCACTTCAGCAGCCCCGCCGATTGACCAGCTGATCGACCAGCGCCGTAGCGAGGGCGTTGCACAGCATCATCGAGCAGCCTGGTTCTTGGGGGAAAGGGCTGCGGAGTCTATACCCTTGAGCGCCGTCGCTGAAGGTCTTGCGATGCCTAAAGATATTGACACCTTGGCGCTCAACGGCTTAGCCTTGCCGCCCCTTTTTTGGAACCCCCACGGATCCTCTGGAGCGCCCTGTATGAAGCGTACCTATCAGCCTAGCAAAGTGCGCCGCAAGCGCACGCACGGGTTCCGGGCACGCATGGCGACCCAGAACGGCCGCAAGGTGCTGGCCCGTCGCCGCGCCAAGGGCCGGCGCAAGCTGATCCCTTAGGGCGCTCCGAAGAGGCTCCGACTTTCAAGGTTGCCACTCCTGGCCGTATGCTTCGGGGCACGGCCGGCGGAGATCTGCTGGAACCGCACACCGGCCGGCTTTCAGCACATAGACTATGCACCGGCTCACTTTCCCGGCGCACAAGCGTCTGCGGCGCAAGTCGGAGTTCGACGCCGCGTATGCGCGCGGCCGGCGCTTTGGCAACGGATTCTTCGCGGTGACAGCAAGTAGCAACGACAAGCACGGTGCGCGCCTCGGCATGGCAGTTGCCGTACGCACGGCCGGCAATGCCGTGGAGCGCAATCGGCTCCGCCGCATCGTCCGGGAATCATTCCGGCTGCACCAGCATGCCCTGCCGGCTGTCGATGTCGTCGTCAACGCTCGGCCCAAGGCCCGCGGCGCATCGGGCGCGGAGCTGCGCGCCAGCCTGGCGGAGCTGTGGAAGATGATGATGGAGTACCCGAAGGGCAGAGGCACAGGATGAGCCGGGCGCTTCGCTTCCTCGCGATCGTCCTCATCCGCTGTTATCAGTGGACGATCAGCCCTTTCCTCGGCCCCTGCTGCCGGTTCGATCCCTCCTGCTCGCATTATGCCCTCGAGGCTATCAGCCGGTTCGGCCTGCTGCGCGGCGGCTGGCTCGGCATGCGGCGCATTGCCCGCTGTCATCCCTGGCATCCCGGCGGCCTCGACCCGGTGCCTCTTTCATCTGGCGGTAATTACCCGAATGTGGCTCGCGGCCCCGGGAACGGCCCGGGGCCGCTAAGTCATTCGCTTCGGACGCCTCATGAATAACAATCCGCGCTTATATCTCTGGATCGCGCTGCTCTTCGTCCTGTACCTGAACTACTCGACGTGGCAACGCGACTTCCCACCGCTGCCGGCTGCGGCGACGGCGGTGCAGAGTCAGACCGCGCCCTCCAGACAGCAGAGCTCGCTCGCCAACAGCATTCCCCAGGTGCAACAGTCGGAGGTCGGCGGCGCAACTAACGCGACGACGCCACCAGCGCCGCCGCCCCCTGCGGCGGCTGCAGCGGGGATTCCTGCCGTGACGCCTGCGGCATCCGCGAACGCACCGCTCGTACACGTGCATACGGACGTTTACGACATAGACATCAGCACCCTCGGCGGCACGCTGCAGCAGGTGCACCTCCTCAAGTACGCGGAAATCAAGGGTCAGGCGGCTCGCGTGCAGCTCGAGAACGACGCCAGCCCGGAGACGGTGTATCTGTTGCAGAGCGGCCTCACGGGATCGGGAGGATCCGCGTACCCGAATCACGCCGCACTCTTCACCGCGTCGCGGCAGAGCTATGACATGGATGGCTCCGGGCAGATACGCGTACCGCTCACCTGGAGCAGGGATGGGATCACGGTGACCAAGACGTTTGTCTTCACCAAGGGCTCCTACCGCATCGGCCTGCAGTACACCATCCACAACCAGAGCTCGGCGCCGTGGCGGGCGGAGCCCTACGCGCAGATCTACCGTGACGATCCTCGTACCAAGAGCAGCTACTTCAATCCCAACAGCTACGCCTATCACGGGCCCGCCATCTGGGACGGGAAGTACGAGAAGCTCGATCCCTCCAAGGCCGACAACCAGCATTTCTCGGCGACGGTGACCAACGGGTGGGTCGCCGCAACCCAGAACGATTTCGTGAGCGTGGTCGTACTGCCGCGCAACGCACCGTACCGCTTCACCTTGGAGGTGTCGGGCCCCGAGTACCTGCTGGCGGCAATGGGCCCCGAGCACACGGTCGCCCCCGGCGCGACCGCAACGATTCAGCAGACGCTCTTCGTCGGCCCGATGCTGCACGCGCAGCTCGAGAAGATCGATCCGAGCCTGCTGTACGTCGTCGGCTATGGATATCTGATCATCCTCGCCGGTCCGCTCTTCTGGCTGCTGAGCAAGGTGCACGCGCTCACCGGCAACTGGGGCGTTGCGATCATCGTCGTGACGTTCCTGCTCAAACTCGCGCTCTATCCGCTGTCGGAGGCGAGTGGCCGCTCGATGGCCAAGATGAAGGTGCTGGGCCCGCGCATCAAGAACATCCAGGAGACCTACAAGGACGACAAGGAGAAGCTGGGGCGCGCGATGATGGAGATCTACAAGCGCGAGAAAGTGAACCCGGTGTCCGGCTGTCTGCCCATGATCATACAGCTGCCGGTGTTCATCGCCTTCTACTGGGTGCTGCTCTACAGCGCGGAGATGCGCCAGGCGCCGTTCGTGTTCTGGATTCACGACCTGTCGGCGCGGGATCCCTACTTCATCCTGCCCGCCATCATGGCGATCGCCATGTTCGTGCAGTACAAGGTCAACCCCACCACGCCGGACCCCACGCAGGCGAAGGTCATGATGGTCATGCCGATCGCCATGTCGGCCATGTTCGCGTTCTTCCCCGCCGGCCTGGTGCTCTATTACGCCACGAACACCATTCTCGGCCTGGCGCAGCAGTGGAACATCAATCGCCGCATGGGCGCCAAGACCACCGCGCAGAAGCCCTGATGAGAGGCACAGGATGTGCCCCGCTATAAACGAGTCTGCTCCATCGGCGGAACGGTTGAGCGCTTTGCGGCAAAGTCGTTGGAGGCTGCGGCAAACGGCGCTTCAACCGGCGCCGTAGCGGCGGTAGCCTCAGCAGCATGAGCCGCACCGATACCATCGTGGCGGCGGCCACCCCGCCGGGAAGAGGCGGCATCGGGATCGTACGCGTTTCGGGTCCCCGGGTACCCGAGATCGCCGCCGTGCTGCTCGGCGAGCTGCCGCTGCCGCGCCGGGCCGGATTTGCGCGCTTTCTCGATGCCACGCAGGAGCCGATCGATGCCGGCCTGGCACTCTTCTTCCCGGGGCCGCGCTCCTACACCGGCGAGCACGTCCTCGAGCTGCACGGCCACGGCGGTCCGCTGGTGCTCGAGGCCCTGGTGGCGCGGGTAGTGGAGCTCGGCGCGCGGCGTGCGCTGCCTGGAGAGTTCACCCAGCGGGCCTTCCTCAACAACAAGCTGGACCTCGCGCAGGCGGAGGCGATCGCGGACCTGATCGACGCCGGCTCGCGCGAGGCGGCCCGGGCGGCCATGCGGTCGCTGCAGGGCGAGTTCTCCGCCATGGTGCGCGGGCTCACCGAGGCGATCGTGGATCTGCGCACTTATGTCGAGGCAGCCATCGACTTCCCCGAGGAGGAGATCGACTTCCTGGCCGATCGGGAGCTCGAGGAGCGCTTCCGGGCCGTGCATGACCACTTCGAGGCGGTCGAGCAGAGCGCACGCCAGGGCCGGCTGTTGCGCGAGGGGATGACGGTGGTGATCGCCGGCCGACCCAATGCGGGCAAGTCGAGTCTGCTCAATCGGCTGGCCGGCTACGATGCGGCCATCGTCACCGCCATCCCGGGGACCACCCGCGACATCGTCCGCGAGCGGATCGATATCGATGGTATGCCCCTGCACGTCCTCGACACGGCGGGCCTGCGAGACGATGCCGATGTGGTCGAAGCGGAAGGGATCCGGCGGGCGCACGCCGAGATGCGGCGCGCCGACCGGGTGCTCTTCGTGATCGATGCCGCCGCCGACCCCGGGGCGACCGCCTATGGCGAGGAGAAGAGCCGCTTGCCGGTCGACGTCCCTGTAACGCTCGTGCTCAACAAATGCGACCTGGCGACGGGCATCCCGGTTGCCGATACCGTGACGGGACCCCCGCGGGTCGCCCTGTCCGCCCTCACCGGGGAGGGGCTGGATGGGCTGCGTGCTCACCTGAAGATCTGCATGGGATACCGGACTCTCGAGGCCGGCACGGTCTCTGCCCGACAGCGGCATATCGATGCGCTCGACCGCGCTCGCCGGCACGTGGCTGAGGCGGAGCGGCGGCTGCGGGACAGCCGCGCCGGCGAGCTGGTCGCCGAGGAGCTGCGCGGGGCACAGGAGGCCCTCAGCGAGATCACGGGCGAGTTCACCAGCGAGGACCTGCTGGGACGGATCTTCGGCAGCTTCTGCATAGGCAAGTGACCGCGGTATCCTGACGCTTTTCCCGTCTCGCGCGGAGAGACTGCAGGGAAGGCTTTGTCCGGGCCCACGGATCCAAGAAAAAGGCACCACGGTGTATCAGCGAATTCTCCTGGCCTACGACGGCTCCATCGAGGGCCGCACCGCGCTGCGCGAGGGCGCGCTGTTGGCGCGGCGTTTCGGGGCGCAGGTGTTCGTGCTCTCGGTCATCCGGGAAGCGGCGGGCACCAAGCTTGGCGAGGGGGTCGGAGGCGGAGGCGTCGCGCAGCAGCGGGAGGACTATGACCGCGTGCTGCGGGAGGGCATGGCGCGACTCGCGGCGCTCGGCTTTGAGGCTTCGGGCAAGCTCGTCATCGGTGAGCCGGCGCGGGAGATCGGCGCCTACGCCGAGCAGGTGAAGGCGGATCTGGTCGTCGTGGGGCATCGCCGCCAGAGCGCAATCGGGCGCTGGTGGTCGGGTCCGAGCGGAGCGTATCTCAGCGATCACATCCCCTGCAGCCTGTTGGTCTGCAAGAACGTCATCGACGAACAACAGTTCGCGATACTGCTCGCGCAGAATGAGCTCGGGCCGGCTGCCGCGGCGGTGCTCGGGACTTCGGCGCGGCCGGCGGAGGGTCGGCCTGCGGAAGAGCCAGCCGCAGCCCCGTCCGGGCCCATGGTGCACGCACCGTCCGCCACGCCTGCGCCGGCGCACCCGGCGCCGTCGGCCGCGCGTCGCCGGCTGCGTGTCGTGTTGTTTCTGCTCCTGCCGCTGGCCCTCATCATCGCCTGGGTCGTGTACGCAACGGGCGGCGCGACCATGTGGACCGACGATGCGTATGTGGAAGCCAACACGGTCGGTGTTTCGACTGATGTGTCGGGCATCGTCGCTCGGGTTTACGTGAAGGAAAACCAGCGCGTGAGGCGTGGTCAGATTCTTTACACGCTGCGGGATCGGCAATACCGCTACGCGCTCGACCGCGCCAATGCGGAGCTCGGCGCCGTGCGCGACAATCTGCTGGCTCTGCAGGCGAGCTATCGTGACATGCAGGCGAAGATCGCGCAGGCGCGGTACGACCTGGGCTACAGTCAGGTGCTGTTCCGGCGCGCGCAAACCCTGGCCCACGCACACATCGTCTCGAGCACCGGGTACGACACCGCGCAGCGCAATCTCGAGAGCTCCCGGCAGGTGCTGGCATCGCTCGAGGAGCAGCTTGCCGGTATCGACGCCAGCCTGAATGGCCACCCGACGGGGCAGGCGGAGCAGTACCCGCAATACCTGAGTGCCCTGGCCGTCCGCAACGAGGCGGCCCGGGAGCTGGCCCACACCGTTGTCAGAGCGTCGTTCGATGGCATCGTAACCAGCGTGCCTTCCATCCAGCCGGGCCGTTATCTGGCGGAGTCCGTCACCGCGTTCTATCTGGTGGACACCGATCACGTCTGGGTGCATGCGGACCCGAAGGAGACCGAGCTGACGTATGTGCATCCAGGGGAGTCAGTCACGGTGGAGGTCGATACTTATCCCGGCGAGAAGTGGCATGGCACGGTCGAGAGCATCAGCCCGGCCGCGGCGCAGCAGTTCGCGCTGCTGCCGGCGCAGAACACGAGCGGCAACTGGGTGAAGGTCGTGCAGCGAATTCCCGTTCGCATCGCGGTCGACACGAGCGAGCGGAATCTGCCGCCGCTACGCGCCGGGATGAGCGTTGAAGTCAGCGTCCACACCGGCCACGTGCGCGGCTGGTCCATTCTCTGACAGGGAGAGACGGTGGCCGAGGAGCTGCATCCGAGCACGCCGCATCGCGGCGCCATCACGGTCTGCGTGATGCTGGCGACTCTCATGCAGTCGCTCGACACGACCATTGCCAATGTGGCGCTGCCTCATATGCAGGGGAGCCTGTCTGCGAGCCAGGACCAGATCAACTGGGTACTGACGTCCTACATCGTGGCCGCGGCGATCGCGACGCCGCTCACCGGATTTCTCACGGCGCGAATGGGCCTCAAGCGCCTCTTCATCGTCTCCGTGGTCGGCTTCACCATCGCCTCCATGCTCTGCGGCATGGCGCAATCGGTCACCGAGATCGTGATCTTCCGCTGGCTGCAGGGCCTCTTCGGCGCCGCCCTGGTGCCGCTCTCGCAGACCGTGCTGCTCAACATCAATCCGACCGAGCGCCACGGCTCGGCGATGGCGGCCTGGGGCATGGCGGTGATGGCGGCGCCCATCCTCGGGCCCGTGCTCGGCGGCTGGCTGACCGAGGACTACACCTGGCGGTGGGTGTTCTACATCAACCTGCCGATCGGCGTGGTTACCTTCATCGGCATGGTCCTCTTCCTGCCCGCGCCGCGGCGCCACGCCCGGGCGCGGCTCGACTGGACCGGCTTCATCAGCCTGAGCCTTGCGATCGCCGCCATGCAGGTGATGCTCGATCGCGGCCAGGAGCTCGACTGGCTCGGCTCGAAGGAGATCGTCGCCGAAGCCATCGTGGCCGGCTCGGCGTTCTATGTTTTCCTGGTACACATCTTCACCGCGCGCGAGCCGTTCCTCAGGCCCGCGCTCTTCCGCGATCGCAACTTCACCGCGGGCGTGATCTTCGTTGCGATCGTCGGCCTGACCTTCTATGCCTCGCTCGCCTTGCAACCGCCCTATCTGCAGGAGCTCATGAACTACCCCGTCATCACCGCGGGGTTCGTCATGGGTCCGCGCGGCATCGGCACGATGAGCGCCATGATGATCGTCGGCAAGCTCATGGGGCGCGCCGACACGCGGCTGCTGCTCGCCTTCGGACTCGGACTCTCGGCGTGGTCTTTCCATGTCATGACGGGATGGACCCCGGATGTCTCCAGCTGGACCGTGATTTGGGTGGGCGTGGTCCAGGGGGTGGGGCTGGGCTTCCTCTTTACGCCCCTGAGCGTCGTCTCGCTGTCGACGCTTCCACCCGCCGTGCGGCCGGAAGGCGCCGGGTTCTACAACCTCGCGCGCAACGTCGGCTCGAGCATCGGCATCTCCATCGTCGGCGCGATGCTGACGCGCACCACCCAAGTCAACCACGCCGACATCACGCAGTATGTCACCGCGGTCAACCGGCAGTTCGGCAATCCGATCGTCGCCCAGGCCTTGAGTCCCCTGACTGCCGCCGGTCGCGCGGCACTCGATGCGCTGATCACGCAGCAGGCACAGGTCATCGCATACAACGATGACTACAAGCTGCTCATGATCGCTACCTTGGCCGTGATCCCGCTGCTGGTCGTGTTCGCGGGGCGGTCCGGTGCGCCGAGCGGCGAGCATTCCACCGTAGCGGAGATTTGAGCGGTCCACCGCCGGATCGTTCACATTGCCGTCATCCGGGCGGCGTAAGCTCGCTACGGCGCCCAGGTCGTGGGCGAATCACACGAGGAGGATCTCCGTGGCGAACCAACTTGGAAAGATCCGGCACATCGTGCAGGTCATGCTGGAGAACCGCTCCCTCGATCATATGCTCGGATATCTCTACGCGGATAGCGGCAACGTCTCGCCGGCCGGCCAGCCATTCGACGGCCTGACGGGCGAGGAATCCAATCCCGACGATACCGGCCGCAGTGTCGCCGTCCATGCCATCCAGGCCGACGACCCGCACCCCTACCTCATGCCCGGTGCCGACCCGGGCGAGGGATTCCTGAATACCAACTCCCAGCTCTTCTCGACGGACGACCCCGCTCCCGGGGCGACGCCCAGCAATCAGGGATTCGTCACGAACTTCAAGGCCGCCATCGCTTCCGACCTCGCCAGACATTACAGTGACACGCTGCCCGGCACGCAGCCGTCACAGATCATGGGCATGTACACCCCGGAGCTGCTGCCCATTCTCTCCGGCCTGGCGAGCGGCTATGCCGTCTGCGACCGCTGGTTCGCATCCGTGCCCACCATGACCATGCCCAACCGCGCCTTCGCGGCCGCGGCGACCTCGCAGGGTCATCTGGACGATACCCCGAAGACCTATACCTGCCCGACCATCTTCGGCAGGCTCTCGGACAAGAGCCTCGACTGGGCGATCTACGGCTACAACAGCGATCCCCTGACACGACAGACTTTTCCGGACACCGCGGCCGCCGACGACAGCCATTTCGGCCAGTTCGGCGATTTCCGGCAGCGCGCCGCGGCCGGGACGCTTCCGGCATATACCTTCCTCGAGCCGAGCTGGGACGCCTCCGGCAACAGCCAGCATCCAAACTACGATGTTTCCAAGGGTGAGCAATTCCTGCACGACATCTACGTCGCGCTGCGCAGCAACGCCACGGCGTGGAATTCCACTCTGCTCATCATCACTTACGACGAGCATGGCGGGAATTACGATCACGTCGCGCCGCCTGCGAACGCGACGCCGCCAGGCGATGCAACCGTGGGCGAGTACGGGTTCGATTTCACGCGCTTCGGATTGCGCGTGCCGGCCGTGTTGGTTTCACCGCTCATCGCCGCGGGCACGGTCTTCAGGGGCTCCGGACCGATCGACCATACTTCGGTGCTGAGTACGATTGCGGCGCGTTGGGGCACCGAGCCCCTGACCAACCGTGACCGCAGCGCGGCCACGCTGGGTGATGTACTCACGCTTGCGACGCCGCGGACCGACGATCCGCTGAGTGGTGTCCTTCCACCCGTATCAGCGACGGCACCTCCGAACGCTTCCAAGCCGACGAAACTGGACAAGATCCACGCCGCGCTCGTAGCGGCGCTGCCCGTCCGCAATGCCCATGGACACTACCCGGAGGATGTACCTGCGCCAACGTTTGCGTCAGCGTCCGATCTCAGTGACTTCGTCCGCGACCGTACGGCGGCGTGGAAGGAACAGGTCCGGCGCCGCAAGCAGCGACAGGGTGAGGGCGGCGGCGCTTCGGGCGGCCATTCGCAGGCGCCAGGTACCGCGGGTCGCGAGCATCGCTCTCGCCGCCGCTGAGGCGGCGAGCCCCACTCAGCGGCTCCCGCGTCCGCCGCGGCCCCCGCCACCGCTGCGCCCACCACCGCCGCGAGCAGCCCCACCGCCGCGAAATCCCCCGCCGCTGAAGCTGGCGCGGCGCGGTGTGGCGAAACCTCTCGTCCCACCCGCACGGGCGAACCTACCGTAGCCGCCCGAGCGCATGCGGACTTCTCGACGGGGGGCTGTGTATCCCCGCTCCGCCCGGAAGCTTGCGCCGTAGGGATCGGGCGCAGCGCTGAAGCGGCCGGCGCTACCCAGGTGAAACTCACCGCGCGCGGCGGGACCGCGATAGAAGCTGCTCCGGTTGACGAACGTGAAGCTGCGGGACACGTACGGCGCGTGATTGAACGCTACGTTGTGAGTGCGCCAATCGCATCGCCAATGACGCCAGCCCCAGGGGTAGCCCCTGAAGAAGCCGATCGGGCTGCCGATCCCGAACGAGAGGTAGGGGCCGCCATACCAAACGCCTGGGTAGTCATACCAGCCAGGCCAGGCATCGATGGCAACCCCGTAAACGGCCCACGGATCGTACTCAGGAACGTAAACGACGTCGGCGTCCGCCGGCTCGATGTCGATATCCGAGCCCTCGGTGGTGACGTCCTGCTCCGGCGTGCCCTGCAGAGTGCCGGCGGCCTCAGCACTCCGGCGCAGGTCCTGCACCGCGGCCATCACATCCTGGGGCTGGTTGTAATAGGCCTCGCCCAGCGCCGACGTCCAGGAGAGATTCTGGTCCATGTTTCCGAGGACGGCCGGAAACGCCGTTAGCGCCTTGACGCTCGCATCCCAGGGCTGCTGGTTGGCCGCCTGAGCGAGATCGTCGGCCGCCAGGCCCGGATTCGCCTGCAGCCATCGGTCTGCCTCGACGATCTGCTCGGGAAAGGTGGCGGCCGGGAGGATCGCCGCGACGAGCGAATCCGGATACAGTGCGATCGGCGCCACCAGCTGCTGCAGCTGCTGCGGCGATTGCGGCGTGTAGCCCGAGGTCGGCTGGACCTGGTCTGCGGGAGGAGCCTGCGCGAGCAGAGCACTCGGCGCGGCCGCCAGCAGCAGCGCCGCCGAGAGAAGACAGGCCCCCGGCCGGCGAAGGCGGGCTGGGCGCTTCAGGTTGACCATGATGTCGAGACTCCTTCGCGGAGACGACAGGCCGGACCCCATTATGGGACGGGAACGAGGCGACGCCAAGCTTTACCTCGTCAGGCCCAGGTCCTTGCTGTAAGTGACGTTCATGATGTCACTGTACCACCCTGTAACGCGCGGCTTGACGAGGTGTTTACTCACGTAGAAGTAGAGCGGGATCACCGGCTGATCCTGCAGCATGACCTGCTCCGCCTGCTCGAGGAGACCGCGACGTTTCGCGGGATCGACCTCGGCTGCAGCGCGCTCGAGCAGGTCGTCATAGGCGGGGTTGTCGTAGTGAGTGAGGTTGACGCCGAAGTCGCTCTTGAAGTATTGGGCGAAGGTGTAGGCGTCATTGTAGTCGCCGATCCAGCTCGAGCGAAACATCTGCACGTCGCCGCGATCGATGTCCTGCATCAGTGACCGGAACTCCTCCGCTCTAAGGGTCACCTGCGCGCCGAGCGCGTGCTGCCACATGGAGGCGATGGCGATGGCGAGCTCCGTGTGGATCTCCTCCGTGTTGTAGCGCAGCTCGAAGCGCAACGGTCTCGCGGCGGAGTAACCGGCCGCGGCGTATAGCTTGCGCGCTGCGACGATGCGCTGCGCCATGGGCAGGGAGCGGTAGTCGGGCGACTGCGGCGTGTAGTCGGCAACCCCTGGCGGTACCCAGCCATAGGCCGGCAACTCACCGGAGCGAAGCACGAGCCGCGCGAGCTTCTCGCGGTCGATCACCATGGCGAGGGCGCGGCGCAACTTCGCGTCACCCTTGAATGGCGCGCGCTGCAGATTGAAGCCGTAGAAGTAGACGCCCAGCTCCGGTGCGACGTGAAGCTGATCTGCGAGATGCGAGCGGATCCAGTCGTACTGGGCGCGTGGGATGACGTCGGTAACATCCAGTTGATCCGCGCGATAAAGCGTCAGCTCCCCGTTATCATCGGGGATGATCAGATACTTCACCGCATCGAGACGGGTGGCGGCGTCGTTCCAGTAGTAGCGGTTGCGAGTGAGAGAGATGTATGAGCCGTGAACCCATTGCGACAGGACGAAAGGTCCGTCCGACGGCAGGTTGCCCGGGCGAGCGTAAGAGTCCTTGTCGTTGACGAGGGCGACGGGGTCCACGGGACACGTGCTCGGATGCGAAAGCAATGTCGGCAGATACGGGGCAGGATTGCCCAACTTCACGATGACCGTGTAGGGATCGGGAGCGGAGACGCCGAGACTCTCCGGAGGCTTGCGGCCGTCCACGATGTCGCCGGCGTTGACGATGACGTCGACGACCTCCGCGTATTGCGAGGCGGTGTCGGGATCGACCAGGCGGCGCAGGCCGGCCACGAAGTCGGCGGCCACCACTGGCTGACCGTTCGACCACTTGGCGTCATGCCGCAGATAAAAAGTGTAGGTCTTGCCGTCGGGACTGACCTGCCATCTTGCGGCGATACCAGGGGCCACGCCGCCAGACTTGTCGAGCGTGGTCAGTCCCTCGCAGATATCCCTCAGCACCCGCTGGCCTTCGTCCGTCCGCGCCTTCTGCGGGTCGAGGGAATCAGGCTCCGCGCCGAGGCCGCGCAGGAGTATCGTCGGTCCCGTTGCCGTACCGCCCGCCGAGCTGCCGGTGTGAGAGCGCGAGCAGCCGCAGAGCGCTGCGAGCGCGAGCAACGGGATGACGAGCGCGCGGGCGGCGCTGCGCATCAAGTCCGCCTACGCGCGCAGCAGGCGGTGGCCATTGATCTGATCGCGTAGTGTCAGCGCCGCGGACCTGGCTGCGGAGGCGAAATCCTCTCCGGAGGAGGCATAAAGAATGCCGCGCGCGGAGCTGACGATGAGGCCGGTCCCGGCGGCGGTCTGTCCGTTGCGCACGACCTGGGCGACATCGCCCCCCTGTGCGCCGACGCCCGGTACCAGCAGCGGCATCTCACCCACGATCCGTCGGATCTCGGCCAGCTCCTGAGGATAGGTGGCGCCGACCACCAACAGGCAGTTGCCACGCGTGTTCCAGCGCGTGGCGGCGAGCTCCGCGACCACGTGGTAGAGCCGCCGGCCGCCCGCGCCGAGCTCCAGATCCTGCAGGTCGCGCGCCCCCGGGTTGGAGGTGCGGCAGAGCACCACGATGCCGCGGTCCTCCCGCCGCAGGAAAGGCTCCAGCGAGTCGCCGCCGAGGTAGGGGTTCACCGTGACGGCATCGGCGCCGTAGCGCTCGAAGGCCTCGATCGCATAGCGCTCCGCGGTGTTGCCGATGTCGGCCCGCTTGGAATCGAGAATGACCGGCACGCCGGGGTAGGCGCGGTGGATGTAGTCGATGGTGCGCTCGAGCTGATCCTCCGCCTCGTAGGCCGCGTAGTGGGCGAATTGCGGCTTGTAGGCGCAGACCAGGTCCGCCGTGGCGTCGATGATGGCTTTGTTGAAGTGAAAGATCGGCGAGGGCTGCGCGGCGACCTGCCGCGGGAAGCGCTCGATCTCCGGATCGAGCCCGACGCAGACCAGCGAGTCGCTGCGCGCCCAGCACGCAGCAAGTTGTGTCAGGAAGTTGGTCATGCGACCCGCGTGCGCTCCGCCGCGAGGCTGCGCTTCTTCAGATGGACCAGCAGCAGCGTGACGGCGGCCGGTGTGACGCCCGGCACCCGCCCGGCCTGGCCAACCGTGGCCGGGCGATACTCCGCCAGGCGGCTGCGCACCTCGTGCGAGAGTCCCGCCACCTGGTCGTAGTCGATGTCGTCCGGCAATGTCGTCTCCTCGTTGCGGCGCTGGCGGTCGATTTCATCGCGCTGCCGCTCGATGTAACCGGCGTATTTGGCGCGCGCCTCGACCTGCACGCGCACCTGCGGGGGAACGCGATCGTCAACGCAGTGCCACTGGCCGTCCATGGCGTCAGACCCTCCGGCCCGCGCTCCTGCGCGGGCGCTCGTCGCTTCGCGACTCGCCCAGTCCGGACTTCCTACAACGTCGAGCAGGGCGTCGTAGCTGACCTCCGGCCGGCGAAGCAGCTCGAACGCCGTGACGTCGCGGCCCAGAGGGCCGGAGAGTATTCGCTGCGACCATTCGGCGGACACATCATGGGGATGGATACGTATGCTTTGCAGCCGGGCAGTCTCCTCTTCGGACAGGCGCTGCTTCGCCTCGAAGAGCCGCCAGCGCTCATCGTCCACCAGGCCGAGCTCACGCCCGAGCGGTGTCAGACGCAGGTCGGCATTGTCCTCGCGCAGCAGCAGCCGGTGTTCGGCGCGGCTGGTGAACATCCGGTACGGCTCCCGCGTGCCCCTGGTTACCAGATCATCGATGAGTACGCCGAGATAGGCCTCGCTCCGCTTCGGCAGCCAGGCATCACGCTGGCGGGAGGCCAGCGCGGCGTTGATCCCGGCGACGATGCCCTGCGCCGCGGCCTCCTCATACCCCGTCGTGCCGTTGATCTGGCCGGCGAAGAAGAGACCCTGGAGCACTCGCGTCTCGAGCGAGGGACGGAGGTCCCGGGGGTCGAAGTAGTCGTACTCGATCGCGTAGCCCGGCCTGGTCAGGTGTGCATGCTCGAATCCAGGGATGCTGCGCACGAGCTCGTACTGCACGTCGAACGGCAAGCTGGTGGAGATGCCGTTGGGATAGATCTCGTGCGTATCGAGGCCTTCCGGCTCGACGAAGATCTGATGCGAGGCCTTGTCGGCGAAGCGGAAGACCTTGTCCTCGACGGAGGGACAGTACCGCGGGCCCACACCCTCGATGACGCCCGTGAACATCGGGGACCGGTCCAGGGCAGCCCGGATGATCTCATGCGTTCGCTCGTTTGTATGCGTAATGAAACAATCAATCTGTTCCGGGTGCTCTTCAGCTCGCCCCAGGAACGAGAACACCGGTAGGGGGTGATCGCTGGCCTGCCGAGCCATGGTGGCGAAGTCTAGCGTCCGGCCGTCCAATCTCGGCGGCGTGCCGGTCTTGAGTCGGCCGACCCGAAGCGGCAGCTCCCGCAGCCGGCTCGCCAGCCGGTTCGATGGCGGATCGCCGGCCCGTCCCCCCTGGTAGTGATCGAGCCCCACGTGGATACGGCCACCGAGAAAGGTGCCCACCGTGAGTATCACTGCCGGCGCCTCGAAGGTGATGCCGGTCACCGTGACGACGCCGCTTACCGTCTCCCCCGTGACCAGAAGGTCCGCGGCCTCCTGCTGGAAGATCGACAGGCGCGGCTCGCTCTCGAGCAGGGAGCGAATGGCTTTCTTGTAGAGCTGGCGATCCGCCTGGGCGCGGGTGGCCCGCACCGCCGGTCCCTTGCTGCCGTTCAGAGTCCGAAACTGAATGCCCGCCCGGTCGGTCGCGCGTGCCATGGCGCCGCCCAGCGCATCGATCTCCCGCACCAGGTGGCCCTTGCCGATGCCACCGACCGCGGGATTGCAGCTCATCTGACCCAGCGTCTCGATGCTCTGCGTCAGCAGCAATGTGCGCGCACCCATGCGCGCGGCCGCGAAGGCGGCTTCCGTACCGGCATGGCCGCCGCCGATCACGATGACATCGAAGGGTTGGGTGAAGCGCATCGTGAGTATTGTAGAGGTGAGCGGCGCGTGAACAAGGGCAGCGTCTACATCTCTGCGGATGGCTTATGCTTTTGGGAAGCGCTGGATCCGGGCTCCTGCCCGGACCAGCGCGCGGTGAGCAAAAAAGCGTGGTTTTTTGCTCACCGCCCGCCACCTGCGGCGGCGGGGCACGTCCCTGTGCCTGGGTCGGGGGGACGGCCGCTGATGTTTTACCGAGGGAAGTCGTGAGGCTGCGCACTACACTGTCGGGTCTCTGTCTGGCTGCCGCCATGCTGGCGGGCGTCCTGTGCGGGCCCAGGGCATGCCGAGCCGCACAGGGCGGCCAGTTGGCCTTGTCTCCCTGCCAGTTGCATCAGGCCCTCGACCTGACGCTGGTTCAGGCCGAGTGCGGTCGACTGGCCGTGCCGGAGAATCCCGCCGCGCCCCAGGGACGCCAGATCGCGTTGCGGGTGGCGGTGGTGCCCGCCATCAGCACGCGCAAGCGTCCCGATCCGTTGTTCGTGCTCGCCGGGGGGCCGGGTATGGGGGCGGCATCCTTCTACACCAGTGTCGCGCCGGTCTTCGCACTCATCCACCGTGACCGCGACATTGTCCTTGTGGACCAGCGCGGTACCGGCGCGTCCAACGCCCTCAACTGCGAATCCAGTGGCGAGGACTTCGATCAGAGTACGACCGGGGAGATCGTTACCGAGACTGAGCGCTGTCTGAAAGCGCTGAGCGCGCATGCCGACGTCCGGTTCTACACCACCAGTCTTGCGGTTCAGGACCTCGACCGGGTGCGCGCGGCATTGGGTTATGACCGGATCAACCTCTATGGCTCGTCGTACGGCACGATCGTCGCGCAGCAGTACCTGCGCCGCTTTCCTGACAGAGTCCGCAGCGTCATCCTCGATGGCGTGGTGCCGCCCCAACTGGCCCTCGGGGCGACGAGCGCGCTCGATGCGCAGGCCACTCTCTCGAGCATCTTCTCGCGTTGCGTGCAGCAGCCGGCCTGTCACGCGCGCTTCGGCGACCCGGCGGCAGTCTATCGGCAGGTGCGCGACGAGCTTTCGGGTCATCCGGTGTGGGTCGATCTGACCGACCCGACGAGCGGTGCGCCCCAGCGGCTGCAGTTCACGAGCTATCAGCTGGCCATGGTGCTGCGTCTTGCGAGCTACACACCGGAGCTCGCGGCGCTCCTGCCCCTGGACCTGCACGAGGCCGGCGCGTCCAGCAACTTCGCGCCGCTCGCGGGACAGTTTCTTCTCATCGATCGCGTGTACGGTGACGCCATCGCGGAAGGTATGAACGACACTGTCGTCTGCTCCGAGGACGTTCCGTTTTACCATGTCAGCTCCGAGGAACGCGCTGCGCTTGCCGAGACCTTTCTCGGCACGTCGCAACTCGATGGGCTGGAGGCGATCTGCGGCGTCTGGCCGCGAGGGCCGATGGATTCCGACTTCCACCAGCCGCTGCACTCGGCGGTTCCGGCGCTGCTCCTCTCGGGCGGCGATGACCCGATCACTCCACCGCGATACGCCGCGGAAGCGGCGCGGGGCTTCACCCACAGCCTGAGCCTCGTGGTGCCCGAATTCGGGCACGGCCAGCTCACCGATCCCTGCATGGCCGGCGTGATGGCGCAGTTCGTGCGCCGCGCGTCCGTCTCCGGCCTCGATACGGCCTGCACGCATCATCTCTCGCCCATGCCGTTTTTCCTGACGCGGAACGGGCCGACGCCTTGATCGAAGCGGAGGGACTCAGCAAGCGATTCGGCACGGTCGCGGCGGTAAGCGGCGTGAGCCTGCGCGCGCTCGATGGCCGTATCACCGGGCTCCTCGGGCCGAACGGTGCCGGCAAATCCACGACGCTGCGCATTCTGTATACGGTACTGCAGCCGGATTCCGGCGACGCGCGGATCGACGACGTCAGTGTTGTTGGCGAGCCGCTCGCTGCCCGCCGTCGCATGGGAGTCCTCCCTCACGGTGCAGGCTTGTACCCTAATCTGACCGCACGCGAGAACGTCGTCTACTTCGGCGCGTTGCACGGACTTCCTCCCGCCGCGCGGCGCAGCCGCTCGGAGGAGCTGATCCGACAGCTCGAGATGCAAGAGTTCGCGGATCGGCCGGCTCGAGGCTTCTCACAGGGACAGCGGATCAAGACCGCGCTGGCGCGAGCGCTCATTCATAGGCCGCGGAACGTCTTGCTCGACGAGCCGACCAACGGCCTCGATGTCATGGCGGTGCGAACGCTGCGCGGACTGCTGCAACAGTTGCGCGGGGAGGGCCATTGCATCCTCTTCTCCAGCCACGTGATGCAGGAAATCGCGGCGCTCTGCGATGACGTGGTCGTCATCGCGCACGGCCGCGTGGTTGCCCAAGGCACGCCCGCGGAGCTGCGCGGCCGCGCGGGGACGGAGTCGCTGGAAGAAGCTTTCGTCCGCCTGGTCGGAGCGGCCGGTACAGTCCCGGAGCCTGAGGGAGCCGACCGATGAAGGCGATCTGGCGCGTCTTCATCAAGGAGGTCCGTGAGAATCTGCGCGACCGGCGCACGGTGATTTCCGCGTTGATCTTCGGACCCCTCTTTGGTCCTCTCCTGGTCGCAAGCGCGCTGTCACTGAGTTTTCGTGGTGCGGGGGCGCAGGGCGAGAAGCCGCTGCATCTGACCGTGTCGCATGCGGAACGCGCACCGGACCTGATGGCGTATTTGCGCCAGTACAATGTCAGGATCAAGACCGTCGCGGAGGACGAGGCGGCGGCGCGGCGCGAGGTGACGGCGCACCACGGCGAGCAACTGCTGCTCGTGCCGCACGATTTCGGCTCTCGGCTCGAAGCCGGACAGCCCTCGCCGTTGCTGTTGTTTGCTGACGAGTCCGACACCCAAAGCGCCGCGAGCGTCGAGCGGATCGCCGGCATCGTCAACCAGTACGGCACGACGATCGCCCGCCTGCGCCTGGTCGCGCGCGGGCTGGACCCGCTGCTGACCGTGCCCATTGTGCTGCATCCCATCGACATCTCGACGCCTGCCGCCCGCTCGGCGCTGGCGCTGGGGACCCTGAGCTATCTCGTGCTGCTCACGATGCTCATGGGTGGCATGTATCTGGCGATCGACACCACCGCCGGGGAGCGGGAGCGGGGCTCGCTGGAGCCGCTGCTCACGGTGCCGGTGCGTCGCGAGTACCTCATCTACGGCAAGATCATGGCGGCCTGCGCTTACATGACACTGTCGCTCGCCCTGACGGTGACGGCCTTCGCCATAGCGCTGCGGTTCGTCGGGCTCGAGCGCTTCGGCATGAGCGCCGATTTCGGGCCTCGAGTCGCGGTGGGGATCGTGCTGGCCTGCCTGCCGCTCGTGCCGCTCGGGGCGGCCCTCATGACGCTGGTG
>Ga0335075_10005180_pt1 | contig 20295 bp, 13 predicted proteins | sample Lox_Sample_24_FD_206723 | JGI IMG/M metagenome (GOLD analysis project Ga0335075, IMG submission 206723) | Soil microbial communities from Loxahatchee National Wildlife Refuge, Florida, United States - Lox_Sample_2.4 | ecosystem: Environmental > Terrestrial > Soil > Wetlands | place: USA...
GCACACTGACCCGCACCCCAGGGCGTGCGCACCCAGCGCACGCCCCGCTCGCGTTATCCGGCGGCCGGCGGCCCGTCGTGGACTGCCAGGATCGCGCGCTCCTGCTCCGGGGTGAAGCCGGTGGTCAGCGGCGGCTCGCCCCGCTGGCGATCCCAGGCCAGGACGTCGGCGATCGTCACCTCGAGCGGCGTCGCCGGCATCCCCGCCGCCCGGGCGCGTGCCTGGCTTCGCTGCTGTGATGGCCAGAACGTCTTCACCAGCGGGAAGAACCGGGGTGCTCCGTCCGCTGGCACTTGGGCGATCTCGACCCGGGTGCCTGCCACCCGGGCGCAGGCCTCGATGAGGCCGCCCAGCGTGACTGGCTCCGCCGGGCCGACCGCGTGGAACGCCCCGGGCCGGTCGTCGGTGAGCAACCGCACGACCAGGCGGGCCAGGTCACGCGAGTCAGTGACCTGAACTGGCTGTCGCGGATCGCCGGGCAGCGCCACCCGGCCGCCCCGGGCGGCCCGCCGCACCCAGTAGGTCAGCCCGTCCTGCGAGTCGTGCGGCCCGGCCACCTTCCCCGGCCGCACGATCGTCGCCCGCGAGCCGTACCGCGCCAGGACGTCGTCCTCGCAGGCGACCTTGAGCGGCCCGTAGTTACGCAGGTCCTCCGTGTCCCTGACGGGCTGGTGGCGAGGCGCGTCCTCGGTTGCGCATGGCTCTACGTCCTGGTAGACCGCGTGGCTGGAGATAAACAGGTAACGCCCGGCCCGGCCTTCCAGCGCATCCATGGCCTGCCCGACGTGGCGGGGCACGTAGCCGCTGACGTCCACCACCGCATCCCAGCGGCCGGCACGCAGCGCGGTGTAGTCGCCGGTGTCCCGGTCCCCGATGAGCCGGGTCATTGCGGGAAACAGGCCCGCCCCCGTCTTGCCCCGGCCGAACAGGGTTACCTCGGCCCCGGCCCGCAGAGCATCCTCGACGATGGCCCGGCCGACGAAGGCCGTTCCGCCCATGACAAGAATTCGCACAAGCCAGAACATTATCAGCCAGTGCGAGACGTCAGCCGTACCCGCGACGGTGCTCTTCCTGGTCCAGGGTGACCGTGATCGAGCGCCGGATGTCGTCGCTGATCTTCCCGGCCCGGTAGAGCTGGGCTAGCTTGTCGCGCTGCGCCCGGACCAGTTCGAGGCGCAACCCGGTGCCAGCGCGGGCGACATCGCCGTCCTCGGTATCGCCAAGTACCGCCCGTACCCGGTCGAGGCGCAGCTCGAACAGCTGGCGGTACACGTTCGCCGTGTCCTGGTCGACCTCGCCCGCGGTCGCCATCTCGTCCAGCCGGGCCAGGCCCGCCTCGGTGACCTTTGCCCGGGCTGAGGCTTCCACCCGCCGTCGCGCCTCGCCTTCCCCAAGCCCCAGCGCCCGCACCAGCGGCGCCAGCGTCAGGCCCTCGCCGACCAGGGTCGCGACCACGACGCCCCCGGCGAGGAAGACCAGCACCGGGCGTTCGGTGAATGGCCGCCCGCGCACGGTCAGCGGCAGGGTCAGCGCGATAGCCAGCGAGATCGCCCCGCGCATGCCGCCCCAGCCGACGACAAGCCGCTGCCGCCATGGGTTGCGCACATAGGAGGAATGCCGGCCGGGCAGCAGCCTGATGAGCGGGGAGACGATCAGCTCCCAGGCCATCCGGATCGCGATGACCACCACTATCTCCGCGAAGGCCGCACCAGCCAGCCAGGCCACCGAGTACTGGCTGGGCAGGTGCCTGGCGACCGTCCGCAGCTCCAGGCCAAGCAGCACGAACAGCGAGGACTCAAGGAGGAACACCAGCGTCTGCCAGAAGATCGCGCCGCTGGCGCGCGAGGCAGGCTGCAGTACGCCCTCGATCCTGCTGCCAAGGTAGATGCCCGCCACGACCGTGGCCAGGACGCCGGAGACGTGCAGCTGCTGAGCCGGGATGTAGGCGACGAACGGCGTGACGAGGGAGATCGTGAGCTGGATCGTCGGATCGTGAACGTACCGGCGGACCCGGTCGATGACCAGCGCGACCAGCAGGCCATAGGCAATTCCGCCCACCACCACCCACACGAGCCGCTCGGCGCCGTGCGCGAGGGTGAAGCGGTGCGTCATCGCGTCGACCGCCAGCCCGAACGCCGTCAGCGCCACCCCGTCGTTGATCAGGCTCTCGCCTTCCATGATCGTGACGATGTGCTGCGATGCTCCCAGCCTGGTCAGCACCGACGTCGCGGCGACCGCGTCCGTGGGTGCCACGGCGGCGGCGAACGCCAGCGCGCCCGCCCAGCCGATGCCCGGCAGCAGGAGCCGGGTCACCAAGCCGACGCCGGCGATCGTGGCCGCGGTCGCGCCAACGGCCAGCGCGGTGATTGGCACCGCATTGTCCCTGGTCTCCCTGGGGGCAGAGAGGAACGCGGCGTGATAGACCAGCGGCGGCAGGAACAGCAGCAGAACGAGGTTCGGGGGCAGGTCGACATTGGGGAACGTCGGAATGAGGCTGGCCAGCACGCCAAGGACGACCATGACGACCGCCTGCGGCACCTCGAAGTGATTGGCGACCGCCCGGCCGACGATCGTAACGCCCGCAATCGCCACCACCAGCGTGAAGAGCGCGTATTCCCCCACGGGTCCCTCCCTGGACCAAGTGTTCCCGCCCAGTGCGCCCTCGTCACAGTCCGACAGTTATCCCGCCGGGAATTGCGCGGGAGTGGTAACCGGGCGCACCGCAGGCAGGTGGCGGCCGCGGGGCGCGCGGCCAGGCGCTGTTCACCAACCGGCTGCCCGCACTGGACGCACCGGCCGTAGCTGCCCGCGTCGAGCCGTCCGATGGCGGCGTCGATCTCGTCGATCTGCTGCCGCGCCCGGGCGAGGAGCGCGGCGGTGTGCTCGCGCTCAAACGCCAGCGTCGCACCCTCCGGGTCGTGCTCATCGTCGGTTCCGGGCTGGCTCGCGGCCTCGGAGATGCCCGCGAGCTCGTGGCCCAGGGCCGCGGCTCGCTGCTGGGCGCGCGCCCGCTCCGCCAGCAGCACTTCGCGGGTGGTCGTCATCTTGTCGACTGTAGCTCTAGCGTCCCGCCGGGCGAAGGAGGCGCTCGACGGGCCTGTGACAAAGAGCCGCAATCGATTCATGGTGATTCGCATACCATTAGGCGATCTCAGCAAGAAAACAACGGATTATTGCAAGAAGTGGCGTCCCGGTGTTAGATGGCCGATGAGCGCGAAATTTCCCGACGCAGTGGTCCGTCGCGCTCGCTGGAGTCCTGACTGGAAGGGGTGGGGCGTGTTCGCACGAAGACTCACCAGTGGCGTGGCCTTGGCGACGCTCGTAGCAGTGACAAGCACCGCGGGGGCGGCTGCGGCCAGTGCCTCTCCCGCAACCGATCCCGGCCACCACAGCCCGGTGGTGGCAACCTCCGATCACGGCCGTGGCGCTGCCGTCCCGTTCACCGAGTACTCGGCGGTCGGGTCGAAGACCAACGGCACCGAGATCGGCCCATCCGACAACCTCTACACGCTGGCGGCCGAGGCCGTAGGCCGCACGGCGGTCACGCTCAGCGGCGCCGGGCAGTACGTCGACTTCACGCTGGCCCGGCCGGCCAACGCGGTCGACCTCCGCTACTCCATCGGCGACTCGGCCGCTGGCAGCGGACTGACGACGCCGCTGAAGGTGCTCGTGAACGGCCAGGCCAGGGGGGATCTGACCCTCTCCTCGGTGTACGACTGGTTCTACGGTAGCTACCCGTTCACCAACGACCCGGCCGACCTCGACGGCCACCACATGTACGACGACGTCCGGACCACCTTTGGCCGGACGCTGCCCGCCGGGACCCAGGTCCGGTTCGAGATCGCTAACCCGTCGATCCCCGTCACGATCAACGTCGCGGACTTCCAGGAGGTCGCGCCGCCCGCGCCGCAGCCGCGGGGCTCGATCTCGGTGCTGTCCTTCGGGGCGGACCCGACCGGGCAGAAGGACTCAACAACCGCTATACAGAACGCGATTAACGCCGGTAGCACCGAGGGCAAGGCGGTCTACATCCCGCCGGGCAACTTCACTGTCACCGCGCACCTGATCGTCAACAACGTGACGCTGACCGGCGCGGGCGAGTGGTACTCGGTACTTGGCGGCAACGGGGCTGGCGTCTTCGGCAACTTCTCACCCAACCCGAGCACTAACGTCCACCTGTCCAACTTCGCCATCTTCGGCCAGGTCAACGCCCGAGTCGACGCCGATGACTTCATGGGCATCGGCGGCTCGCTGCAAGACTCCACCATCAGCGACGTGTGGATCTCGCACGTCCAGGCGGGCATCTGGATGACCGGCCCGTTCAGCAACCTCAAGATCAGCGACGTGCGGATCCAGGACACCGTCGCCGACGGGATCAACTTCGACGGCGGGATCACCAACTCGTCGGTCACCAACAGCTACATCCGCAACACCGGCGACGACGGCCTGGCCCTGTGGTCCAATGGCGTCGCCGACTCCCACGACGCCTTCTCCCACGACACCGTCGTGCTGCCGATCCTGGCGAATAACTTCGCCATCTACGGCGGCAACGACAACTCGGTCATCAACGACTACGGCACCGACACCATCACCCAGGGCGGCGGCATACAGGTCGGCAACCGGTTCTCCGCCGTTCCGCTGGCCGGCACCACGACCATCGCCAACAACACGCTCGTCCGCACCGGCGTCCTCGACCCGAACTGGAAGTTCGGCGTGGGCGCGATCTGGTTCTACGCCTCTGACGGCCAGGACATGACCGGCACGATCAACGTCGACCACAACAAGATCCTCGACAGCCCGTACGACGCCTTCGGCTTCGTCGGCGACTACATCCCCAACGCCACGCCCCCCGCCTACGCGATCGACAACGTCCACATCAACGACAACATCGTCGGCAACGTGGGCACGTTCGTGTTCCAGCTCCAGTCGGCCGGCTCTGACGACACGATCTCCAACGTGGTCTCCACCGGGACAGTCGGCCTGGCCGGGACGATGGCCTGCGGCTACGGCATCACCCCGACCTACGGGACCGGCAACAGCGGATGGAGCGGATCGCAATGCACGTTCCCGCCGTTTAACATCCTCAGCACGTCGGCCTCGTCCCTCAGCTTCGGCACAGTCAACCTGAACACCCAGAGCCCGGCCCAGTCGATCACCATCACCAATCCGGGACCGGACCCGGCGCCCATTTCGGACGTGTACGCCACTGGCGGGTTCGATGAGACCAGCAACTGCCCGGCGACCCTGGCCGTCGGGGCCAGTTGCACGGCCACGGTCACCATCACCCCAGGCGCCGTGCAGCAGTACCAGGGCAACCTGGTCTTCGACGCCGACCCGGCCAGCAACCCGTTCGCTCCTTACGTGGTCAGCCTGAGCGCCGCCGTCTACAACCCCAACGGCAACCTCGCGCTGACCGCCACCGCCTCGGCCGACAACACACTGGCCGGCTTCCCCGCGGGCAACGCCAACGACGGAAACCAGGCGACCTACTGGCAGGCGGCGAACAGCACCGGCCAGCTGACGCTGGCGCTGTCCCAGTCCGCTCCGATCGACCGGATCGTGCTTGAGCTGCCACAGGGCTGGGGCGACCGCCACCAGACCATCGCGGTGGACGGCAGCACCGACGGCTCGACCTGGACCACCCTGGTGCCGTCGGCGACCTACCTGTTCAGCGCGAGCAACGCTGACGGGAACAACGTCGTCACCATTTCCGTCCCCTCTACCACGGTCAGCTACCTGCGCCTGGACATCAGCAACAACGACGTCCAGGGTGCCCCCCAGATCGCCGAGTTCGGGGCCTACTCGAACTAGCCGATCGACGCTGAACCAGGGGTGGCTCCCCGCCTCTTGTTGGGCGGGGAGCCATCGCTGCTTGCGGTGACCGCGGGAAGCACTCTGCGAGTCGGCCCGGCGGGTCGCCGTGCGGCTTCGCTACGGTTCTCGCAGGAGCTACCGGAGGGAACCGACCATGAACGCTCGCCCGCCCTTGCCGCCCTTTACTCAGCAGAGCGCGCGGCAGAAGGTCCAGGCCGCCGAGGACGCCTGGAACACCCGCGACCCGTACCGGGTCTCACTGGCTTACACGGAGGACTCGGTCTGGCGTAATCGTGGCACGTTCGTCACCGGGCGCGAGGAGATCGTCAGGTTCCTGGCGGGCAAGTGGGAGCGCGAGCTCGACTACGCCCTGCGCAAGGACCTGTGGGCCTTCAGCGGCAATCGCATCGCGGTGCGCTTCCAGTACGAAAGCCGTGACCCCGCTGGCCAGTGGTGGCGTAGCTACGGCAACGAGCTGTGGGAATTCGACGAGAACGGGCTGATGGCCCGGCGTGAGGCCAGCATCAATGACGTTCGGATCGAGGAGAAGGACAGGCGCATCTTCGGCCCGCGCGCTGAGCCCGAGCCGGGCGGTCTGCCCCTGCGCTAGCCGCGGCGCGAAAGCCGGCTCGGCCCCCGAGGCGCCGTGAGAGGGGAGACGCGTACCGGGCCTCATCGATCCGGCCATACCCCAGGGAATGGTGCAGAATGGGGCCGTGCAACCAGTGATCGAGGTATGCGAGATCGCGCAGCGGGCCAAATCGGGCACTGTCACCCTACGGGACGTGTCGCTGAGCATTGGCCCGGGAGAATTGGTCGCGATTATCGGTGCCAGCGGTGCGGGCAAGACCACGCTGCTCGACGCGATGTGCGGCCTGCGCCCGCCCGCCGCGGGCACGGTAAGCCTGATCTCACGGAATATCGGCTACGTACCGCAGGACGACATCATTCACCTCAGCCTGCCGCTGGCCCGCACGCTGCGCTACGCCGCGGCCCTTCGCGGGGTGCCAGGCGGCGCGGTGGACGCGGTGCTGCGCACGCTGGAACTGGCGGACCGTTCGCTCGTCGGGGTCGGTGACCTGTCCGGTGGCGAGCGCAAGCGAGCCTCCATCGCGGCAGAACTGCTGGCCGAGCCGACACTGTTCTTCCTTGACGAGCCGACCTCGGGCCTTGACCCAGCGCGCGGCGCGGAACTGATGCGGGCGCTGCGCGCTCTCACGCAGGCCGGCACCACGGTGGTCCTTACGACGCACGCCCCCGCGGACGCCGAGCGATGCGACAAGGTCGCGGTGCTTGCCCCCGGCGGGCGCCTGGCGTTCTTCGGCCCGCCCGCCGCGGCGCGCGAGCACTTCGGCACAGCCACCCTGGACGAGGTCTACGAGCTGCTCGAGGCCGGTTGTCCTCCCGCCCGCGCGCCAGAGGGGACCGCGGAGACGACCGCGGCTGCCGGGGCGGACCGCCCGATGGCCGGGCCCGGGGCTGGCGCGGTACCAGGTGCGGGCCAGGAGGCCCGTGCCCGTCGCCCGGTTAGCCAGTGGCTCCTGCTGACCAGGCGGAACGCCGACATCCTCGGCCGGGCCAAGCTAACGCTGGCGATCTTGGCCGGCGCCCCGGTCATGGTGCTGCTGATGTTCCTCGTGCTGTTCAAGCCGGGTGCGTTCAGTCCGGCCGATCCCAGTCCCGAGGCGACCGTGCAGATCTTGTTCTGGGTCGCGTTCGGCGGCTTCTTCTTCGGCCTCACCTACGGCCTGCTGCAGATCTGCGGGGAGTACGGCGTGCTCAGGCGCGAGCGGTTCGCGGGCGTGGGCGCGACCGCGTACGTGCTGGCCAAGGTGGCCGTGCTGCTGCCCTTGCTCGCGTTCGTCGACCTGCTGTTCCTCGTAGTGCTCCGGGTGCTCGGGCGGCTGCCCGCGACGGGCGACTATGGGGCGACGTTCGTGACCCTGCTTCTGTCCTCGGCCGCCGCCCTGGGCCTGGGCCTGCTGATCTCGGCGGCGGTGTCGGAGCCGACGCAGGCCACCGTGGCGCTGCCGATGGCCTGCTTCCCGCAGGTGCTCTTCGTCGGCGCCATCCTTCCGATTCCGACGATGGCCGCCGTCGGCCGGTGGATCAGCTACGCGATGACGAACCGGTGGGCGTTCGAGGCGCTCGGGCACAGCCTCGGCGTGGCCGCCCTGTGGGGGAACAGGCGGTCGCAGCTGGGCGCGCCGCTTCTCGCCTCCTACGGTACGACCTTCAATCGGCCGGTCGCCGTCGACTGGCTGATCCTCGGCGCCTTCACGATCGCGTTCCTGGCGGCTACGGTCGCCATCGTCGCCCGCAAGACGAGCGTCGCGCCCATGGCAGCGCCGTCCGCGGTCGGTGCCCCGCGCTCAGCAGCGCAGACGGGGCGCTAGGCCAGCCAGGTCGGCCCCGCGGTCGCGGTAGGTGCGCTCGGCGAAGTCGAGGAACGCCTCCACGTCGGCGACGTTGGAGGCAAGGCCGAAGGAGACCCGAACGGCACCGCCGTACGTTAGCCCGATGGCCTGCAGGTACTGATCGACCGTGGTCATGTGCCTGCGCAGGAGGCCGCCACCCGCCAGCGCCAGCCACCACGGACCGCGCACGTCCTTCCTGCTCAGCCCGAAGGCCCACTCCCCGGCACCCGGATTGCAGAAGCACCCGGTGCGCAGCGATATGCGCGCCGCGGCCGCGTCGCGCGCGACCGCGCGCTCGTCGATCACCTGCCCGGCGCGGTCGAGGAAGCTGAGCGAGATCGTGCCGCCCCGTGCGGTCATGTCGGCTGGCCCGTGCAGCCGGACGAGCGGCGCGCCATTGCTGTGCTTGAGCATCCGCAGGCGCTCGAGCATCCACCCTGTGAGCATGGAGACCCGCTGGTGGATGAGGTCGGTGCCAATGGCGTCGACCCAGCCGAGCCCGACGGTCACGTCGGGGATGGACAGGAAGTTCAGCGTCCCGTCCTCAAACGCCCCCTCGTCCTCGAGCAGCCGGTGCCAGCCGCCCTGAACGCTCACTCCCCAGATCGTCCCACCGGAGAACCACGGGCGGCGCAGGCGGGACAGCGCGTCGCGCCGCACCAGCAGGGCGCCGACTCCCGTCGGGTAGCCAAACACCTTGTACCAGCTCACTGCGACGAACTCGGGCCTGACCTCGGATAGGTCAAGCCGGTTGGCCGGGACGTAGGCGGCGGCATCGAGCAGGACGTCATACCCGGCATCCCGGGCCGCTCGCACCCACTGCAGCGGATGCTGGACGCCACTGAAGTTGCTCTGCGCCGGGTAGGCGAACAGCCCCGGACGGGCGCCCTCACCGCGGGAGAGCGCCCGATGCACGTCGGCCCCGCGCACCCGCAACTCGGGCGCGGTCATCGGCACGTAGGCGACCCTGGCCCCCCGTGCCCGCGCGAACTCCCGTAGCCCGTTGACCGAGTTATGGTTGTCGGCGGTCAGCACCAGGCGGGTGCGGCGCCGGAACGGGTACGCCTCGCCGACAAGGCGACAGGCCCCGGTGGCGTTCGGCGTGAAGATGACCGCGTAGTCCTCGGCTGTGGTGCCGAAGTGCCGGAGAACGGCCGTCCTGGCCTGCTCGACCAGCTCGGTGGACGCGGCTGACGTCGGATTCTCCGAATGCGGGTTGCCGAAGCAGCCCGCGCCGATCCGTCCTGCGTGCGCCTCGAGCTGCGACCTCGCGGCCAGCCCGGCGCCGGTGTAGTCAAGGTAAACATGGCCGCGTTCGTCGAGGTAGGAGTATTGAGTGGCCCGCAGCTCGTCGAGCTTGGACGTCTCCCCGTACTCCGGATACGCGTCATTAAAGTCGGCCATCGTCGACCTCGACTTCCCGTCCCAGGCGGCCCGCAAGGCAGGCACGCCGACTCCCGCATGCAAGGCAATTACACCATTTGCGAGTTAAGTGCCGATTAAGCCAGGGATTGGGGTCGGCGGAGGAGCGGACGACGGCGTTGCGCGGCGCCCGCCGCCATTATGCGCAGGACAAGCTGGACGGTGCGGTATTGCTGCCCGAGTAAGTCGCGGTGAATCCGATGGTGGTGCTGGCGCCCGGTGCGAGAGTGCCGTTATACGACTCGCTCGTCACGGCCACCTTGCCGCCTGACTGGGTGTAGCTGCCGCTCCAGAGGTTGCTGATCTCCTGGTTGCCGGGGAAGGTCCAGCCCAGCTGCCAGCCGCTGAGCGTGGACGACCCCGTGTTGGTGACCACGACCTGGCCCTGGAAGCCGCCGGCCCAGCCGCTGACCACCGAGTACGCGCCGGAGCAGGCGCCCGTGCCCGGCGTCGGCGTCGGGGTGGGAGTCGGCGTGGCGGTGTGGCTCGGGGTGGAGCTTGGGGTCGGCGTCGGCGTCGGCGAGTTTCCGCTGATGGTGACAGAGAAGGAGCCGGACGCCAGCCCGGCGCCGCCTTGCCACAGCTCGAACCCGGCCTCGACGTCGATCAGGTACCAGCTGCTCCTGGTGTAGCCGCGGTTGACCATGTCCTGGGCCAGCGTTCCGATGTCGAGGTTGCTTACCGAGGTCGTCGGGCTGGTCATGTCGTAGGTGATGGTGTCCCAGCTGGACTGGGTGCCTTCCCAGACGTTGTAGGTGTGACCGCCGAGACTCACGTTGCTTGCGACCTCGGAGCCGAAGGGCTGCACCGGGCCATTGTGGTTGAGCCAGACCATCAGCTCACTGCCGTTCGGCTGGCCGCTGGTGGTGGGTGCCTGGTTGAACCAGATGTCGTAGGCGGCGTCGTAGTCACTGCTGCCGCCTTGCTGGGTGGTCGACCAGCTCGTCGTGACCTTGCCTGAGGTCAGGCCCGAGACCGCGATGGGGGTGCTGGACAGCCCGCCCGAGCTGCAGTTGCCCCAGTGGCAGCCCTGATAGATGGACGGGTAGGCACCGGGCGAGCCTGAAGTGGAGTTGGCGATCGAGGAGTTGGCCACCGTGAAGTCGGCGCCGCCGTCGGTCGTGACGCACTCCGACGCGCTTGAGTCGTACTCATTGTTCTGCACGGTGTACGTGCCGCCCGATACCGGCGCCGTCTGCTCCTGGCAAAGCGTGGTCGTCGCCGCGCGGGCGCTGGGGCTGGCGGCCAGCGCGGCGAGCGCGCAGCCGAGGGCAAGCAGCAGTGCGGCCGCTAGGGCGAGCACGGACCTGGGGCGAGTCATCGAACACCCTGCCTGACGAGTACGTTATAGGCCGTAAATCCGGCATAATCGTCGCGTCGGTGGCCGCCAGGGGTCAAGAACGGGAGACCCGCGGTCGGCTGACCGCGGGCCAGCACCTGCACATGGCCAGTACCTGGCCGTCGGCGGCGGTGAAAATTACAGCGGGGCACCGTGCGATGGCGGCCGCCGCCGGCCAGGTCAGCCTGGGCCGGCGGCGGCGACGTGGCCGCCCGCTTACGGGCTCCTAGGGGCGGGAGGCGGGGCCGTGGCCCGCCGCGGGGACGGCGTCAGGCTCCCCGATCTCGAAGTCGTGCCGCCCGAGCCCGCGCGGTACCGAGGGAAGTCCCTCGACATGCCCGGGACCCGGCTGCCCGTCCGGGGCGGGGCTGCCTGCCTCCAGCTCGCGGATCGGGTGCGCGTCGATCCTGACGTGCCCGATCCCGAGGGGGGCCAGCATGTCTCGCATCGCACCGTAGCCGAGCCGGACCCACTGCTGTGACGGCCCCATGGCCAGCAACAGGGATGCCTCCGAGGTGAACGCCAGGCCGATGCGCTCGCCGGTGAGCAGTCGCCCGGTGCGCAGCGCGAGCGCCCCGGCGTTGCTGGTCCTTACCGGGACAAGGAATGTCTCGCTCATGATCGAAATCTCCTTCTCGCGACCGTAACCGGCCGACATCCCGAAGCAGCAGGTCGCTGCTTGTCTCCCGGCGGACCAGCAGGCGCGCGGCGCCATCCGCCACCGCGATCACCGGCGGCCGTCCGACCATGTTGTAGTTGGATGCCATCGAGTAGTTGTAGGCACCAGTCCCTGGCACGGCCACGATGTCGCCGGGCCGGATGTCAGCAGGCAACTGCACGTCAAGCGCGAGCAGGTCGCCCGCCTCGCAGTGCCGGCCGGCCACGGTCACCGTGCGCATGGCCGCGTGCGACGGCCGCACCATGTGCACCGAGTACCTGGCTCCGTAGAGCTCGGGCCGAGGGTTGTCGCTCATCCCGCCGTCCACCACCACGTAGGTGTGTGAACTAGAAGAGTGCTTGACCGCTACCACGTGATAGAGCGTGAGCATCGCCCGGTTCACGATCGCCCGGCCCGGCTCCACGGTCAGCCGGGGCACCGGCAGCCGCAGCCGTCCGCACTCGGCGCCGATGACGCGCCGGATGTGGATCGCGAAGCCGGCCAGGTCGAACTCCGCGTCGCCGGTCATGTACGGGACGGCATGGCCTCCGCCCAGGTTGAGCTCAGAGAGCGTGCTGCCTGACTCGTCGCGCACGGCCGCCATCAGGCCAATCAGCTTGCGCGCGGCGACCTCGTAGGCCGTCAGGTCGCTAAGCTGCGAGCCAAGGTGGCAATGCAGGCCGACGAGCGAGAGCTCCGGGTGGTCGAGTACCCGCCGTACCGCGTCAGCGGCGGCGCCTGAGCTCAGTGAGAAGCCGAACTTCTGGTTCTCGACGCCGGTCGCCAGCGCCGGGTGGGCGTGCGCGTCCACGCCCGGGGTGACCCGGATGAGAACCTGCTGATGCCGACGGGACAAGGCGGCGAGGCGAGTGATCTCCAGGGCGTTATCGACGACGATGCGCCCCACCCCGAGCTCGAAGGCCGCCTCCAGGTCCTCGGGGGTCTTCCCGTTGCCGTGCAGGATGATCCGCGAGCCGGGGAACCCCACTGAACGCGCCACCGCCAGCTCACCAGCTGAGGAGCAATCCAGCGAGAGGCCCTCATCGCAGACCCAGTCGGCCATCGCGCGGCACAGGAACGCCTTTCCTGCGTAGGCGACCTCCCCATCGGGAAAGGCCGACAAGTATGTGCGGCACCGGTACCGGACGTCGGCCTCGTCGATAACGTAGGCGGGCGTTCCCCAGTCTGCCGCTAGCGAGCCAAGTCGCAGGCCGCCTATCGAGACCTCGCCATCTTGCTCCACGCGTGCGCTGCGGGGCCAGATAGCCTTGTCCAAGCTGGTTACATCATGAGGGGGCGTTTGGTCGTCACCCTTTCCCTGACCGTGGTTCCACGCGGGTGAAAGCCCGCGACCTCGTGAAGGACGAGCGCGGTTGACTCCAGCTCCACGCCCCGGCACTCGCAGACGCGGGTGAGCACGTCGCCCAGGTCGGAAAAGCTGGGGCAGTCGACCCGCAGTTCATAGTCGGCCTCGCCGGTGCTGAGCGCGGCGCGAGGAACCGCCGGTATCGCTCGCAGCCAATGCTCGAAAGCCTGGCACCGCAGCCACGGTGCCAGCCGTACCCGAACGATCGCCTGCACCGGCGAGGGAGCTATCGCGCTCACCGCGCACACTGCTGATCATCTACCGCCACATCAGCCAATGTAGGTTCGCCGCCGCCTGCTGCCCGGCGGCCTAACAGGCTGCTAACACGGAACGGGCAATGCTAACGACGCCGTAACAGACCCCCCTCTACCTGCGGGTGGGCCGCGGGGCCTGGTCGGACGGCCAGTCGTGCGCGCAGGGGCCCGTCCGGTTCGGATCTCGGTGTTGCCGGCCGCGAACGCCACTGATTTCATCCGGTATTCGCCTGCCAGTCCGCCTCGATCGATGTGGGCGATCGGTTGGGCGTCTTTGATCGGTCTGAGTGTTTCCCGTGCACTCGCAGGGCGATGTGAGAGGTCTGACAACGATGGACATGGACAAGAGCGACCGGCTCGCGGACGACGAGCCGGGCACCGACTACCGTTCACCGGCACCATTCAGGCCGGCCGTCAACCGGCGCCGCTTCCTGCAAGCCGGGGGCGTGCTGGCCGGGGCGATGGCGGGCGCCGGCCTGAGCCAGCTAACCGGGGCGACCAGCCGGGCCGCGGCCGCGCCGCTGGCGACTAGCTCCACCGGCACGATCAGCGACCTCAAGCACGTCGTGATCCTGATGCAGGAGAACCGGTCCTTCGACCACTACTACGGCACCCTGCCGGGCGTCCGGGGGTTCTCCGACAAGCAGATCCTCCGCTACCAGAGCGGGACGACCATCTTCGACCAGCCCGACAAGTCGCGGACGGACCTGGGCTACCTGCTCCCGTTCCACATGGACTCCACGGCGGTGGACGCGCAGAACGCCGGGGACCTTGACCACAGCTGGTCCGGTGACCACAGCGCGCGGAACGCGGGCCTGTGGAACAACTGGGTCTCGGCCAAGACCGAGCAGACGATGGGTTACTTCACCCGCAATGACCTGCCGTTCAACTATGCGCTGGCGGACGCGTTCACCATCTGCGATGGCTATCACCAGGCCATCCTCGGCCCGACAAGCCCGAACCGGATGTACTTCTGGACCGGCACCTCCAGCGGCTGGACGTCCAACCCGCCCGACTACACGGTCGAGTTCTCCGGTGTCACCACCTACCCCGAACTGCTGCTCAATGCGGGCATCAGCTGGCAGGTGTACACCAACCACGAAGTCGGCGACGGGAGCGGGAACAACGGCTGGGTGGGCGACTACGGCGATAACCCGCTGTGGTTCTACAAGCAGTACCAGACCTCCATGAACGCGACCACGGCCGCGGGGCAGCAACTGGCGATCCAGGGGGCGGTGCAGCCGTGGCAGCCCAGCGCCGGGACGCCGCTGGGGCCGAACCAGGTCAACCACGTGCTCGCCCAGTTCATCTCCGACTGCGCGGCCGGCACGATTGGGCAGGTGTCGTGGATCGTCGCCCCCTACGAGTACTCCGAGCACCCGTCATCCAGCCCGAGCTACGGCGCGCACTACGTGCGGACCGTGCTTGAGGCACTGATGGGAAACCAGGCGCTGTGGGAGTCGACGGCGCTGTTCATCACCTACGACGAGCACGACGGCTACTTCGACCACGCGCTGCCCCCGTCGCCGGAGACGTCGGTGACCAGCGAGTTCATCAGCAACCTGCCGATCGGCCTCGGCCCCAGGGTGCCCATGATCATCTGCTCGCCGTGGACCCGTGGCGGGTTCATCGACTCCAACACCTACGACCACACGTCAATGCTGCGGTTCCTGGAGACCTGGACCGGCGTGCAGGCGCCCAACATAACCGCCTGGCGGCGTTCGGTAACCGGAGACCTGACGGCGGCGTTCGACTTCGCCAGCCCGGACTTCTCGATCCCGACGCTGCCTGACACGGTGCCGCTGATCACCCAGTCCGACCAGGAGAAGTCCTTTCCCGCGGTCAAGGCGCCTGCCGAGGGCGCGCAGGTGGCCCCGGTCCAGGAGCCGGGCACTCGCACGCACCGGCCGAGCAACCACATGCCGCACGCCGACGTCACCATCAACCGCTCCAGCTACGCGGTGACCGCGACGATGTCAAGCACCGGCTCGGTCGGGGTCTCGCTCTTCGTCTTCCCTGACGCCTATGCGACCGCGTCGGCGACTCCGTTCACCGTGGTCAGCGGAACGGACAAGACCTACGCCTACACCGCGGCGAAGAAGAACAGCTACGGCTACGCCTTCTCGATCTACGGCCCGGACCGGTTCGTCCGCTCCTTCGCGGGCAAGGTCGTCGCCGCGAGCACGACCACCGGCCAGATTCCCCGGGTCGCGGCGGTGCCGGTCACTGGGGCCACGCCGTCACTGCAGCTGACGCTGGCCAACGACGGCAGCGCCACGGTCACCTACACGCTCACGGTGAATGACTACGCGGGCACGACCCAGACCGTGCCGGTGGCGGCGAACGGCACAACGGTGGTCAACTGGCCCGTCGACTCCGACGGCTACTACGACGTGATCATCACGGCCAGCACCACGGACGGCTTCACCCGCCGCTACGCGGGCCGCATCGCCTGACCGGCTGCCCGCCGCAGCCCCTTCCCCGGCTCCGGGGAAGGGGCTGCGGCGATCACCGGGAGCCGGGCGGCAGGAGGCGCCTGCGGGCCGAGCCGCCGCCGCCCGCGGGTGTAGGGTGCAGCTTCATGGGGCAGCTGACCTGCCTGGAAATCTGCGCCGGAGCCGGCGGCCAGTCACTCGGGCTAGAGCAAGCAGGCTTTTCTCACGCGGCGACGGTCGAGATCGATCCGGATGCCTGCGAGACGCTTCGGCTGAACCGGCAGCACGCATGGAAGGTCATCGAGGCCGACGTGCACCACTTCGACGGCCGGCCTTACCGCGGTATCGATCTGCTGGCCGGCGGGGTTCCGTGCCCGCCGTTCTCTGTAGCAGGCAGGCAACTTGGCCCCGATGACGAGCGTGACCTGTTCCCGCAGGCACTGCGCCTGGTCAGGGAGTCGCAGCCCACGGCGGTGATGCTGGAGAACGTCCCCGGGCTCTCCCAGGCCAGGTTCGCCGGCTACCGAGAGCAGGTTCTCAGCCAATTGGGTGACCTGGGCTACGAGGCGGACTGGCAGGTGCTGAACGCCTGTGAGTTCGGAGTACCGCAGTCGCGTCCTCGGTTCATCCTGGTCGCCATGAGGCCGGAGGCGTTCCGGCACTTTGAGTGGCCAAGTGCCATTGGCGCACCCCCAACGATCGGGGAGACCCTGCACGACCTAATGGCCGCCGGCGGCTGGACGGGCGCGGATGCGTGGGCGAGGAACGCCAATGGCGTGGGGCCGACTCTGGTGGGAGGCTCGCGCAAGCATGGCGGGCCCGACCTCGGCCCGACGCGCGCCCGCGAGGCCTGGCGGAAGCTCGGCGTCGACGGCCGGGGCCTGGCCGACGCCCCGCCTGCCGCGGATGCTCCGGCCGGCCACCTGCCCCGGCTGACGTTGCCGATGGCCGCCGCCGTTCAGGGTTTCCCGCGGGACTGGCGGTTCTACGGGCGCAAGACGGCCGCGTACCGGCAGATCGGCAACGCGTTCCCGCCACCGGTCGCCCGGGTGGCGGGCACCAGGATCCGGCTGGCGATCCAGGCCGCCGGCCAGCGCGCCAGTACCGGGGCGCCAGGCCTGCCTCGCGCTGTCTGATTCGGCGGCCTCACCGCGCGCGACGATCTCTCGATCAGGTACTGGCCTGCGATCTTTCAGCCGACTTGTAGAGTAATCGCAGCAAGTTACCCGACAGGCGTTACTTTGTCCCATTTGGGCGTCATTGTGGTGCCGCCGCCACGGGAGCGGCGGGTGTCCTGACCCGCTTCCGGCGAGACCTCCCATGGACAGGAGACGGCCAGTGGACGCCCCCAGGATCGTGACGGATACCACCACGCAGCGCTGGACGCGGCGGCGCTTCATGGGGGGCGCGGTGGCGGTGGCCGCGCTCGGGTCGCTCGCGGCCGGGTGCGACAAGGGCGCGAGCCCGTCCGCGAGCGTCCTGACGCCGGGTGCCCTGGCGGCACCGTCCGGCGGGACCAGTCCCTCCGCCACCGCCACGTCTGGGGCTGACGCGGAGCTGATCAGCCGGCGCTACGGGCTGAGGCCGTTCGCGCCCGCGCCGCCCGCGCCGGCCGTCAAGCCGATCCGGCTGAGCCCGTCGAGCGCAACGGTGTTCTCGAGCGTCCCGCTAACCGACAAGGTCGTGTTCGTGACGATCGATGACGGCCTGGAGAAGGAGCCCGCGTTCATCCAGATGGTGCGGGACTTCCGCGTTCCCATCACGATTGACCTGGCCAACCTGTTCATCAGCGATGACTACGCGTACTTCGAGAAGCTGTACAAGACCGGCTACGTGTCGATCCAGAACCACACGGTTAACCACCCGCTGAGCATGCCGGGCCTGTCGGCCGCGCAGCAGCTGGACGAGATCGCCGGGCAGCAGGAGATCTTGCACCGGCGGTACGGGGTGACGCCGTACATCTTCCGGCCGCCGGGCGGCAACTACGACGCGACGACGATCGCCGCAGCCGGGCAGGCCGGCCTCAAGGGGGTGATGATGTGGAAGGAGACCATGGAGATCTCCGACATGGAGTACCAGGCTTCCGCGCGCCGCCTCAGCCCGGGGGACATCATCTTGTGCCACTTCCGCGGCCCGGCGCAGCTCGACGGGGAGACCATGGTGCGCATGATGACCCGCCTGTTCCGGCACATCCAGGACCAGGGCTTCACCGTCGCCGATATCACCCAGTATGCATAACGACTCGGGGACCGGTCGCAGCGGACGGGTTCCGCCGCGACCGGTCCCTGGGCCGTTCTGCCTAGTTGTAGCTGTTGAGGTCGGCTACCGTGCTGCCGGAGTTAACCGTGCCACCAGTGCCGTTGATGATGTGCTGGATGGTTCCCGTGCCACCCAGTGAGACAGTGACCATGTCGTTCCACTGGACTCCTGACGTGGTGGGCGAGGTGAGCGCGTTCGCGCTGACCACGCTCGGGTTGACGTCGAAGTAGCAGTACACGCCAAGGCCGTAAGCCTTGAAGCTGGTCACGCTGCTGGCTACCGCGATGGACGGGTAGCCGTCAGCGGACCCGTCCATCCAGGCGGACTGGCTGGGCGGGTCGTAGGGCATCTCGCTCTGGTAGAAGTAGTCGGCTCCGCCGTTGCCATTCCACTGGACCTGCACCGCCTGGTAGTGCTCGACCGCCAGCCCGTACATGGTGACGTTGGCGCCGTTGACGACCATGCCGTTGGCGGCGGTATTGGTCGTCCAGCCGACGGTGCCGCCGTTGCCGTGGTCCGCTCGCCAGAGCCACAGGTCGTCACCGACGACATTGGCGCTGTTGACCTGCAGCGTCTGCGTGGCCTTGCCGACGGTGGCTCCGCCGATGCGGGCGAAGACGTCGGACAGGACGGTCGGGTCAGACGCGTGGCTGGCGCTTGACCCGGGCGGGCCGATCTGGACGAGGACGGAGCTGTTGGTGGTGCCCGCGTCGAAGATCAGCCCGCCGATGCGAATCCCGTTGACGTCAGCGGTCTGCAGGATCGTGTTGCCGCCGTTGGACACCAGGGTGGCCAGGCCGAGGCCGAGCACCACGGTGTCGGGGTTGGTGACGTTGATCGTGCCGTTGACCTGGTAGACGCCCGGAGTGAACAGCAGGTCCTGGCCGCTCGCCAGCGCGGCGTTGATCTGGGCGACCGTGCTGCTCGGCGTGGCGATGTAGAAGTCGCTGATCGGCAGCGAGGTTCCCGGCGTGTTGCCGTTGGCCCAGGAGACGCCCTGCGCGTTCGTCCGGTTCGAGGGCACGAACACGTCCCAGTTCCCGGAGGAGTCGACGTACAGGTACGGCTTCTCGTCGATGGTGGGGGTCTGGTTCACCGTCGTGTACGGTGGGCTGGGGAAGCTCTGGCCCGGAACGCCGGTGTCACCGACGAACACCATGTTCCAGTTGGAGCCGGTCCAGCTGCCGAGCTGGTCGTTACGCATGATGAACTGCTGCTGGGTGCCCGAATTGACCTGACCGGTGACGATCGAGTCGGCGATGAAGCCGCCGGACGACCAGTTGCTGCTGGTGTTGCCTGAGGTGTCGTCATCGAGCACCATGTTCCCGTCGACCTGCACCCGGCGCATCGGGTCGGCCTGCGAGACGGCCCACTCGGTGCTGCCCGAGGACGGGTCGATGGTGATGTTCTCCACGCCGCGCCAGAAGTTCGTCGTCGCGTTGCCGCCACTCCAGGCGGCGTTGGCGTAGATGCCGCCACCGGTGATCACCGTCTGCGACGGGTTCTGCCCGAGGCCGACGACCTCGGTGTAGAAGCCGACCGGGACGCTGACGTTGTAGGTGCCCGGCTCGAACATCAGCTCGTAGCGCTGGGTGCCGAACTGGTTCGACTGCTGCGTGGCGTACACCTGGTTGATGTCGGCCTGGATCGTGGAGGTCGACATCGAGGTGGTGAACACGTAGACGTTCGGGCCGAGGTTGGGGGCGTTGCCGGTTGGCGGCGCCCCGGTTGGCAGGGTCCACTGCTGGTTGGAGGTGTCGGCGCAGGCCCAGATCTGGACCTGGGTGCCGGATCCGCCGTAGCCGGTGTCGTCGAGGCACTTGCCCGAGTTGGGGTTGACCAGCTCGCCGTTGGACTGCGGCTGCCAGTCCTGGGCGCCGGTGCCGTTGCAGGTGTACAGGTCGACCAGGGTTCCGTTGGCGGTGCCCGCCCCGTCGACGTCGAGGCACATGCCGAGCACCTCAAGCGCGCCGTTGGACTCCACCGTCCACTGCTGTGCGCTGGTCCCGTTACAGGTGTAGACCTGGATCGGGTTGAAGTCGGCGGTGCTTGCCGACCGGTCGTCCAGGCACAGGCCCTCGTAGCCGATGACCGGCCCGGTCGCGCCGGTGGCGGCCTGCGCGTGCTGAGCGGCGGTCAGGCCGAGGCCGACCGAGAGGGCCACCGCCGCGAGGACGGCGAGGAGTCGTCGCCTCACGGCAGCTTCCACTGCTGGTTGGAGGTGTCGGCGCAGGCCCAGATCTGGACCTGGGTGCCGGATCCGCCGTAGCCGGTGTCGTCGAGGCACTTGCCCGAGTTGGGGTTGACCAGCTCGCCGTTGGACTGCGGCTG
>Ga0335075_10005181_pt1 | contig 20294 bp, 17 predicted proteins | sample Lox_Sample_24_FD_206723 | JGI IMG/M metagenome (GOLD analysis project Ga0335075, IMG submission 206723) | Soil microbial communities from Loxahatchee National Wildlife Refuge, Florida, United States - Lox_Sample_2.4 | ecosystem: Environmental > Terrestrial > Soil > Wetlands | place: USA...
GTAGTCGCTGACCCACGGCGCCTTGTCGCTGTACGCGCCGACCGTCAGGTACAGCTCCCTGACGCTGAACGCCGTGCCGTCGATGAAGTCCGCCTTGTGCCCGGCGTAGGAGCCGCTCTCGGCGATCTCGGCGATCGCGTCCATGCAGCCCTTCGGATCGTTAAAGGCGAAGTGCCGCAGGTGGACGTACGGTTTCACCTGCTCGAGCTCGATCGTCAGGGCGAGCGTGTAGCCGAGGGTGCCGTAGGAGTTGGGGAAGCCGAAGAACAGGTCGCGATAGGAGTTGTGCTCGGTCGCCGTGACCACGCGGCCGTCTCCGGTGAGGATCTGCATCTCGACCACGGACTCGTGCGGCATGCCGTTGCGCAGTGACGTCGACTCGATGCCGAGGCCGGTGACCGCGCCACCCAGGGTGATCGTCTTGAGCTGCGGGACCACGAACGGAATGAGGCCGTACGGCAGCGTGGCGTCGCACAGGTCCTCGTAAGTGGTCATGCCACCGACGACCGCGGTGCGGGTCTCCGGGTCGACGTGTATGACGCGCCGGAACGCGGAGACGTCCAGGTAACGGACGCCGTTGCCCGCCTGTTCGTTGCCCGCCTGTTTGCTGTCTGCCTTGCCGGCGCCGGCCTCCCGGAAGCGGAACAGGTTGGAGGTGGGCTTGGCGAGGCGGACCGGAACATCCGGTGGCACCGCGGCATAAGCGTCGCGGAGCCGGGCCACCGCCGCCTCATGGGCCGCGAGCTTCGCCTGCGGCAGGCTTGAGATGCCGGTCACGTGCTCTCCTCGCTCCTTTCGACATGTCTCCTGCCCTTTTCGTCCACCCTGACCAGGATGTGCATAGGAGTACAAACTGGCAAGCCCTGCGCTGAACTGGACGAACGGCTCAGGCAGTGTATCCCCTCCCGGCAGGCCGCCTGCGTGGCGGCATACCCGCGGGACGGTCACGTGATCTGGGCGGCGTTCCCCGCGGCGTCGCTGCCGCGGGGAGTCCGGGCGCCACGTTCGTCTTACCCATTATGGGACGTGACATCTCGCGTCGGGCGGATCATGAGGAGCCGGCTCGGTGCTGATGAGACCTCAGCAGTTCTCAACGCTTCCGGGCGGACGGGATCGAACGTGACAGACTCGTTCCCGTGATCGATCAATTCGCGAAAGAGCTACCGCGCAAGGATCGAACAGGCTGCTGAAGCGGCGGCTCCAACGCTTACATGAGGGCGTGACAATGGCCAGAGGGCGTTTGGTGTTCGATGGGCAGTGCGGATTTTGTACTCGCGCCGCGGGGTGGCTACGCCGCCTCGACCGCCGCCAGCGGGTGGAGATTGTGCCGTTGCAGGCGCCGGGGGCTCCGGAGTCGGTTGGCGTTACCGAGGCTGAGTGTTTGGCGTCGCTGCGGTGGCAGGGGGAGGACGGCGCGCGTTTGTCCGGCGCGGCCGCGGTCAACGCCGCGCTGGCCTGCGCGCTTGGCTCCCGGGTGCCGGTGCTGCTGTACCGGCTTACTAGCAGGGTGCAGGAGCGCGGCTATACCTGGGTGGCGGCAAATCGTTACCGGTTGCGTGGTGTGCGCCCGTTCTGTGAGAGCGCTCCGGCTGAATGCGGTCGGTAACGTGCCGGGTTCTACGGCTTGCGCGCAAGCCCACCAAGGTACAGCAGGCCGGAGATGTCAAGCGGTCGCGACACCGGCTCGTCAGGGCGCCAATCGGGCAGGTGGACGATGCCGGGCTCGACGAGGTCGAGGCTGTCGAAGAACTGGGTGATCTGCTCGCGGCTACGTAGCTGGCCTCGGCCGAGAGTGCGCAGCAGGACTTGCTCCAGCCCGCGGGCCTCGGGGCTCGAATTGGAGAAGTGCGTGAGCAGTAGATAGCTGCCGGATGGCATCAGCTTCTTGTAGCGGGCGACGATGTCGTACGGGTCCTCTTCATCGAGGATGTGATGGACGATCGCGTTCATGATCAAGCCGAGCGGTCGCGACAGGTCGAGGAAATCTGTGACTTCCGGACGCCCCAGGACTTGCTCCGGTTCCATCAGGTCGGCGGTAACGACGATGGTGGACTTGTTGTCGGCCAGCAGAGCCCGGCCGTGCGCGAGCACCATCGGGTCATTGTCCACGTACACCACTCGCGCAGCCGGGTTCACTGCCTGGGCGATCTGGTGTGTGTTCTGTACGGTTGGAAGCCCGGAACCAAGGTCAAGGAACTGATCGACGCCCGCCTGCGCCATATACCGCACGGCGCGCCCGAGCAGTGCGCGGTTGACCCGGGCGGCACCGCCACCGTCAGGAAACGTCTTCTGCACTTCCTCGACGACGGCCCGGTCCGCTGCGAAGTTGTCTTTGCCGCCCAGCACCGCGTCATACACCCGGGCGATGCTCGGCTTGGAGATGTCAACCTCAGGCGGCAGGTAATCCGGATCGGCCTTTGTCCAGTCCATGCCCTGGCCCGTCATAACGAGACACTCCCGGCTTGTCGCTTTGCCGCCAAAACAGAAACGCTTAGCCGGATCATAGCCGCTGATGGCCTGCCAGTCCGGGTGTCCGGTTGATTCCGGGATGCTTGTCAGGCCGAGCGCTTCGTTCCCGGTGCCGCGCCATCGTGGCGCCCGGAATCCCGCCACCGCAAGCGGTTATAGCCTGATCGGCGAGGATGTCACGCAGCTCGTGCGTGATGGTGTCCGGATACCGGTCAAGGGTCGCTTCAAGATCGCACCGCTGAGCCAGGGTTGAGTATGCGGCCAGCTCGCGCTCTAGCCGTCTGTGGTCGTCATCAGGGCTAGCAGGGATGAGCGGGGCGGACAAGAGGAGCAGGAGCCCGGGCAGGAGAACCATCCCCCACGCGCCGCCGCGCAGCATGAAGCCGGCCACTGTGAGCACCAGCCCGGCCAGCAAGGGCCGCCAGCGAGGCCGTATGACGCGGACTAGACCCATCAGGCCGATAACCGTGAGCAGCGCGCTGGTACGGACCAGTCTTTGCACTCGGCCTGTATGTCCGGCCCGGATGAATGTCGGGGCGCCGTACCTGTCGGCTGGGCCGGCAGACGAGCTCCACACCACCAGATTCCGCCGATGCGCCCGCAGTCTCATCGCAGCCTCCCGCGCTTTGGCTCTGCGCTGCGTGTCCTCGATTGTACGCTTTTGCACTCTTCACGAAAGTGGCGCGCGCTGGTTAGATATGGCGCCGGGCCAGCGGCGCCGCGTAGCGGCGCCCTCCGGCATCGGAACTACTCCTGTAGGGCGGTGATGTCGTCGGGGTCTGGGTCTTCCATCTCGTCGTAGCTGGCGGCGACCTCCTCCGGGGTCATCGGCAGCCTGGCCATCGAGGGCGGTGCGCCGGAGTCGATCACCTGGCGCAGCAGCAGCGCCATCGAGTAACGCGGATCGTCGGCTAGCGCCCGGTCCAGGGCGACATTGGCGAGCGCCCCGTTCCCGGACTGCCAGGCGACGAAGGCGAGCAGCGATGCCGGAGCTGAAACGTATCCGGGCTGCGCCCGGCGGGTGAGGTCGGTCCACAAGCGCAGGTGCGCCTCCCGGTGACGCGGGTCCATCCGGGACCACGCGTCGTCACGAACCCGCAGGTCCCGCAGGACGACGGTCAGCCATGCCGCGTCATCGTAGGAGCGGAGCTGGCCACCGCGCCGGTAATGGGCGATGACCTCGCTGACCACGTCCAGGCCTGCCACCGCGATCAGGCGGCGTGCGGATGCTCTCCGCCCGGCCCTCGTGACCCGGGCGACCAGCCTCGCGGCGTGTTCTTCGGCACGCCGGGTCGCGCGGTACATCGACTCGGCGGCCTTGCCCTCGACAGCGGCGATGGTGGCCGCGAGCTCTGCGCGGGAGGCGAGCACCCGGGTCCCCGCGGACGCCATGGCCAGGGTTGTTGGATGGTCCTTGACGTCGAAAGGCTTACCGTCGGGCGGGCAGCAGCCTGGTTCCGCGCACAGGTAAGACCAATAGCGCTCGTTCTCGACACGGAGCAACTCGGTCACCCGCACCCCGGCGCACTCGGCGCGCTCACGGAACGCGTCCGCGACGGGAGTCACCAGGTGGCCCGGGCCGTACCCGACCGCGACAGCCGCCTCGATGCGCTGCGCGCTGAGCACGCCCGTCGCGTGCCGGGCGATGTCCGCGGCGATCTCGCGATCTGGCGGCTCGGGAAGATCGTAGCGAAGGGTGAGCCTTACCTCGGCGCGCGGGCCTTCCGTGCCGATGATGACCATGCTGCTGGCAGGCTGGAACCCGAGCAGGACCGGAACGACCGCCAGCAGCGATGCCGGTGAACTGAGCAGCACGTATCGTTCCGGCGCCGAGTCCGGGTCCGGGCAAGAGGCTGTCGGCGTCTGAGTTGCCCGGCTAGTGCCGGTCTCCGGCGTGCCAGGAGCGTCGTGCGGGGCGTGGTCACCCGCGGAGATGTTTTGTGTCATGTGCCCAGCCTGCGTGGCGCCCAGCGCGCAAATGAATGTGTATTTTCCTGCATGTGGATAACGCCCCCTCGAATCCACAGCTAAAAAATTGGAATTGACAAGTACACGCATGACGAGGTATACAGTGCGGGAACTTTAGCCGCTACCTGGGCCCATATTCTCACGTAAATTTATCATCGCATACGCACTAAAAGTCTTCGCGATTTGGAGCTGCGCTTGCTCCATGGATGCGAAGTGCAGCAGGAAAGTGCGCGTCAGCCGGTCTGTTCTGAAACACTCGGTGCCGTAGAGTGGTCGGCGGTCACGCGGGGCCACCGAGGTCCCTTCGCATGGGGGGTCGGGGATCGTGATGAGCGCGGCGGGATCTGCGTCCGGACGAGCTGGTCGATGTTCATATCCGGCTCCTCGAGCTTCTCGGCAGAGCGTGGACCAGGCCGGGCGCTGGATCAGGCATATTGATGCTCGGCGGCGAGAGGATGTCCCGCGGCCGGGATGCCGCAACTAGAGTCGGGCTATGCTCGACGATCCGTTCCGTACCGCGGCGTTGCGGGCCAGGGTTCTGGACGCCTGGGCCGCGTCCCCGGCCAGGTTCCGCGAGGACGCTAACGCGGAGGAGGACTACGCGCTCGGCGGTTACCGGGACCGCGTCGTGGTCGAGCTCGCCCAGAACGCCGCCGACGCCGCGGCACGTGAAGGGGTGCCCGGACGGCTGCGGCTGACGCTGCGGGCTGGCACGCTCACCGCCGCGAACACCGGCGCGCCGCTGGACGCCGCGGGCGTGGAGGCACTGTCCACGCTGCGCGCCTCCAGCAAGCGTGGCGAGAACGCGACGGGCCGGTTCGGGGTGGGCTTCGCCGCCACCGTCGCGGTGAGCGACGCGCCGAGCATCTGCTCGGTCAGCGGCGCGGTGCGGTGGTCGCGCGATCAGACCCGGGAATCCGCCGGGCAGGTTCCAGCGCTGGCTGCCGAACTGGCAGCGCGCTCGGGGCACGTGCCGGTGCTGCGGCTGCCGTTTCCGTCCCAGGGAGCCCCGCCTGACGGTTTCACCACCGAAGTTACGCTGCCCCTGCGAGATACCGAAGCCGTCGCCCTGGCGGCGCGGCTGCTCGCCGATGTCGGCCCCGCGCTGCTGCTCGCGCTGCCGGCGCTGGCCAGGGTCGAGATCGACACTCCTGCCGCGACCCGCGTGCTTACCGCCGGATACTCCGAGCATTACGCGACGATAACCGTGGACGGAGCGACGAGCCGGTGGCGCACGGCGGCCGATGGGGGCCCGCTCGACCCGGGGCTGCTCGCCGACCGCCCGGCCGAGGAACGCGCCCGCGCGTCATGGTCGGTGCGCTGGGCAGTGCCGGTGGGTGACGACGGCGCGCCCGGACGGCTGCCGGACGGAGTACCCGCCGTCGTGCACGCGCCCACGCCGACGGACGAGCCGCTGGGCCTGCCCGCGCTGCTGCTCGCATCGTTCCCGCTCAGCCCCGACCGGCGGCACGTGGCGCCCGGTCCGCTCACCGGCTTCCTTGCCGAGCGGGCAGCTGCCGTCTATGCCCGCCTGCTGCCCGGGCTGGCGCCCGGCCCGGGCCTGCTCGATCTCGTACCGGGCCTGGTAGCACAGGGCGAACTGGACAATCACATATCAGGAACGATCCGGGGCATCTTGCCCAGCGTCCCCTTCCTGCCCGGAGCGGGCGAGCCGGACGCGGGCGGGCCGGACGCGGACGACCCTGGCGCCTTGCCGGCATCACGGGTCCGGCCCCGTGACGCGCTGCTGCTCGCGGTGAACCTGCCCGCGCTTACGGGTTTCCTCGCCCCCCTGTTTCCCGGCCTGATCGGCGGTCAAGCGCGGCATCCCGCCTACGCGGTCCTCGGCGTGCATCGTCTCCCGCTGGCCGAACTCGCCGACTCCCTCGCCGCGCTCGACCGCCCCCCGGCCTGGTGGCGCGGCCTGTACGACGCGCTGGCAGCGGCGGATCCCGGCCAGCGCGCCGAGCTGGGCGCGCTGCCCGTGCCGCTCGCCGACGGGCGGCTGGTGCGCGGACCGCGCGGTCTGCTGCTGCCAGGACCAGACCTGAAGCGGCCGGGGCAGCTGACCGCGCTTGGCCTGCGCGTGGTGCACCCGGAGGCGGCGCATCCGCTGCTGGCCAGGCTCGGTGCGGTCGAGGCGACGCCGCGGAGCGTCCTTGCCGACCCGGCGACCCGTGCGGCGGTGGAGGCCTCTTACGAGGAGGAGGATCCGGCACCGGTCGCCGACGCGGTGCTCGGGCTCGTCGCCGCCGCGGGTTTGCGGCCCGGCGAGCTGCCGTGGCTGGCGAGCCTGGCGCTGCCCGGCGACGACGGCGAGTGGTACACAGCCGATGAACTGCTGCTCCCGGGCGGGCCGCTGGCCGGCGTGGTGGCGGCGGACGCGCCGTTCGGCACGGTCAGCGCGGAATTCGCCGAACGCTACGGCGCCGCGGCACTCGAGGCGACGGGGGTGCTGTCGTCGTTCGGGCTGCTGACCGGGGCCGACGTCGACCTCGGCGATCCCGACCTGGACCTGGACGGGGCGGCGGACTGGGCCGCCGGGATCCGCGCGCTGCCGCGGGCAGCCGATACGCCGCCGTTCGCGCCGGAGGTGGCGGCCGTCCGTGACCTCGAGTTCGTCGACCCGGCCCGCTGGCCGCAGGTCCTGGAACTCCTCTCCCGGCCTCCCTTGCGTGCGGCGCTTGCCGAACCTACCCGGGTCCTGCTCGGTGACGGCCGCTACGCGGACGTGCCGTCCTACACCGCGTGGTGGCTGCGCCGCCATCTGACCCTCGACGGGCAGCGGCCGGCGCAACTGCGCGCCCTCGACGCGGACCCGTTGCTCGCGGGCCTGTACGACGAGGCTTGCCCGGCCATGGCGAGCGCGCTGGCCGATCCGGTCATCGCCCGTGCGGTGGGAGTACGGACCACGCTGGCAGACCTGCTCGCCGAACCGGGCGGAGCGGAGGACCTTCTCGGCCGGCTGGCTGATCCGGCGCGGCCGGTAACGCGCCCGCAGCTGCGGGGACTATGGGCAGCGCTCGCGGCCGCCGGCGTCGCACCGGATGATGTCAGGCCGCCGGACCGGGTCCGCGCGGTCCGCGGTGCGGATGTCGTCGTGGCCAGCGCCGACGAAGCGCTGGTCCTCGATACCCCTGACCTGTGGCCGCTAGTCGCCGGTGAGCCGCTCGTGCTGGCATCCCCGGATCTGGCGCCGCACCTGGCCGACCTGCTCGGCCTGCCGCTGGCTTCCGAGGAAGTGGCGGGCGGCATCGAAACGGAAGGACAACGCCGCCCGGTCCCCGAGATCGTGCGCGCGGTGCTTCCAGGCAGTCCGGCGCACTACCACGCGCATGACAAGCTGCTTGTAGACGGCGTACAGGTGCCGTGGCGCTGCCTGGACGGCGAGGTGCACGCCGCCGGGCCGGTCGGCCTGGCTTGCGGACTGGCCTGGAAAGCCGGCGAGTGGCCAGCCCGGCACCTGCTGACCGCCCTGCTGACCAGTCCCGAGGACGCAGCACGCCTGCTAGCCGACGCCGACCTCGATTGACGGCTGCCAGGTGCTGCCCTGGGTCTAGAAGGCTATGCCGAGGAGGGCATCGGCGGTGTCGCGGATAAGAGCGGCGTCTTCGCGGCTGAGCGCCGACGGCGCGGACAGCACCGCTTCGGCCCATGCGTCGATCGCCGCCAGCGCGCCCGGGGCGTCGAGGTCATCGGCGAGGCGTCCGCGCACTTGCTGGAGGACCGCGTCGGCGGCCGGTATGCCCGGCGCCGGAGCCAGGGCCTGGGGCGAAACCGAAGCCGAGGACGAAACCGAGGACGAAACCGGAGCCGGTGCCTTGGACGAGGCGCGGGTGGCGGTGGCGGCACGCCAGCGGGACAGGCGCCCCTCGGCTTCGGCAAGGACGGCGTCGGTCCACTCCCAGTCGGACCGGTAGTGGTGCGCAAGCAGCGCCATGCGGATCACCATGGGATCGACGCCCGACGAGCGGAGGCGGCTGACGAAGACCAGGTTGCCCAGCGACTTGGACATCTTGGCGCCCTGGTAGGCGACCAGGCCGGAGTGCGCGTAGACGCGGGCGAAGACGCGTCCCTCCGCCGGGTCCGGTTCAGCGGGGCCGGAGAGCGCCACCCGGGCATGTGAGGCGCTCATCTCGTGGTGCGGGAAGATCAGGTCGCTGCCGCCAGCCTGCACGTCGAAGGCCGTGCCGAGGTATTCGGCGGCGATCGCGGCGCACTCCACGTGCCAGCCCGGGCGCCCGCGGCCGAACCGTGAGTCCCAGGCGGGCTCGCCGGGCCGTTCGGAGCGCCAGACCAGGACGTCGAGGGGATCTTTCTTGCCGGCGCGGTCCGGGTCGCCGCCCCGTTCGGCGGAGAACTCCGTCATCTCCGCTACCGTCAGGTCTGTCGGCGTGCCTGGTCCGGCGAGCGCGCCGAACGACGGGTCGGCGCTGCGGGCGAAGTAGGTGTCTCCCTCAAGGTCGTATAGCGCGCCGCGGGCGGCTAGGCGCTCGGCGAACTGGTCGATTACCGGGAGTGCCTCGACCGCGCCGATAAGGTGCGTCGGGGACAGCACCCGCAGCGCTTCCATGTCGCGGCGGTACCGGTCGGTTTCTCGGAGCGCCAGTTCCCGCCAGTCCTCGTCGTCGCGTTCGGCACGCTCGAGGAGCGGGTCGTCGACGTCGGTGACGTTCTGGGCGTAGCGGACGTTGTGCCCGGTGTCGAGCCAGGCGCGCACCAGGAGGTCCCATGCGACGAATGTCGCCGCGTGCCCCATGTGGGTGGCGTCGTAGGGGGTTATGCCGCAGGCGTATATGGATGCCGATTTGCCCGTGGCGGCGATGGTCAGCTGACCGGTCGCCGTGTCACGTAGCCTCGGCTCTACCCCGCGGCCAGGCAGAACTGGGACCTCTGCACCTCGCCATGCATCCATAATCGCCAGGTTATCGTGCGTTTGCAGGCTGGCGGTGTAGGCGGGGGGCCAGGGGCACATGGGATCACGCCGGCCGGGGTCAGGGTAACCAACTGGCTTAGAGGGCTATGGAGGGGCTGCCGGGGCATAAGTGACCAGCGGGGGCCGGGGCGGGACGGTCCGGGGCCGGGTGGTCCGGAGCCGGGTGGCCCGGAGCCGGACGGTCCGGGGCCAGGTGGCCCGGAGCCGGGTGGCCCGGAGCCAGGCCGTTGGGCGGGGAAGCGCTGCCCACGCTGGGCAGGAAGGCGGGCCGCCGCCGCGCCGCGGTGGCCTGCTCGAACGCGTAGGCGAGCGCGATCAGCCGCGGTTCGCTCCACCGCGGCCCGGCGAACGTCACGCCGACCGGCAGTCCGCACACGTACCCCAACGGCACGCTGATCGCCGGCCAGCCCGACACCGCCGCCGGCCGCGAGGTGCCGAACAGGTGGTGGTCGCCGAGCACGTAGTCGGTCAGCCATGCCGGGTTCGTGGTGAGCGAGACGATCGCGTCCAGCTGGTACTCGATCGTCGGCGCCTCAAGCGCTGCCACGGCGAGCCGGGTGGCAGCCCCGCGCATCTCCAGGTAGCCGGGGTCGGAAAGGTCACCGCTTGTGGCTTCGGCCGCCTCGAAGATCTCCTGGCCGAACCGGGAGAGCACCAGGTCAGCGTTCCGCCTGTTGAACTCGATCAGGCCGCCAAGCGATCCCGGGGTGTTCGGCGAGGCTTCTCCGTTCGCGGCCACGTACTTGAGGTAGGCGTTGATGCCGTACTTGAACTCGCAGTTCAGCGCGCCGAACTCCGGCATGGTGACCTTATCCACCTCCGGCAGGTCCACCGGATCGGTCAGCTTCGCGCCCATGGCGCGCAACTGCTCCACCGCCGCGTCGAGCAGGGCGGCTGTCGCGGCGTCCGCCCCGGCCGATCCGGCTCTCCAGATGCCGATCCGCGCGCCTTCGATCGCCTCCGGGTCGAGGAACTGGGTGTAGTCCGTGTCACCACGGGCCCGTTCGGAGGCACCGTCGGGGACGTCGACGGCGGGATCCCGCGGGTCGGCGGCGGCCAGCACCGACAGCAGCGCCGCGGCATCAGCCACCGACGTCGTCATCGGTCCGGCGGTGTCCTGCACCGGCGACAGCGGGACGATGCCCGTCCGGCTGACCAGGCCCGCGGTCGGCTTGATGCCCACCACCCCGCAGGCGCTTGACGGGGAGACGATCGAGCCGTCGGTCTCGGTGCCCACCGCGATCGGCGCGAGTCCCGCCGAGACCCCGACCGCGGACCCGGAACTAGACCCGGACGGGCTGCGGTCCAGCGCGTACGGGTTCGCGGTCTGGCCGCCGAGCGTGGACCAGCCGCTGCTTGAGTGCGTGGACCGGAAGTTCGCCCATTCCGACAGGTTGGCCTTGGCCAGGATCACCGCGCCCGCCGCCCGCAGCCGGGTGATGATGAACGCGTCCGGCGGCTGCGAGGACAGCAGCGCGGGAGATCCGGCTGTGGTCGGCATGCCAGCGACCTGGATGTTGTCCTTGATCAGCACGGGAATGCCCTCGAGTGGTCCGCGTGGCTGGCCAGACGACCACGCCTGATCGCTCGCCGCCGCGTCCGCCATCGCGTCCGGGCTGACCGAGATGATCGCGTGCAGCGCGGGGTTGAGTTTAACGATGCGGTTCAGGTAGTACCTGGTGAGCGCCGTGGAGGTGAGCCGCCCGGCAGCCATCGCCTGCCGCAGCCCGGCCACCGGCAACGACGCCGGATCGATGCTCGTTCCCTGAACCACTTCCGGGGCGATATCCGGCGAACTTTGGAAATCCGGCATGGCGGCAGAATAGCCGCGCTAGCCCCCATTTCGTAACCTCTGCGACACCGTCTACGGCCGGCGTGCTACGGCCGGCGTGCGCTCCGGAGCAACTCGCTCAGTTCCTGCGCGGCGGCGCGGACCTGGGTCAGCAGATGGTCCTGGAGTTCCTTCGGCGCGCGGACCAGCGGGGACGGCACTGTGAGCGCCGCGATTACGGAGCGGCCGTCGGTAACGGCGGCGGAGGCTGCCCATACCCCGCGGTCGATCTCCTCCTCGCTGACCGCCCAGCCGCGTTTCGCGGCCTCGGTGACCGCCTCTTCCAGCCACGCCGCTGCCTCGGGGTTGCCTTGTACCAGCGGCCCCAGGTAATCCTGGCGGGCATTCGGGGCCAGGGCCGCGAGCAGGATCCGGCTGCTCGCGCCGCGGTCGAGCGGGAGCGGCTGGCCCGGCTCGAACGTGGCCCTAAGGTGGTGCGCGGATTCCACCCGGTGCACGCATACCGGCGTACGGGCGATCAGGCGGACCAGGATCACCGTCTCGCCGCATTCGATCGCCAGGTTCCGCATCACCGGATCGGCGAACTCAATGATCGACTCGGCCGCTTCTGCCGCCCTCGCGAGCGAGATAAGCCGGGCGGACAGATGATAAGAGCCGCGCTCATCCCCAACGAGCAGCCCCATTTCGCGCAGCAGAGCGATATAACGGTACATGCTCGGCAATGGAATACCGGTGGATTCGGCCAGGTCCCTCGCGGTGAGGGAGTGACGCTGCGGTGAGAAGGCCTGCAGCACCGCGAGAACTCGGCGTGCTCCTTCGGCACCTGGAGTGGAGCCGCCGCCGACGGAACCGCCGCCAGGGGAAGCGACCGTCCCGGTGTCACCCATATCCGAATGAGTTGCCAATGAACTCTTTCTCAGCAATTCATAGTGATATTTTCGTGTCACGATAACGAGACGCCGGTGGACCGTCAAGCCAAGTGACCGTACCGCCCGCCGCTCACGGCAGCCAGGAGACGTGCCCGACGAGCAGCGCGTAGCCGATGAAGGCCACCGCGTCGATCAGCGTATGCGCGATGATCATCGGGGTGGCCCGCCGCCAGCGCAGGAAGAGCGTGCCGAAGATGACGCCCATGATCGCGTTGCCGATAAACCCGCCGAATCCCTGATACAAGTGATAGGAGCCGCGCAAAACCGCGCTAATCGCGACCGCGCGGGTCGGACGCACCCCGAGCTTGCGCAGCCTGGTCAGCAGGTACCCGGTGACAAGGACTTCTTCGAGTAGCCCGTCCTGCAGGGCGGAAAGGATCAGCACCGGGATCCGCCACCACACGTCCGGCAGGCTCTCCGCGACGATGTTGAGGGCGAAGCCCGCCTTATAGGCGAGGAAATAGAGCCCGAGGCCGCTGCCGCCGATCAGCGCGGCCAGCGCCGCGCCGCGCAGCAGGTCGCGCCTTGGCTGCGATGTGTCCACTCCGATCGCCGACGGCCGCTCGCCGTTCCGTGCCAGCAGGTAGAAGGCGAGCAGAACCGGCGCCGCCGCGGTCGCGATCGACACCAGCTGCAGGAACAGGGCAAGCAGCGGTCGCCCGGGCGCCTGCGACCCGTTAAGCACAGCCTGCTGTGAGCTCAGCGCCTTGTGCGCGGTCAGCGATCCGATGAGGGAGACGAACGCGTAGACGGCGCTGGCGCCCAGCGACACCGCGAACACCGTGACGATCTCCCAGCGGAGCAGCCATCGCTCCCTGGGAGAAAGGTCGACCGGTTCCGTCGCTGCCAACACGGCCGCGTCAGGCGAGGAGCGTGTCAAAATCCCCGTCCTGCGCACCGCCGATGAGCGCCTCGATCTCGGCTCGCGTGTAAATCAGCGCCGGGCCGTCGGGGTCAGCGGAGTTGCGCACGGCGACCTGGCCATCCGGAAGACGCGCCAGCTCAACACCGGTTCCCTCGGCACCGCCAGCCGAACGCCACTGGACATCTCCCAGGTCACCGGCTGGCATCCCGTTGTAGAGCACGCGCCTAGATCTCCTTGAGCACTGTGGTCAGCATCTCCCTGGTCCGCTCGGGTGAGGTACCGGCTACCGACAGCCGCTCCATCACCGCAGCGTACCGTTCCACTTCGTCTGGCTTGTCCAGGTACAGCGCGCCGGTCAGGTACTCCATATAGACCATGTCCGGAAGGTCGGCTTCCGGGAACCGCATGATCGTGAACGCGCCGCCCTCGGCACCGTGTCCACCGTACCGGAACGGCATGACCTGCAGCGTGATGTTTGGTTCGCCGACCGCGTCGAGCAGCCGCTCGATCTGCGCGGCGTGCACATCCCGGCCGCCCATCGGGCGGCGCAGCGCCGCCTCGTCCACGACTGCCCACAACCGCGGCGGGTTACTCCTGGTGAGCAGCTGCTGCCGGCCCATCCGCACGGCGACCCGGCGCTCCGCCTCGTTGGGCTCGATGTCGGGGGCGCCCTGCATGACCACGGCCCGGGCGTACTCCTCGGTCTGCAGCAGCCCGGGAACGAACTGCACCTCGTAGGAGCGGATGAGCTGAGCGGCCTCTTCGAGGCCCACGTAAACGCCGAACCAGTCCGGCACGACGTCCTGGTACTTCTGCCACCAGGGCGTGGCGTTCGCTTCTTTAGTGAGCTGGATCAGGGAGTCGCGCTCCGTGGCGTCGGTGACCCCGTAGAACTCGAGCAGGTCGGCGACGTCGCGTTCCTTGAACGACACCCGGCCAAGTTCCATCCGGCTGATCTTGGAGCCGGACGCGCGGATGTGGTAGCCGGCATCTTCTCGCGTGATGCCGACACTCTCCCGCAGTCGGCGCAGTTGAGCGCCAAGCAGGATCCGCAGCACCGTTGGCCCGCCTACCGGAGCTCCGCTTCCGGGTAGGCTAACGGTCATGGCGAGCTTCCCTCTGGCCCGCCATCAGGCCTGTGTTCCCCCCACAGCTGCACTTTCTCACCGTCCAGATGCCTGATGCACGTGCCGTTCGCACGCGCATTTGCGTTTGCATGCTTGATGACTTGAGAATGATATCGCGCTGAGTGGCGGGATACGAGTTTCCGCCAATACTGAGAAGGTAGGACACATAGGGCATCTCGCCCCGCGGCGATCGGCCACTATGCTCAGACCGTCAGCGCGTCACGTAAGGGCAGCATATGTTCAAATCTTTCACCGCCAGCGACAAGAGGCTTACGTTCGGTAACAAACAATCGGCCGACGGCAAGCAGTCGCTGGCCGGGCCGGCGACGCCTCCCGTCATGGTGCAGCGCGCGATCATGCTGATGTACGGCGGGGCCGCCACCAGCACGGTCTACCTGATTGCCGCGCTCGTCACGATGGGCAGCCTGAAGGGCGCGCTTGTCAACGCGAACAAGACGGCAAAGGACCCGCTGACCGCGAGCCAGATCAACGGCGAGGCGACCGGCTACATCATTTACGTCGTCTTCGTCGCCGCGGTCGCGATCGGCCTCTGGCTCTGGATGGCCAGGATGAACGGACAGGGCAAGAACTGGGCGCGGGTCACCGCGACCGTGCTGTTCTGCCTGTGGACCGTCAACACGGTCAGCACCGTTGCCCAGACCAGGCTCATCGTGGCCCTGGTGTTCCCGGTCATCGCCTGGCTGTTCGGCCTGGGCGCGGTGTTCCTGCTCTGGCGCCCGGATTCGACCGCGTTCTTCAAGTCCCAATTGTCCCGCTAAGGAGATTCTCCGGTGCCCGATGTCGTCCTCGCCGCCCTCCCCACGCCGTTTACCGACGACGGGAAGCTCGATTCCGTGACCGCGCGACGGTTCTTCACGTTCATCGCCGGCGCGGTTGACGGGCTGTTCGTCGCCGGCACCACCGGCGAGTTCCCGGCGCTTGACGACAGCGAACGGCTCGAGCTGATCGAAATCGCCCTGGAGGCCGCGGGCCCGGAGCACGTGATCGCGCACATCGGCGCCCCCGACGCCTACCGGGCCGCCCGGCTCGCCGCTTCCGCCGTCACGCTCGGCGCCACCCAGATCGCCGCGATCACGCCCTACTACCTGGCGCCGCTTCCGGCCGAAATCACCGGCTACTACCTGCGGATACGCGAAGCCGCGCCGGACGCGGGGCTCTATGCCTACATTTATCCCGAACGGACAGCGGTGACTGTCTCACCGGAACAGTTCGCCGGACTGGCGGAGACCGCAGGGCTGGCCGGCGCCAAGGTAAGCGGCGCCGCCGCCCAGAACGTGGCGGAATACGCGGCCGCCTGCCCTGGGCTGCGGATCTACTCCGGCAACGACACCGACCTGGCGGCGACGCTGCGCGCCGGCGGGGCCGGGGTCATCTCCGCGCGGTCGGCCGCATATCCGGAGGTGTTCAGCGCCCTGGAGGCCGCGCTCACGGCGGGTGACGTTGATGCCGGGGCCGCGAAGCGGCACCAGGCGGACGTGACCGCGATCGCCTCGCTCGGGGCGAGCATCGGGATGGTCAAGGAAGCCCTGCGCTTGCGCGGCTTCAGCCCGATGGGCGCCCGGATGCCGGTGGCCGAACCAGACGACGCGACTGCGGTCCGGATCGCCGAACTCGTCAAGACGCTCACCTCAGCGCTCGCCTAGCCCCGGCCTGGGCCGCGCCACCGTGCACGGGCGCGCCCGTTGCCCGTCATGCGAGGGTCTGCCCGTATATCCGCTAATTTTTTCGTGCCCTTGCTGGGTTTGCCACTTGAGGACAGGCGGCATGTATAACGGATCCATAAACGCGCGTGACGGATGTGAACCGGCGATCCGGGGTGCGCGTCATTCAAAGTGAGGCCCGGCGAAAGCGGGGCGCCGGGCCTCCTTTCCGGATTTAGCGGGATTCCCTCTGGACGAATCATCGTCGCGGGCGTAAGTAGGTGAGAGAAGTCACCGAAGTAGGTGAGAGAACTCACCGAGGTCCAGACCCCTTACCTGGGAGGGAATCCTGTGGCACACGCATGGATGCCGGGAGCAAGGCGCATCCGAGCGAGGACTGACGGGGGACCCCTTAAGGGAGGCGTCCCGCGCGCGGTCTGGCTGACGCTCGGAACGGCGCCACTCGCCGTCTCCGTCCAGTCGGCCGCGCAACGCCTGGTCAGCGAGTGCCGCCCCTGTCACCTGGTATGGGATCCGCTGACCGGCGAGATCGTGCAGTTGATCTCCGTCCTTCGGGCCGGCCTCGCGCTTGGGGCACCGGAACAGCTCGATTGTGACCCCCGCCTGATCCCCGCCTCGCCGCTGAACGTCAACGCCGAAGGCCGGATCTGCGTCCAGATCGGCGTGCTCGGGCACCCGGCGGAGCCGTTCACCAATGGCCCGATGATCGGCGCCGATAGCATCGTGAGCTGGCTCGACTCGTGGGGCGTGCCCCGGCGCTGGCGGGCCGGCCGGCCGGCTGACTGCCGGGCCGCGCGTTCCGGACGCAGCCGGGTGCTCTGGGCCCGGGGCGGTCACTTCGGCGCCTCGCAGGTTCCCGCGTGCGGCAACCTCGGCCCCGGCGCGATCGACATCGACCGGCTCACCGGATCGCGCGCGATCCGGGTGCACAGCCGGCGGCTGGAGGCCGAACTCGCCGACGCCCTGCCGGTGCCCGCGTAGCAGCCGCTAACCGGCATCCGCTAACCGGCATCCGCTAACCGGGCCCTGCTAGCTGGAGCAGGTCGCGGAGCACGCGTGCGGCCCGGCGGACCTTGGGAAGGGACGCCATGCCATAGCCGAGGATCAGCCCGTTCATCGTTGGCGGCCCGTCGAAGTAACTTTCAAGGGTGGACAGCTCGACGCCGCGCTGTGCCGCCGCGGCGACGAGGCGTTCGGCCGGACAGCCCGATATCTCGAGGACCACGTGCATGCCGGCGGTGTCGCCGAGCAGCCGGAAGGTTTCCGGGCCGGCTGGCCGGGTCAGCGCCTCGACGAGCGCCGCGCGGCGGCGTGCGTACTCCAGGCGCATCCGCCGGATGTGCCGCTCCAGGTCGCCGCTGGTGAGCATTGCCAGCAGGGCATGTTGCACCGGTTCCGGCACCCGGTCGGGCAGGTTCCTCCGCATTCCAGCCAGCCGCCGTACCAGGTCCTCGGAAGCGACCAGCCATCCCGCCCCGAACGCCGCCGTCAGCGTCTTCGACGCCGTCCCGAGGTACACGATCGCCTCTGGGTCCATGCTGTACAGGGCGGGCAACGGGCCCACGTCGTAGCGGAACTCGCTGTCGTAGTCGTCCTCCACGACGATCGCGCCGGTGGCACGCGCCCAGGCGATGATGGCCTGCCTGCGGCCGACCGGGAGCCGGCCGCCGAGCGGGTATTGGTGCGCCGGCGTGGTGTACAGCAGGCGAAGGCCGGCCGGCAGCTCGCCGGGAACGATGCCGTGGGTGTCGACGCGGCACGGGACGATCTGCGCTCCGGCCCGGCGGAGCACCTCGCGGGCGGACGGGTATCCAGGCTCCTCGACGCCGACCTTGTCTCCCGGCCGGATCGTCGCGGCGGCCAGCAGTGCCAGCCCGCTGGAGACACCGCGCGTCACAAGCACGCGGGCCGGCGTCACGTTCAGGCCGCGGGAGCGGCGCAGGTAGCTGACGAGCTCCGCGCGCAGTTCGGGAAAACCGAACATGTCGGGCCACGGCGACGGCGGGCGCGTGCCCGCGTACCGCCACGCCCGCCGCCACATCGCGGGCTCGATCCCCGCCGACCACGGGATCCCAGGCTGCAGCTCGATCAGCCCCGGTGCCGTGGGCGCGCCGTCCTCCCCCCGCGTGCCATCCTCTCCCCGTGCGCCATTCTCTCCCCGTGCGCCGTTCTCCCCCCGCACGCCACCCTCCTCCCGCACGGTCGATTGCGCGATCGGGCTCGCCATAGCGCGCTCGGTTGCGCGGTTGGGCTCGTTGGCGAGGGTGGTGCCGGGGGCTACGTCGGCGACGTAGGTGCCGGAGCCGTGGCGGCCTTCCAGCCAGCCTTCGGCGAACAGGTGGGCGTAGGCCGTGGTCACGACGGTTCGGCTCACCGCTAGCGTTGTTGCAAGGTCCCGGGTGGACGGCAGCCGTTCTCCGGCACGCAGCACGCCCGCGGTCACCGCCTCCCTGACCTGTGCGGAGATCTGCGCCGCCATCGGGACCCGGCCGCGGCGGTCCACGACCACCGGCAGGTCAGCACGCGAAGTGGTCATCGGGAACTCCTTGGAAGTGGCTATTTCCAGCAGTCCACTTGCCGTCTAGGGTACGAGACCATGAGCATCGAAACCACCCCGCTTTCGAGCACCCCGCGCACCTCGCTCCGCAGGCACCGGGAACGGGGCAGCAACGACCGCGCCGACCTGTACGGCATCCTCGACGAAGGCCTGATCTGCCACCTCGGCGTCGTCGCCGACGGCGCCCCGGTCGTTTTGCCAACCGCCTACGGCCGCGAAGGCGACACGCTGTACCTGCACGGATCATCCGCCAACGGCGCGTTCGCCGCCGCGGACGGACAGCAGGTCTGCGTGACCGTCACGCACATGGACGGGCTGGTCTGCGCGCGCTCGGTGTTCAGCCACTCGGTGAACTACCGCAGCGCCGTGGTATTCGGCACGGCCACGGTGGTCCGGGATGACGATGAGCGCTGGCAGGCGCTGCGGATCATCACCGACCACCTGATTCCCGGCCGCTGGGCGGCCGCGCGGCAGCCGACCAAAAAGGAGATGGCGGCCACCGCCGTGCTCTCGCTCCCGCTGACCGAGGCATCGGTGAAGATCCGCACCGGGATGCCCAAGGACGAGCCGGAGGACCACGAACTCGACGTGTGGGCGGGCGTGCTGCCGGTGGCAGTGACGTTCGGCGAACCGGTGCCGGACCCGCTGCTGCGCGAGGAGATCCCCACGCCCGCGCACATCCTCGACCACCGCCAGACGCGAGGCCCTGGGGAGTCTGCCCCTGCCGTTCTGGAATAAAAAGGCCGTAACCTAGGGGAGGTGAACGAACGGCTGGTATGGATCGACTGCGAAATGACCGGGCTCGACATCGAGCGGGACGCGCTGATCGAAATCGCGTGCCTGGTCACCGACGCCGAGTTGAACCTGCTCGACGACGGCATTGACCTGATCATCAAGCCGCCGGCCGAGGCTCTCGACCAGATGAGTGACGTGGTGCGCGACATGCACACCACGTCGGGGCTGCTGGTCGACTTGCCCCATGGCGTCACCCTGGCCGAGGCGACCGAAACCGTGCTCGCGTATGTGAAGCAGCACGTGCCGGAGCCGCACAAGGTGCCGCTGTGCGGCAACTCGATCGCGACCGACCGCTGGTTCATCGCCCGCGACATGCCCGAACTCGACACATACCTGCACTACCGGATGGTCGACGTGTCGTCGATCAAGGAACTGGCGCGGCGCTGGTATCCGCGGGTCTACTTCGCGTCGCCCGCCAAGCACGGCGGGCACCGGGCGCTCGCGGATATCAGGGAGAGCGTGCAGGAACTGCGCTACTACCGGGAAGCCGTGTTCGTTCCGCAGCCCGGACCGGACTCGCCGACCGCACGCGCGATCGCCGAGCGGTACGAGAACCCGCCATCGGACCGGTGACGGCGGCCTCCGCCGGGATCCGCACTGCCACTGCCGCCGGGCGCTGCCGGGCGCCGCTGCCGGGCATTCCGGATATATACGTAATGCCGTAAATGTCGATCGGCGAGTTGCCCGCAATGCGGGAGAATGCGCGATATCCGCCCCGACTTTCGCGATATCCGGCCAACTTTTCAGGTAAACATTTTTTACCGCGAAGATTTTGTGCACCTATACGATGAATTATCTTCACCGGGAAAAAAGCTTTCGTGATCATGGTTGCTTGTGGTCGGCACGCCTGCGGGTTAATCGCCTTTCGGCATCACCGCCCCAGGTCACCGTCCTCGCCGGGCGGTCGGCCGATGATTTGTTCCGGATTTGCGGTGCTATAACGACGGAAACCCGAACAAATCGCGAACCCGCCGGAGCGCCTGTCCCGGATGTCCTATATGCGCTCCAGGCAGGCTGTTTGATTGCAATTTGCGCTGCTATGGCGACACAAACTGCAATCAAACCGGGCGGGGTCTTGAGCTGCGCGAACGCCGCCTCGCCCGCCGCGTTGAGGTAGCTGTCCAGGTTGAGCGACGGATAGGCGGTGTTGAAACCGATCGCCGATCCGGCGAGG
>Ga0335075_10005182_pt1 | contig 20292 bp, 17 predicted proteins | sample Lox_Sample_24_FD_206723 | JGI IMG/M metagenome (GOLD analysis project Ga0335075, IMG submission 206723) | Soil microbial communities from Loxahatchee National Wildlife Refuge, Florida, United States - Lox_Sample_2.4 | ecosystem: Environmental > Terrestrial > Soil > Wetlands | place: USA...
CAGAGACGACAGCGGACGCTGGGTCGGTGAGCGGCACACTACGGAAACTCACCTGATCCCGAACATCCTCAGGATCGCGCGAGATCATTCGGGGCCGGTGAGCATCTACGGCGACGACTACCCCACAACCGACGGAAGCTGCATCCGCGACTACGTTCACGTGAGCGACGTCGTCGCCGCGCACCTGCTCGCGCTCAGCGACTGCAGCCCGGGTGAGCACAAGATCTACAACCTCGGCTGCGGTACCGGCTACTCCAACTTCGAGGTGCTGGCTACTTGCAGGGAGGTAACCGGCCTCGATATCCCGGTCGAGATCACCGGGCGGCGACCTGGCGATCCAGCGGTCCTGGTGGCGTCTTCCGGCCGCATCAGCCGTGACCTCGGCTGGAAGCCAGAACGCGGTCTGCGCGACGTGGTAGCGGACGCCTGGGCCTGCGGCTACCGGTAAGGAGCCAGTCCGGTTCGCTTGGACTCCATCACAGCCGTGATCCCGGCAGCGTGCCCTTGCTGGTCGTGTTGCCCGGCTGCTTCAGGCGCTCATGACCCGCGGGGCGCCAGGTAGGCGTTCACCTGCAGTAGCTTCGACTGGATGCCTGGCAACGCATGCAGGGTCCAGCCGCGTGCGTATGCGGGTGGCGGCTGGCCGGGCGCCACCAGGACTGCCACTGGCTCGGTGAATTTCTGGCCGACGGCCACGCCTGGTGCCGAGGAGCAGCCCGAGTAGAACGCCACCGGGATGTCCTGTACACCCTTCACCAGGCAGGGTGGCTTGACTCCGAGCGAGCGCAGGTCGCCGGCGATGCGGTTGTAGTCGCCGAAGAAGCTGACCTTCTCCACGACTTGGTGGTTAAGCACGGTCCCCTGGATTAGCAGCTGGACGCCGAGTACCACCGCGACCAGCAGCGAAGCCGGCCCCCGCAAGTCGCGCTGAATACTGGTGAGCAGCCCGGCAATGGCGTCGGCTACCGGGATCGCAGCCAGCGCATAGGCGGGCAGCAGGAAGCGCGGCGCGGCGTAATTAATGAGGAACAGGTACTGGAACGCCAGGCCAAGCCCGCACGCGGCGGCAAGAACGGACGACGCGAGCCGTCCTGCGCGGTGGGCGGCGTAGCCGCCCAATACGACCAGTACCGGGAGCGCGAGCCACCACAGGCTCAGCTCCGGGTAGCGAAAGCCCACCGTGCACGGCCGGCACAGGGTGGGACCGTTGACCGAGCGCAACTCGTCCCAGATGGCGAAATGGAAGCCGAAGCCGCCCTGCTCAGCGCCCGCTTCGTGCAGCCGGTTCAGTGCGCTGCCGAAGCGGACATAACCCTCGATGACCCAGTCGACCGCCCCGGCCGCGAAGCCGACGACGACGGCCGCGAGCAGCTGCCACCGCCGCCACTGCCGGACCGCGATGACGGCAATACCAAGGATCGCGGCCAGATACAGGGCGTCCCCGGGCCGGACCAGCGCGGCGATCGCCACGCATACCATGAGCCCGGCCAGCGCGCCCCAGCGAGTTGGACGGGCCGCTGGCGCCTCGTCGCCCGACGGCACGCGCGGGCCGACGGCCTGCAGGAACAACCCGACCGCGGCCAGTGAGCTGAATGCCACCCACAGATCGGGCATTGCCTGCGGACCGTAATAAAGGGTGGTCCACAGTCCGCAGAACAGCACGCCGGCGAGCGCCAGCTGCCAGGCCGGCCGCAGTCGCCGCCAGCACAGCAAGGCGAGGAACAAGGCGACGCCAGAAGCAACCGCCAGGTAGATCCGCAGGGCCAGGACGGAGGAGGTAAGCAGCGTGACAGGCGCGACCAGCAGCGGGATCCCGCGCGACCGGGCCGGATCGAAGAAAGCAGCCGGCGCGTGGTTGCTGACCTGGCTGATGTAGACGGTCTCGTCCCAGCTGAGCCCGAGCCTCGGCACCACGAGTACGAGTTGCGCCAGGGTGAAGGCAGCTGCCACGAGGACAAGCCACCAGATGCTGTCGGCCTGCCTGACCCGGTCCACGGCAGCGGCAACTGATCGCGCCGGCCGCAGGCCGGCCTCGGCAGGCGAAGACACGTGCCAAGGGTAGCCTGGCGGGTCAGCGCTCGCGCCAGGTCCGGACGGGCCAGATCGGCCGCCCGAAAAGTTCTCGTAAAGGCGGACCGGGGCGGTGCCGCAGATATGGCATCCTGACGGCCATGACCAGTGGTGAGCTTGCTGGCCGGCTCAGCGCGCGGCAGCCGTGGGTGCTCGGCACCAAGGTGCCGCAGATCACGGCCTGGTTCTGGATCGCGAAGGTAGCGTCCACCGGCATGGGCGAAGCGCTGTCCGATTACGGGTACGCCCGCTATGGCACGTACGTTGACGGCGCGTTCGGCGCGCTGCTGCTGATCGGCGCTCTGATACTGCAGTTCCGGACCCGGCGGTACAACACCTGGATCTACTGGCTCGCAGTGTGCGCGGTGAGCGTGACCGGCACGATGGCGGCCGACGGCCTGCACGTCGTGGTTGGCCTGCCGTACACGGTCACGACGGCGCTCTACGCCGTCATTCTCGCGGTGATCTTCGCAGCCTGGTACAGCACAGAGGGCACCCTGTCGATCCATAGCATCACCACCGTTCGGCGCGAGGCCTTTTACTGGGCCACAGTTATGGCGACGTTCGCGCTCGGCACCGCGCTTGGTGACCTCACCGCGACCACGCTGAAACTGGGCTATTTCTCCTCCGCCGTGCTGTTCGGAATCTTGATAGCTATCCCGCTGGTCGCGCACTGGAAGCTGCGCATGAATTCGGTGTTCGCGTTCTGGTTCGCCTACACGCTGACCCGGCCGCTAGGCGCCTCGGTGGCCGACTGGCTGGGCGTACCCCGCCACCTCGGCGGCCTGGACTGGGGTCGCGCGCACGTCGCGATGCTCCTCGCAGTGCCGATCCTGATCGCTGTGGCGTACATGGCGATCAGCCATGTGGACGTCAACCGCAACCAGGGCGATACCACCGACCCGGCACGCCCGGCGCAGGCCAGGGCACGGCACCGCGCGCTCTGAACATAGTCCTTAACGGACAGCCGGGCCGACCTCGGTAATAGTGTGGCGAAAAAGCGATAATGCCTGACAACTATTCTCTTCCGGCCTGAGCCGAAACCGGCCGTGTAACGTTTTCAATACTCCGGCTGAGTCCCCCGAGATCAAATTTCGGACGCTGATATTGTCATTCCGGTCAATAGCTTGAAAGGGACCGGGGGAAATTAAGCAATAACGCTCCGTTCGTGCGGCTCAGTGCCAAAACCGGCGAACAACGGCAAACGCAGCGGTGGTGCGCAATAGTCGCGGCCGGGCGGAGTTAAACGGGCAAGCGGGGGAAGCTGTGCTCCGGAGATTGACGTGACGCGGGGGCCTGCTCACGCGGGAAGCCTGCGCATGACCGAGCGCCTGGCGTTCGTAATGATGTTTACCGCGATGGCGGCCTTCGTCGTCGGGCTCAGTGTCCTGGCCGCCAAAACCGGCGCTGGCTCAGGCCTGCCGCTAGTGGGAGGGAGCGCGGGGACGGAGGCGATCGGGTCCGGTCAAGGGACGATCCAGCCGTGCCCCGACTCCAAGGACGTCGCCGCAGGCCGGGCGACCGCAACGCGACCGGCGCGACCATCGGCGGGACTCAGCAGGCGGCTGACCGCGGCGCTGCGGGCGGCACTCGGCAGGAACCGGACCCACTTGTCCGCCGGAGTCATCGACACGGCTACCGGAGCCGAGGCCTGGTACCACGCCAGTGAGCACTACCACGCTGCTGGCGTTGCCGGGGCGGATATCCTGGCGGCGCTGACGTACCAGCATCAGCAGTCCCGCTCACAGATCAGCCGCCCAGACTCAGTGCTGGCAGCCAAGATGATCGAGAATGGCAGCCGCACCGCAACCGCCAGCCTATGGCAGGCGATCGGCCGGGGGGCCGGCCTCATGAGAGCCAACCGGGCGCTCGGCCTCAGGCACACCATTCCGGGAACGGGCAATGCCTGGCACCAGACCAGAACCACGGTCGCTGACCAGCTTCAACTGCTTGCCAGCCTTGCCACGACTCGCTCCGCCCTACACCCGGTCTGCCGCCGCTATCAACTAGGCCTGATGAGTCATGTGGCCGCCGGCCAGCGCTGGGGCGTCCCGGCCGCTTCCAGTCAGGACACCAGTTACGCGGTGAACGACGGATGGCAGTCAGACCCGCGCCTGTTCGTCGTCAACAGCGTCGGCGTCATCGATCGCGGGGGGCACGAACTGCTGGTCGTCGTCTTGTCGCGGAACTGGCCTACTCGCGCCGCGGGGATGTCGGCCGTGCGTGCCGCAGCCATGGCGGCGGTCCGCGCGATGCCCTCCTGACAATCGCTACCTCGTAATGTGCCCGCGACAGACCTCGGTTATCTCCTGCACAAGAATCCAGCCGGGCACCACACCGCTGAACTGAGCGTCGGTACTGCGCACGTGTTCTACCCAGTCGCTACCCACGCAGCCAGCCGTCGCCGGCAGCGTCAGTGAACGCGATTGAGACGAACCACGCTCAGGCGGGCCGGACGGGCCGGTAGACGGGCTGCCACATCAGCGCGCGGACCTGCGCCGCGAGGTCGTCGGCTAGCGCGCGGCCCGCAACGCCATCAGCGGCTGCCGCTTGCGCGACGGCGACCGCTACGGCGACGGAGGTGTCCCGCAAGGCTGCGACCTCCGGTAGCAACGGGACGCCAGGCGCGCCAGCGTCCACCAGGCCGGCAACCGCATGGGCTGCGGCGCTGAGCATACTGTCGGTGATCTTAGACGCGCGCGCCGCGACGGTTCCGAGGCCCAGGCCCGGAAATACCAGCGCGTTATTCGCCTGGCCGATCACGTACCTGGTGCCGGCGTAATCGACCGGCGGGAACGGACTACCGGTTGCCACCAGCGCGCGGCCGCCCGTCCACTCGATCAGGTCGGCAGGCCTGGCCTCAGCGAGCTCAGTCGGATTCGACATTGGCATGATCACCGGCCGGTCGGTGTGCGCAGCCATGTCCTTGACGATCGTCTCGGTGAACGCGCCGCCGCGAGCCGAGGTGCCGATCAGCACCGTGGGGTGCACCCGGCGCACGACCTCGGCCAGGGGGATGCCGCCGAGCACCGGGTCGTGCTGCCAGTCTGCAACTTCGGCTGCCTCGCGGCCGTATCTCCGCTGATCGGCTGACGGCCAGTCATCGCCGCCGACGACTAGACCGTGACGGTCAACTGCCCAGAACCGGGCTCTGGCCTGCTCGGCAGACAAGCCGGCGGCCGTCAGCGCAGCCGTCAGCTGGTCGGCAATCCCCGTGCCAGCCGAGCCAGCCCCGAAAATGACGATGCGGTGGTCGGTCAGCGCTATTCCGGTGGCCTTGACGGCCGCGAGCACGGCCGCGAGATTGACCGCGCCGGTGCCTTGAATGTCGTCGTTGAAGCTTGGCAGCTCATCCCGGTACTGCGCCAGCAGCCGGCGAGCATTGGCCGTGCCCATGTCTTCCCAGTGCAGCAGCGCCTTGGGGAAGACCTTCCCGACGGCGGCGACGAATGCGGCGAGGAAGGTGTCGTACTCATCGGCCGGGACACGCGGATGCCGGTTGCCGATATACATCGGGTCATCGAGAAGTGTCTGCCGGTCAGTGCCGACGTCCAGCATGACAGGCACTGACCGGCTCGGGTCGATGCCGGCCGCCGCGGTGTAAACGGCCAGCTTCCCGACGGCGATGCTCATGCCCCCGACACCCCAGTCGCCGATACCTAGAATCGCGCCGGCGTCGGTGGCCACGATCAGGTCGACGTCGTCCTCCTGTTTGCCGAACGCACGCAGTGACTGCTCGATTAGTTCGGGTTCGTCGACCGACAGGTACACCCCGCGCGGCCGCCGGTACTCGTGGCTGTAATGCTCGATCGCCTGGCCGACCGTGGGTGTGTAGATCACCGGCAGCATTTCGCTCAGGTGGTCGGCCAGCACCCGGTAGTACAGCACCTCGTTGCGGTCATGCAGTTCGTTCAGCAGCACGTTGCGGGCCAGGTCCGACGACTGCCGGAGGAACTGCGCGTAGATGCGGCCGGCCTGCTGCTCGAGCGTGAGGTGCCCGGCTGGGATGAGCCCGACCAGGCCGAGAGTGGCTCGTTCTGCGTCACTGAAAGCGGTGCCCTTGTTGATCCTCGGGTCGGCAAGTACCTGCCGTCCGCGCAGGGTCGTTCGCCAAGAGCCGTCGTCATCCAGCCACACCGTTCGCACTCGTCGCAATCCCTTCGGCCGTACCTGCCATCCGTGTCCGGCAGTGCATCAGTAGGCCATAGTGTCCCAGCTCGGGGAAGTTTGCGTGGGATCGCCTATGGCTGCCCGGTCACTCTTGGATCACGTCCAGGTCATGGCCGGACCATAGCGCCCGCACGGTATCGATGGTGTCGGCCTCAGCCGCGCTCTTATCCGTCCGGTAGCGCAGCACCCGGGCGAACCTGAGTGTCACGCCGCCCGGATATCTGGTGCTTGCCTGCACGCCGTCGAACGCGATCTCCACCACCAGCTCCGGCCTGACCCGGACGACGCCATGCCTGACCCCGGTAGCCTTCTCGCGCGGCGGGTCGGCCAGGTCGAGCAGCCGCTCGGTCTGCCAGGTGAGCAGAGCGTCGGTCAGCCCTTTGAACGTCTTGCCCAGCATCACGGTTCCGCCGGTAACCGGATCGCGCGCGCCAAGGTGCAGGTTAGACAGCCAGCCCTGTCGTCGGCCATGGCCCCATTCGGCTGCCAGGACCAGCAGGTCAAGCGTGTGCCGTGGCTTGACCTTGATCCAGTCGCTGCCGCGGCGGCCAGCCCCGTAGGGAGCGTCGAGTGACTTGATCACTACGCCCTCGTGCCCGTCCTCAATCGCCGCTGCGAAGAACTGCTCGGCGGCCGCCACGTCCTCCGTGACCAGCCGGGGGATAACCAGCCTGGCTGGAGCCACCGCAGCTAGCCTCGCGTAACGGTCCGCGGCCGGATGCTCCAGCAGGTCAGTTCCGTCGACGTGCAGGAGGTCGAACAGGAACAACGCTAGTGGCACCTCGCCGCCTGAATTCGACGAGCTGGCAGCACCCGACTGGCTGGCGGCACGGGCAGACGTGATCTGGAACGGGAGCGGCCGTCCGTCCGGCCGCAGCGCAACAGCCTCGCCGTCCACCACGGCCGCAGTGACGTCGAGCGCCCGCGCGGCCTCGACCAGCTCGGGTACCCGGAGCGTGATGTCGTCCAGAGTCCTGGTAAAGACCCGGACCTGCGATCCCGTCCGGTGCAGCTGCACCCGGATGCCGTCCACCTTCCACTCCACTGCGGCCGGTCTGATCCGCCCCAGAGCGGCAGCCACTGACGGCGCCGACGCTGCCAGCATCGGGCGGATCGGCCGGCCGACGTGCAGCCCGACTGCCTGCAGTGCCGCGGTTGCGGCAGCTGAGTCGGCGGCGCTGAGCGCGGCGGCCGCGGCAGCGGGTAGCGAACCGCTCAGCTGATGGGCGCGACGTACTTCCACGGCGGGAACGCCCGCTGCCCGGGCAATCGCGTCCGTCATCACTCCGTCCAAGGCGCCCTGCCGTAGATCCCCGCCTAGCAGCCGGACCAGGAACTGCCGTTCAGCCTCGGTGGCCTGGTTCAGCAAGTTAGCCAGCAACCGCCGTCGCTCGGCCTGCGAACCCTGGCCAGCGAGCACGCCGATCTGGCCAAGCGCGTTGTCAGTCTCGGCGAGCGTGAGCTGTGGCGCTTCTGGCGGTGGCGCAAGCCCGGGCGCGGCTTGCTCGCGCTGTCCGTATCCGCCCAGCAGGTCGGCTAGCGCCGCGTAGCCGACGCCGATCTGGCGCTGCGTGAGGTCACCGGACAGGAACGAGACCGCCACCGCGATCTCCTTCGCCGGGACGTCCGTCAGCAGGCTGGCGATCTGGTCGATCTTGGCGAGCCGGCTGGGCGTCGCGGCGACGGACGCGGACGTGCGGACCACGCTGTCCAGCAGCATCGCTTAGAGCCAGCCTTTGCGCTGCGCGATCTGGACGGCTTCGGCCCTGTTCCGGGCACCGAGCTTCTGGATCGCGGCGGACAAGTGGTTGCGCACTGTTCCGGGCGACAGATGCAACCGAGCGGCGACGTCGGCGACGGCGTCGTGGCTTGCCGCGGCTGCCAGAACCTCGGCTTCCCGGTCGGTCAGCGGGCTGTCACCCTGGGCAAGTGCTGCTGCCGCCAGGGACGGATCGACTACGCGCTCACCTGCGGCTACCCGCCGGATGGCGGCAGCCAGGTCGGCGGCCGGAGCGTCCTTCAACAAGAACCCGCTCGCGCCGGCCGTCATAGCGGCGCGCAGATAACCGGGCCGGTCGAAGGTTGTGATGATGATGACTTTGCCGTCGAAGCCGGTCCGGCCCAGCTGGCCCGCCACCTCGATGCCATTGGGCCCGGGCATCTCAATGTCCAGGACCGCGACGTCCGGGTTATGCTTGCTGGCCATCGCGAGCGCCTCGTCACCGTTTCCGGCCTGAGCCACGACCTCGATGTCGGGTTCCAGCTCCAGCAGCGCCACCAGCGCCTGGCGGACCATCGTCTGATCCTCGGCAATCATGATCCGCACTGTCACACATCCATTGTCGCGTGCGCGGGCATGTCAGGCGGCGCTGCTCAGCGGGACGGCGACCCGCAGCAGGAAACCCTGCCTGTCTACCAGGCCGGCCGAGAGCTCACCGCCGAGGCCGCGGACTCGCTCGGCGAGCCCGGCCAGCCCTGAGCCGGCAAAGGCGGGACGTGGCCGGGCCAGGGCAGTCCGCCCGTCGGGCCCGGCTACCAGCGGCGCCATGCGGGGGCCGGCAGCAGGCAGCGGACGGCTTTCGTCGGGCGCCGGCCGGCCGTTGTCGCGGATCTCCGCCACCGCCGCGGCCGGATCGACGCTTACCGTGATGGACACCTGGGTAGCTGTCGAGTGCCTTACGACGTTCGTGGCCCCCTCCCGGACAGCCCAGGCGAGTGCCGAGTCGACCTCGCGCGGCAGTCCCGTGGTCTCCGCGGACGTGATTTTGGCCACGACGCCAGCGGCGTCGAGCAACTGCCGGGCAGCGACGAGTTCCCCGGCCAGGTCGGGCTGGCGGAACCCGGCTACCGCTTCGCGCACGTCCGCCAGCGACTGCCGCGCTACCGACTCAAGCTCTGCGATCTCCCTGGCGGCGCGATCGGCGTCGGTGCTGATGACCCGGCCGGCGAGCTCAGCCTTGAGCGTGATCAGCGAAAGCGAGTGCCCGAGCAAGTCGTGCAGGTCGCGTGCGATCCGTAGCCGCTCCTCCGCCACGGCTGCCCTGGCCAGTTCTGCCCGGGTCCGGCGCAGCTTTCCGAGTGTCTCTGCCCGCCCAGCAGCGCTGTAGGCAAACAGCGCGGCCAACGGGGCGATGAACAGGACGCCAAAGACGTTGCCTGCCTGATAGTGATGAATGACGGCCAGGAGCAGACCGGCCAGCGAGAACGCGAGCGCCGTGGCGATGGCGGGCCCGGGAGTACGACTGAACCGGCCGCATATCGCAGCGGCCACGGCGGCGGTAGCCAGCCAGTTCGGACCGCCGGCAATGAACAGCGCGAGCGGCAGGGCGCTGATGGCGAGCAGTGTGACCCAATGGGTCCGCCTGTCGCCGATATCCGCAGAGCTGAACTGCCAGAAGACCATGCCGCTCCACACGAGCCCGCCAGTGACCTGGAACCAGGCCAGGTCGCTGTGCGGCCCGCCGAGCGCGATCTGAGAGACCGATGCCCTGGCGGGCATGAGCACGAGGACAGCGAAAAACAGGCCGAGCAGGATCCTGCGATTACGAAAGACCGAGGAGCCGTCGATTTCCTGCCCGTCAATGTCCAGGCTGACGTTCTTCTGGCCAGCAGCTGCCGTCATGATGCAAGGCTAGGCACCAGGGCAACTGCCGTCATGTTTTGCCAGTCCTGGCCTGGTCATGACATATGTCACGGGCAGGTGTCACGGCCAGGCCAAGACGGGCCGCCGCGACTCAGGTGATTGTCGGGTGGCCGTTCATATCCGGGTCGGGACCATCATCGGCCTCGAATCCAATGCCCGTTCCCGCCTCGGTGTGCTCGCTGTCAGGTACTGGCTCGGGCGGTGCGCCGCTGGCGGCGCTCGGGCCGGAAAAGCCATCGGATTGCTGACGCAGCCGCATGACGACGGCTGCCGCCAGGCCGCCGGCGGCTGCGAGCATCATCGAGCCGGCTAGCAGCCTGCCGCGCTGGCGCGATTTCCGCTTCGGCGCCTCTATCTTGTGCGCTGCCGAGATGAGCGCGCTGGAGATCATCGGCGCGAGATTCTCGCTGATCGCGCGCGCCGATTGCTCGAGCTGCGGCGCCGCCCAGGACCGGGCAGCGTCCACTTTCGGCGTGGCCCATGCCACTGCGTCGTCGGCACCGTGCCGGATGGATGTGCCCGCTGTCCGGGCTAGCGGCATGGCCTGCTGCGCTGCCTGGGCCTGCAGGGCGGTCAGCTGCGTCATGGGCACGCTCTTGGCGAGCGGAGCCACCCGGCGGGCAGCTTGGATGGCCTGCGCGCGCGCGCCGCTGGCAGGTTGCTTTTTCGTCAGTACAGACACAAAGACCTCCTGGATGTTCTTCCCAGGCTGGACCCCTTCCCTGCAGAAGAAAGGTCAATCACCGCCTGTTGTCGCTGCTCGCCGGGCCGGGGTGTCTGGAGCACTGTCAGAGCGTGGCAGGATTCCGGTATGGCCAACACTTTGACCGCGACGCTGCGGACAAGCCGGGGCCCGGTGGTTATCCGGCTATTTCCTGATTACGCACCGAAAACAGTGCGTAATTTCGTTGAACTTGCCGAGGGGAGCCGGGAATGGACGCACCCGGCGACCCGCAAGGTGAGCCAGGCGCGGCTCTACGACGGAACGATCTTCCACCGGGTGATCCCGGATTTCATGATCCAGGGTGGCGATCCGCTTGGTACCGGTACCGGCGGCCCTGGCTACAAGTTCGCCGATGAGTTCCACCCGGACCTGGCCTTCGACCGGCCGTATCTGCTGGCGATGGCCAACGCTGGCCCGGGGACGAACGGCTCGCAGTTCTTCATCACCACTGGCCCGACCCCGTGGCTGAACGGCAAGCACACCATCTTCGGCGAGGTTATCGACGGCAGCAACGTCGTCGACGAGATCAGCAGGGTACAGACAAGCCGTGGTGACCGCCCGGTTAGCGACGTGGTGCTGGAATCTGTTGAGATCGGGCGCGAAGAGACAGAGTAGGCAGGACGTCCTATGGCCATCCCCCCGGACCAGGGTCAGGCTACGCCGGACCAGGGTCAGGCCGCACCGCCGGTTTGCTACCGCCATACGAACCGGCCGACATATGTGTCCTGCGTCCGCTGCGGCAGGCCCGCTTGTCCTGACTGCCTGAGGCCTGCCGCAGTCGGTCACCAGTGCATCGACTGCATCAGGTCAGGCAACAGCACGGTACGCCAGGCTACTGGCCGGTTCGGCGGGACAATCACGGCTAATGCCCGAGTTACCTGGACCCTTATCGGCCTCAATATCCTGCTCTACCTTGTGCAGCTGGCCCATTCGAGTCTGGCGAGCGACTGGTACATGCTTGGCGGTGCTGTCACTCCGAGCGGCCACCTGATCGGCGTCGCCGCAGGTCAGTGGTACCGAATGCTGACATCGGCGTTCCTGCCGGGTACTGGCAGTCTCGGCATTCTGGACATTGCGTTCAACATGTGGGCGCTGCTCATCGTGGGACCGGCACTGGAGCGCGTGCTTGGCTCCGCCCGGTACCTGGCCGTCTATCTGGTCAGCGCGCTGGGCGGTTCGGTCTGTTACTACTTCCTCGCGCCACCTAATCAGCCTGCACTCGGCGCGTCCGGGGCGATCTTCGGTCTGTTCGGCGCATGGTTCGTGCTGTCCAGGCGGCTCGGCCTGGACAGCCGGCAGGTTGTCCTGCTGATTGTGCTGAACCTCGGGATCAGTTTCGCCGTGCCGTACATTGCCTGGCAGGCCCACGTCGGCGGGCTGATCGCCGGCGGACTCCTGACAGCCGCCTACGCATGGGCCCCGCGCCGGAACCGAACGGCTATCCAGGTCGCCGCGACCCTGGCCCTGCTGGCGGTCATCGTCGTCGGCGTGCTGATCAGGAACGACCAGCTAATCGGGACCTTCACGTTCTATCAAGGGCGCCTGTTCTAAGGGGCCAGGTCTAGGGGGGTCAGCGCCACTTCGTCGACAGCACCACGCCAGAGACGAGGAAGGCGAAGCCGACCACGAGGTTCCAGGCACTGATCGCGCCTATCGGCCACTTTTCCTGGCTGACATAGAAGACGACGATCCAGACCAGGCCCACGATCAGGCAGCCGAGCATCGTCGGTACCAGCCAGGGCGGGCTGACCTTGACCTTCGCGGACCGGGGCGGAGGCGTGTAAACCGCCTTGCTTCTGACGCGGGACTTAGGCACGTGCTCTCCTGGGGTGGCTGCTTGCTGCCCGCCGAACGGCACACCGACGAGCCGGCGCGCGGAACCGAGCGCGCCTATCGGGCGTAAGCGTAGTTGGTCTACGGCGATAACGGCACCCGCGGGCGGCTCATCCTTCGCGCCGCGCGGCGAGCCGCCCTGACCCGCACCTTACCCGCCCAGATTAACCAGCCCGTTCGCGTTCTTGCCGGGCGTGCCGGGGGTTGGCGTGTCTTGGGTGCCTTGTCCGGTTGTGCCCTGTCCGGCTGGTGTCGTCGTATCTGACGTCGATGGCGACGGGCTTGGTGAAATAGGTGGTGACGAGCTCGCCGGCGGGCTTGACGTGGCCGACCCAACGATGAAGACAGTAATTGCCGAGCCCGCCGGCAGCGGTTTCCCGACTCCAGGGGCCGTTGCGTAGACGGTGCCGGGCGCGCCAGGGCCTCCTGGGGTGGTTTGCGGGGTCACCTGGTAGCCGTAGGGCGCGGACCCGAGGAGTGTCTCAGCCTGCGCCAGCGTCATCCCGATGACGCTGCTCGGCACCGTCAGCGCCTTGGCGGTCACGCCGATCGTCACCGTGCTGCCCTTCTTGGCGGTGCCCGACGGCTTTTCACTCACGACGGTGTTGGAGGGTGATCCGGCCTGGGTGGCGGCGACGACAACCACGTTGAAGCCGGCCTGCTTCAGCTTGCTGACTGCCTGGGCCCTGCGGTCGCCGATCACGCTGGGCACGGGGACAGTCGTCACCTTCAGCCCGTTGGACGCGATGATGGTGACTCCGTAGCCCTTGGGCTCAGTCGAGCCGTACGCAGGGTTGGTTCTGATGACCTGGCCCTTAGGGGTATTGCTGTACTTTTCGTCCACGCCGGCAACAGTGAAGCCGGCTTTGGTGAGAGCGGCCTCGGCCTTGGGCACCGATTGGCCCGCGACGTTCGGGATCGCGGCATTGCCGCTGCCGCCGTTGATGAACTTGATCAGCACGATCGCCGCGATCAGCATCACCACGACGATGGCGAGGACCACCCACGGCCAGGCCCGCCGTTGGCGCTGTGGCGGGCCGCCGGGGCCTCCGTTCTCCGGTCCGTACATGTACGGCGGTATCGCGGCGGTACGGCCGGCCACCTGAGTCGGCGCGCCGGTAGGACGGAGCTGGTTCGCATACCCGGCACCGAGCATTGGCGCGGCGACCGGAGCACCGGACAGCGCGCGCTGGATGTCATTGCGCATCTCGCCGGCCGACTGATAACGGTCGCCAGGGTCCTTCATCATCGCTTTGAGTACGATCGCGTCGGCCCAGGCTGGCACTTCCGGATCCAGCCGGGAAGGCGGCAGCGGGTCCTCCTTGACGTGCTGATAGGCGATCGCCACCGGTGAGTCACCGGTGAATGGCGGCCGGCCGGTCAGCAACTCATACAGCAGGCAGCCGGTCGAGTACAGGTCGCTGCGCGCGTCCACCCGCTCGCCCCTGGCCTGCTCTGGTGAGAGGTACTGTGCGGTGCCGATGACCTGGGCGGTCTGCGTCATCGTCAGCTGCGAGTCGGACACGGCCCTCGCGATGCCGAAGTCCATCACCTTGACATCGCCTGCCCTGGTCAGCATCACGTTGCCGGGCTTGATGTCACGGTGCACGATGCCGTTGCGGTGGCTGTAGTCCAGCGCCCGCAGTACTCCGTCGGTGATCTCCGCGGCGCGCTCGGGTAGCAGCCTGCGGTCGTCCCTGAGCAGATCGCGGAGCGTGCGGCCGTCCACGAACTCCATCACGATGTACGGAACCGGGGTGTTGCCGACCATGTCCTCGCCGGTGTCGTAAACGGCGACGATCGAGGGATGATTCAACGACGCCGCCGACTGCGCCTCGCGGCGGAACCGGGCCTGGAAGGTCTGGTCCCGGGCCAGGTCATCACGAAGCGTCTTGACTCCGACAATGCGGTCCAGACGGATGTCGCGGGCCCGGAACACCTCGGCCATTCCGCCGCGCCCGACGATGCCGTCGAGCTCGTAGCGGCCGCCGAGCAGCCGGGGCTGAGTCATGTCGCGCACTTACGTTACCGTCCTGCTTATCGAGGGCTGCGACCCGCAAGTCAGCCCGGAGCACCAGCCACTTCTCCTGCCCCGCGTGACGCTCTGCCGCCACATACGGGGCCTTCTGCGGCCGCCTTCAGTTCGGGTGATCATGAATGCGCACCCAGGTAGGCCTTGATCACCTGCACGGCGATAGGCGCGGCAGCGTCCGCCCCGAACCCACCGCCCTGCACGATAACCCCGACCGCGATCGGCGAGGGCTGCCCGTTACTGCCCGGCACGAAGCAGGTAAAGACGGCGTCATCGAGGTTACCGTTGTCCAGACCGTTCTGCGCCGTGCCCGTCTTACCGTCGATGGTGATCCCACCGGTCGCCTGCGGACCTGCCGTGGCGTATGCGGTGCCGCCCGGGTTTTGGGTGACCTGGTTCATCATGGACTGCACATAGCCGGCCACGGTTGGGCTGACTGCATTGCTCAGTACTCGCTTATGTGCCTGCTGAATGACTGACAGCCCGGGGCCGACAACCTGCTGGACGAGGTACGGGTACATGAGCGTGCCGTGGTTGGCCACGGTCGCGGCGAACATTGCCTCCTGTAGCGGCGTCACCGCGTCGTTGAACTGCCCGATCGCCGAAAAGGCGGTCAGCGACGGGTCGGTCCAGCCCTTCACCTCGGGCAGCACGCTCGGCACCACCGGCAGCGGGATTGATAGTGACCGGTTCATGCCGTACAGGCTCGAGTACTTGCGCAGCGTCGGCGCCGTCAGCTTCATGCCGAGTTCCCCGAACGCCGTATTGCACGACATCCAGAAAGCCTGGATGATCGGCGGATGGCCGTCTCCGCAGAGTTCGCCGCCGTCGTTGATGAGGTTGTTGCCGTTGGGCAGCACGAGCGGCTCAGGTGCGTTGACCAGCGTGTTCGGGTTCGCGACCTTGTGCTCAGAGAACGCTGCCGAACTCGTGACGATCTTGAATGACGAACCCGGCGGGTAGGTTTCCTGGATGGCGCGGTTCAGCAGTGGCTGGGAGCGCTCGGTCAGCAGCTGGTGATCGACCTTGTTCAGCGTGGCACCGTCGAAGGTCGTGAGCGCATTCGGGTTGAACGTCGGGTAGGACGCCAGCGCCAGGATCGCCCCGGTGCTCGGCTGAATGGCCACCACGGCCGCGTCGTGGCCGCCGTCGGCCGTCAGCGCCTTGTACGCCGCGGTCTGAGCGGCCGGGCTGACAGTCAGGTCGACAGTGGCACCCTGCTTCTCTTTGCCGGTCAGCAGCGCGGTGAAATTGTGCACGGCAAGCTGAGAGCTGGTACCGGCCAGCAGGCTGTTCTCGGCTTCCTCGATGCCGGACTGGCCGTAGATGGTGTCGTAACCGGTGATCGGCGCGTACAGCTTGCCTTGCGGGTAGTAGCGCTGGTAGGTGTCGGTTCCCTTGATTAGCCGGGACTCGGCGATCTTGGCATCGGTCCCGTCGCCGGCTGCAATGATCGCACCCCGCTGGTAGGAGAACTGCTGGTCGAACACCCGGATGTTGCCTGGCTCGGCAGCCAGCTTGCTGGCCTTGAAGGCCTGCAGGTAGTTGATGTTGAGCAGGAGCAACACGAACATGGCCAGGCAGACCAGCGAGATCCTCAGCAGTCCGCGGTTCATGCGGCCCGCACCACCTGGGTCATGCCTTCGTCCTGGATCGGTTGCGGGGCCGGCTTGCGGGCGGAATCACTGACCCTGATCAGCAGGCCAATGAGTATCCAGCTGGCCACCAGCGAAGATCCTCCTTCAGACAGGAACGGGGTAGTAACGCCGGTCAGCGGGATGAGACCGCTCACTCCCCCCACGATCACGAAGACTTGCAGCGCCAGTACAAACGACAGGCCGCCCACCAGCAGCTTCGAGAACGGATCCCGGACCGCCAGGGCAGCACGCAGGCCACGCTGCACCAGCAGGCCGAAGACGAGCAGCAATGCCATGACGCCGACGAGGCCGAGTTCCTCGCCGAACGCGGTGAAGATGTAGTCGCTTTGCACGAGCGGCGTGTGGTAGGGCTGGCCCTGGCCAAGCCCGGTGCCGAAGATGCCGCCAAACGCCATCCCCTCCAGGCCCTGGACCGGCTGGTAGGCGATGCCTGTCGGGTTAGTGCCCTGGAACGGGTGCAGCCAGACGGTGAAGCGCTCCATCACATGGCTGAACAGCAGGGCGGTAAGCCACGAACCCGCCACGAACAGGCTTACGCCTATCAGCAGCCATGAGGTCCGCTGGGTCGCGATGTAGAGCATCGCGATAAACATTCCGAAGAACAGCGCCGACGTGCCGATGTCGGTCTCGAAGATGAGGATGAGCAGGCTGGCTGCCCAGGCCAGCAAGACCGGGCCGAGATCACGGGCGCGAGGCAGGTCGATTCCCAGCACCCGGCGGCCGGTCAGGGCCAGCGCATCACGCTTGTTCACCAGGTATCCGGCAAAGAACACCGCGAGCGCGAGCCGGGCGAACTCGCCTGGCTCGACGGAGAAGCTGCCGAACGTGATCCAGACCTTGGCTCCGTTGACCACGCTGTGGCTGTCCGGCAGCATCGCGGGTATTGCCAGCAGGACCAGTCCGATGGCGCCCAGCGTGTAGGTGTACCGCTGCAGCACTCTGGGCTCACGGATGAGCACCAGGACGGCCACCATCGCGATGATGCCGACGCCGGTATACATCAGCTGCGTGGTTGTAGCCGAGGCCGACATGTCCGTGACCTGGAGGCCGGGATTGCCGTTACGGCCCGATTCGGCAAGACGGTAGATCATGACCAGGCCAAGGCCGTTGAGCAGACCCGCGAGCGGTAGCAGCAGCGGATCCGCGTAGGGCGCGAACCGGCGGACCGCCAGGTGCGCTGCCAGCATGACGGCGCAGAAGACGAGTATGTCGACCGGTAGCCCTGGGGGGAGCTTGCCCTTCAGACCGAACCCGACCGCGCTGTAAGCGAACAGGACCACTGCCACCGCGAAGCCGAGCATCACCAGCTCAGTCCTCCGCCGGCTGTGCGGCATCGGGAGTGACTGGCCGATGTCTGCGGGGAGGCTCACCCGGCCCCCGATCCGTCCGCGCAATAAGACGGCAGCGTGGGCTCCGGCGGCATGCTGACAGACGGGAGCTTGGCTTTCTTGTTCTTGGCCTGCTTCTTCTTGGCGGTGTTATAGGCCTGCCGCTTTTGGGCGTATTCGGTTTCCCAGGCGGTGCGACTGTGGCTGACCACGTCGCAGGTGTGGTCGTGCATGATGTGCCCGAGGGTTGCCCGCGTCTTGGCCAGCGTGGTTGGCGTGGTTGGCAGGCTCAGTTCGCCGGGCACTTCGCTGGTGAGAACAGTGGTCCTCTGGTAGACGCTGGACAGGCTTACGAACGCGATCTTCTGGCTGACCCCGCGGTAGATACTGACGTGTGATCCGTCTGCGGCCAGGTAGTAGTTCCCCTGGATACTCCGGTAACCGAAGTAAAGGCCTGCGGCGATCAGCACTACCAGCACGACCAGAATTGACGTAACCAAAGGCCAGCGCCGATGGGGCACGTCGAAGTCGTCCGCGTCTTCGTCGGAATTCTTCGCCGTGCCCCGGCCGCGGTGACCGTTGAGGCTTGCGTGCGGCGCGGCCTCCGGATCCTGGCCGCTGGCACCCGGGGCACCGCCGGAGGCTGCGCGCAGCAAGGTGCTGATGTCGCCCCCGGCGGCTGCGCCGGCCAGCCTGGCGTCCGTGGTAGCCCGCACCGGGCCCGTGGCAGGGTCCACCACATCCGCCACAATGCAGGTGATGTTGTCCGGGCCGCCGTTACGTATCGCGAGCGCGATCAGCTGGTTCACCGCGTCTTCAGCGTCCGGCAGCGTGCTCAGTATCTGGTGCACGGCCTCGTCCCCGACCACGTCGGTGAGGCCGTCCGAGCACAGCAGATACCGGTCGCCTAGGAGGGCATCGTGCATTGCCAGGTCAGGGTCGGCGTCCGTACTGCCCTGCAGTGCCCGCATGATCAGCGAACGCTGCGGGTGATTGGCCGCCGCTGCCGGGCTGAGGCGTCCTTCGTCGACTAGCGACTGGATCAGCGTGTGATCTCTCGTGATCTGATACAGATCGCCGTCGCGCAGCAGGTAAGCGCGCGAGTCGCCGATGTGGCACACGGCAACCCGGGCACCGGCCCAGAGCATGGCTGTGAGGGTGGTGCCCATGCCTTCGACGGCCGGATCGGAGATGCTCATGTCGTGCAGCGTGGCGCGCGCCGAGGCCACGGCGTCTGCCAGCGCGTTCAGCATGTCGTCATCGCTGATGAGGTTCTGCCGGTCCAGCGGCGAGATGGCCGAGATCGCCACCGCGCTGGCTACCTCGCCCGCGGCGTGGCCGCCCATGCCATCGGCGATCGCGAGCAATCGCGGCCCGGCGTAGGCAGAGTCCTCATTGCCTTCGCGGAGCAAACCTACGTCTGAGCGGAGCGCGTAATGCAGTGCCAGGGTCATCTGCGCAGCTCCAGAACGGTCTTGCCGATGCGGATGGGGACGCCAATGGGCACCGGCGTCGGCCGGGTCACCTTCTGCCGGTCCAAGTACGTGCCATTGGTCGATCCGAGATCCTCAACCAGCCACTGACCATCTTGCGGGAAGAGTCGGGCATGTCGGGTCGAAGCGTAGTCGTCGCTGAGGACTAGCGTGGCGTCATCGGCCCGGCCGATGGTGATTTGCTGGTCGGTGAGCCCGAGACTAGTGCCCGCGAGCGTGCCCGCCGTCACCAGCAGCTGCTGTGGCACCGATCGGCTCGGCCGGGCCGGCTTGGCCTTGGGCTCCGGCTGGGGAGACGACGCGGTCTGGCGCGTCGCCGACCGCCGCCGCCGCTGGCTGGCTGGCCCGAACATGTCAGTCCTGACGACGCCGACAGCAGCGATGACGAAGAGCCACAGGACAAGGAGGAACCCTATCCTGACGAGGGTGAGCTCAAGCGCATTCATCGGGTCATGAGTCCTTGGCTGGCGTGACGGGGAGTCGTGCTGCCCCGTCAGTAAATGCTGTCCCGGCGGAAGATAAGAGTGGTGCGGCCGAGGGTGACCTGGGTGCCGTCGGCGAGCAGAACCCGCCGCACGGGCTGCCCGTTAACGAAGGTCCCGTTGGTCGAGCCGAGGTCGACGAGCACGACCTCGCCGTCTTCGACCCGGATCTCGGCGTGGTGCCGGGACACCCCGGGGTCTACTAGGCGCAGGTCGCAATCGGTACCGCGACCCAGGATGATCAGTGGCGTGGCGATCTCGTATGTCCGCTGGGTGCTGCCGTCCGGGCCGGGCTCGGGACCTGACACCAGCAGCCGAGGGTTGCCGTGGAAGCCGCCGGCCCGCTGCGGAAGGTCACTCACGGGGCGGCGGATCTCGCCGTCCTCCACGGTCGTGCCCCGGATCACCCCGGACAGGATCCGGAAGGTTCCCGTAGTCAGGTCGCGGACACCCTCGAACCGCATCCGAACCGGACCGACGAAAGAATAGCCCTGCTCCTTGGCATACTCGCGGGCAAGCGTGGCAAGCTCAATGCCAAGGCTGTCGGCATATACGTCGAGGCGTGCGTAGTCGTCCTCGGCGACCTCGACCACGAAATCGTTCGGCACGAGGGTCCGGCCCTGTGCCACGATCGCGGCCCGGTCATCCATCTCCCGCTGAATCGCGCTAGCTACCTCGACCGGTTGCAACTCAGACTTGAACGCCCGCGCGAAGGCACCTTCGACCATGCCTTCGAGCCTGTGCTCAAAGCGCTGCAGGACTCCCACCGTGGCGCCCTCCTCTCCATGCCGTATCCGATCGTATCGGCGATGTGGGACAGCTTGCGGACGTGCTAACCTGACTGCTGCTCCCGGGGCGG